>Ga0209373_10000480_pt1 | contig 64934 bp, 39 predicted proteins | sample Higcelweek5metaG_FD_187173 | JGI IMG/M metagenome (GOLD analysis project Ga0209373, IMG submission 187173) | Freshwater pond sediment microbial communities from the University of Edinburgh, under environmental carbon perturbations - High... | ecosystem: Environmental > Aquatic > Freshwater >...
GGCGTAATCTTCTTTAGTAAAACCTGCTCAATATATGCAAGCTTTACCTCTCTGCTGACTTTTTTGTTCATTTCCAACACTCCATTTCGTTGCTATAATTATATCATAGCTCTCGTCTTTTGGAGTGCCCATTTTTATTGTATCACATCACTTACTTAATTCATACTAACTTCAAACAAATTATTTTGTCCGGGAAGCACCTGTACTTCTTGTTTTTTTACAACTCCATCCTTTGCCACAGTTATCTCATAGTCACCAAAAAAGCCCCGTGTATTAAAAAGACCTGTATTATCTGATTCCCCAATTTCATTAGTCCACCATTGATGATACATTAAATCTAACATCTGTTCTCCTGCCGGTTTTAATTTGAAATCATTGTAATACATAACTCCGTTTGAATCAGTACTGGTATCCCACCAATTCCACATAAGAAATCCATTTACAGAAGGATGACTAAATGCAATAGTAAGAAGATCTCTTGTGAAATAGGCTCGCATCGCCTCTGTTGCCTTAATATCATATTCTGTTATCTTAATTTTCTTGTTAAAAGCACTTAATTCATTCAATTGACTATAAAAAGCATCAATACTGCACGGGGCAGAAAAATGACATTCCAATCCAATTCCATCAAAATCCACATTATTTGACACCATGTTCTGCAAAATCTCCTTCAATTCCGTATACCGCCGAACTGATACACCTACAACACTTGGATCATTTACATAAAGCATAGCATCAGGATTAGCACTTCTCGCCCAAGCAAACCAATTAACATACATATTATATCCATATTTTTCACGTAAATTAACATTCAAAACAGGTTCATTCAGAACATCCCACTCATAAATTTTATCTTTTGTTGCCGTTACAATATCCGTAATATGATTGTATATGCGTTCGTTAATTGCAGCTTCATCATTCTGTATAGTTGCAACATCAACCGGCATATGTGAAACACTATCCCAAATCAGGTTATGCCCCCTGATTTTTAATCCATTACTGTTTGACCAATCAACTACATTCAAGGCTCTTTGGCGGTCTGTTTCCCAGTAAGGCCATTTAAGAACATTACCCGGTACAACGGTATTAAAATTTTGAAGCACTGTATTGAAAAACGCGTCATTGCCAAACTCCGCAGGTGCGGTCCATACAGTCCCCCCAAAATCAAACATATGTCTTTTCATTGCAATCGAAACCTTTGCACCACTCACCGTCTGATTATCTCCATCTTTTACCACTATGGAAATATTCCCTTTTCTTATTGCTTCAATTCTTTCGTTTGCGGCAATCCGCCACGTTGCGTCATCTAACATTCCATCGTAAGAAGTGTATTGTGTAATAGGAAAATCATTAACGGAAACGCTATCGCCATAATTCGTCATGCAAAATCCGCCTATTTCTATTTCCTGAACTGCAAGACCAAATCGTATAAGCAAAGCACTGTTTCCGGCAGTATGGTTATATTTTGCGGTAAAAGATACATAACATTTATTCCATTCTGGTGTGCAATATACCGTTGACAAAAGAGAAGCATCCCATGGCGACTCATTTGTCTGATATTTTATTTCTACCGCACCGGTTCCGTCATCATTCAAAGAATTCAAACACCGCATATAAAATGATATCAAAACTTTATCCCCAACATGAATATCTGTTGTATTGCTGAGCACTGTCAGCATCACCTTGTTTTTCGTTTCGGGAAGAGTGGTTATATTACAATTAACTATATGAGAAAATGGCATATCTTCATCAGCAATGCTCTTTCCAATTAGAGTTGCTGCACCGCTATCGTTGGCGTACAACGCTGTCTCCTTATAATCTGTTGTACTTGCATCGCTATATTCCTCAAAATTCGTGCTTGCATAAGCCGGATTAAAAATAGAATAATCCTTAAGTACAACTATCCCCGGCGGTAAATCCTGTTCATTTTTTACTGTGTTTTCAATACTTGCAAGATCCACAGGCTGATTTCTTTCAAATATGTACTTAGATGGGCAAACAGGCGACATTGAATCTAGCCATACAAAATTTTTAATACTGTATTGTGCCAACCCAAATTCTATGTTCGATAAATCCCAAAATACGTCATATATCTGCTCTCCAACACCAAAATATTTCCTTTCACCTTGCACACTAATTAACTGTTCATTTGCATACAATGCCGAAATCACCGTGATAGGCTGTGCCTCCTGTGTCAGATTATTAATTGACGTATGTATGGTGTAATGTCCGTTTTCGATATAGTCGGCAGTATCAATTTTTGTTCCATCATCAAAAGCCCTAAAACAACTGATTTCTGCCTTTGCATATATTTGACGAATACTGACATTATCTATATTTATAATCGTACGATTTTCTAATTCTGCACTTGGAGTACCAATTCCAACATTGATTGTTGTTATACTCTGCGGAACTGTAAATTCACCGCTGATTTTACTCCATACACCCGTTTCAAGTGCCACAATATTAAAACTTGCCAATATAGTATCAGAAGTAGAATTATAAATATACAGCTTTACATCTTTTGCCACGGATGATGTTTCATGCAATCTTACCATACATTCAACATTATAAGTCATGCTTGCTTGTACAGGAAAATTGAAAAATATTCTGCAATAATCCTCCCACGACCTCATATAAACGCTTTTGCCTAGTGTCTCTGTCGGATAATTAATTGTATTGTCAATACATACACTCAAAGAATTATTCAAAGTTAAATGCTTGTTTACTGTGACGTATGATGGAATTAAATTGGCATCATTAAAGTTATACATCTCATACTCATTTCCGTTTGCTAAAACCCCTATCGAACACATTGTCATAATTAAGCAGGTTGATATAAGTAGTAGACATATTTTCTTCATCATGATACACAAACCTTTCCTTTATTAGAATTAACTCTCAATACCCCAGCGTTTTAAGATATTCTCTGCTTTTTTCAACTGCCTCCAAAGGTTCAATATCAACAAAAGCATCTTGCTCAACAACAATATATTCTACCTCGGAATAAATACAAGCATTAATAATGCTTTCAAAATCCTGCACCCCGCTACCAAGGAATCTATGTTCAAAACCTGATTCTTCAATTGACAAACGGTTGTTTTCATCAACAAGATTATATATCTGCCGTTCTCCAAAATGTTTACATATAAAATCCTTCAAGTGAACAATCGCTGTTCTTCCTTTATACTTTCGTATATATTCCGCAGGATTTATTCCTGCAAAATGTACCCAACCCGTGTCGATTTCCGCCTGCAATACATTTTTGGGGAGAGTATCATATAGCCAATCAAGCAAAAACTTACCTTCATATTTATTGAATTCATTATAATGATTATGGTACAAAAGCGTGATATTACTCTCCGATAAAGCTTTGCTCATTCTTTCTATTTTATCAATCATCATAGGAAAATCTGATGTTCCCTTATGCTGACGGACATTTACGCCGGGAAGTGCACAATATTTGACGCCTAATTTTTTTAAATAATCAAGTGCAGATTTCCCTTCATTTATAAATGAATCATATCCTTGATGAGCCGATATACAAGTAAGCTCATATTTATCTAGTAACTGTATCATTTCCTCAATAGTATAATTAAACAATCCTGCCAACTCAATATAATCATATCCTGCTTCTTTCACTTTTTTCAAGGTGTCCTCAACACTTATCTCCATATTTTTCCTAACTGAAAACATCTGTAATGCAACTTTCAATTTTTTCATATTTTTAATATCCCCTTACTTTCCCATCTAAATTTCAGGAATTTCTATATTAACCTCACGTTTTGCCTTCGAACTTTTCGTAATCGCATCAAGAATAGCTTGATTATATATAATCTGCGAAGATGGAACTGGTGCTTTACCACCATTTTTAACGGCATTAAGGAAATAACGAATTTTTTTTGCAAATATAGTTAATCCTTCATTTTCTAACAAAGGAATCTCATATTCCACAGGTAAACCAGCAACTGTTTTATAAATTTTCATTGGACCACCTGTTGAACCGTTCCAGCAATCTGTTGAAGGAATACGCAATCCCCCTTTAGTACCTAAAATAATTGTATCGCATGGAGTATCTATGTTCATTGCCCAAGCTATTCTAAAATCAAGTATAATATCTCCCTCTAATCGTATAAATGCAGCTGCAAAATCATCAACGGAAAAAATCTTGGCATATTCCTCCGGCTTTCCCATGTATTTATAATAATCCGGGTCAGTACCAAAATAGCTTGATGTATAACCGGACACCGTAAGCGGCTTAGGGTATCCAACCGCATTTAACACCATATCCAATGAATAACAACCAATATCTCCAAGAGCACCAATTCCTGCTGTTTTCTTTTCTATGAAGCTTGTACCGAAAGGCGTTGGAATCCCTTGCCTTCTTCCACCGCCGGTCTGTATATAATAAATCTTTCCTAATTCCCCAGATTCAACAATTTCCTTGATTTTTATCATATTAGGCTCAAATCTGGGCTGAAATCCTATTGAAAGCACTTTACCGCTTTTCTTTTCAGCTTTACATATTTCAACTGCCTCATCAAGAGTCACAGACATGGGTTTTTCAAGCAAAACATTAAAACCATGATTAAGTGCATAAATTGCACATTCAGCATGAGAAGAGTTATAAGTACAAATAAATACTGCATCAAGCTTTTCATTGTCAATTAATTCAACATGATTTTTATAGCAATGCGCATTAGGCAGTTCCCATTTTTCAAAGAATTTTTTAGCTTTTCCATCTACCAAATCTGCTCCGGCTGTAATTTCAACATCATCCATTTCCTTTAGCTTTAACAAATAAGCATCGGCTATCCACCCAGTACCTATAATACCAATTTTAATACTTTTTGAATTTTCAATGCTTTCTGATTGAACATTTTTTTGATACTGATTTAGAATTTTTTCATCTTCGTTTTTCATCATGATTATAGCCTCTTTTCAAAATTTTTAACATCTTAAATAAATTCTCCACTCAATAAAACGATATCTTTTCTAAAGCCTATCACATTTTTTTGCGGATAAAATACACTAGCCCAATGATTCTCGTCATCAAGTAGCTTAGCAACCCTCCGAACATTTCCAAAAACAGGAGCAATGCTTGTTTTACAGCTAAATTTCAGTGTTACCTTTTGCCCTTTGCATGAATCCATCACTTTCCATCTGTAAGGGTACCATGCAATTTCAGGCAATGCTTCATCATTAATTATTAACTGTGTTGTGTTGTGGACAGGAAAGACTTCTAAATACATCTCACCGCTTCCATTTGGTATATACACCGATTGAGAAAGCTCTACAATCCCAAAATCCTCTATAAACTCGCCACTTCTTATCTTGCTTTTTCTTCTTTTCAGCACACCATCTGTTTCCCAGAAATCTCCGCTTATAAACATAACCGGAAGATATTGCCTTTCAGCTTCCCCTGACAAAAGTCTGAATTCATGCTTTCCTTTTGTCAGCCTAATTTTATCCGCTGAGCTATATAACTGTTTTAAGCCGTCAGGCAGGTCCTCGCATTCATTATCAAACTCAATATGCTCACCATCAACTAAAACCATTCCTTTTGAAGGATAATTTCTTATATGAAGCATAACATCTATAAAATCTTCTTCAACTTTTATTTCATATCTTTGATTATCACTTTCGAATATAACCCTGATACAATTTGAGTTAAAATATTCGACATTATATTCAGAAATATCAAATTCAATATTTTCACGAGTTGAAAAGTGTTTACTCCATGAGGTATACACATCGCAAGGGTATAACTCAAATGCTTTTTTTATATTCCCTTCACATGCAAAAAGTGTTCTCTTTTCTCCTCCATATTGTTGGGTGTCAAGAACGACAAAGCTGTTATCCTCATATACTCTTAAAATTATATTGTTAGCAAGTTCTCCGTCATCATCTTTAATTTCCAATTTTTGTTTGCTTGTATCATATGCATACCGAGCAGCATCCGTCGGGTCTGCAAATTTTTTCCCATCAAAAGTCACGAAATTGTTGTCTATCATAAATAACTTGTGTTCATCACACATATCCGTTTCGGAAACATATTCCCATTGCAATTGCAGAGTGTTTAACATGTTAATAAGCACCGAAAGATTCTTATCAACTTTTATTGAGTTTTCTTTGTCACATAGCAAATTTGCTGATAAAGCCTGCGGATAAAGAACAAAAAATTCATTATTTTTAATCTTAAAAGTATTTACCGCTGCCTTTTTAACATCTTCCCCCAAGGCTTTCATTCCGGAATAACATGGTTGCATTGTCGAAAAATCACTGAGCCATTGTCTTTTAATATAATTCCCACGGGCGTCAACATGCATAATTGCAAGAAAGTACAAGCTGATGCCATGCAGCGACGCATACCAAATCATTTGTCTCACTGTGTCATATTTCATATCACAAGGACCCATTGAAAACATCTCCGACATGACTCCGCAAAGGCTTTTTTTTGCACAATATTCTGCAATGGCAAAGGAAGACGAATTATCAGGATGATTAACACGTGTATACATCTCATCAATACCGGGAATTGAAAGCCCTTGTAAAACCTTGAGTATATCCCCATTTGCTTTCAAAGCTTTATGGGGCATTGTGTCATTTAACAAGTGTCCCGTCAGCACAAGCCCGTTATTGTCACACCATCCCCTTAATTTTCCGATATAAACTTTTTCCATTCGCTCAGAAAGCAAGTGATAAATGTTAGTTAAAAAGTTTTTTGAGTCCATGTCATTTTCAAGTTCTATGCCGCTGTACAACAAATAGTCCTCTTTTATGCCTTCATAATATGGCAATAGTCCTTCCTTTGATGCATAACAAAAACTCGGCTCATCTGTAAAAATACCAATTATTACGGTTCCAAAATATTTTTTAAATCTTTTTTCATATTCCTTGTGAGTCAGTGTTATAAAGCTGTCTACAGCAAGCGGATTAAGAATGTCAGGAAACGCTTTATCAACAAATATGCTGATCTTACCATCATTAATTTTCATAGCTTTTAGGCAATAATCTTCGGAAAGCTTCATAATTTTCCCCTTGCAGTTGCCTGATGGCCAGTTAAAATCGTCGTAAAGCCATATTTTCATACCCGCATCCGAAGCTGCTGACACAAAATTCTCGCACATATCAAACCATTCTTCGGAAAGATATTCTATCTCGCACCCGTCCCGAGGATAGATTAAAAACTGTTCTATCCCCACAGACGTCATATCTCCAATCATAATTTCTATATTAATTCTGTTTGGTTTACCTGTAATGGCAAGCATAGGTATCAATGGATTTTCCAAAATATCACTCTCCCGTTAGTTGCCTTTTTCACCGGATTTATTTGTTAAGGTACTGATTGTAATTTCGTCCAAATTGACAGTAACATTTTGTCCTTGCAAAACAACGGATAATGAGTTTGGCACCTTGTTACCTACCCAGTAAACCATTTCGACCTTTGTCCATTCTTCTTCCTTTAATAGAAAAGATAAATTCTGTGTGTTTTTCTCGTTATATATATCCTTTACAACAAACTTCTCATTTTTTTGCTCCGCAAAAGAAACTGCAGGATAAAGAGTAGGCTGCTTTCCCTCTGCTTCACTCTTTCCTTTTGCCATAAAAGTTATCTTATATGGCGTATAAGTGCTTATATCCAATCCGTCAAAAACATTCAAAAATGTTATTTTCCCATCAGATACCTCGCTTTTTACTTTTAAGCTCCCATCATTTTCATACAAAACTTTGTTATCAATAGAATAACTTTTTTCATCTAAATTTTCACTCTTAACAAAGCTTACATCCTTTTCCCCAAAGGAATATTTTCTGACAATCTCCCATGCATCATCTGAAATAGCTTCACTTGATTTTCTTGCAACCCTTTGCACTGGGGTATCAAGATATTGAGGCTGACCAAGCTTAATAGTAAATTCATTTGCACCGCCCTTAGACACTGTAATCTCATCTAACTGCTTGGTTCCGTTATGTTCTGTTACAATCTGGTAATCGCCATAAAATCCTTTTGATGCGTATTCTCCATCATCATCCGTTACACCAATTACATTTGTCCACCATTTGTCAAACAATAAATATCTCATTTGCTCTCCAGCAGGCTTCAGATTCCAGTTGGAATCATACATTACAGTGGAGTCGTCCTTGCTATCCGCCGCACCTTCCCAATGTCCCCAAAGTACAAACCCATTGGCTTTTTCAATCGAAAATACCTCTGTCAGAATATCCCTAGTAAAATGTGCTTGAATAGAGTCATCTGCTTTAGCGGTAAACTCCGTAACCTTAATAGGCAAGTCAAACTTCTTTGACAGATTATCCAATTGCTTGTAAAAGTTTTCAGGATTGCAGGTAACACCAAAATGTCCTTGAATACCAAGACCATCAATTTCAGCTCCATTTGCCAAAAGGTCTTCAATAATTTTTGTAAGTTGGTCATAACGTGGTGTTGTATAACCAACAATTCCTGTATCGTTTAATATTCGTTTCGTATTAGGAGAATACTGCTTTGCCCATTTGAACCATTGAGCCGCAAATTCGTTCCCGTACAATGTTCGAAATTGATTATTCATAACCGGCTCATTTAATGCATCCCATTCATATATACTGTCATCAAAGATTTCTCCGATTTGCTTAATATGATCTTCGAATCTTTTATATACTGCTTCCTTTTCATTTATAATAGTCTTCAAATCACTTGGCATATGTGTAGTGTGGTCCCACACCATTGTGTGACCCCTAATCTTAAGTCCGTTATCTTTTGCCCAATTAACTGCATCAATTGCCCTTTGTGATTTCTCAAAATTTGGCCACTTTAAATCATTTCCAACAACAACTGTATTAAAGTTTTCCTTTAAGGTTTCAAAAAATTCTTTAGGTATTGTTACAGAATTTTCGGGTGATACCCATATAACAGAACCAAAATCGAATTCATGCTTCAACATTTCAACAGTTAATTTTGCATCTGAAACAGGTGAACCATCCTCAGAAACAACATGAATTTTGAAGTCGCCCTTTCTGTATTTTTCAATACGCTCGTCCGCTTCTGCTCTCCAAGAAGCATCTGCCTCTATACCATCATACGGTTGAAAAGAATATGCCGGCATTTGTTCTGCACTAACACTCTTTTTATAATTCACCATAGAAAAATTACCAATCTCAAATAGCTGTGGCTTTCCACCCACACGAACGACCATTTTCACATCCTCTGCCATTAAATCATCGCTTGCTATAAAATATGCATAAAATGTCTGCCATTTCTGACCTGCCGAAAGTGTCGCTCTCCTGAATTTTTTCCATGGTGATTCTCTCTGTTCATAAACAAGCTCCACGCTACAACTATTTTCATCCGTAGCAGAATTTATATTTCTCATGCTTACTGACATAAGGACAATATCGCCTTTTGATATGTTTTTTGTTCCATACATTGTAAAGGAATAATCATAATTCTGTTTGGGCTCTATTGTTACATCAACCTGAAATGCCTCTTGAAACGGCATTCCATCCACCGCAACTTTTTTATAGCTACAGCCACTTTGTTCTCCTGAATTATAATACAATGAATTCATAAAATCTTCAGGTGAAAATACAATTTCCCCCTCAGGTAAAGCACTTAGTATTTGTTCAGCCGATATAGAATCCTCAATTTGCGGTGCCTGAATGTTTCTCTGATTTTTTGTGATAAAAATACGATTATTTTTACCATCCCAATCAACTGTATCCCCAAAAGACTCGCCGACAAATCTGAGCGGCACCATGGTATGATTGCCAATTAATTCTGCGGCTACATCTAAATTGACAGTTTTGTTGTCAACAAGTGCATGTTCTTCACCTATTTTTATTTCAACCGTTCTGCCCTTTTTCTGCCCAAATGCTGTATTAGTTTCACTGTCCCATGTAACTTCAGCATCTATTGCCTCAAAAATCTTACGCATAGGAACCAATGTTCTTCCATTTGAAAGAACCGGCGAAACATCAAAATTAATTTTTTCACCATTAACGTAAACTAAAATCTCATTATTAGCCGCAAAAGCATCTATGTATAGAATGTTTGACAAGAGCATAGCGGCTATTAGTACAAAAGCAACATTTTTCTTCATGATAACCTCCCGTAAACTTAATAAACAACCATCATGTAAGGAGTTTGTTGCCTTACGTGAACAAGAACATGTGAACAATTCTCCCCATAATTCTCATAATCCTTTATATTACCAATGTTTCCTCGAATAAAATTACCTCGTTGCTCGTCATAGACATACACTAACATAGACATCACAGGAAATGCTGCATCTGTAATTGTTTGTCCCAAATGATTTGTTTCATTACAAATAGCATATCCGTTCTTCACCGCTTGCACTCTATATAAATTTGTATAAGTAGAATTGGTATTCGATGTAAAATTAACAATTGTTTTTGGCATACCATTATTACCGTTTGCATCCAAGATATATACAAAGCCATCAGTGATAGAGCCTGTTCCGTTGTTTGATAATACAACCTCTCCATCTGTATTTGCCGAATATATAATAACATCGCCAACTGATAACTCAGGACTTTTTTCTATACGATAATCCTTTACCAATATCTGTGCTTTGGTATCTCCAAGGTAGCCGTAAAGCATAATTCCCTCCTCGCCATCCTTAGCCAATGAAGTTGTAACCCTTTCAATTAACATCATTTTGGTTGCTGCACTTATGCTTTTTGTACCCCTTAAAATATTTTTGTTATTTATCACGATAATATTAATATTGTTATATATTCCTGTCGTTGCATAGGCACTAAAGGTATATCCCAGTCCTTCAATAAAATAGCTTTTGCCAAACGCTTCGAAATAATCCTCACCTTTAGTTTTATCAGCTGGGGCTCTGAATACAATTGAATTTTGTGTAATATTATATTTTCCTTTGCCGAAATAACCACCATTTCTGTATGTATCAGTAACGTTTTCAGCAACGCAGCATATTTTACCGTTTTCTATGTTATTTGTTTTTTCAGGCGTTAACATATTACTAATTTTGCCCGAGCTATTAAGCTTATAGCCAATAACCTGTGTTATAATCTTGTTTTCACTAAACAACACTTGTGATAAAGATATATCCTTTGCCTTAATTCTTTGAGTTTCATTTAATGTGATTGTTTTTTCCAAACTAAATGTTATTATTTGATTTTGTGCAGTTAAAAGTTTGATTTCTGCATTAAATTCAAGTCCAGGCGTTACACCATAATCTATCACATATCCATATCTGTAATTAGCATTGCTTATTTCTGCCGCAACAACATGGTTATTGTTGTTCAGATAAAAAATCATATTTGTACCGATTGTCGGTAAGGGAATGAGCTGCTTGTCGCACAGATCTAAATATTTTGAAGTTAGTTTGAAAACCTTGCTATCAACATTGATTGTTTTTTCATCTTTACTATATTCTGTAATAACGCCAGCAAAGGATTTTGATGATACCTCAATATCCAAAACAACATTTGAATCACCCCATGACCTTTTTACAGCCAAGACATCTCCATCCTTCAAAGCGTCTACACTATATGCTCTCCCACCTTTGTTATGTATTGTGACAATGCGGTTAGTGCTTCCTATATCAATCCTTTGATCATCAAATTTCGTATAAATAATCTCATTCTTTTGGTCAACCCTACTGAGCACATAATAATCAATCTTTTCTATCACAATAGTTTCAAAACCATCTTCCGTATCAGCGTCAATAAAAGTTATTTTACCTTCTTGAATATCAAATATATTTTCAGCACCATCATAACATTTCCCATTAAAGATAATATCCGCTGTAAAATCTATCTCAATTTTTCGATTTTTATCCCCATCATCATAATAAACCATATTATTTTCATACCTTGGGTTCATATCGGCGGGAATAACAACAACATTATTTTTGTTTTCTCCAATCATGAAATACAACAATTCCATATCCATACCATCTAAGTCTTTATAATAGTAAGTAGTGTAATACCCTATTGATTCATTTGCGTAATTTAGAATATCGACATTCTTACAGATAAGCAATTCATCACCAAACAGTACCTGATTTTCAGCAAGATTACTTTCACCGCTCAATAATGTTTTATAAGTTCCCTTTATAATTCCATTTTTCTTTCTAATACTGAATATCTCACTTAAAACAGTTCTGTCGTTACTGCTCTTAAAAGATATGCTGTCTCCATTACTTACAATATGATTGACAGGGCAATTAATAAAATTACAAAGAAGAGCGAGTATATCCTTATGGCTGACTGTTGAATAGACTGATTTCTTTATACCTTTTGTAAGATTAAGCCTATCTGCTATACCCAAATATCCAATAGGATATCCACCCTCATATTTTGCTATGTAATCGTACCCAACGAGTGATAGCAATGATTTAAGTATCTCTCCATAAACAATTTTCTCGTCAGGTCTAAATGTGTTGTCCGGATAACCACCCATAATTCCTAATTGGGATAAAAACCCCACTGCGAAATAATTACTATTTGTTTGATTGATATCGCTGAAATTCGGTGAAACATGAGTCTCTGTTAAACCAGGATAAAATGACATAAGCAGGTTGGCAAAGTCACCCCTTGTCATTACACTCTCAGGGATATACTTTTCAACAAAGCTCGGTGTAACATTAAGCATTTGTAGCATATTTAAGCGCTCATCCTTGACTGTTTTTTCGTCAGAGGCATCCATACTGATTAAATAAAAATCATCAAAATTAACCTCTAAAAAGTTCGTTGATGAAGCCTCCGTACTGTCTGTGTAAATTCCGAAGCACACCGGTGATGTATCGTCAGGAATAACATATTCTGTTTCAAGCATAGTCCACGTATCCTTGGTAATATTTTTTGCATTTGTTTTATCTCTATATATAATACTTCCACTTTGCGCATCCGTTTCGTTATTCAAAACACCAAAAAACATGTTGGCATTTTCAACATATGATTGGTCTGCAATCTTTGCGAACGCAACTATTTTATACTTTTCACCAGGTTGAACTCCTGCTGTTTGAAACATTCCTTGAATTAATACAGAATTATAATTCGCCCAATATTTCGCCAAAATGCTTTTTCCCACACCACTCGATGAATGATTATTGTTTTCATCCAACATCATGGTAGAGCCAGGTTTCAAATGTCTGGATACAATGTAAGAAGGAAAGTTTGTTTCGCTTTCGAAACCATATGCAGCGGCATAATCCGTTATCATCTCATCCGCTGCTTCGCTTCCTACTGTTATCTGTTCTACGGCAACATTATCTATGTTTAGCAAAAGCTTATTATTCAAATCCAACTCATCATTTGATAAAATTGCAACACTTTTGGGCAGTTTGCCTTGTTTATACGTATAATGTAATGTAAGCTTTACCCATTTGGTTTTTGATACAAACGAACCCATTGCAGCATCAGCATCTGAATAATTATAAACGCTGTTCCCGTTTTCATCTAACAGCATCATATACACATTACCGCCGTTCAATGGTGAATCAATGTTTACACGCACATCACATGTAACAATAAATTCCGCCCCATTCAATATTGTACAACCATCAAAAAGTTCACGAAAACTCACATAGCAAAATGGTCCCCAATATTTCGCCAAAATGTTTTTGCCGCCCTCGCCGTCTGAATCCAACACAATATCCGATTGAAGTTTCATATTTTTCCCCGATACATAATCAGGAAGTGTTGAAAACTCATTGAACTGATATTGCTTCTGCACATTAATAAAATCCGTATTTTCTTTCGCTGTGACGATACACATTGCAAGCAGTGAAATTATTATTAAGACAGCAACAATTCGGTTTGGTTTACTGTTGTTCACCATGATAACTCTCCTATCAGTTGTAAAGTTCTAATTATATAAAGCAGCAAATAGCATCTGTGCCGTTTCCGCTCTTGTCGCATATTGTTTAGGAGCAAAGTTGCCGTCTCCAATACCATGCACAATTCCTAACGCCTCAAAGTTCGCAACAGGGAGTTTCGCGTAGTCAGCTATGTCATTCTTGTCCTTGAATAACAGCTCTACCGCTTCGTCATCTATTATTTTACCCGTCTTTACAGCAGTTCTGTATAGGAAGGTAACTAAATCTTGACGTGTAACATACTCCGCAGAACCAAACAAGCCATTTCCAACACCATTTGTAATTTTGTTAGAGACTAAAGCCGCCACATATGGTCGATACCAATCGTTCTCCAACACATCCCTATAATCAAAGCTTGCATCAGTTATATTTATCTTAAAACCAACAGTAATGATTTTGGCAACTTCTGCACGTGTAATATGGTTGTTTGGCCTGAAGGAACCATCGCCATAGCCTGATAGAATATTTTGCTCTGCCAAGGCATTAATACAATTCAATGCCCAACCGACAACATCAATGTCATTAAATTTGCTTTGGTTAGTTACCGCTTGCTTACTTTCCTCAAGTAATGTCTTGTATGAATTGTTATCAATTCTTGTATTGCCGAGACCTTTTACTCCCTCGTTTATGCTATCCAAATCACCCGAAAGACCATCAATAATTTTTTGTAATTGTGTGTTTGCATCGTTATAACTACTTGCATTTTTGAAGTATGAAGTCAGCTGTTTTGCTGCATCAGATTTTTTAGCATCACTAAGTTTATAATATGCTGATAAATTCAAATTCAAATCTGCCGAACAATCTTCAATCATTTTCATCATGGAGCTATATGAAATAACGTCAGAAAAGGAAGTTTTTAATATAATGCTTGTAAATTGCTTCGAAAACATGTCTTTGCTTTCAAAGGTACCTTTTAATGCCAAACAAAAAGGAGTCTTGTTCTTCGAAACGGAAAATATATTTGTAAACGCGGCAAGCTCGGCTATTCCTAACTCACTTGCATATTTAATCAAACAATTCTCTATTTCTTCCGCTGTACCATTTTCTATATAATACAAACTTACCGCTGTCTTAACAGCGTGCCACAACAAGGAACGATCATATAAATCATTTGAATTTATAATATCATCTTTATTTGTATATATATATTTATAAATATAGTTTTTATCTGGTATCATTTCATATATATCTAATTCTTCAAACCCACATATTTGGCTAATTTCAGGCTGTGACAGATAATCAATAGCCGCCGCCTCACTATCCAATGCCTTTATACTCTCCAAGGTTTGCTTGATATAGTTTACGTCCTCATAAGTATAATTTGTTGAAAGAGTGCTTTTATAATATGGATTAATAGGGTTAATTGTAATTGACAACTTGTTTGAAAATTTTCCCATAGGAAAATACGGTATATTAACTCTGTATTTGCCCATATTGTCAAAAGTTATAGAATAGCTATTAATGAGTGCTTGCTGACTGAAATCATCTGTCGCATAACCTTCCTTTATAAAATACAGTATTGCGTTTTGGTTGGCATTTTCAAGTTCAGTCTCGCCGCTAACAATCAGGCCATTTTGATTCTTTTCTACATTTATAGCAGAGTTTCCGTCAATATCACGTTCTGCCCTTATATTATCCACATAAGCAATATATCGTCTGCCTGTGCCAGCAGTAATATTGCCATAATCAAAGTTTTTTGAAGGTACAATTACAATGACGGGTTTTTTATCTCCTAATACAGAAATCAAGCTTGTATCAGCAGTAAAATCAAGTTCAACCCTGTTCCACTTATCTCGTACTACCTCATAAAATGTATAGCTATCTGGAAATATAACATTGCCATCATCTGTTGCAAGCCCAATTGCAAACTCACCCTTATCCGACACTTTATAGTTTTTGGTAAGCGTTTCATCTCCCTGTACACCCTCATCGTTTGTAATAATCGAATCAAAGCTGACCTTGTACCTTCGCCCTTCCACAAGAGGTATTGAATCAAATAAGTTTGTAACTGTAACAAAGCCATAATTTGCCCACGAACTCAATTTGAGTGCATTGCCTGTTTCTTCTTCGGGACAATTTGCTCCGCTTTGAACACTGACCACAAGATTTTTTCCAGAAACAGTAGAAGGCAATGCTGAATTGTCGTTAAAATTAAATGCTTTTATAAAACTTGATGCATAGACCGCCTTTTCAACCGTATGGACAAAATATGTTGCAAACTCATCTAAAGTTGCATATGGTCTCATAAGCTGCTCGTGTACATCTTGCTTGAAAATCAAGTTCAAATAACCAATATTATAAGTGTCCAGCCCAGCTATTCCCAATATATCCGCATGTTCCTTAAGAATTGCTCCAATTTCAGTGCTTGTACCATGTTCAAAATTGCTTAATAATACTCCTTCTTTTATCAAAGTATGAATAGGCTCTAAATCGTAAGTTTTTTCTTCGTTAAGCACCATGTTTCTGTTTCTGTAAATATAATGGTAAACATCTGTCTTATACTCTGACTGAGCAAACAAATCTATGCTATCAAAAGCTAAGGCATCAATGGTATCTTCACTTGACAACAGCACAATGGCTTCATTTTCGTCCTTCATTGATGCAATATTGGTCAACAGCCTACTTATTGAATTCAGATTAATATAATTATACTCAACCGAAAGATAGCCACTATCGTACACAAGTAAATCAGAAACAGTAATCAGTAGTTTCACCTTGTTTTCACTAATGTCAAGTAAGGGAAACGTAACTGCATATGCTCCACTATCATCAACGGTTATATTTACGCAATCACTGTATGCTACTTCATCCGCAGCAAGGCTTACCGAAATGTTTCTGTTGGCATTTTCTTCTTCAAGCAAGCCGCTTATATACAAGCCGTCTGATTTCAATTCCACGCGAAGCACGACACTTGGGTCAGTATTAACAATCTTCTTAACAGAAACAGAGTTGATATACACTGATAAATCCGATGTGAAGGTAGCACTATCTGTTAACAGAACAATTGCCGCAGTACCGCTGTTAATTGCGGACATCAAAGACGACTGCACCGTTACCTCGTGTTCGATAATCATCCATTCGTCGGACGATATTTGCATAAAGCTGTCCGCACTTTCTATTATCGTATAATTGCTTGAATTAACAACTCCAAGCTTAAAGCCTACGGGTTCCTCGCCACTTTTCATCTTAACGCCCATGGAAATCTTGTATTTCTTTCCTTCGGCGGCATCCATACCTGAAAACATATCGTTCGCATAGACTATGCCGCCGTCAGAATTATAGCTGGCAATAACTACTTGCCTGTTTGTTTCATCGGCTAATTCCGCAAAGGAAAGTGTTGAATCCTTTCCCTTCAAAAACACAGGAGCACTGTCAAAACAGTTGAAATCATAAACCTTATTCTTATAGCCAACTTGTTCAAAGCTAATATCATCAATATAACATATAATCGGAGCGGTGGCGGATGCAGTAAGCGGGCAGTCAGCCGTGCTCGAAAATAGTACGGCGGCAGATAACGGTTTATAAAGCGACTCATCATATTCAAAAGAAACTTTTGTCCAATTATCCTTGTTCGCCTTGTATAACTGAACCTCGGAAGTAAGTGGCACGCCGCTATCTACCGTAGCATATGGTAATATTTTTACAAAGGCATTGTCATATAAACAGTCCTCATATAACTTAACCATTGCGGTAATTCTATAACGCTTATTGCTTTCATAATCGTTCTGAGAAATTAAATTCATAACAGTATGCCTATGTCCTAAGTTGGTGACCGTTAATTTAACAGACTTTCCTGCACTGCCTGTGTTGCTGTAATTTTGGATATCAACAACAGTTCGGTCGCTACTGGAGGCACCGCCTTTATTCTTAAAATATTCTGACGCTGTTCCCGATGCTTCATCCAAATTATACTTTTTAACAACAGTATATTGTGCATCGAAAATGTCTGCATGAAGATTATCCTCTGAAAAAGCCATTACGTTTGAAAACGACCCCTCCAATATTATACAAAGAACCAAAAGGAGTAATAATATTTGCTGATATTTTCTTTCCACAGAATTGCCTCCTAAAGATATTAAAAATTAAGCAATGAACTTACTCTGCACCGATAAACTCACTGGCACAAATCGGTCTCAAAGCATCCATATCCCACCAGAATATAGAAATAGTTGTGTTTTCATAATCTGTTACTGTAAAATCATGAGTGACTTCCGCTTCAAGTGTGTCAACATCTCCTATATATATATCATCAAGCTTGCCACCAACATATTTCGCGAAAATAACATTTGTTGTTGTTAATTCCTTTTGTGTAATTGTTGCCATCGAAGTAATCGTATCGTTTGCAGTCAAATAATTAATAGGAGTACCTTCTCCGTTGGTAAAGGAAAATGTTGCTGTATCACTTTCTATTTTTTCAACTCTTATTTCATCAACAATAAATTTAATTGGATTACTTGAAGAAAGCGTCAAAGGATAGTATGTATCAGCTGTAATCGGCACAATTGTCATAGAGTTTGGTAGCGTTGTTGATGATGCGGTAAATTCTGTCGAAATTTTCGCCCACATTTTTCCGTTTATGTATTGTGGTATAATTTCATTTTCCACAATAGGGCTGCCAGCAGCACTATCATTATAAATGCGCATTCTTACTGCTGCATAAGGAATGACCGATGACGGTGATACACGCACCATAGCTGTTGCTCTGTATTTTTCGCCGCTCTCATATGTAGCAGTACCACGAAGGCTGTTGAGCATTTGCCTTCCTGTGTAATGCGTAATAACAACACTCTTACCACTGGCTCCGGTTTCGCTGTAATTATATGTAGCAGTAACGGCTCTATCGGTACTGCTTGCTCCGCCCTTGTTGATAAAATATGTTGTGCTAACACCGCCTTCTGTCAGGTCGTTAAAGTTCATACTGTTTATGAGCGTATATTTAGAATTTGCTTTATCGACAATCGTGTTAGCCGGATGCACTTCATATATACATATATCGTCAATATAATAGATTAATTGGTCAATCCCTGTCCAATCAGATAATGCAACCGCAACCGATTCTAATTTGTCTGCTGTCATATTAATGTTAGACCCGTCTGTCATAATAAATGTATAATTCATTTCTGTCCACGCATCTTTTTTTAATTCAAAGCTTGCAGATGTTGCTTTAACCGAGGTTGTGCTGACAGAATCAGAAAAGAACTGAAGAACAGCATTCTGGGTATCTGTGCTGTGACCGCTGGCCAACTTTACTTTTGCCGAAAACTTGTATAAGCCGCCTACACCAACATTTGAATCTGTCAAAAGATTAACAATTCTCTGTCTTTGACCTACAGACATTGTTATCTGCATACTTTTGTTGCCTAACGGAGTGAAATTATCCGCATCGGTAACACTTCTGCCATCTGCATTTGCTCCGCCTCCGGCAACAAAATTACCGGCTGAATTTGAGCCAAGAATCTGATCTTCAAAATCAATACATTGCAATAACACCTCTGGAACATTTGCAGAACTTACAATCGATATGTTCCCAAACAAAATCAGCGCCAACAGTAACCCAATGGTTTTCACAAAGTTTTTTTTCACAACTAATAACCTCCCTATATTTTTATTTTTTTTGATAACTCTTATCCTTTAATTGCACCTATCATAACACCTTTAACAAAATATTTCTGTATCATCGGATATACAATCCAGATTGGCAGACACGCAACAATAATTGACGCATACTTTAAAACTTCAGACAAATCATTTTGCACAGCAGATTTGCCCTCGGTCAGCATTTCGCTACTAATTGAATTTGCAATTAAAATTTCTCTTAATATAAGTTGCAAGGGAAATTTCGAGTGGTCGTTCAAATACAAAAATGCTAAAAAATAAGCATTCCAATGTGATACAGCATAATATAACGCCAAAACTGCTATAATTGCTTTTGAAAGTGGTATCACAACTTTAAAAAAGAATATAAAATCGCTTCCACCGTCAATTTTTGTTGCCTCCAGTAACTCCTTCGGAATTGTTGATTGAAAGAATGTGCGTGCCACAATCATATTATATACGCTTATAGCGCCTGGAATAAGCATAGACCATCGTGTATCAATCATTTTCAAATCCCTAATTAACAAATAGTTGGGGATCAAACCACCCTGAAACATCATGGTAAATGTAAACAGAAACATGATTATATTTCTACCCTTCAAATCGTCACGAGAGAGAGGATAAGCACAAATGATAGTCATAATTATATTAATTAATGTGCCAAATATAGTATAAAAAATTGAGTTTCCATAACTATTTATTATATCCTTATCCCTAAATACAGCTTTATACCCTTCCAAACTAAAGCCCTGCGGAAATATTAGTACTCTTCCCTGTGCTACTGCGGACGGTTCGGAAATCGATGACGAAACAACATTCAGAATTGGAATAATAACCACAAAGAGTATCAGAAACATTAAAATATTTACACATATGTAAAAGAGGCGATCACTTGTTGAAATACCAATTTTATTTTTAAACATAATTTTTCTCTCCTTTACCATAAGCATATTTCTGTAGCCTTTTTAGATACTCTGTTCACAATAATAAGCAGGGTAAAATTAATTAATGAATTAAACAATCCAATTGCAGCACCATATGAATAATCAGAACCGCTTTGCAGACCAACCTTATAGGAATATGTAGCAATAATTTCGCTTGTAGACAGATTCAGCGAATTTTGCATGAGCAGTACTTTTTCGTAACCCACACTCATTATTTGACCTACTCTCATAATAAGAAGTATCATTACTGTAGGCAAAATCGATGGGAAATCAATGTAAATCATTCTTTTGAATCGATTAGCGCCATCAATCTCTGCAGACTCATACAAGGATATATCTACATTGGATAAGGCCGCCAAATAGATTATGCTACCCCATCCCAATTGTTGCCATATGGCTGACCATACATATATATGTGAAAACGCCTCCGGTTGAGAGAAAATATCCGTTACCGATAACCCAAAAAGTTCGCATACTCTGCCGTACAATCCAATTCTCGGATTAAAAATCTGCACCAGAATTCCAACCATAACCACCATTGATATAAAGTGCGGCATGTATGTAACCATTTGAACCATCTTCTTATACGCATTTGAGCGTACAGCATTTAAACAGAGTGCAAAAACAACTGTAATGGGTTGCCCCACTATAATAGAATAAAATGATAAAGTTAGAGTGTTTTTGAACACAGCATAAAACTTAGGTGTTGAAAACAATTTTTTGAACTGATACAAACCTATCCAGTCACTACCCCAGATTCCTTCAGTTGGTATATATTTTTTGAACGCAATCTGTGCTCCTAACATCGGATAATAGCTAAATATCAAAATATAAATAATTGGCAACACCAGAAGCAAATATAGCTGCCAGGATTTCAAAATATTTGTAACGAATTTTGTTTTAACTAAGTTTCCGTTTGTTTCTAATAGCCTACATTTATTAAACACTAGGAATCTTTTCTCCTTTTCCAAGTATGGTTTTCAATATAATTAACCCTATTCCAAACCAAATGTTTGTCATTTTTCTTTTCTGAATCTGTCGTAACCAATTTGCGTAAGTTCAACATATCTGTCTGCTCCTAATTTTTTTAGTTCACTTACAAAATTATTCCACTCAGAATCCACATTCCTTCTGCCTGTAATAAACAATGAAATGTTTTCCACGGCATACGGATGTATACTGTTATACAATTCATCGTACTCTGATGTTTCCTCTAAAGTCAGCAACTGCTTAACAAAAACATTTTTTGGTTCCTTTCCCATATATACTTCAAGTGCTTTAGCTTTAATATATTCCCCATCTAAGACATTACCGTTCCATGTGATGCCTTCAGCAATATCAAAAAAGCGATATTGTGGGTTAATCTGCATCCAATGAGAATTTTGTGCAACACCGTAAGGAAGAATCTGACGAATTTTAGGTTTAACACCTATTCCCTCAAAAATGCTCTTATCATTAGCTTTTGCTTTTTCCCAATCCTGCCCTTCCACTCCGTATCTTGCAAAAACAGAAGCTTCCTCGCTTAACATAAAATCAAGCAAACGGAATGCCGCAAGAGGATTTTTACAATATTTTGTAATAACACCTGCACAACGTGGAACAGATGGATTCTTATATGAATATGATATCCCATTCGGTCCCATCAACGGAGGTAACGCAACATAATCTTTCATTCTTTCCATGTTATCACTATGCAAAACATCAGGCGATCCGGAAGCAAAAGCACCGAGTATTTCATCTTTGCTTGCCGCTAAAGACTTCAGGGTTTTATTGTCCTGTGTGTAGCACTGAATATCCAATAGTTTTTCATCAGCCAATTCCTTAATATATTTAATTGCCTCTTTGAATTCCGGCTGCATATAAGCGTAGTTGACATTATAGCTGTCATCGACAGTAATCATTTTTCCGTAATCATTATAAATAAATGAATTTACAAGAAATGAAACAGGTGATTCATTCCAACCGTTTTTACTACCTGTAAACCCTATTTCATCCTTTAACCCATTTCCATTCGGATCCTGCGTCTTAAAAGCACGTAATACTTTTCTCAAATCCTCTGTTGTCTTGGGAAGTTGCAATCCTAACTTGTCTAACCATTTTTGGTTAATCCATGATTTGCCCCCCCATTCGTTACCACGCTGTTCAACCATATATGGCATCCAGTAACAGTTTCCGTCTGCAGCAACAAGATAATTGCGTATATTTTCTAGATTGCTTTTTTCAAACATTTCATTAATCCAAAATCCATTCTTTTCTATGTAATCATCCAACGGTAAAAATACATTAGCATATTTCAAGAACATATTATCTTTAATGTTAAAGCCAATTAATACCTCTGGAAGTTCTGTGTTTGACCCTAACATAACATTAAGCTTTTCAGTCGCTCCACTAGCGGGAAACATATAAAATTCCAAATCTATATTCGTTTTTTCTTCAAGATATTTTGTAAATTCGTTAGTACTGTAATCTTCAATCTTCGGATTATCCAAAACTCCGAGAGTCAGGGTCACTTTTTCTTTAACAATAGGAAGTTCGCCCGGTGCCGTCACCTTTTTATTATTGACCTCATCGTTTTTAGCAACAGGCTTGCCACTGCATCCGTTGAAAGCAACACACAGAATAATTAATACCGCAATCAATTGAATTTTTTTCATAATATCCTCTCCTTTTAACGCAAATTTCCTTTTAATTTTTAATAATTTTGCCAACGCATTTCCGAAGCAAGAAAGAATCTTCCATGATAAAAACTATAAAGAATACAGTTCAAGCGAAAATCCTAATCCTCATGTTTTAATTATAGCTTAATATTCAACTCTTTTCAATCAACAAACTCTATGCTTTCTTGTAAAAATTCCAGTTAAAATAAATGTCACTGTGCAATATTGATATATTGTACAGTGACATTTATTTTATAACATTTATTATTGTTCTAGCAGATTTTTTCTATACTCATTTGGAGAAATATTTGCAACTTCTTCAAATTTCTTCGTAAAATAGCCAGCATCGCTAAATCCTACCCGTTCTGCGATTTCATAGTTTTTCAACTGTCCGCTTCTAATAAGCTTTTTTGCGTGCTCTATTCTTACATTATTAAGATATTTATTAATATTGACACCATATTTTTGCTTAAAAACATATCCCAAATATGATGAATTGACATAATATTTTTTCGCAAAGAAACCAACTGAAAGATCTTCATAAAAATATTCATCAATATATTTTATTATTTCCCCAACAAACCCAAAACAGTTACGTTTACAAATTGTTTCCATGCTGTTTTTGTATTCTGCACATATATCCTTCAGAAAAATTTCCACCGTTTTTATATTTATGCTTGCCATTTTGTGAAACACAGAGTATTTTGAACCTAATCTCAAAGCTTCACCACCTGCGTTTTCTAAATCCTTCAATATTTGCACTATCACATTGTCTATATATGTGAGAACAACTCTGGGGAGTATTTTCTCTGCCTTTATTATTTTAATAAAACTCTCAACACTAAAATCAATCTCTTGTTTATCCTTAACCATAATTTCTTTTATAAATTCATCGGTAAGGTCACTACTGGTCGATGTATTTGTAAATACCATATCCGCATAATCCTGAAATAACAATACAGAATCGTAGCCCATATAAAACCTTACATCCTCCAAAAACGCAATATCCACCTTGGATTCGCTTAATCGCATAATATTACCAACAGTTTCTGCAACCAAGACCGAAATAGCACACTCAGCCTCTTCTATATACTTTTTAAGCTCAAAAAAGTAGTCTGTAATGGATATGTTTTTTTGTTGTATCATTTTTGTACTTACGACAATACCAAACCTGTTGGTACTTTCATTAATTATACAGAAATAATATTTCTCGGATACAAAGGATTTTAACCTATCATATACTTTCCCAATATCCTCTTTAGCATTACTTTGCTTACTGTTTAAGAAATCAGAATTTGAAACCACCTCAATAATCGCATAAGTGAATTTGCATGTTTCGTTTTCGGTATAAAATGAACTGAAATGATCTCTTTCTTCATCATAATCCAGTCTACTGAAATTTCTGTCAAGTAATTGACACAGCATTTGCTTCAAATACATCATACGTTCCTCATGATGCCTTTTAATTGAATAAAGTGCTAATATCAATTCCTCTTTATCAATCGGCTTTAATAAATAACTGCACACATTAAGATGTATAGCCTTTTTTGCATATTGAAAATCATCATAACCACTTAAAATAATGAACTGTATATCCTTGTACATCCTTGTTACCTGTTCAATCAAGCTAATACCATCAATTATGGGCATTTTAACATCTGTCAAAACAACATCAACATCAGCTTTTTTAATATATTCCAATGCATCAAAACCATTTCGCACCTTTTCAATGACAGTAAAACCGTACTGTTCCCAATCAATCAATTTGCAAAGACCATTCAAAATACTGATTTCATCGTCGACCAAGAGAACCTTTAGCATGTATTTGCACCTCCTCCTTGTTTATCATAACAAACTTTATCCGGAAGCTCTATAGTTACCTCTGTATATACACCATATTCACTTTTGATATCTAACTTGAAATCTTTGTCATAATACATTGAAAAACGTTCAATTATATTCTTTATCCCTATGCTTTTTTTAGCAGCTAAATCCCTTTTTTCCAGATAATTATTTATTTCGGCAAGCTTATCCCTGCTGATGCCTACCCCATTGTCATATATTTTTATCTCAATCCTGTCACTTGATTTTCTTGCATAAATTTTCAGAATCTTATCAGCATTTGAATCAATCAATCCATGAACAAAGGAATTTTCAACAAATACCTGTATTGCCATTTTCGGTATTTTACAAAATACAACATCATTATCCAAGCAAATTTCTATATGACATTCTTCTCCTAATCGGTATCTTTGCAGTTCTAAATACGCATTAACAAATACCATTTCATCCTCAATACTGATTATATCCTCACCCCAGGTAATAACCTTCCTAAGCATTTTTGATATATTCGCTATATTATCCGCTGTTTCAAACTCATTCTTTACAATTGAATTCATTCTGATAACTTCAAGAATATTAAAGATAAAATGAGGATTAATTTGACTTTGCAAGGCGTTCAATTTTGCTTTTTGCTTTTCCTCTTCAATTTTACTGTTTTTTATTCTTTCAACATACACTTCCTTAATTAGCTGTTTTATTTTGGAAACAGTTCTGTTCATACCATATACTAAATCACCAATCTCATCACGTCCAGCATCTTTATCATCAATTAACTCAAACTCTTGCTCACGCATTCTTTTTGTGGCAATACTGATTTTGTTAATTCTTGTTGTTAGTTGTTTGGAAATAATGAAAATCGTTAATGAAGCAAAAATAATGTCTAAAAACAAAATTATAATAAAACTGACAGTTTCATGATTTAGCATATCTGAAATTGTAAACTTTTGAAAACAAACCGCTACCTTAAAGTCGTTTGGGAACTCCAACGGTCTATAAATAATATTATACTGATTATCATCATATAAATCAGATGTTTTTTGGAATTTTTCTATGCCACTAATATACTCATAATTAGATGATGCAATAATATTATCCTCGGAGTCCAGCAACAACATTTCACTGTTCGGCACATGATTTCTCAAAATACTGACAATTTTAGAACGTTTAATATCAATCTTCAATAAAAATTGATTGTCAATATTTTTTGTAGCTTTATAATTCAAAAGAATGTTAATATCACCGGGATATTCATCATCATTAGCATTATATGTTGTATTAACATACACAAAATACTTTTGACCGGATTTCAAAAAATCCTGAAACCAGTTTTTCTTTTTAATGTTGTCATCAATTTTCCGAATAGAACTACATCTGTATAGTGCCGGGGCATCACAGTATATAGTGATATTGTCAACAGAACTGTAAACACAAGCCGTGTTGACAATTGAGTCAAGCGTTTTAGCAACATCTATGAATGTTTGCATATCACCTTCAGTTGTAGTGAGCAACTTATAAACAACATCATTTGCATTGATATATTCTCCGCAAATAATGCCATCATTGAAATATTCTTGAAGACTTTTTGTTGCAGATTCCAATAAATATATAGAATCTTGCTCCTTTTGGCTTGCCACTTTATCACGAGTAATAGAATAATAAAACATGCTTACAGTTACAATTGGCAACAAAACACATAGAAAATATATAATTAACATTTTGTTTTTGAATTTCACATTATTTAGTTTATTAATTATAAACCCACATCCTTTTTTCCGGACACCTTATAGTGTGGTATCCTTTAATCAATCTGATTTAAGGATACCATACTTTTTGCTTTTAGACAAGATATTCGGGTTCATTAGAAATTGGTTGTTTGAGCGTTGAAATTACTGTTAATTAATTATGCGAAGGGAGCCACTATTTCCCTATATCAAATATCTGTTCCACAGCTATAATTACAGCAGAATTTTTCTGAGGAATTTTAATATTTATGCTGTTGCTTTTTACATTAATTTCACAATCGCTGTTATTTGGATATATACATTTAGCTGAATTAACAGAAAACGATAGTGGTATTTCTTTTTCTTCATCTCCGTCAAGCCTCCAAACTGCCAAATAAGCTTTTTTGTCAGCCATATAGCCTACGCAAATCCAATCATCATCAAATCTTGGCAGCCCCAAAGGATAAAAGGGTATAAATTTTTTAATATCTTTTCTTATTTCCTTATAAATTTCAACTCCCTCTTTTACAAGCGAAAACTGCTTCGTAGGAAGCTCCATAATCTGACCGCTCAAATGAATTCTGCAAAGCATTGCGTTCACCATATTGAACACAACTTCGTTATCGTCGGCATTCGCAAGAGGATAGGACCATATCGCCGCCTGTTCGGGAAGCACTGCTGTTGCTGCCGATGCCGCAATGGGTGCAATATGTATATAATTCTCCTGATCGGTTACGGACTGAACAGAATGAAGCGACAGCATTGCATAATCAATTCTCATTCCCCCGCTGCTGCAATTTTCAATAATAAGGCTTGGATATTTGTCCATTATGCTTTTAATCCAGCTCAAATACGCCCTGTTGTGTTGCAGAAGGCCGTCTCCAAAGCTGTCTGCCTCAACTTCTGTACCGATACCTGCATCAATGTTATAATCCATTTTTATGTATCCAACGCCATATTCGCTTACCAATCTGTCAACAACAGATGTCGCAAAGTCAACAACCTTTTTGTTTCTGAAATCAAGCTGATACCTTCCTCGGTCAATCGCTTTCGTTCCATGCCTCATAAAATAGCAGTCATCGTCAAATTTATCAGCAATAGGGCTGTTAATTCCGATAACCTCAATTTCGAGCCACATTCCCGGAATCATATTTTTGCTTTTGATATAATCCAAAACCTCTTTTATTCCATTAGGGAAACGCCACGCACACGGTTGCCATTCGCCTACAGTATCCCACCATGTGCCGTCTGCATACCAGCCTGCATCAATGCAAAAATATTCCGCACCCGCCTGTGCCGCAGAATCAATAACAGGAATTAGCTTTTCGGTTGTCGGGTCTGCCCTAAGGCAGTTCATATAATCGTTAAAAATTACAGGGAGAAAGCTGTCCGCTTGGTTTTTACGAACAATTTTTCTTCTGTATTTTGTCATTTCGGCAAGTGCTTCATCAAATCCGCCATTTACTACGGAAACGGCGGCAGGCACTGTTTGAAACGCCTCATTCGGCTTCAAATTTTTCCACCAATGGTTTTCATTTTCATTAGGTCCGCTGATTTTCAAATAAAGCTTATTTGAAATATCACTGATTTCCCACTGCCATGAGCCATTGCTTTCAATCTGCCACATCAGTGTGCTTTCGGCATCCGTATTTATTACGCAGCCCATCGGAAGATACTCCTTTGTTGACCAAGTGCCTGTATTGCTTATTGAAATACGTTTGGTTGAAGCTCTGTTAACCCTGTCATAGCCTAAATCTGTTAAACTGCACTTCCTCCAGCTGATTTCCCTGCACCATGAATTATGCGGTATCATTATCTGCATTTTACTTCCTGCGTTTGACTGACCTTCCTTGTCTATCCCATGCAACGCAAACGATGATATATATTCGATACCTACATTGTGACCGCAAATATTTGCAACATCAACCCAACTTTTTATAACGCTCACTCCGTTATAAAACTGGTAATGCAAAACAACCGATATTTCTTCATTCTTCATAACAAATTCAAGCTTTCTGCCGAATTCGTTAAAATAATCCATGTGTTTTTGATATTCCAAGCTATAAAAAGTGTTTGCACCGATATGATTTCCACCACGATGATTTTTTAGAATATTGCCCGTTGTCTGAATTTCAACGGGGACATAGCTCCATTGCTCACTTTCTCCAATAATCTCATAATTAAACTTACTGTTTGAAAGGTGCAATAGGCATAGCCTTTTTTCGTTAGTTACTTCAAAAACAATATTTATTCCGTTTTCTTCAAATTCAAGATACTGTCCCATACTATATTCCTCCGTCAGTAAATTTCAACTCAATATTGTGCTTATATTCCTGATTAGGCTCAATAAATTTAAGCTTTCCATTTTTACGCATAACATCTCTTCCATCAGGGGTGCAATTGCCGGGCTCAAGCCCAAGAACATATTCATATTCGCCCATCATCTTCCATTGGGTAAAGCAGTCCAGTTCATATTTGTCATATTTCATAACCATTCCTCTGCCAATGTCTGAATTATATATTCCAACAGAAACTTTGCCATCATTACTTTTAACATCATGATAATAGCACTGCTCTTCAAAACCATATTGTGGTAGTTCTATTTTAAGACAATCATCAATCGAATTTGCAGAATGTTCGTTACGAGGCGTCACCGAGTTTGACGATATGGAAACCTTAGAATTTTCGCTTAGCATAGGATAGCCAATATTAAAGTGATAAAGCATCATAAATGGTGAAGTGCGACAACCTATATTTTTAACCGTATCAATAATTTTCAAGGTGTTTTCCTTGAGCGAACAGATATATTCTCTTGACAAAACCAACTGCTCACCGAAAAGGCTTGCGTCCCTTACAACCGTTTTAATTTGGATTTCATTTTCTGTTATAATATGAGAATGGTTTTCACAAGGTGTATTGGATATCGTCCCATGAAGAGGAAGACTTTCACCATTATCCTCGCAGGTAGAACCTACAGCAGTTAAACCGCAGGTAGTCAGAAACCCTGCCGTAAAGGATTTTAAAAAGCCGTTTCCCTGTCCGTCATAATATTTTGGTGAAACATAGCCGCATGGCGAAAAATATCCCACATTGTGCGAATCAATAGATAGCCTTGAAATATCGGCACATCTGTCAAGGGATATTGTAAATTCCAAGCCTTTGCCGTTTCTGACCTGCAAAAGCCTCATTCCATCGCCTTTTCCACCCACAAGCCTGTGTTCCTCTACACCGAATACCTGGGAATTATGCCCGATATACTTATTCATCCTATTCCTCCCCTAAATAATCTTTTTTCCTGCAAAAGTCATATAATGATAGTTTTCCGCCACTGACAGAATTTCCATGAGGTCGGCACCGTTTTTAATGAGGTTATAATAATTATATACATATTCTCTGCTTTTGTCATCGATTTTACAAAAACCAGCTAATATATAATCAATTCCTTCTTTACTTAGCTTTTGATTAAGTTCTTTTGTCCCTTTGCTGTCATCGTCAAAGCACAGTCCCGCCGCTATCCCGATGCTTATGTATGCAGTTGATATCCCCATATCCCCGCACAGGCTTACGGCACCGCAAAAGCGGTCATTTTCGGACAGCTTTCTTGCCGTATCACGTCCTACTCTTTGCACTGTATCACCAAGGGCTTTATTTGCAAACCTGTGCTGTAAATCAAATATATGCTGCACAATTTCCGAAAGTGCAATACCATAATTCTCAGATAAGCATACGGCGGATTCAAGCGTAGCACGCTCTGTAATAAGCTTTATATATGGGTTTTCCATTGCCTGCCATATATATTCATAACCGCATAAGCTACCCAAATATGCCGCCATTGCGTGCCCCATATTATGAATGAAAAGCTTACGTCTTATGTAATATTCAAATGGAGAAAAGGGGTGAAGCTGTGGTATATCAGGGATTCCACCTATAAAAGTTGCTCCGTCAACAGGTAGTTCGCAATAGCTTTCAACGCATACCCTTAGAATATTACCATTTTTCATTTCTTCTGTCATTACAGGCACCATTCTGCCTATTGATGCCTCGACAAGTGCAATAGTTTTTTCAAACAACACTTTTTCTTCCTCATTAAATGTTTCCATAAGCAATGAATGAAGATATTTATCCGCATCTATTAAATTTTCACAGATTATGATGTTTAACGGCTTGGTATTTCCAATTTCCCAGCGGTGTTTTAATCCTGCACTTAGAACAGGAACTATTCTAGGCAGAATATTTACGCCAACGGCAGTTGCCATATAGTCAGCATTGGCAATTTCCTGCGCAACTGCATTTATATCCGTTCCGTCAACACCACGTACGTTTTCTATCCAGATTTCCTCGTTTTTATCAGTTGATACAATATTAACAGGGTAACGCTTATCCTTATTCAAGGCTTCAATTACCTCTTTATTCACGTCAACAAAGCACACCTCATAGCCTGCCTGACCGAAAAGCTGACCTAAAAAGCCACGCCCAATATTTCCCGCACCATATTGTAAAAAAGTTCCCTTCATAATTACAGCTCCTGTATGTCGTATTTGAGATAAGTTGAAATGGCTTCCAAAACCGCCTTTTCAACACAACCTTTTGTTACCGAAACATGATGACGGTATCCGTTTTTGCCTATGTTAATCAGCTTTTTTTGAAGCTCATCAATTTTTGCAACTCCGCCACAGCCAAAGAAGCCATCCTCTATTTCGTCATTTGTAAACTCTCCCTGTCCTGTATAGAAAATCAGCTTGCCGTTGTCCGTTTTTGAGCTTGCAAAGGTCATGGGAAACTGGGCAATCCTACCCTCGTTACAGCCCCAGCCACAGCCCTCGCCATAGGATTTTGCAAACATTTTATGGTCAGTAACATTTCCTTTTCCTGTCATATAGGTTTGCGCGACAGGACCGCAATGAAAAAGAATACATTTATTTTCGTCATCACCATAGTTATTATTCCAATCAAGACACATAGACGGTTTTTGCGACGCAAGTGAAAGTGCATACATTGGTATTGCATTGCAAATATCAAGTTCACACGCCGCAACGATGCCCCTGTCATTAAGCTCGCTCAAAAGCACGCAAGGCGACACTCCAAAATACTGCTCAATTTCGTTCCAACAACGAAGTGCTATGCAGTCCATTTTGTAATCATAAATAATGTCATCAATTGCAACGCTAATTTTCGCAAGAGTTTCTGTTTTTTCTTCAGGAACACAGCTAAAATTTGTATAGCCTTTAAGCTTTTCTATTTTCTCTTTAACCTTTGAAGTGTCCATATTATTAACTCGTATTATTAGCTCAGATAAATCAAGCGCTTCAACAGTTATGCCATAATTTTGCAGGGTTAGCTCATCATATCGCACTGTCTTAAAGGCTGTTGTTCTTGCACCTATCGCACCGACTGTAAATCTTTTCATACCCCCTACAACCCTGCATACTGCCGCAAAATCATTAAGCTGCTCTGCAAAAACCTCGCTCAAAGGGTGTACGGTATGCGGCTCGAAAACTGTAAACGGAAGCTTATACTGACAAAACACGTCCATAATCGAGAACTTTCCGCAAAACGCATCACGACGAAGTGAAAAATTCATTTTCCCTATCTCATCGGGATAAGCCTGAATAAGTATCGGCACATCGCAGTCACGAAGCGCAGCTATCGCCCCGTTTTCATCACCGAAATTAGGAAGGCATAATATAACCCCGTCATATTTACCCTCATTTTCTTTTAAAAAAGCGGCATACTTTTTGCCGTCCTCTACCGTTTCAATCGCCCCGTATTTTGTTAAGCTTTCGTCCATTAAAATATATTCATATCCTGCATCTATCACAGCCTTTGTCATTTCGCCCCTTGCGCTTGCGATAAGCTCACCCGGGAAAAATCCTCTGTTTCCAAAATATAATGCGAATGTCATTTTTGCACGCTCCTTAATAAATATTTGAATTTTCTCTTGCTATTTTGTATCTTTCATAATTTTCAAGATATATTTTATGGTCATTTTCATTAGGCTTAATTGCAGCCTTTTCATGAATGAAGTTTGGAATAGCATCATCAATCGATTTATAAATTCCTGCCGCAACAGCCGCCAGCATAGCCGCACCTGTTACCCCCGCTTCGTCAATATCAAGAGGAATAATAGGGCAGCCCGTTATATCTGCTTTTATTTGCAGCCACAGCTTTGATTTTGCTCCGCCGCCTGCGGCTTTTAGTTCGTTAATATATACCCCTGCATTTTCCAAACGCTCCATATTATATTTCATCTCGTATGTAACGCCTTCAAGCAATGCTCTATACAGTGTTGATGAGTCCGTATCAAACCGCAAGCCAAAAATAGTACCTCTCGCAGAAATATCCATATCAGGTGTTCCCGAACCTGCAAAGTGAGGCACTACAATGATGTCTGTCGGTTTATCAGGCACATTTTTGTCCAAAAGCTCATATATATTCATTCCGTTTTTCTTTGCTTGCTCCATCTCATATTTCATAAAATTATCTCTATACCATTTCAGTATCGAACCGCCTGTAAAATTAACAGCGTATGTAACATACATATCAGCTATCGAATGAGGTACACACGCATAGTTATTGTTTAAAAATTCATCACTTAGTATTGGTTTATCAAAAGCAGGCGTTATACATTCAACAGTACCTATTCCGTCAATTGCAAGACCCGGCTTTGTTATTCCTGCTCCTGTTGCGGCGCAAACCTGGTCATGTCCGCCGGTTACCACTAACATATCCTTTGACAAGCATAATTCATCTGCAATTTTCGGCAGAACAGTTCCTGCAATAGTACCCGAAGGAACTGCTTTAGACATATAGTCTTCATCAATACCAGCAAGCTGCAAAAGCGCATTATCCCATTTCTTTTTTGTAACATCAAATGCCATAGTCCTTGCCGCAAGGGAATAATCTATATATTTTTCACCGCATAGCTTGAATATTATGTAGTTGCCTATCAGCAAAAAACTTTCAGTCCTTGCAAACTCTTTCGGCTTATTTTCCCTATACCAGCCTATTTTCGGAAGGGAATACATATTATGAGGATTTGCTCCTGAAATTCTCATAATTCTTTCTTTTCCCATTGATTCTATATATTTTTGACATTGCTGACTTCCTCTGCTGTCGGTGTATAATAGGCTTTTAGCAAGAACCTCACCTTTTTCATCAACCGCAACAAAGGTTTCACCAAAGCTTGAAACTGCCAAAGCTTTTATATGTGCCTTGCTTTCCGTTGCAGTCTTTCTCAATACCTCACGAACACATTTCCATATCTCATTTGCATCAATTTCATAAACACTGCCTGTGTTGTTGTATTCTAAATAAGCATAAGAAAGTTGAGTGCCATCATCGTCAAAAACAATACTCTTGCACCCTGTTGAGCCAACATCAAGTCCTATTACAGCCATATCGCACCTCCTATACGTACCACATATCAAGATAGTTTTTTACTATCTTCTTCATCTCGTTAAAGGTTATTTCATTCCTGTATGCGGCTGTGAATTTATTGATTGAGATTTTTTCGCCTGTCGCACATTTTTCTGTTAAATATCCTTCTTTTATAAGCTTTTGTACCATGTCTGCTCCTGCCACTTTCGAAGCATTTTTCACCATATCCTCAAAAAGCACGGGCGAAGAATCACGCTCCAACGCCGTCCAAATATTCACCTTGCATATACCGTCATTAAAAAGTTCTTTTACCTGTTCATTTGTTACCGAAGAAGTGCCGTGAAGAACGATTTTTGTTCCGATTTTATCCTTTATACTGCGTGCCGCATCACCATGATATTTAAGCTCCTTGCCTGTTGCCCTATGCTCTGTTCCAAGGTTTGCAACAATCATATCAACTCCTGTTTCGGATAAATACCTTTGAGCGTTTTCAGCAGTAGTAATAGCATTATGCTCTCCGCCCGTAGCATCAACTATTTCGTCGCATGCACCCTCAATCAAAATGGAATTTCCTTTTTTCTTAACAAATTCGGACGTAAGCCTTATGTTCTCTTCAAATGGCAATGCAGAGGCATCATACATAATTGAAGAAAACTGTGATAAGTCAGAATCTAAAAGTCTAATATCGGTGTCATACTGTATATGGTCCAAATGCACCATTACACGTAAATCCTCATAAGGTGAGCCTTTTTCTGTCAAAGATTTTATGTCATTAAAAAACAGTTTTAAACCTGTATCACAATCTCTTGTATGGGTATAATACGGAGCTTGCGAGCGGTGGCTGTAATTGCAGGTAATAGCAATAATGATAGGTACATCCTTGATATTATTCTCTTTTCCAAACTCAACCGCTGCCGCCATAATACTCTCGGTTGTCGTTAAATTTTCGCTGCATATGCAAGGCAAAACCCATCTACGCTGTGCAGCTTCCGCATAAAGTTCTTTAACTTGTTTTAAATCAGAAATAATCATAATTAACCTCCTCCATTTCTTATCTTGATTTTACTAAAAATGAGGTATATAATGAAAGATATAAACGTATTAAAATCTGTAATTTCGTATGGAGGCATTTTTATGAATTTAAGATTAGAAACTCAAAAACTTAGAGAACTGCTTGTAGACTTCTATGTTCTTACTAAAATCAAAATAGTAATTTTCGACAATGAATTTAACGAAATTATGGCGTATCCCGAAAAGCCATGCGACTTTTGCACTCTTATTAAAAACAACCCGATTGCTAAATCCCAGTGTAACACAAGCGACAGAGAGGCGTGCAAAATATGCCTTTCGACAGGGAAACTCTATATGTATAAATGCCATGCGGGGCTTATAGAAGTGGTTGCTCCCCTTAAAGTCAACGATATTATTTTGGGGTACATAATGTTCGGACAGATTATAGACAACAAGGACAGGACAAAAGCAAAAGCCGATGTCCTTGAAAATTGCAGAAAATATAATATTGATATGGATGTGCTATCCTGTGCGTTTGACAAATTGATATACAAAAATACCGACCAAATTAGAGCAGCTTCAAAGATTATGGAAAGCTGCGCCTGCTACCTTTGGATTACCAACCTTGTGACAATTGACGAAGGAAACTTAATTTACAAGCTTTCAAACTATATTGCAAACAACATAAGAGAAGATTTGAGCGTTGAGGCTCTTTGCTCTTTGTTTTCTATCAGCAGAAGCAAGCTTTATGAGCTTTCAAATAAATATTTCGGTGTGAGCATAGCCAAATACATAAGGAAAAAACGTGTAGATTATTCCGCAAAGCTTCTTGCGGAAAACAAATGCCTTGTCAGCGAAGCCGCAGACAAGGCAGGTTTTGATGATTATAACTATTTTTCAAAGGTCTTCAAAAAAGAGATGGGTGTTGTTCCGAGTGAGTATAAAACACCCCGCCAAAGGTAAGGAATGCCTGATTATTTAGCTTATTGAAATAGATGAATTGTGTGACGAAAATGATAGATTACAAGATCAAATTTTAAGATTGCAAAAAAATTTAAATGAGGGCTTAGCCATGATTGTTGATAAAAAGTACATACAAAACAATAATATGCCTATTGTGTTGACGATAGGCATATTATTATGGAATATATTAAGAGTGAGTTGAGTTCTTACTATGGTAAATACAAGTATGAAATTTGACAAGATCTTAAATATAGTGTATTATAATTAAATATAAATGGTTATAATTAAATATAATAAAAGCTTAGCCTTTGGATGAGGTTTTATAGGTCGGCCTAATAGAATAACAAAGGGGATTAGAAAAATGGATACCAGCTTTCATGATAAGGAAATATTAACTATAAACCAAGTGGCAGAATATTTGCAGATAAGTGAGATGACCACGTACAAGCTTGTACAGGAGGGACGAATTCCTGCATTTAAGATTGGTCGTCATTGGAGGGTAAAGAAAGCTGATTTATCTTCACTGATTGATAAGCTGCAGAGAGGAGAAAGAATATAAATTGCGGCATAAAAGCACACACTAATATTATAATTAAAGGAGTTTTATTTTGAGTCTTAACAGCATAAAAAACGAATGGTTTTCAAATGTTAAGGGAGATGTTTTAGCAGGATTAACCGTTGCTATTGCACTAATTCCCGAAGCAATTTCTTTCTCGGTTATTTGCGGAGTTGATCCTATGGTAGGATTATATGCTTCCTTTTGTATAGCAGTAATAATTGCCTTTTTGGGCGGGCGTCCTGCCATGATATCAGCAGCAACCGGAGCTATGGCGCTAGTAATGGTTTCACTGGTCAAAACCCATGGGGTTGAATATATGTTTGCGGCTACGATACTAACTGGAATTATACAATTTGTTTTGGGAAAATTAAAGTTTGGAAGGTTAATAGAGTTTGTATCTCACTCTGTAATTTTGGGCTTTGTAAATGCACTTGCAATTTTAATATTCTTAGCTCAAATTCCTCATTTTATAGGTGAATCTTGGATGATGTATGCAATTGTTGCAGGAACTCTTGCGATAATTTACCTTTTCCCTAAGATTACGAAGACTGTTCCATCACCGCTTGTAGCAATCGTTATTATGACCGTGGTCACTGTATTTGCAAAGATAGACATTAGAACTGTCGGCGATATGGGTAACGTATCTCGCTCCTTGCCTATGTTTCACTTTCCGAGCGTTCCGCTTACATTTGAAACGTTGCAGATTATATTCCCGTACGCATTTACGTTGTCAATTGTAGGGCTTATGGAAACGTTATTAACAGCATCTATTGTAGATGATATGACTGATACAAAGAGCAATAAAAATAGAGAGGTTGAAGGACAAGGAGTTGCAAATTTAATAGCAGGTCTTTTTGGTGGCATGGCTGGATGTGCAATGATTGGTCAATCAGTTATAAATGTAAAGTCCGGCGGTAGAACAAGACTATCCACATTAATAGCGGGACTGTTTTTGATGTTTTTAATACTTTTCTTGGGTGATGTGGTAAAAATTATACCTATGGCGGCACTTGTAGGGCTAATGATAATGGTTTCTATAAGCACTTTTGAGTGGGAATCAATTACAGGCATTAAAAAGATGCCGGTTGGTTGTGCAGTTGTAATGATATCTACAATGATTATAGTAGTAGTTACTCATAATTTAGCAATGGGGGTTGTAGCAGGTGTTGCGATTAGTGCGATTATATTTGCATGGAAGATAACTGAAATTAGAATTAAGGAACATTTTGTAGATTTTGATGGACAGACATATAAAGTGTACAGATTGTATGGACAAATATTCTTTGCTTCAACATCGAAGCTTGCTGATATGTTTCATTATCAAGAAGACCCCGAACATATAATGATAGACTTTAAGAACTCACATATTTGGGATCATTCAGCGGTTGTAGCAGTTTCAAAAATCAAGCAAAAGTATCTTAATCTTGGGAAGTTTGTTCATGTGGTTGGGTTAAATAATGATAGCGACTTTATAGTAAACAAGGTAGACAATACAATTTTCAGTATTGACTAAAATCAAAACAATGGAACTAAATATGTACAAAAAAATATATACGGAGGCATAAAATGCAAAAGAATAATAAAAAATTAAAAATAATTCCACTTGGTGGGTTAGGAGAAATAGGCAAAAACATTACGGTTTTTGAATACGGGGAAGATATTTTGGTAGTAGACTGCGGTATAGCTTTTCCTGATGAGGAAATGATGGGAATTGATTTGGTTATACCGGATATAACGTATTTGAAAAATAACCAAGACAAAATAAAGGGTTTCATAATAACACATGGTCACGAAGACCATCTTGGCGCATTCCCTTATGTTCTAAGGGATGTAAATGCGCCTATCTATGGGAGCAGACTTGCAATAGGATTATTGGAAAACAAATTAGAAGAGCATCGTATGCTTAAGAGCAGTAATCTTCAATCAGTCGAACCTGGTCAGATGATTGAGATTGGTGTATTTAAAGTTGAGTTTATACAGTCCTGTCATAGTATTGCGGGTGCATTTGCGTTGGCAATACACACTCCCGCCGGTATCGTTGTTCATACATCTGATTTTAAGATTGATTACACGCCTATACAAGGAGAACCAATGGATTTAGCACGTTTGGCTGAATTGGGCAAAAAGGGCGTACTGCTGCTTATGTGTGACAGTACAAACGTGGAACGTGAAGGATATACCATGTCCGAAAGGACAGTGGGAGAGTCATTTAATAAGCTTTTTGGGGAAGCAAAAGGAAGAATATTGGTTGCAACATTTGCCTCTAATATTTCTCGTATTCAGCAGATTATCAATGCCGCAGTAATGCATAACAGAAAAATAGCAGTATGTGGAAGAAGCATGGTTAATGTGGTTGGCGTTGCTATGAAGCTTGGTTATCTTACTGCACCCGAAGGTACTATGGTTGAAATCGAAAAAATTCGTAATTATAAACCTGAAAATATTGTAGTTATCACTACCGGCAGTCAAGGTGAACCTATGTCGGCTTTGACGAGAATGGCGGCGGGAGAGCACAGGCAGATATCTATTTTGCCTGGAGATATGGTGGTTATTTCTGCAACACCTATACCCGGAAATGAAAAAACAGTATCAAGAGTAATTAACGAATTATATAAGAAAGACGCAGTTGTCATATATAGCGCCCTTGCTGATATCCATGTTTCAGGACATGCCTGTAAGGAAGAGTTGAAACTAATTCATAGTCTTGTAAAACCTAAATACTTTATGCCTGTTCATGGCGAATATAGACATCTTAAGCAACATGCAGAGTTGGCACAAAGCCTTGGATTACCAAAGGAAAACACTTTTGTTATGAATATTGGAAATGTTCTTGAGTTGGATTCGCGCAGTGCAAAAGTCAATGGAAATGTTGTTTCGGGAAAGATATTTGTTGACGGTCTTGGTGTTGGAGATGTTGGAAATATTGTATTAAGAGATAGAAAACTATTATCACAAGATGGTATGGTGATTGTTGTCATTACTCTTGACAAGGAAACTGATGCTAATGTTGACATAGTATCCAGAGGTTTTGTTTATGTGAGAGAATCTGAACATCTGATAGAAGAAATGCGTGAAATAACTCAAAACGTTCTTCAGAAGTGTTCAGGTAAAGATTGGAGCACCATGAAAACAAACGTCAAGAATGCTTTGAAGGAATATTTATATACAAAGATTAAAAGAAATCCCATGATATTGCCTATTATTGTAGAAGTATAATGTTATCATAGTTGAAAATTAGATACAAATATTGAAACACTCAATAGATAATTGTTGAGTGTTTTTTATATATTAATATTGTATTGACAAAATCGATTTAACGCATACAATAAAACATATCAAATAAAATAAATACAAGGTGAAATTATAAATAATACACACGAGGTAAATTAATGGGAACGTCTGCCTCGTGGTGGTAAATTGCTTTGGGCGTTTTAATGGTGCTTATGGCATTGCAAACCTTTGAATTCTATATGTTTTATTTAGGATTGTAAAATAATTATAAGTCGTGTTAATGTGACTAAAGAAAATCAATAAAGATTGCAAAAATCGAATGATGTAATTTGGGCAAGAATGCCATGTTTTGGCTTTCTTGCCCAAATTATTATTATGAAAATTAAAATTCGTGTTAATTAATCAAATTATTTTTTATCTTTATCCCTAAGCTCCACACGTCGGATTTTTCCGCTTATTGTTTTTGGCAGCTCGCTTGCAAAGTCTATAATTCTTGGGTATTTATAAGGAGCGGTAACCTTTTTAACGTGTTCTTGAAGTTCAACCTTTAATTCCTCGGAGGGTTCGTAGCCTTTCGATAAAACTACTGTTGCTTTAACTATTTGCCCTCGGATTTCGTCGGGAACAGCGGTTATTGCGGTTTCTAAAACAGCAGGATGCTCCAAAAGTGCGCTTTCAACCTCGAATGGACCAATTCTGTAGCCGGAGCTTTTTATAACATCATCACTTCTGCTTAAATAGAATATATAGCCGTCCTCGTCCTTCCAAACGATATCTCCTGTGTGATATATGCCATCATGCCACACGCTTTCTGTGCGCTCTTTATCTCTGTAATAGCCCATGAACATTCCTGTTGGTATGCTTTTGTCGGTGTGTAAAACAATTTCACCTTCATCACCCTCCTTGCAGGTGTTGCCGTCGCTATCGATAATATCAATGTTTAAAGTTGGTGAAGGCTTGCCCATTGAACCGGGCTTTGGCTCCATCCATGGGAAGTTGGCAAGTGCAACCACTGTTTCAGTCTGCCCGAAGCCTTCCATAAGCTTAATTCCCGTAACTCTTAAAAATTCGTTGAAAATATCCGGATTTAAAGGCTCGCCCGCAATAGTACAGTATTTTAAGCTTGACAAATCGTGTTTTTCAAGACCATCTTTTATTAAAAATCTGTAAATGGTTGGAGGTGCGCAAAATGATGTTACCTTAAATTTTGATAGTTTTTCAAGCAGTAGCTGAGGAACGAACTTTTCCATATCATAAACGAAAATTGCAGTTTCGCAAAGCCATTGACCATACAGTTTCCCCCAAACTGCCTTTGCCCAGCCTGTTTCCGCAACGGTAAGATGCAGACCGTCGGGCTGAGAATTTTGCCAGAACCTTGAGGTTATTATATGTGCCAGCGGATAAACATAGTTATGCGCCACCATTTTTGGATTTCCAGTGGTTCCGGATGTGAAATATAAAAGCATGATGTCGTCATTTTTAGTCATTGCATCGCCAACAGGCTTTTCGAATATGTAGGATTCGCCTTCCAAGCCTTCGTCGAAGGAAAGCCAGCCATCTCGGTTTCCGTTTACTATCATTTTGATTTTAAGGGTTTCGGATTTAGCACAGGCTTCTTCAACGTTTTCTAAAACTAATTTATCGTTGGTTGCTACAACAGCACTTATGCTGGCAGAATTATTTCTGTAAACAATATCCTTTGTTGTTAAAAGATTTGTTGCGGGAACGGCAATAGCACCTATTTTGTGAAGCCCAATAATAGCAAACCAAAATTGATAGTGGCGTTTTAATATAAGCATAACCTTATCGCCCTTTTTAATTCCGCTGTTAATGAAAAAATTTGCTGCACGGCTTGAATATTCGGAAATTTCTTTAAATGTGAATTTTCTTTCCTCGTCATGGTCGTTGCACCATACTAAGGCAATTTTGTCGGGCGATGTTTTTGCAAGCTCGTCCACAACATCATAGGCAAAGTTAAAATTATCAGGTGTATTTATTTTAAAGTTGTTATAAAAATCTTCGTAAGATGTAAAATCAGTTCTGCAATATTTATCAAGTAAACTCATTCTTTTTGTTCCCCCTATATAATAATTGCAAGGAATTTAGCGGGCTTGCCGCCGATTGCCTTCATTCCGTGCGGATAATTTGAATTGTAATAAAGTGTATCGCCTTCATTTAGCGTTATTTCGTTGTCCCCAACCTTAATGATAACAGAGCCTTCCAAAATATAATCCATTTCCTGCCCGGGATGTGAATTAAGCGCTATCGGTTCATTTTCTGCAATAGGCTCAACTGTAACCAAAAAAGGTTCTGCCCTTTTATGCTGAAAATTATATGCGAGATTTTTATATTTATATTGCTTGCTTCGCTCAACATCCAAGCCTTCTCCTTTTTTAACAAGAGAATACATCATAAGACGCGGCTGTGTTCCTGTAAGCAACGTGGTAAGGTCAACATTTAATTTGTTTGCCGCCTCGTATAAAAAGCTGACAGGTATGTCTGTCTCGCCTTTTTCATACTCGGCGTATCTAATGACATCAATAGACAATTCTTTTGCAAAATCTTCTAATGAATACCCTTCAATTTCCCGCAAAGCTTTTATTCGCTGTGCAATTTGTTTAATATTTTCCGACATATCTGCCCCTCCTAAATTTGATTTAAATAATAATATATCACAAAATTGTTATAATTTCAATATGTTTTTAAAAAATTGTATAAAATCTTAAACAAAATATAATTTTATGAATTATTGGGATTAAATCTTTAAGCTTAAACATTAGTCTGTACAATTTCATCACAATATGTTAAAATATTTGTAATTTGATAAATGCGGAGGTTTTTTTATGAGAAAAATTATACTTATAATAGCATTTCTACTTATATCAACACGCATATTCGCAACTGAAATATCATTGAAAATAGGAAATGAAGGTATATCAGTTAATGGTAAACCATCCAAGATTGTCAAACCGTTTGAATTGAATGGTGTAACTCTTGTACCGCTTAGGGTTATTGCCGAAGCATTTGGCGCTAATGTTGCGTGGAACGAAGATAGTAAATTAATTACAATATTAAAAAATAATGATAAAATCGTTTTGCAGATTGATAATATTAATTCATATATAAATGATGAAGAATTTACTTTGCTCACGGCACCGCAAATTATTGATGAAACAACTATGGTACCATTAAGATTTATTTCTGAGGCACTTGGAGCTACGGTTGCTTTTGATAATGAAACTAATGAAATTAGCGTTATAAAAACCGATATTCCTCTTGGTTATAAGCAATATGTAAATAAAGATTTAAAATACAGTATTAATGTTTTTTCTGATGCTAAAATAGATGATTCTGTTAAGAATCAAATCATGTTTTTAAATAATAACAAAAAGTATGTAGAAGTCGGTATATACAAGCAGAAGGGGAGTGAAACATTAGACACTTTAAGGGATAAATACTCGAATACCATTAAATTAAAGTATTCTACCCCCTATTCTGATATTCAAAATACGCAAAAAATATTAGATAACAATGTTGCGGAAGTTATAAGCTATAACTATGATGATGGTAAACTACTATTTAATGATTATACCATATTTTTTTTAAACGGCATATATAAGTGTGAAATTCATTATTATTTAGAAACTGATAATAAGTTGGAATTTCAATCTGAAAAACTTAAGATGGAAGAAGTAATCAATTCATTTAAGATTGAAATGATAACTGAAAATTTATTGTTTGTAAATTATGAAAAAGATTTAAAAAAATATAACAATGAAAGCATGAAATATTCCATTGTAGTTCCTTATTTTTGGAATGCGGATATTAGTAATCCTGAAAAATATACTTTTTATGATGAATTAGATAATCTTAAAATCGACGTTGATTCAATACCTTTGCAAGAAATGTATAAAGAAGAGAAAAGTGCTTTTGAAAGAAAATACAGCCCAAATATTTTTAAACCCAAAGGTTCTAATGAATATTTGGCGCAATATTATGATAAAACTTTTAGGAGTAAAGGCGGGATTTTTCTTCTTATGGGAAAGTGGGACTATGGTAGAACGAAGTATGAATATCAAATGCCTGAGCCTGAGAAAGACTTTTACAAAAAAGAAGATATCTATATTTTTCATGCAGATAATAATCCGAAAAACTTTAAAAAAGTTAAAGAAAAGGTAATAGTGTGTTATGTTTTCTTGAAAAATGAAACTTTAATTACAGTTACTTGTTATTTAAATCAGAGATTTCCTTATGAATACAATAGGAAAATATACGATGAGATTGTTAAATCAATTCTTGAATAAATCCGAATTTCAAATTCTGTGTAAACACAAAGTGTTTTGTGGAGTGTCTTGTGTTTGATTGTCGGCGAATGTTGACAATTGAGAAAAAGTCAATATATGCTGATACAGTTGAGAGGGCATTGTATAACGGAATGTTATCGGGAATTTCGTTAGATGGAAAAGCCTTCTTCTACGAAAATCCACTTGAGATAAATTTAAAAACCATATCAAAAACCGTGCAACCAAGGATGCTGAACGTTATCCGATTACCCAACGTCAAGAGGTGTTTTGGTGTTCGTGTTGAAACAGTAACCTCGCATATATTAACGCCATACCCGGGAACACAGCTTTATGATAAATTTGTGATAGACGGAAGAATTACCGATTTTGATTATTCGAAATATAATACTGCAAACGTGGTTTTTAAGCCAAAAAACATGACTGTAAAGGAGCTGTATGACGGATATATCTGGATTTACAAACAAATATATTCAACAAGAAACATACTTAAACGAATACCCAAAGCACGCAGTCAAGTAGTCGGATACTTGTTATTTAATTTCTTTTACCGAAAGTTTGGAAAATTAACGGATAAATTATGCCGGTTTGCCTCTTACGAACGAATAGGGAAATTCGCAGAGAAGCTTTCGTATAAAATGGTTTTGGATGATACGATATAAATATAGCTGGGGGGAATTTGTCATGAATATTAAGATTAAACAATTTTTTGCATAAAATCTAAGAAGGATTTTATGGTTTATATTTTCTTTTGGAGTTTCTTTTGACAGTTATTTGATTATACATATAAAAAATGATTTGGTAAAAGGTTATGGTCCCATAGACGGATTCTTTTTATAAATTGGATATCTTGTTGTATGTTCAATTTTATATTTTATATTCAGAGGAAGAAAGAAACCGCTTGCATTAGGATTTTTATGGGGGAGTATTTCAATATTGATATTCCTTTTTACGATTGGCGGATGTGGAGTAATAATAAGGCTTTAATTTGAGGAATTTTTAGTTAGGAGTAGATTTGTTGAACAGATAATATGTATATCACAGCCATAGGAGGACATTATGCAGTAAGTGCGGTGATTTAATTGACGAAAAAATCATATATAATCAAAATGGTATATTTATTCTGAAAAACTGCCCTGTATACGGAGAACATTCCGGAATTTTGGAGGAAGATTATAAATATAATTTAAAAAAGCAAAGTTTGATAAGCACGGCACAATAAGCAGTGTTCAAACAGGAACTTGCTCATTGCGGCGTCTAAGGTCAGTGATTCGGAGGGAATGTCCTTCGGAGCGCATGCAACCGCAGCAATTTCATTGTGATTTGCCACACAACCTCTTGAAGAGTCGATTGCATTGGCGAAGATAAATTTTAACGCCACATTTAAATTGTGAAGCGTCCCCAGAGCGAATGCATCAACTGTTTACTTATGCCTCTAAATAGATTATAAAAAAACTCCCTTAAAATATATTTGCAGCATGTGCTGCAGCTTATATTTTAAAGGAATATGAAGCATTTGAAAACTGTCACAGATCACTTTTGTCGAGTTTTTAAGCATACTGGTGGCTAAGAGCCACCGCGGCAGCGGTTTAGTGCAATAGTTAGGCTCTTTGTCAAACTGCTGGGGTCAAATCCCATATGTTAAATTTTGTATCCCTCAATTTGCTTCATGCATTATGAGGGTTTTTGTATCTATATTTTATCGGAGATATTCCTGTTGTTTTTTTGAATACTGCTGAAAAATAATTGCTATCATTAAACCCACAGAGTGAGGCGACTTTTGTCACTGGTATTTTTGCAGAGCTAAGAAGCTTTTCTGCCTGCTTCACTCTGACAAGTGTTAAGTATTGACTAAAACCAAAGCCTGTGACTTTTTTGAATTTTCTTGATAAATGCTCTGGGCTGATGGCATAAAGCGTTGCAATGTCAATAAGGTTTATGTCCTTATCATAGTTTTCGCTTAAATATGTTGCTATCTGCTGAATGCGATTGTCCGACTTCGTTTTCGACTGCTCCGATGAAAACTTGTCGTAATTGCGAATAAGAAATGCAAAAAATTCCAATAAAACTCCTTTGATGATATTTTCTCCAAACACATCATTTTTTTTATACTCATTTTCAATTTTCAAAAGTAGCATTTCAACCTGCCCCGACAATGCGTTTGGTATATGATAATAATATTGGTTAAAGCATTTTTGTATTTGATCATCATATTCGGGATAAAGCATATTATCGTTAAAGCTTATCAAAAGGCGTTGATGATAGCTGTTATCCGCAATTATTGTTTTGTGCAACACTCCTTTTGGCATAAGCACAATATCCCCTTTGTTTACGTTGTATATTTGATTTTCAATAAAATATTTTCTTTTTCCCGATATAAGATAATAAATTTCATAGTGATTATGATAATGTGCATTTGGCATATTAAAAAGCAAATCGGGCTTTGACCTGCTGCAGAAAATATTTTTGTTATATATCTCGGAAACCTCATTTTTTTTATGCATTTTTTTCACCTCTTATATATATTATAAATGAAATTACGCAAAAAATCAATATTTTAATGATTATTTATAAATAGTCAAAATATTTAATGAATTATAAATAAAATTGATATATAATTAAGATATAAAATTAAAGGGGGAAGTATAAAATGAACTTCAACACAAACAAGGCGGAAAATTTGAAAATCGCATACATAGGCGGTGGCTCAAGAGGCTGGGCATGGAATTTAATGAGCGATTTGGCTCAGGAGCCAATGCTTGGAGGCAAGGTTTATCTTTATGACATTGATTTTAAAGCGGCAAAAAATAACGAAATTATTGGAAACAGCATTAAAAAAGTACATAAAGAAGTGAGTAATTTTGAATATGTAGCAACCGAAAGCATTTCTGATGCACTGACAGGTGCTGATTTCGTAATCATCTCTATTCTGCCCGGTACATTTGATGAGATGGAGGTTGACGTTCACGAGCCTGAAAAATACGGGGTTTATCAATCTGTCGGAGATACAGCAGGTCCCGGCGGAATAATCAGAGCGCTTCGAACCCTGCCGATGTTTGAGGAAATTGCGCTTGCAATAAAGGCGAATTGTCCGAATGCTTGGGTAATAAACTATACAAATCCTATGACAATGTGCATGAGAATGCTCTACAAGGTTTTCCCCGAAATAAAGGCGTTTGGCTGTTGTCATGAGGTTTTTGGAACGCAAAAACTATTATGTAGGGTTTTGGAGGATACAAAGGGTATAAAGGACATAAAGCGTGAAGAAATTAAGGTAAATGTAATTGGCATAAACCATTTCACTTGGATTACAAAAGCTAATTACATAAATATAGATATATTCCCAATATACCGCGAATACTGCGAAAAATATCGTGAAACAGGTGTTCCGAAGAGGGAAGATCCCGATGACAGTTGGCTTAACAAATATTTTGATTCAACAAACAAGGTTAAAATTGATTTGTTTTTGCGTTATGGCAGCATTGCGGCAGCAGGCGACAGGCACTTGGCAGAATTCTGCCCAGGAAGCTGGTATTTGAAAAATCCCGAAACGGTTGAAGGCTGGCACTTTGGGCTTACTCCCGTAAGCTGGAGAAAGAGTAAAAGGGAAGACCTTCTTCAAAAAAGCGAGGATTTGGTAAGCGGGAAAATGGAATTCGAGCTAAATCCGTCAGGTGAGGAAGGCGTTATACAAATGAAGGCGATTTTAGGCTTGGGCGACATTGTAACCAATGTAAACATTCCTAACTATGGACAGATACCTAACCTTCCAATCGGTGCGGTTGTTGAAACCAACGCAAGATTTACCTCTGACAGCGTAACCCCTGTTTTCTCAGGGGAAATTCCGCAGAATATTTTAGGACTTGTAAGCAGAACGGTTGTTAATCAGGAGCTTGTTGTCGAAGCCGCATATACGAAAAATTTTGAACCAGCTTTTACGGCTTTTATCGATGACGGCTTGAACACTCTTGATTTTAAGGATTCAAAAGAGCTGTTTGTTACGATGATAGAAAAAACATCGGATTATTTGAAAATGTATAAGAGGAGCGTTTGAAATGAATTATAATAAGGTTATTCGTCCTGAAAGGGTTATTCAATTTGGTGAAGGTGGATTTTTGCGTGGCTTTGCTGATTGGATATTGCAGCACGTGAATGAAAAAAGCAGCTTTAACGGAAGCGTTGTAGTTGTCCAGCCCATCGAAAACGGAATGTGCGATAAATTGAGTGAACAAAACTGCGTATATACCCATATTATGCGTGGAGTTGAGGGCGTTGAAACAAAGGTTATTGATGTAATTTCACGATGTATAAAGCCATATGATGAATATGAGAAATATATGAAGCTTGCCGAAAATCCTGATTTGAGATTTATTATATCTAATACGACTGAGGCAGGTATATGCTACAGCGAGGGTGACCAAATTACAGATACACCACCTGCAACCTTTCCAGCAAAGGTTACCGCACTTTTGCATAAGCGTTTTTCACTGGGGTTAAAGGGCTTTATATTCCTTCCGTGCGAGCTTATTGACAAGAACGGCGAAAATCTAAAAAAAATAATTCTGCAATATGCCTATAGTTGGAACTTGGGAAATGAATTTAAAAGCTGGGTTGAGAGCGAAAATATTTTTTGCAACACACTTGTGGACAGAATTGTAACAGGCTATCCGAGGGATGAAAAAATCGAATTGGGATATGAGGATAATATGGTCAACACCAGCGAGTTTTTTCATCTTTGGGTAATCGAAGGTCCGAAAGAAATACTGAATGAAATTCCCCTTGACAAGGCAGGACTTAACATAATAGTTACAGATAGCCTTGAAATGTACCGCACAAGAAAGGTGCGGATACTAAACGGAGCGCACACATCAATGGTGCCGTATGCAATACTTAAAGGCTTTGAAACTATAAAATCTTGTGTTGATGATGCGGATATGCTTGGATACATAAAAAAATGTATTTTTGATGAGATAATACCCACTCTTGATTTGCCAAAGGAGGAGCTTGTTGATTATGCAAACAGCGTTTTGGAGCGTTTTGCAAACCCATACATCAAGCATATGCTTTCGTCAATTGCACTGAACTCTGTAAGCAAATTCAAGGTGCGTGTTTTGCCTTCTATTTTGGAATACATAAAAAGGTATGATAAAATGCCCGAAACACTAATTTTGGCGTTTGCAAGCCTTATTAAATTCTACAAAACAGATATGACGAACGATGACAAAGAGGTTATGGAGTTTATGAAAAAATCATCAATAAAGGAGATTTTAGCAAACGAAAACCTTTGGGGACAGAATTTGTCCTTTTTATATAATGAGGTAATAAAATATGAAGATAAATAGTCTTGACAACGTATATATAAACCTTGAAAACGGTCACAAATACGCTGACCGTGACATTAAGCAGGGCGAAAATATAGTCAAATACGGCTGTCCGATAGGTTATGCTACAGCTGACATCAAAAAGGGTGAGCATATTCACACCCACAACCTTAAAACAAATTTAAGCGGAAATTTGGAATATGAGTATAATCCGGCAAATATCGAAAACGAAAAAGCACAAACAGACAAAACCTTTTTGGGATATATGCGTGAAAACGGGGATGTTGGCATAAGAAATGAGATTTGGATTGTAAACACAGTCGGCTGTGTAAACAAAGTGTCCGAAAGGCTTGGAAAACTTACGGGTGCTAAATATTTTCCGCACCCCTTCGGCTGCTCACAGCTTGGCGACGACCAGTCGATAACACAAAAAATCCTTAAAGGAATGGTTAACCACCCGAACGCAGGCGGAGTGCTTGTTTTGGGCTTGGGCTGTGAGAATAATAATATAACCGAATTCAAAAAAGTTTTGGGTGAATATGACGAGAAGCGTGTAAAATTCCTTAACACACAGGATTTTGATGATGAGATTGAAGAAGGAGTAAAGCTTATAAAGGAACTTCAAAGCTATGCGGACGCCTTTAAGCGAACACCTGTGCCAATTGAAAAATTGAAATTAGGTCTTAAATGCGGAGGAAGTGATGGATACAGTGGAATAACCGCAAATCCGCTTGTGGGAAGGCTTTCGGATATGCTGATTTCCTATGGCGGAAGCTGTGTTTTAACCGAGGTTCCCGAGATGTTCGGTGCAGAGCATCTGCTTATGGAACGCTGTGAAAACAGGGAGGTTTTTGATAAAACGGTTAATCTTATAAATGATTTCAAGGACTATTTCACACGTCATAATCAGGTCATATATGAAAACCCCTCGCCCGGTAACAAGGAAGGGGGAATTACTACGCTTGAAGAAAAATCCCTCGGTTGCGTGCAAAAGGGTGGAACATCAACTATTATAGATGTTTTAGACTATGGCGATACTCTTTCAAAAAACGGTCTTTCTCTTTTGAACGGGCCGGGTAACGATATTGTTGCAATCACAAATCTTATGGCGGCGGGAGTGCATATTATACTATTTACAACAGGCAGAGGAACACCTGTTGGCGGTGCAGTTCCTACCGTTAAAATTTCCACCAATTCAGATTTGGCAAAAAGAAAATCAAACTGGATAGACTTTGATGCAAGCCCTGTTTTGGACGGAAAGGATTTAACAGACGAGCTTCTTAATTACATTATTGATATTGCAAACGGACATGAAACAAAAAATGAACAAAATGGCTACAGTGAAATTTCGATATTCAAGGACGGTGTTACACTATGAGCTTTATTAACGATAATTTTATGCTTTATAGCAAAACGGCAAAGCAATTGTTTTCCGATTATGCAAATGATATGCCGATTATTGATTATCATTGTCACCTAAACCCTCAAATGATAGCTGAGGACTATAAATTCAAAAACGCCTATGATTTATTCCTTGGTGGCGACCATTACAAATGGCGTCAAATGCGTTCTAATGGAATTGACGAGGAGTATATAACAGGAAATGCGGACGATTATGAAAAATTCAAGATGTGGGCAAAAACCCTTCCCTTGCTAATCGGAAACCCGCTTTACCACTGGACGCACCTTGAATTAAAGCGCTATTTTGACATTGACGAAGATTTGAACGAACAGACAGTTGACACTGTTTGGGAAAAATGCAATCAGCTGTTAAAGGGTAACGATTTCACTGCAAAATCACTTATCAGAAAATCAAATGTAACCGTAATATGCACAACGGACGACCCTGCCGACAGCTTGGAACACCATATAAAAATTAAAAATGATGGCTTTGAAACAAAGGTTTTTCCTACCTTCAGACCGGACAAAGCGGTGGAGATAGGCAAGGAAATATTTGCTCCCTATATTGAGAATATCGGAGTGAAAAGCTATGACGAGCTTTTGAAATGGCTGGCCGATAGAATAGAATTTTTCCATCAAAATGGCTGCCGCCTGTCCGACCATGCACTCGAATATGTTCCGTTTGCAACAGGAGTTGCAAAGGCGGTATTTGAGAAAAAATGTGTGGTGGTGAGATAAATCAAAACGAGGAAGAAATTTTCAAAACAGCGGTTCTGAAACATTGTGCAGCAGAGTTTACAAAATACGGCTGGACAATGCAGCTTCACATCGGTGCTTTGCGTAACAACAACACAAAGATGTTTCAAAAGCTTGGTGCTGACACTGGCTTTGATTCGATAAATGATTTATCCATTGCACAGAAGCTGTCAAGCTTTATGGATTATCTTGAAATGGAGGATATTCTTCCGAAAACAATTCTTTATACGCTTAATCCAAAGGATAATGAATTATTTATTACAACAACCGGTGTATTATCCTGCAAGTCAAGTATTATTTTCCCGTTCGTTATGTTAACATTCATGCTATCTCCAATACCATGATCCGTAAGTATATGTGCTGTAATACTATTTTCTGCGCACCATTCTTGCGGCAGGTCAAATTCAAATGCACCGCCTTGTGAATATGCCAAAAATGTCTTATCATCAAAGCCGGGGGCAAAGGTTTGACCATTCTTTGTAACAATGCGCCCGTTGACAGATATTTCAATAAAATCAGTATCATTGCTCACCTTCGCATAGCCATTGTTGCTAAAATAGGTTATCCGCTCATTTTCGTCGGTTTTATAATCTTCAATGGTCTCATTGCAGAGCAGCCCCATCGGCAGTATTTGTGCATAAAAAGCCTTCAAATATTCGTCCTTCCATCCCGACATATCGATACGGCCTGCAATCGCCCCTGTGATGGCGCACTCCTTCAAGCTATAAAGATCGTCGTTGTATATAACCTTTCCATGATAGATCATCGGGATAAACGGAATTCTAACCTCGCTGCTGAACAGCTTGGAATCGTTACTTCTTGTACTCCAATAAAAGCCCATGCTGCCGATAAATGGATGAGCCAATGCCTCGCTTGTAACATCTAAACCGTATTTACTGAATTCTTCAATAACCGCTTTTTTATATTGAAACGCTTCCTGCGCTGCTATCGGACAATTGCTATCATAATCGTATCTTCTTACCTCGGAGGATAAAACATCAATATGATATGAGGTGTGAATATTGTATCGTTCTACGGTTTTTCTTACGCGCTCCTGCATTTTGCCGGAGCGGTAATATTTTTGTAAGCCAATCATGCGGCTGATGCCGGAAGACCAAATCCATGATGCAAAATAATTGCCGTTCCAATCAAGCGCTGCAATTTCCGGGTCAAAATACGCATTATCATAACAATCATCATAGTTATCATGAAAGGATAAAACTGCATTGTATTCTTTTGCCTTTTCAATACAGCTATTCAACGTATCCAAATCCCCTGCAAGAGGATTCACCGTAAATACATCAGGGTAGCCCGTATCATGCCCTTCATGCTGCCAGCCTATCATGTACACAATCTGCTTTACACCACTTGTAAGGTGATAGACTTTTTCAATTACATCCAGCACCTCTTGGAATTGATGCGCATATAAGGGTTTGCCATGCTCAGGGCCCGGTGAAATCCAAAATTTATACACCCAAGCCCTGTCATATAATGCGGTTATTTTATCAATGCTTTGCCGTAGCAGCCTCGCAGCGCCCTGCCAACTACCCTGTGTGCTGTATATTTCTACAGTAGGCGTATTGATAACCTCTACAGATTTCAAATCCCCAAACGCCCGCATTCTGTAAGTAAGCGTTGCGCCCAATGCGGCAAAGGGCCTGTTGTTCCTCTCGCATATGCTTTGGTGTATTTTATCATCAAGATAAGGCGTTTCTATAACGATAGTCTGATTATCGTTATAGATAGCAGCGCAATTTCGCACATCATACACCTGCTCAAATCCCCAAGGGTAAGCGCTATGGGAATAGATCAGCCGCCCGTTTCCAAATACCGATACTAACTTCCCATAGGTCAGTCCCATCATAACAGGAAGCTGAACATCAATCAGTTCATAGCCTTCCTGTTCTGTTATGTTTTCAAGCGTTATAATGCTCTTCTCACCTTGAATGTATACTAAATCACATTGTATATATGGTGTATTCAGCATATATAGATTTCCATGTTGCTCTGTATTGGCTTTGCATAGGATAAGCGTATCGCTTTGTATATCTCTGACCTTGACTTCAGGTAAGAAATCAAACGGCTTAACATCTTCAATTAAGTCATCAGTACAATTCACACTACATAATTCATGAACCCAAGACCGGTTGTTTTTCTTAACGAAATCAACACCTGCTCCGAAATCAACCTCTATATTGCCAATGCAGTATTTGAAAGCTTCTTTATCTTTCGCAAGGAATTTAACCGGCTGATTAGTCTGCACGTCAACCATTCCGATTGTAACACCAAACGTACCCGCCCACAAATCCGGACCAATATGCCAGCAAACCGAGGCACTCCATCGCTCGCCTTTTTTCCAGTGCATCGGCTGCGGATATATATTGCCGGTTGCACGGTATTTATTTAACAAGTTCTCAGGTTTTCGCATATGCCCAAACTCAAAGTCAGCAAAAAGCTCTGCGGGCAAAGGCACAGGGCAATCATCCAATGCTTCAAATGTGCATTTAATGAATAAGTCCTGCCCAGGCTCCAAATATAAATCGGAACACTCAACTTTTATAAGTTTTATACTGCAATTCATAGGTAATACCTCCATAAATTTGATATTTAATAATGCAGAATACTATTAATCTTATATCTTCCATAGACTCCTGTTACTGTATCTGCACTAATAGGTATTTCTTTATATTCGGTTGTGTGCGTCTCCCCGTCATCATCAATCAAAACAGCTTCACCTTCATTGCCATAACATCGAAGTTCTATGTCGAAAATGATATTGCTGTTTAAGAATTCAACCGGCTTTGCCAATGCAATAACCGAATTATACTTAACAAATAAAGGAATATTGTCTGTTTCAACCTCGATGACCCCCTGCATATATTTTTGGCTTGTCCAAAAATCATACCAAACTCCTTCAGGCAAGTAGACAGTTCTTTTGTTTTTATGCTGCGTCATAGGAGCAACCATAAGGCTTTCTCCAAACATATATTGGTCATCAATGCTATAGGTATTCTTGTCTTGTGTATAATCACTTACAAGCGCCCTTATCGGCGGTATGCCCTTCGTATGGTACTGATAAAATGCACTATAAAGATATGGTATGAATGACATCCTAAGATTAAACAATTCCTTAACTTCCTCTTCAGCTTCAAGCTCTATCCACGGTGCTTTATCAATGTACCATGCGTTAATAAGCGACTGTACAGAAAAAACCACGGTTTGTACACGCCTTATTAAGTCCTTTTTACTTTTTGCATCACGAACCTCGGGCGTCCATAAAAGTCCACTAAATCCTGCGTTTACACAACCCCTAATAAAATCCTTGTGATCATATAAATCACTGTATAAAACAAACGGATATGGGCTTGCAAATGCACCTGCGTTTCTTACCTCTGATAGTATTCTTACATTGCCCAATGCTTTCAAAATTGTTTTTTGATATAAATTTCCAAAAAGGCTGTGCATTTGCTCTCCGTCTATACCCGATGGAAATTCACTGCAATCGGGGAAGCTCCATCCGCCTGTGTAATCGCTTCCGTCGCACTCGTCAAGCTTAAAGCCTGTTATTCCCTTATTAACCAAGTTTTCTTTATGATATGCCGCAAATATATCCCTTACATTTTCATCAGCAAAGTCAGGTACCAAGCCCTGCCACACTTCGATATCACCACTATATTCATTTAGCTCTTTATAAAGCGGAGAAACCGAATTAACAAAAGCATGCTCCCACAAATTTATATTAAAATTACTGTCCCTTAAAGCTTTTATAACCCCTTCATAATCGGGGTATCGCTCACTATCCCACACATACGAGCAGGAATAGCTACTGCTTTGCCAGCCCGGCTCTAAACCGATAATATCGCAGGGGATATGCTTTTCCCTGAAATATTTTGCCATGTTGATAACCTCGTCACCCGTATATTTTGCATAGCAACGGTATAATATTCCCAGCCCCCAAAGCGATGGCATTGCACCGCCACCAGAGAACATATTATATGCTCCAACCGCTTCAGTAATATTTTCACCTTCAAAAATATATACATCAACACCCTTAGCAATAGGTATATCAATAATCATTGTTGTTGTTTCTTTGAGTCCATTTTTTTCATACAATTCCTGAGCTGAAGTTATTATAGTGTTGTTGGGATTTGGTTTTCTATTTTTATTTTTACCATAGCCACAATAAAACGAAACATAGCGTGCTGTATCGATATATATTCCATAACTTTTTGTCGTAACGTAAAACGGCACAGGCGCGTGAGAATCTCCACTGTTCAAAATTGGATCAGCATTTGAACGGATATGTTTTTTTGTGCCTTTATGATTAAAGCCTTTAAGCTGTAATCCAAAGCCAAACACCTCTTCACCTAGCTCCAAAGGAAGTTCAAGCTTGCAACCTCTTTTTGAAACTGTAAATTGAATTTTTGCTGCTAGTGGCGAACCTTTTTCATTTAACACCATTTTAGATTTTTCTTTAAATTTAGCAGGAGTGATTTCCTCAGGCACTCCAAAAGTAATTCTGCATACAGATTTCATATATTAGTTCGTTCCTTTCTTTAACTCATTATTATAATAATTTAATTAGTAATTTTTAAAGCAAGTGGCATAATACTAACATTCGAATTCCAAATAAAACCTCTAACTTTTAAATCTGATGTAGCATTTACTGGTATGTTAAGAGTATTTGAGATAGTTTCTGAATTTGACATTGATAAGTCCCCCAAATTAATCTTCAGCTCAAGTAACTTATTATCAACGGAATACAAAGCAAATATAACCTTATAATCCGTGTGAATTGGTGAATTTCTATTTGTAATTGTTGTTGTTACTGTCAGCGGCTGACCTTTTATAGATGATAAATCTGTAACTTCTTCGCTACCATTATTAGTTAGAATAAGTCTCCCTGAAGAAAAAGGGTATGCATATTGATCTAATGATTCCATACCTGGTTCATAAACCATGATATTATCTAAAAGCACTCGGTGTGGTGCAGCTGCTGTGCCTCCAAAAGAATTAAACAAAAAATTCAATGTATCTCCTGTCGTGCTCAACTTATTTAAATTTACATTTGTTAATGATTTATTTGTAGTATTAGGTATTAATATACCATCCAAATACGCTGCAACGCATTTTTTTGCAGACTCATTTGATGTATCAATATAAATTTGAATACGATGCCAATTATCCCTTGATGCAACAATCCCATTTATAGGATAAGCTTCACTGCAAAATAAGTCAATAGTGCCATTATTTATTTGCATTAGTATCCATTCGCTTGGATTGTTTAAATTAAACTGAATTTTTCCACCTTTAGAATCTGATGGCATTAAAAACTCCATATCGAAAACTACAGAATCTGTTAGTGTAGGTTCTCTTAATAAATAAGCCTTTCTCATAAAGGATGAATAACTATTACCCGCAGTTTCATAAAGCTCCAAAGCCTTTGTAGATGCCCCAAATCTATTCATAGTGACAATAACTTTCTGTGTGGCCCCATTGTTTGGCACTCTCCAAGATGTCATCAATTCAGGCATACCCGCTGTTGCATTATACAAAGATGTATTGGTCGATGGGTCTATTCCATCGGGAATTAGTTCAAAATCATCATTTTTCAACAATGTCTTCAAAGTTATAAGTGATGACCCACCCACACCAACTGGACTATATATATCGCTATACTCCGAAGTGGTAAATTTAAGTGGTGAGCCCGAGCAGTTCCATGTTGAAGGAGTAGTCCTTGACGTATTGATGGCTTTTACAGTCCAGTAGTATGTAGTGCCACTTGCTTGAAGACCGGTTATATTTATATGATTGAAGTATGTTTCTTTATCAAATACAACATTTGTTATATTCGGGTTGGTAGCTATCATTACTCTATATTTATCAGCAAACAATGCGTTTTCCCATTCAAATATTGTTCCACTTGGTTTCACACCTGTTGAATTGTTTTGTGGATATAATAGCATAAATGGCGAGCTTGTTGCATTTGGATTATTAAACGTTTTTGCAAATTGACTCGGTTGAATACCTATCTGACCCAAGTCAAAGCTTTCACTTAAAATATCGGGTAACTGTGTCTTGATAATCGAACTGTTTTTTACCCTATAATCAAGTGCAGTAGGGTTAACAAAAACAAAAAAATCTTCTATTGTCAAATTATCTTGAACAGTCCCGTTTTGAGAAATCTCATTTGATACCGTTAAAGCCTTATCCGAAAGATTGTTTGTTATAATATTACCACGCACTAATCCAACATCTTTTGCTGTTTCTAACATTTCTGGAAACCGTTGTAAGTATATAGGAATATTTAATGCCTTATTTAAAATTTCTAGCAAGCTTGGATTAGCTGGCCATTTTATACTATTGACAACGTTATATTTTACATTAATTACTGTATTGCTGTTTATAGTATTATCCTGCCCTCCACCAAGCTGAATTCCAGCAGAGCCACCAACTAAAACATTATGATGAACGTTTGCCCCACTATGTTGTTCATCTAAATATATTGCAGGTGCATCATTACTTATTATTGGGTCTTTGCTTAAATAATCATGAATTAAATTATATGATACTTCATTTCCACGTGTTATAAGGTCACGCCACGTATATATAGCACCTGCGTCATAAGACTCCCTATTTACATTGTATATTTCATTATATTTTATAACATGGTCTACACCAGAATAGTTTATTGCATGGAACGGTGAGTTATGTATTAAATTATGTTCCACAGTGTTGCCCACGCCAAATATATTTATTAATGGAGTGTTTTTTGTTGTCATACCACCCATAAATATATAGTTATTACTAATAATATTATTTCCCTTTTCAAGAGTATCTCTGTTGCCACCCCAAAGTTCAACTGCTCCACTTCCTAAAAACTGAAAGGTATTGTCTTTTATTACACAATTTGAACCTGCATCTATTATATTATCATAATATGAAATAATTGGTCCTCTCGTTGTACCTGTAAGGGTTATAGCATTTTGCCCTATGAATGAAAAAATACAGTTCTCAATAGTAATATTTTTAATTAACTTATTCATAAGTATTGCATTGCCACGAGTCTTAGTAAAATTGATGCCCCTTATTGTTACAAACTTCGTCTGTGTCATATTAATAAAGGGTTCTTTATTGTTTACTATTTCAAATTTCAAATTAGATATATTGTCGGGAACATAATAATATAGCATCATCGTAGAACGGTCAACATACCATTCGCCAGGCATATCAATTTCTTCAAGCAAATTAAACGCTTTCCACCTTGTTGTTTCTCGGTTTACAAATCCAAAATTTGACCCGTATTTCATTGTCAATGTTTTTGTATTGGGATCAACCCCTGCTACCAGTATTCCCTCATAGCGATAATCAAACCCGGGATAGCCACCAATATAAAAATCAGTTGCATCATTCCACCTTGAAGGGTTTTCTTCTCGATACTCAATTACTCCACCAACACCATTCGATTCAAACGTGTCAGCACTACCAATTGAAATGACCCTTTTCCATAGTGCATAATTATCATCACCATTTGGCCATTGTGCAATTGGTTGTTCTTTATCATTCAAATAAAAAGCAACATATTCTCCATTAGCAGAGTCACGAGAAGTGGATGGTACGAAAGCAGAAATATTTGTTATTCCTTGCTCATTTAGATTAAGCTGTCTAATCTTATTTTTAGCTATATCAGGAAAGCGAGCAATAATACCAGCATCAGTAACAGGTGCAAATTTAGATAAATCGAGTGTTTTCCCACTACTAAATGTAACTTTTTCGCCCTCAGCTGCTTCATAGATTATAGGTGCAGCTTCGGTGCCGGAGTCTGATTGTCCAAAGCTCACCTTAGACAAAAACTTATATTCTCCCGCATGAAATTTAACAGTAATGGGTACCTTACCAGCATATACAGCAGCTTTTATCCTTGCACCATTAAGCGTAGCAAGTGGAAGCTCAGCTGTACCTGGGTTAGAATCGCTACCACTTGTGCTAACGTGCAATACTATTGACGTTGGTAAAATAATTGGTTCTATGTCTGGCTCGTATATTTGCATATCGTCTATAAGCATTCGCAGTGGTAAATCAGCTGTACTATTATAAACATTATATCCAATGGACATTGTATTTGGGTTCGTACTCATTTGAGTCAAATTCGCATTTGTAAGCGACTTACCCATTGCTCCAGCTATTTCCATTCCATCTAAATATGCTGCTAAACATTTTTTATCATTTTCATTGGTAGTATCAAGCTGTATTTGAATGCGATGCCATACCCCTTTTGTTGCATTTACCGTTATAGAAGAAGCTTCACCGTAAAACAAATTAACAGTACCAGTTGTCAAGCTACCATTTGCTTGTAATTGTAGCAATCCCCAAGAAGAAGGGTTGCTTATAGTATATTGTACTCTTCCGATATTCAAATTATCAATTGGCATGAAAAACTTTAAATCAAAAACTATATTATCTGTAAGCGGTTTATCATTTGCGTTATGACTTCTTCTCCATAAGCTTGAAAATGGGCTTCCCCCATTAGCATAAATTTCTAATACTTGTGTGGATTCTACCCGTTCATTAGTCATAGTAATTATTTTCTGTGTGCCACCAGTTGCTACATATCTCCAATATGACATATATTCTGAATGTGTAGCTGTCGCTTCATACAATGCTGTTCCACCATTGTTCGACGGTTCTGTTCCAGTTGGTATTCTTTCAAAGTTTTCGTTTTTAATTTGCGTCCTAACAGTTATTAGGGGAGAGGCATCACCATAGCTGGCAGATACGACGATTTTACTTAAGTCTACTGCTACCCACAAGCTACTTGTAATTACTAATATTAAAATTATTGATAAAAATCTTTTTAACATATTCTCCCCCTAATTAGTGGTGTTAAACATTGTTACTTTTATACTAATTTTTCTCATTCATATTTTAAGATCAATACGTTACCAATTCAACTATCGCAGTAGTAAGTTCATCATTCCAATCAACTTCAGCTCCTAAGCTTTCTGATACAAACCTTACTGGCACCATAGTTCTACCATTGATAATCTTAGCAGGCACATCTAATGTTATCGATTTGCCATTTGCCATTGCATCCTTACTATCTATGGTAACCGTAACTGTATTTATTCCAAGCTTCCCTGTTGCCGTTCTTGCATCATTATCCCACTCCACAGTTGCACCGAGTGCTTCAAATATAGCTCTGATTGGAACAAGTATTCTGTTTTCAATATTTTGAGGTGGGAAATCTGCTGTATCTAATATAACACCATTTACCATTACTCTGTTTATTTTTTCAGGATTAGGAGGAATTTCACGTTTAATTGAGTCTGTTGATGCTGTTGGAATAGTGTCTGATTTTTTCAAAGCAATACTATGTCCACTAGTCAAATGCACTCCAAAATACCCATCTTCTTTTATTGAACCTTCCTTGTCAAGATAGTTAAACACTGTCTTTCCATCAATTTTTAATATAATATTCACACCATTTATTCTATTAACTGCTCCCCATTGTATGTCATGCCATTCGCCTGACCTCAAAAAATCATTTGGAACTTCCATCAAAATCGGTGAATGTGCAGGACGACGTTGCAATTCAATTATGTTTGGCTTTATTGCAACAAAATATGACGTAGTGCCGTAACAAAACTTGTCTTTATCAGCTTGTTTCAAAGTTAGTCCCACCCAATTTGATGGATTTGGAAAATCTATCTTCGCTTTGAAAATCAAGATTTGTGATGAACTTGGGATAGTATTAAATATACCTTCCCATTCTGTCTCACTACTCTCAAATTTTATTTCTCCATTTCCAAGCTTAACTAAGTCTTTATCAACTGCGTTCCAATCATCAGTGGATTTTAACATATCATCTATTCCGACATACCCAATATTAAGGCAAGCATAATATTCTTGGGTCAATTTCGTAAGTATAGAATCAATTTCACTTTGTGAAACTTGTCCTTTTGTCAAAGCATTAACTTTTTTCGCAGCAGCAATAGTTGCCGCCAAACTCTGTTTTGTACCTTCTCTCAACTGACTGTCTGGTGCACTTTCTGCCATTTTAATTGCTCTTTCAAGTGCCGTCTGGTCTATATCACCAATTTGCAAAGTAGTAAATTTATATGGTGTTGCCGAGGTTTTCCATGTTGTTGCGTTTTTCGCAGATATATTGACAGCATTTACCGTCCAGTAGTAAACCCTTTCACCATCTTGCAAACCAGTAACTTTTATATGATTGAAATATGTTTCTTTATCAAATACAATGTTTTTCATTTCAGAATCAGTAGCAACTTGAACTCTATACTTGTCAGCAAACAAAGCATTTTCCCATGCAAATTCTAAGTCAGCCGGATTCAAATTAATACTATCATTTTGTGGATATAACTGTGCAAAAGGAGAGCTTGCTTCATTTGGCTTTGCATTTACTTTTACATATTTACTTGGCTGAATACCGATTTTATTCATGTCAAAGGCATCCGTTAATATGCCTGGAACCTTTTTTGCAATTTCAGAGCTACTCTTCACCCTATAATCATTTGCTTCAGGATTAACAAAAACAGACATATCTGTCACAGTTACATTATTACTCACGGTTCCGCGAGAAGCCATATTGGCATCTACTGTCAATGGCTTATCCGAAAGATTATTTGAAATAATATTACCATAAGGTTGATATGGTTCAGGCATTTCCGCTAACATTTCAGGGAACCTTTCTGCATATACAGGAATGGCCACTGCTTTTGCTAAAAGCTTCTCTAAATTTCCATCGTTAGGCCATGTCGCTCCACGGTTATCACTATTTAAAACATTCCCTTTTACATTTATTACTGTATTGTTTGTAATAGCATTATAATCTCCACCACCGTTTTGAATTCCTGCAGAGCCACCAACTATAATATTATGATGAACGCTTATTCCACTCATTTGGTCATCCAGATATAATCCAACTGCATCATATCCAATTAATGGGTCTCGGCTTAAAAAGTCATGAATAAAATTATAAGATAGTTCATTTCCACGGAATGTAAGATCACGCCCCGAATATACAGTGCCTGCATCATAAGCCTCCCTACACACATTAAATATTTCATTATATCTAATAATATGGTCATTACCATAGAAATTGATTGTGTGAAAAGGCGAGTTATGTATTTCATTATTCTCAACAATATTGCCCACGCCGAAAATATTGAACAAAGGGGTGTTTTTGGTACTCATACCAGCCATAAATATATGGTTGTTACTTATAATATTATTTCCAGATACGAGCGTATCTCTGTTTCCACCCCAAATATCTAATACCCCACTTCCTAAAAACTGAAATGTATTATCCCTCACAACACAATTTTCGGCTGCATCAATTATATTTGTCCAATAGGGCATTAATGGTCCTCTCGTCATACCTGTAAATTTTATTGTTTTAAGACCAATATCCGAGAAGATACAGTTCTCAATAGTAACATTTTTAATATTTTTGTTCATTAATATTGCATTTCCGCGAGTTTTGGTAAACTCAATGCCCCTTATAGTAACAAACTTTGTTTCTTGCATATTTATAAAATGATCCTTAAAGTTTGATATTTCAAAATTCGCTTTAGATATGTCAGATGAAGGATAATAATATAGCATCATCGTAGAGCGATCAACAAACCATTCACCTGGCATATCAATTTCTTCAAGTAAATTAAATATCTTCCATCGATTTGTTTCTGGGTTTACGAATCCAAAATCCGACCCAGTTTTCATGGTCAATGTTTTTTTATCAGGGTCAACTCCTGCCACAAGTATCCTCTCATAACGATAATCGTGTCCAGGATACCCAGCAAGATACAAATCAGTTGCACCCGTCCATCTCGAGGGGTTATTTTCAGCATACTCAATAACTCCGCCAGATGTACCACCAGTTCCCCCGACAGCAACAACCTTTTTCCATAAAGAATAATTAGCGTCCCCATTCGGCCATTGCGAAAGTAGTTGTTCCTTACCGTCTAGATAAAAGGCTGTATATTCCCCATTTTTAGGTTCATTAGACGTGGATGGTTCAAAAGGTGCAATTTGTGTAATTCCTTGTGCTTTTAAATCGAGCTGCCTAATCTTATCCTTTGCTTTTTCAGGAAGGCGTGCAATAATTTTGTCATCTGTAACTTTCGTAAATTTAGATGTGTCAAGAGTTTGTGCAGCACTAAAAACAACTTTTTCACCAGCAGCAGCCTCATAGGTTATAGGTGCAGCTGCAGTGCCTGAGTCTGATATACCAAAGCTTACTCTATAAGAAAACTTGTAAGTTCCTTTGTGAAATTTAATCGTAATTGGAAGCTGTCCAGCTTTTTTTGATGCTGCTATTCTTGCACCGTCAAGTGTAGCAAGTGGCTTATCAACAGTTCCCGGATTGGAATCATTGCCATTGATGCTCACATGAAGCTCTAATAATGTTTCTGCAGCCATAACCGGTATTAACGAAAATAGTAGTGTCGCCATTATTACAAATACAATAATTTTTATTTTAATCTCCTCCTAAAAAATTGATTTTATATCTATGAAATTATAGCGTTAATTAGCAGAATTACCGTTTTGTGCCAAGGAAGTTATTTTTATAAAATCAAATCTAACCATAGCAATTATCAAAGATAACATAACAAATATTTCGGCTATAACGCCTGCAATAGAACCACTCGCAAAATTGTATACAAGAAAACAAGGAGAACATATTAAGGAAATACGCCTTGTATACATTGGCTCTTTAATCCAAAATCCAAAGGTTGATAATGTCATCCCAATAATCGAAAATATGCTAAAATAATTATCATATGTAGCCACTCCAACTAAAATATACAACAACACAAACACATATAACAAATATTTCTTTTTAGCCCACATACTATCTCGATTAAAAAAAATCACATTCCTTATAGTGCTGAGCAAACACATAGCCGCACCCGTATATGCTCCCAATAAGATAAACTGTATGGCAAATGTAAACGAAGCAAGTGCTTGAAACAGCAATATGCCTTTATTTATATTTTTTTGAAATGAAACAATTGCAAAGATTAGTCCGACAAACCCAATACCTTGTATGATGAAATTTTGCATATATCCTCCCCCAGTAGTACCATTTTTGTTTATGCTTTATAAAGATACAACACTGCCGAACCTTGAAAAGGTGCAGTTATTTCATGCCTATTTCCACCACTGTAAGTTTTCCCCTGTATAATTTCTCCTGTAACGGGATTCAACCACTCTGCCTCAAATTCACCCTCAATATCCCACAAATCAATACCTTCTGTTCCTCCAGATGGTAGATAACAAAGATATTCATATCCTGGGCTTGCAAGGCAGAAAGTTGATGTACACAGCTCATTATGAGGTATGCATGTATTCAAATTCATACGATTGG
>Ga0209373_10000481_pt1 | contig 64896 bp, 48 predicted proteins | sample Higcelweek5metaG_FD_187173 | JGI IMG/M metagenome (GOLD analysis project Ga0209373, IMG submission 187173) | Freshwater pond sediment microbial communities from the University of Edinburgh, under environmental carbon perturbations - High... | ecosystem: Environmental > Aquatic > Freshwater >...
AACTATACTCAGATGCAGCATTTACAACAGAAATAGTAGACCCAGCAACATTAGCTCTTGCAGTAGGAGCAACAACAGCATATATCAAAGTAACAGCGCAAGATACAACAACAATCAAATACTACGAAGTAGTAATAACAAGAGCAGCAAGCAATAATGCAGGATTGACAAGTGTAGCAGCTCAGATAGACGGTGCGCCAGCAGGCGGAGACGGAACAGCTGCAGGAACACCAATAACATGGGCAGTGAATGTAGCAAATGCGCAAGCAACATTGGCAATAGCAGATGTAGCTATAGCAGCAAATGCAACATTCAAACTATACTCAGATGCAGCATTTACAACAGAAATAGTAGACCCAGCAACATTAGCTCTTGCAGTAGGAGCAACAACAGCATATATTAAAGTAACAGCCCAAGATACAACAACAATCAAATACTACGCAGTAGTAATAACAAGAGCAGCTCCATAAGTAATATGAATTTTAAGAGTAGATGAAGGGGCTGATGCAAAACTAATTCAGTTTTGCATCAGCCCCTTTTCGTATAAAATAGCAATATGCACTATGCCATCAATGATGGAACAATCTCAATCCAGTGTTACACATAACCAATCCATAATGATTGCATGCCGCAATAACTATATCTTCCCTTACAGATCCTCCCGGTTGAACAATATATTTAACACCACTTCTAACAGCACGATCTATGTTGTCTCTAAAAGGAAAGTAAGCATCCGAGCCTAGTGTTACATTTTTGAGTCCCTTTAACCATTCTTCCTTTTCTTTTGCAGTTAGCCTTTCTGGCACTTCTTCAAGCAATTCACCTAACATTTTAAGCTCGAAATCAGTTGTATCATTCCTTACAAACAAGTCCTTTGCGTTATCTTTTTCAGCTCTTATAACACCTTGTTTAAATTTAAGACCAAGAACCTTTGGATGAAGTTTTAAATACCATATGTCAGCTTTATCTCCAGCAAGCCTTGTACAATGTATTCTTGACTGCTGACCAGCACCGCAACCGATAATCTGTCCATTTGTTGCATAGCAAACAGAATTTGATTGAGTATATTTTAAAGTTATCATAGCAAGTAACATATCACTTTTTGCTTGGTTTGGAAGCTCTTTGTTCTCAGTAACAATGTTTTTTAGGTCATCGATGCTCGGTATGTAATTATTCCGCTTCTGGATAAACTCAATCCCAAATATCGTTTTAGCTTCAATCTCTTCAGCCTCATATGATGGATCAATCTCGATTATGTTGAATTTACCACACTTTTTCTGTTTGAGTATTTCTAGTGCTTCATCTGTATAACCTGGAGCAATAACCCCATCGGATACTTCCTTTTTTAATATAGCAGCTGTCTCTTTGTCAACAACATCGCTCAAAGCCGCCCAATCTCCATAGGAAGACATTCTGTCAGCGCCTCTAGCACGAGCGTAAGCACAGGCAAGCGGAGAAAGCTCCATTCCTTCTAATTGATATGCGATTTTTTCAGCATCAGAAAGTGGTAAGCCGATTGCTGCTCCTGCAGGACTAACATGCTTAAAAGAAGCCGCAGAAGGCATATTTAAAGAAATTTTCAATTCCTTCACGAGTTGCCAGGAATTCAATGCATCCATGAAATTAATATAACCTGGGTTTCCATTTCTTATAACCAATGGTAATTGACCATTGGGATTTCTTATTTCTGATGGCTTTTGATGTGGGTTACAGCCGTATTTTAACTCATATGAATTCATAACTATTCTCCTTCTAATAGATAATAAACGATGGTTATATTCTATCAGAGTCATTTTAATTTGTTAAGAAAAACATATCAATTATATAGAAATTAAGGTAACTTACAGTAACAATTTTTAATGCCATATTAAAAAAATGACGATATAATAATTAGTAAGAAAAATAAAATAAATATTAGTGAGGTGCAGTTTATGAAAATAACCTTTCTCGGAGCAGCACAAACTGTAACAGGATCTTGCTATTTAGTCGAAACAAAGAACAGCAAATTTCTAGTTGACTGTGGTATGTTTCAAGGCCATTCGAAAGAAATATCTTTAAACCAGGAGCCTTTTCCATTCAATGTATCAGAAATATCGTTCATATTGCTAACCCATGCTCATATCGATCACAGTGGAAGAATTCCGAAGATTTGCAAGGAAGGTTTTAGGGGGACAATATTTGCTACTAAAGCAACCTGTGAGCTGTGTAGCATAATGCTTCCTGATTCGGGACACATTCAGGAGATGGAAGCAGAGTGGCTCAACAGAAAGAGGGAAAGAGCTGGTAAGCATGTTGTAGAGCCTATCTATACTTATCAGGATGCGCTTGATTGTATTCCGCAATTTAGCAGTGTCAGCTATGGAGAATTGGTTAAGATTAGTGATGATAATAGTGACGAGATAAGAGTTAGATTTAATGATGCTGGACATATACTAGGTTCAGCAATGATTGAAGTGTGGGTAATGGAGAACGGCGAAGAAACAAAGCTTGTGTTCTCTGGTGATATTGGTAATAGGGATATTCCTATACTAAGAGATCCATCGATAATTGAATCGGCGGATTATCTTATAATGGAATCTACATATGGTGATAGGCTTCATGAAGAAAAAACAAACAAAGTTGAGAAATTTATAGATATTGTAAATGAAACAATAGAAAAAGGCGGTAATGTTATTATACCGTCCTTTGCTGTTGGCAGGACTCAAGAGATAATTTATGATATGCATAAGGAAAGACCAAACTTTGAGGGTAAACTTGAAAAACTTCTAAGTGTACCTGTCTTTATTGATAGCCCTATGGCTATTTCAGCGACAGAAATTTTTAGACGCAATCTTGAATGCTATGATGAGGAGGCCAGAAGATACATTGAGAACGGTGATAATCCATTGGATTTTCCAGGTCTTCAGTTCACAAAATCAGCTGATGATTCAAAAGCACTAAATGACAGGACTGAAAGTATGATAATAATTTCTGCTAGCGGCATGTGCGAGGCAGGTAGAATCAAGCATCATCTAAAGCATAATCTATGGAGAAAGGAATGTACCATACTATTCGTAGGATATCAGGCGGTGGGGACCGTAGGAAGAAGCCTGGTTGAAGGTGCTAAAAAGGTTAAGATTTTTGGTGAAGAAATAAATGTAAGGGCTAGAATAGAAGCTATAGACGGATTCTCTGGACATGCTGACAGAGATGACTTGTTAGCGTGGGTTTCAAAGTTTAAAAGAAAGCCTAAAAAAATATTCATAGTCCATGGAGAAAAAGATGGAATGGAAGTTTTTTCAGGCCTTATTAAAGAAAAGTTCGGAATCGAGACAATAATACCAGTAAAAGGCTCCTCCTATGTTGTAAATGCAAAACGTATAATTGAAAGTGTTGAAAAACCTGTTGTCAGCTATCAATTTAAGCGACTTGCAATTATCGAAATACTTGATACATTAAAAGAAGAATTTAATGAGCTATCAGAAATATTAAAGACTGATCTTAAGAATGAGAAGGATGATATTGAAATAGAAGAACTCAGAATCAAACTTAAGAATCTTGAAAATCAGATTGTGGAAGTACTTAAGGCATAATAAAAATTTAATGAATATGGTATTTTGATTCTCTTTAGAGGAATAATAAACATACATAAATTAAATACAATGTATTATGGGATGTTGAAAATTTCAATCATCCCATAAAAAGGAGAATCAAAATGCCAAAAACAGTAACATTAGATGGCAACCAAGCCGCAGCATATGCTTCATATGCTTTTACTGAGGTTGCAGCAATATATCCAATAACTCCTTCTTCTGCAATGGCAGAAGCAGTTGATGAGTGGTCTTCGCACGGAATGAAAAATATATTCGGTCAGCAGGTAAAGGTGGTTGAAATGCAGTCAGAGGCGGGAGCCGCAGGGGCAATGCATGGTTCATTGCAAGCAGGGGCATTGACATCCACATATACTGCTTCTCAGGGTCTTCTTCTTATGATACCAAATCTGTATAAAATGGCTGGGGAGCTGTTGCCAGGAGTTCTGCATGTTAGTGCAAGGGCTTTGGCAACACATGCTCTTTCTATTTTTGGAGATCATCAGGATGTAATGGCATGCCGTCAGACTGGAGTTGTTCTTTTAGCTTCTTCGAATGTGCAGGAAGTAATGGATATGGGGTGTGTTGCACATTTGTCTGCTATAAAGGCACGGCTACCTTTTGTTCATTTTTTTGACGGCTTTAGAACATCACATGAGTATCAGAAAATTCGAGTGTTCGAGTTTGATGAGCTTGCTAAAATTGTTGATTATGAAAGCATAAACCAGTTCAGGAATAGAGCACTCAATCCCGAACATCCTGTTGCCAGAGGAACAGCCCAGAATCCTGATATATACTTTCAGGGAAGGGAAGCGCAGAACAGTTTTTATGATATGGTGCCTTCAATTGTTGAGAGCTATATGGACGAAATAAATAAAATTGCAGGGTGTAGCTATAAGCCATTTAATTATTATGGTGCGAAGAATGCAGAAAGCATTATTATTGCAATGGGTTCTGTATGTGAAACAATTGACGAAACTGTAGACTATCTTATTGAAAAAGGCGAAAAAGTGGGTGCAGTAAGAGTGCATTTGTATAGGCCTTTTTCAATAAAGCACTTATTTAATGTAATACCTGATAGTGTTAAGAAAATAGCTGTACTTGATAGGACAAAAGAGCCTGGTTCAACAGGTGAGCCTTTGTATCTTGATGTTGTGAAAGCATATTCTAATAGCGGTAAATCACCGATTATTGTCGGCGGAAGGTACGGTCTAGGATCTAAGGATACAAGACCATCACAGATTCTTTCAGTATTTGATAACCTTAAAACAAATACTCCAAAAGACAATTTTACAATTGGAATAATTGATGATATTACAAATACATCATTAAAGGAATCTAATGATGTAGATACATCGCCAAAAGGAACAATTAACTGCAAGTTCTGGGGACTTGGTTCTGATGGAACGGTTGGTGCAAATAAAACTGCAATTAAAATAATTGGAGACAATACAAAGCTCAATGTCCAAGCATATTTTTCATATGACAGCAAAAAATCTGGTGGAACAACGGTATCACACTTAAGATTTGGTGAAAAGCCAATTAGATCAACTTATCTTGTGTATCAATCGGATTATATTGCGTGTCATAACAAATCATTTTTATATAATTATGATATATTGAAGGGTTTAAAGCCAGGCGGTACTTTTGTTTTGAACTGTCCGTGGACTGGAAAGGAAATTGAGGATAATATTCCAGCATCAATCAAAAGATATATTGCAAAAAACAGTATAAAGTTTTATGTGATAGATGCAATAAAGATTGCAGGAGAGGTAGGGCTTGGCAATAGAATTAACATGATTATGCAGGCTTCATTTTTTAAGCTCGCTAAGGTAATTCCATATGAAGAGGCAATTGGACTTTTGAAAAAGTCAATTGAAAAAACATATGGCAAGAAGGGACAGAAAATAGTTGATATGAATAAAGCAGCCGTAGATAAGGGAGCAAATGCTCTTATTGAGGTTAATGTGCCAAAGAGTTGGGAGGAAGCAAAGGATATTCAAGTTCAGACAAAAGAAGAGCCTGATTTTGTCAAAAGGATACAGAGAAAAATGGAAAGGCATGAGGGCGATGAGCTTAAAGTAAGTGACTTTAAAGGAATGGAAGATGGTACCCATCCACTTGGAACCACTTCTTTTGAAAAAAGAGGCATAGCTGTAATGTTGCCTGAATGGCAGATAGATAAATGCATACAATGCGGACAATGTTCTTATGTTTGTCCTCATGCAACTATAAGGCTTGTACATTTGAATGAAGACGAATCAAAAAAAGCTCCCGAAACATTTAAAATGAAAGAAGCTAAAGGAAAAGGGCTTGAAAGCTACAAGCTTCGTGTACAGGTTGCGCCAATGGATTGCACAGGATGCGGAAACTGTGCAGATATCTGTCCGACGAAGGAAAAGGCAATCATTATGAAGCCTGCCGAGCAGGAAATTGAAGCTGAGTCTACCAACTGGGATTATGCCGTAACTGTTTCTGAAAAAGAAAATCTTATGGAAAAAACGACATTAAAAGGAAGTCAGTTAATGAAGCCTTTACTTGAGTTTAACGGCGCTTGTCCAGGCTGCGGTGAAACGCCTTATGTAAGGCTTTTGACCCAAGTTTATGGTGACAGGATGATGATTGCGAATGCGACTGGCTGTTCTTCAATTTGGAGTGCAAGTTCACCCTCAATTTCATATACAACTAATTCTGAAGGCAAGGGCCCAGCATGGGCAAACTCATTATTTGAAGATAATGCTGAGTATGGTTACGGTATGTATCTTGGCGTAAAACAAATCAGAGAACGTTTAAGGGATCTTATGAATGAAGCCATTGCTATGGATATTGATGCAAATATAAAAGAGGCATTATCTGAATGGATTTCTAATATGGAAGATGGGGAAGGATCAAAGGCAGCATCAAAAAGAGTTATTGAAAAACTTAAAAACTTTGATTTAAGTAAAAACAGTATTATTAAGGAAATAATGGAGAAGAAAGACTATCTTATAAAAAAATCTTTCTGGATAATTGGTGGAGACGGATGGGCTTACGATATCGGCTATGGAGGAGTTGACCATGTTCTTGCATCAGGCGACGATGTAAACCTTTTTGTAATGGATACAGAAGTATATTCAAATACAGGTGGTCAGTCTTCAAAAGCAACACCAACAGCAGCTGTCGCAAAGTTTGCTGCAGCAGGTAAGAAAATAAGGAAAAAAGATCTAGGTATGATGGCAATGAGCTATGGTTATGTTTATGTGGCTCAAATAGCAATGGGTGCAGATATGAATCAGACGATTAAAGCCATATCTGAGGCAGAAAGCTATAAAGGACCATCAATAATAATTGCATATGCACCGTGCGTAAACCATGGAATAAAAAGTGGAATGGGAACAAGCATATTACAGTCTAAAAGGGCAGTGGAATCAGGATATTGGCATTTGTACAGATACAATCCTGCTCTACAGGCAAAAGGGACAAATCCGTTTGTTTTAGACTCTAAAGAGCCATCTAAACCGTTTAAGGAGTTTATTAACAGCGAAATCCGTTATTCACAGCTTATGAATGTGTTCCCAGAAATAGCTGAACAGATGTTTGATACAGCTGAAAATCATGCAAAGGAAAGGTTTGAAAGATATAAGCGAATGTCGGCAGAAAAGTAGGGAGTAGGAAATCAGGATGTTTCATCCATTGGAAGGTGTCGCAAATAGAATTTTCTATTTCTCCTTAAAATGGATGAAACCCTGAAAATGTAATCTACCTATTTTTCATTGGTCTCAACATATTTCTTTGCATTTATTACTTGACTCAATTCAGGTATTGTTACATTCGAATCAGACTTTAATGATTCAATATTTGCCCAAGCAGCGGTAGAATGCTTTTCAACGGGTGTTTTAAGATTGCGCTTATTATTCTTTTTCTCATTCATATATAATACCTCCAAGTTACTATTATTTTCTGTGATTAAGGTTTATTTATGTCTAGGAAATTATGTCAATTGATCAAATATTCTGAATCCAGTTAATTTTTTAGAAATATACAAAATATGTTATTGGAGTATTTTTGCTTCATGTAGATATTTATCAATGAACAAACATTTTTTATGGACAAATTACTCAAAGGTATAGTCAATTGTCAATTGATGTTACAAAGTCAACAAGATATACTTTTTTACAGTTAGGTGATTCCAAAAAACAAATGGTCAACTGGCGATTTCAAAAATACTGATTTAAGTATTTTTCGCCATTAATAATTGAACAAGGAAATTTTTGAAAACGCCTTATTACTAAATCTAAATAAACATTATGGAGGTATTAACTATGAAATCATCAAATTACAAAGATGGCACAAAATCAAAAAGAATTCTATCAGTATTAGTTGGAACTACACTGGCAATGAGCTCTGTTCCAGCCATGACAGCATCTGCAATTACAATTGGAGAGATGCAGTCGTCTTGGAGTCAAAAGATTCAGGCTGAAAAGAATAAATATCCAGAAATGGTTGATGGAAAACAATGCTATTGGAACAATCCTAGGGATCCGGAAAAATATACATTTATTCCATGTGTGCATAATAGCATAGGGGAAGGAAGTTGCTGTGGACGTATCATACCCGAGAAGATTTATGATGAAACTTATACGATCATTAATGAATCTAATCCTCAATATCCAACAACGTTAGAATATATGCAATGTATTGGATTTGCAGTTAAACTTGCAGAAGACATTTATGATAAAGCACCTCGTATTCGTCACAATTTGAAAGTTGGTTACTATAAAACTAAAGATGGAGCTTCAGTGAAATATGTTCCGAAGGCTGGTGATATTGTTAGATTGCTCGGCCACAGCATTTTTATAACATCTGTAAACACAACGAGCGGAGAAGTAAAATTTGCACAATGTAATGCACCAACCAGAAAAAATGCAGAAGGAAAATGGGTTGGTGACTGCGCGATTGATTGGGACGCAACAAAGTTCGAAGGTATCACCTTCAATATGGCATATTTACAAAACATCGATGGTTATTTTGAACGTACGGCAATTGTAGGTGACTTAAACTTAGACGAAAAAGTCGACAGCAAAGATGTCACAATTTTCAAAAACACATTGTATGCAGGAAAAAGTGCTCTTAACAATACTCCAGAGGCGGCATATGACATGAATCAAGATGGTGTTGTAGATGATAACGACTGGGTACTCATACAGGGAGGAGCTAATATTTCAACATCACAATTAAGAATCGTGAATAAGAATACTCCTTCCGTTTGTTGGAACGCATTACCAGACGGAGCATTCAACTATTCAAACGGCTACTATATTAAAAATGACAATGGTGGTGTCAGCTTCTTTGGTGTGAGATCCACAATCTGTACCTCTTTCAATATTCCAAGCAGAGTATATTGCAGTGCAGACAATACATATTACACTGTAACCGAAGTGGGCTATCCAACTGAGGGACAACCAATTGTACAGGCTATAAAAAATCTTACCAGCGTAACTGTTCCAGCAACCATTCGCAAAATCCATGACAGTGCATTTTACGGAACCAATTTGCAAAATTTTAACTTTGCAAATACGCCAACAGCATTAACAGAAATCGGTAATGGCGCTTTCTATGGTACAAAACTGAGTTACTTCAATTTCTCTGTGGCAAAAAATTTGAAAAATATCGGTAATTATGCTTTTGCTAATACTGCGATTACTCAAGCTGACTTGAGCCAAAACACTGCTTTAGAAACGATTGGCAACAATGCATTTCAAGGAAACAATATTACCAGCGCCCCACTGCCTTACTCTTTGGTAAAAGTTGGTGATAGTGCGTTTGAAGACTGTACCAAATTGACGAATGTAACAGTTAAAGCAAATCAGTATAATTCATGTAAGATAGAACAATTTGGTGCCAATGCATTCAGCGGCTGTAATTCTTTGCAAACAGTCACAATTGCAGAATATTATCGTTCCTTGATAGTCGGCAATAACGGTATCGGTGCATTTGACGTAAATTCCGCTCACAAAGTGACTTTGACAGTTCCGAATAATTCCTCTCAATATAAGGGAATCTATCTTCACGGAAATGATTCCACCGAATTCAAAAATAGCTATCTGATTATCAAAGGCGGCAGAGTGAATGTATATGGATGTACAAGCAACAGCAATTCGACTTTGATTGCTTCAAAAAGCAGTATAGAATTGACAACCGTAAGCACAAATTAAATGAATAAAGAAAACAGAGGTGCGTCGAAAGATGTGCCTCTGTTTGTCTTGCTGTAGATCTCCTTCGTTTTTAAAAATGAATCAGAACCGTGCGTTTATTTTCTCCAAACATATTGACATATGGCGATTTGTAATATAAAATATCCAAAAGGTTAAAATTTAATGAACAATGCATATAGAGTTTCCTATGGCAATTCAAACCAATGGAGATTTATTTTTTTTATAAAATTAAGGAGTGATTGATAAAATGGCATTCTATTATGATGAGCCTTCCAGAACCTTTAGTGAGTATTTACTGGTTCCAAATCTTACAAGAAAAGAATGTATGACTGAAAATGTTAGTCTAAAGACACCTTTATGCAAGTTTAAAAAGGGTGAAGAGCCAAAGCTTCAGTTGAATATTCCAGTTGTATCTGCTATCATGCAAGCAGTATCAGACAATAATGTTGCAGTAGCACTGTCAAGATGTGGGGGGGTATCATTTATATATGCATCTCAACCTATAGAGCAACAAAGTAATATGGTTAGAAAAGTAAAGAAGTACAAAGCTGGATTCGTTTTAAGTGATGCAAATATTACTCCAGAAAGTACATTGAAAGAAGTTTTACAGGTAATCGACAGAACAGGGCATTCCACGATTGCTGTTACAGCAGATGGTACACCAACTGGAAAGCTTGAAGGTATTCTTACAAGCAGAGATTACAGATTGAGCAGATGTAAGCTAGATCAGAAGGTTAAAGAGTTCATGACACCATTCTCATCACTTATATATGGAAAAGATGGGATGAGTCTTACTGAAGCAAATGATATCATATGGGAGCACAAATTAAACTGTCTTCCAATAGTAGACAGTAAGCAAAATCTTGTTTACCTTGTCTTCAGAAAAGACTATGACTCACACAAGGAAAATCCAAATGAGCTTCTTGATGAAAACAAGAGCCTTATGGTAGGTGCTGGTATAAACACAAAGGACTACAAGACTAGAGTTCCTGCACTTGTTGAGGCTGGAGTTGATATTCTTTGTATAGACTCGTCGGATGGATATACAGAATGGCAGGGTGAGACTATAAAGTGGATAAAGGAAACATATAATAACGAAGTTAAGGTTGGTGCTGGAAATGTTGTTGACAAGGAAGGATTTTTATACCTTGTAGAATGTGGCGCTGATTTTGTTAAGGTTGGTATCGGCGGAGGCTCTATTTGTATAACAAGAGAGCAGAAGGGTATAGGAAGAGGGCAAGCAACATCACTTATTGAGGTTGCAGCTGCAAGAGAGGAATATTTCAAGAACACAGGAATATATATACCACTTTGCTCAGACGGCGGAATAGTTCATGACTATCACATAACTCTATCTCTTGCTATGGGAGCAGACTTCGTCATGATGGGAAGGTACTTTGCAAGATTTGATGAAAGCCCAACTACTAAGCTTAAGATGGGCAATAATTACGTTAAAGAATATTGGGGTGAAGGCTCTAATCGTGCACGTAACTGGGAAAGATATGACCTCGGCGGTAGTAGCAAGCTTGTGTTTGAAGAAGGGGTTGATTCCTTTGTTCCATATGCAGGTAAGCTTAAGGATGCTCTCGATATAACATTGCATAAAGTCAAGTCAACAATGTGTAACTGTGGTTCCATTTCAATAAGTGAGTTCCAAAAAACAGCAAGGCTTACACTTGTTTCATCAACAAGTATCATTGAAGGTGGAGCACATGATGTAATAGTTAAGGACAAAAATATGTTCGTTAGCGAATAGTTTTTCAGAACCAAAACGCAACAAACATAATAATTTCTAACGACATTAAATCAAAATCTCAGGGGAATCGAACTCCTGAGATTTTATGATTTACTTCGTAAATCCTACAAAAAAGTCACTTCACATTTTCTGAAGTGACTTTTATAATGCCTACCCAACTAAACCTTCTCAACTTCACCATAATCAACGCCAAAAGTTTCAACAGAAATGCTTTTAATTACTTGTGGTTCTAAAGGCTTATCATTGTAATCAGTTTTTGAATACACTATTCTGTCTGCTTCTTCCATACCTTCAATAACCGATCCGAATGAAGCGTATTGACCATCTAAATGAGGAGAGTTAGCAACCATTATAAAAAACTGTGAGCCAGCTGAATTCGGCATTCCGCTTCTTGCCATGGAGAGAACTCCTCTTTTGTGTGCAAGATTATTTGTATGTCCGTTTTTACTGAATTCACCTTTAATTGAATACCCAGGTCCGCCCATACCTGAACCTTCGGGACATCCACCCTGGATCATAAAATCAGGAATGACTCTGTGAAATATCAAACCGTTGTAGTATCCGCTGTTTGCAAGGGAAATAAAATTCCTTACAGTATTTGGGGCAACATTTGGAAATAATTCGGCTTTAATTATATTGCCGTTTTCCATTTCAATCGAAGCTATTGGATTTTGAGACATTATTTTTACCTTCCTTTGTAATAATTATTAATTGATTGATAAAATGACATTAAAAAAGAACACCATAAAATGTGTTCACACCAGGTTAACATTCTCTAAAAAAAAATGGTATAAGGAAACATTCAAGAACTATTTCCTTTAATATATTTAAAGAGTATAAACAGAAGCTTTCAATGGCAGCCTGGCAATCATAGTTCAAAACTTTAGACCCACGGCTTTGCGTCATCTTTTTTCAAAGACTTTGCCCTGTTTCATAAGGCTCTATTCATATCTCCTTATACCTGTTAGTAGGGGAAAATTTAACCTCAATATTATTATATCATATTACAATTCAAAAAGAAATAGTTTTTTTATTAATGTTTTAATGTTTTTTATTAAACAGATCAATATCATACTCAAGATCAACCAAATTTCTATTCTGCAATGTCCTGACTAACTTGTTGAAGCTAATGCCATAGCGGGATGCGATATCTTTTGCATAACTTTTACCGAGTGGAGGACCAGGGAAAATTTTATATGTTCTCATTGCGATTTCTTCTTTATCTGCAAGGGTATTATCTGTGTTGAGAATCCCTGAAACAAGGCTGATTACCTTGCTGTCACCGTTTATGTTTTTATTAAAGAAGTCAAGATCAAGAGCCAAATCATGAAGATGAGTTGCAAATACAGATCTAACACCTAAAAGGCTTAATGCAGATACGATCTCTCTTGCTATGTAAAGGCTTTCTCCTGGACTTGTGCTAGAAAGAGACTCATTTAATAGTACAAGACTGTATCTCGTGGCTTTTTTAAATATATCACTCAAGCGCATAGATTCTTCACCGAGTCTTCCTAAATTTGAGTTCGGCTTTTCTTCAGTTGGGAAGTGAGTGCATATCATATCAACAGGGCTAATAGTAGCCTTTGATGCAGGAACATATAGTCCTAATTGTGCCAAAACCTGTGTTATGCCGATTGCTTGTGTATATGTTGTTTTGCCACCTCTGTTGGGCCCTGTTAGGATAAATATCCTACCTGGTTTACCAAAGTTAACATCGTTTGTAACAATCATACTTGTTAGATAAGCTAGCGGTTGTTTGCGGTGCATAATTAAGGCTAGATTTATATTGTAAATACCCTCTGCATAAAATATTCTTTCTTCCTTAGGTGAGATTACGGGTTTAGTCATATTTAAGCCTAATGCTCGCATTTTGTTTATAAATTTGACAGCACCAATAAGGAATTTTAGCTCAGATTCGAGAATTGATAAAAATCCTGAATTAATTTTTGTAAAATGTGCTATTTCTGATGAAACAGGTTTTATCATATTCTCAATTATTGGCTTAAGATCATTAAAAAGGGTCTGAGTAAGAGCCATACTGTTTATGGTATCTTTACCCTTAAAATAAGAATCCTTATGAGAAAGAATTTTTAATGCTGAAGCAGCATTATTACTCGAATCCCAGTTTACCGAAGCATCATCAATACTATGAAGATCACCTATACCATAAAACTCATCCTTTGATTTCTGCTTCTTAAATATTTTCTCCAAAAAAGGTTCACCTTTGAATTTTTGTCTGTTTATAGATAGCAAAATAGCTTCAACTGGTCTAAGTTGAGCATCAAGATTTATTCCCATTGTAACACTTGATAGTCCTTCAAAGTTTATTCTTAACTTAGGGAGCCTCTCTGAAAGTGATCTGAAAATTGTGGAATCAATGATACCCTTTATTTTATTCTTAAGAGCTAACAAACCCTTTGAATTTAAAGTTATTTTTGGATCAGATAATATTGAATATAAAGCATGTATACATTTAGCATACAAGTCAAGCTCTCCAAGACGTTTGATGGCCTTAAGGAGCTGAGAATCTTCGATACCTCTAGATGTTGAATAGTCTGATAACTCAACAAACATAGGAATTATTTTTTGGAAATTATTAGCCAACTCAGGATTGTTAGACAAGTCTTCAATTATTTCAAGACGATAGTTTATTACGTCGGGATCATCAGTAAATAGTGACATAAGATAAGAAACACCAAGCATATTTATATTATCAATATCAAGTGCTTTACATAAATCTTCAATACAAAGATCTTCTATCATATTATCATTTTCAGATATGTAAACATTACTGGTATTTTCGAAATCTGGCCAAAGTAAACTAATATTATCTGATGAACCGATTCTTTCCATAAACTAAAACCCCTTTTAAAAATCTCTCTTATAAAGGCGATTTAAAAAATTTCCTTGTTCAATTTTTAATGGCTAAATGTACTAAAACAATATTTTTGAAATTGCTAGTTGACCAGTTATTTTTTGAACCACCATATTCAAATTCTACTCTAAAAAAATTAACTAGTCAATAATTCCCAAGGGTTATTTTATTAATTTTTTATTAAATATTAAAAAAAAATGTAGAATTACAAAAATAGTTTGAAATATTATCTTAAGAAGCCTATAATATAATATAATTTAATAAATAAAAAAGAGGAATGAAACTATGGGGTACAAAAGTTTTGATGAGATCAATGAAAAAATTAAATCTGGTAAAGCCGTTGTTGTTACAGCAGACGAAATAATAGATATTGTTGAGGAAAAAGGTTTTAAGCAGGCAGCTAAGGAAGTAGATGTAGTTACAACTGCAACTTTTGGACCAATGTGTTCTTCAGGTATGTTTATTAACTTTGGTCACTCGGATCCACCAATAAGAATGGGTAAAGTATGGCTAAACGATGTTCCTGCATATGCGGGTATTGCTGCTGTTGATGCTTACATTGGTGCTACAGAGCTATCCGAGACAAAGGGAATGGAGTATGGCGGTGCTCATGTAATTGAAGATTTGATTGCTGGTAAGGACATTAAGCTTTATGCAGAAAGTTATGGTACTGATTGTTATCCAAGAAAAGAAATATCTACCTATATAAATAAGGATAATATTAATCAGGCTTTTATGTTCAATCCAAGAAATATCTATCAGAATTATAGTGCAGCAACAAATACATCCGACCGCATTCTATACACATATATGGGTACCTTGTTGCCGCAGATTGGTAACGTAACATATAGTACTTCTGGACAACTTAGTCCATTGTTGAATGATCCATATTACAGGACTATTGGTATTGGAACAAGAATATTCCTTGCAGGTGCACAAGGTTATGTTGCATGGGAAGGGACTCAGCACAATCCAGGACAGACAAGAGATGAAAATGGAGTGCCAATAGGCGGTGCAGGAACAATGGCTCTTATTGGTGATATCAAAATGATGAGTACAAGGTTTTTAAGAGCAGCTATATATGAAAAATATGGTATTAGCATGTTTGTTGGAGTAGGCATTCCAATCCCAATATTAGATGAGGATATGCTTAAATTCACATGTGTAAAAGACAGTGAAATATTTACAAATATTTATGACTATAGTGTTCAAAGCAGAGTTAGACCTGTTGTGAAAAAGGTATCCTATGCTGAGCTAAGAAGTGGGTCCGTTGAAATAAACGGAAGAACAATTAATACAGCACCTTTATCTAGCTTGAAGAAAGCTCGTGAGATCGCTGAATTATTAAAACAGCAGATTACAAATGGAGAGTTTCTTATAACTCAGCCAGTCTCATCTATTCCAACTGAAAATAAGCCGAATAGGTTAGATATAAGGGGGAATGAAAATGAAAAAGATTAAAGTAGCTTTGTACTATCCTGCTAAAGATGTTTCAAAGCCTATCACATACCATCTTGTAAAGGATTATGACCTTTGTATAAATATTCTTCATGCTGATATCAGTTTGAATAAAATCGGAAAACTGGTGCTTGATATTGAGGGAGAGGAAGACAAGCTTGAAGCAGGATTACAGTTTGTTAAAGATATGGGAATAGAGTATAAGCTTTTTACCAAAACAATAATATGGCAAGAGGACAATTGCATGCATTGTGGTGCATGTACTGCTGTTTGCCCAGCGGATGCATTAAAAATGGATAAGGTAGACTGGTGTCTTACATTCGATCAGGAAAAATGTATGGCATGCGAGTTGTGTGTCAAAGCATGTCCTTTAAACGTTATGTGTGTATCTTTTTAGTAGGAGTTTTTTATGTACGAGGAAAGAATATATCGAAACCTTTTTAACGGTGAGAATCTCGTTTTCTTTGATGTTATTGTCTATGAAACAGATCTAAGAATTGGCGCATATACCAATCTGTGTGACAAAGCTCATGAAATAGTTTTAAGTTATAGAAAGCAGATTACGGAGTATATAAAAATTCACCATGAGTTTTTAACAAGTCTAAAGCCTGTTAGTCCGTTAGAAAATGCTCCTAATATTATAAATAAAATGTGTGATGCAGCAAAAAGAGCTGGGACAGGCCCTATGGCTGCAGTTGCAGGTGCGGTAAGCGAAATGGTAGGACTTGATCTTTTAAAACATTCAAAAGAGATCATTGTAGAAAATGGTGGAGATATTTTTATTAAAACGGATATTGAGAGAAAAATAGGGGTGTTTGCAGGAAAATCACCTCTTAGTAATAAAATTGCGGTTTTGATTAGTCCTGAAAATACTCCTGCAGGAATATGCACATCTTCAGGGACGGTTGGTCATTCTTTGAGCTTTGGAAAGGCAGATGCGGCAGTTATTATTTCAAGGGACAGTTTTATTGCAGATGCAGTTGCAACAGCAACAGGTAATGTAGTAAAGAGCAGTGAGGATATTGAAAAGGGACTTGAGTTTGCATCATCAATTGATGGAGTTGAGGGAGCATTAATTATTGTCGGTGATAAAATGGGTGCTTGGGGTGACATAAGGCTGACCAGACTATAAGACTTGATTGTTTAAGTTTATTTTTGATTAAAAAAGGTTTATTATTGATTATTAAGGTTGATTATATTAAAGAATGAAGGAGAAAAATATGGGTTTTTTTGATAGGTTTAATCCAAACAAAGAAGGGCCAGGTGTTGAAAAAGATGCACTGCCCAAAAAGGGGATTTTGGTGTTTTTTGAAGTTTATATGCGTAAGTTTTACAAACTTATACAATTAAACCTTATACATTTTTTGTTTAGTATACCAGCTATTTTGATTTCTCAGTTTGTAATGGGGAGTGCTTTAAAGATTTTTTTCAAGAAGGAAGAATATGATTTGCTTATTTGGTTGACACTGTCGTTTTTTGCTATTGCGGTTCCATTAATCTCAGTCGGACCATTTCAGTCTGGATTTTCATACGTTTTAAGGAATTTTTCAAGAGAACAACATTCTTTTGTATGGCATGATTATTTAACTGTATCTAGGAAAAATTTTAAACAGTCATTGATTGTAAGCCTTATAAATATTATTGTTGTTTCAGTTGCATCAATTTCTATTTCATGGTATTTAGCAAGTAGTGATAAAAACTTATTTATGAGTATTGCCGTTGGAGTGCAGTCTCTGCTTTTGTTGATATTTACTATTATGCAAATATATATATACCAGATGATGGTTACATTTCAACTAAAGATAAAAGATATATATAAGAACGCTTTGATTCTCTCGATGGCAAAGTTTCTTCCGAACTTTCTTATAATCTTGCTATGTTTTGCAATTGCATTTTTCCTTAATTTCAATATGATTATTGGGTTGATTTCACTACCAATCTTTTCGTTAAGTATCACTGGATATATCACTAATTTTTATGCAAATTCTGTAATTAAGAAATATATGATGAGCAATAGCAGTGAAAGTGATGAAAATAACTAATAATAAGCGAATGGTTAAATGTGGGATACTAGGGAATAAAAATGAATAACTAAATATATATTATTTCAAAAATAATGTTCTTGAATCGTTGAATGGACAATTATAAATATTATTTTGAATAAACTGAAACATAAACTTGCAAAAACACATAAAATATATTAGAATTTATATATACATTAAAAGCAATTAGTCTCTTACATCTATTTATTTAAAAATGTAAGATTAATAATTAGTTTAATATAGGTATAATTAATTGGAGGGAATTCTATGAATTTATCGAAAAAGGCTATTTCAATTAGTCCGTCATCTACACTGGCGATAGATGCAAAAGCAAAAAAAATGAAAGCAGATGGGGTTGATGTTATTGGATTCGGAGCAGGTGAGCCTGATTTCGATACACCAAATCATATTAAAGAAGCAGCGATAAAGGCAATAAATTCAGGATTTACTAAGTATACACCTGCATCAGGCACATTAGAGCTTAAGCAGGCTATTTGCAGAAAGTTTAAAAGAGATAACAACTTAGAATATACTCCTGCAAACATTGTTATAAGTAATGGCGCAAAGCATTCACTGGTTAATGCATTCCAAGCAATATGTAATCCTGGAGATGAAGTAATTATTCCAGCACCGTTTTGGGTAAGTTATCCTGAAATGGTTAAGCTTGCAGATGGTGTTCCTGTTATTATGAACACAACTGAAGAAGAAGGTTTCATATTTACAATTGAAAAACTAAAAGCTCATATTACAGATAAAACAAGGGCTATTGTTATGAACAGCCCTAGCAATCCAACAGGTATGATATATTCTAAAGAGTTACTTGAAGCAGTTGCTGATCTGGCTGTAGAAAAGGGAATATACATTATATCAGATGAAATTTACGAAAATCTTATATATGGTGGATTCAAGCATGTTAGCATTGCTTCGTTTAATGATAAGATAAAGGATCTTACAATTGTTGTTAATGGTGTTGCTAAATCATATGCAATGACTGGATGGAGAATAGGTTATACAGCTTCAAATGCTAAAATTGCAGAAATAATGGGAAATGTTCAAAGTCATGCTACATCAAATCCAAATTCAATTGCACAGAAGGCTACAGAGGCAGCATTGGACGGTCCACAGGACGAAGTTTATACAATGGTTGAAGAGTTTGGTAAGAGAAGAGATTATATGGTAGAAAGAATCAATTCCATTAAAGGATTGTCATGTATAAAACCAAATGGTGCATTTTACGTTATGATGAATATATCAGAGTATATCGGAAAAGAATTACATGGTGTCGTGATTAAGGGCTCAGATGATTTTGCTAATTTGCTTCTTGAAAAAGCTAATGTTGCTCTTGTACCAGGATCAGGTTTTGGAACTGATATACATGTAAGACTTTCATATGCAACTTCACTAAAGAATATTACAGAAGGCTTGAACAGGATTGAGAACTTCTTAAAGTAATAGCGTTTTTTTAATAAACAGGATTTCCATTTGGCTTGACTTAGCTTTAAGCTTAGCAAATGGAAATCCTTATTTGTGTGTATATTAAAATTTTTCACAACAGATATAGATTTTAATTTTTAAAAATTATATAATATCTATGCTATATTAAATACAATTAATCTTTTAAATTTATCTAATGCTAAATGTAAGATTAATAGTGTATTTAATATATAAATCAAAATATAGATTTAAGAATTTTATTAGAATTTTGACCCAGGAGGCAATTAAATGAATAATGTTTATGAAAGTCCTTTGAATTCAAGGTATGCAAGCAACGAAATGCAGGAGCTGTTTTCAAATGACATGAAGTTTAAGACTTGGAGAAGACTTTGGATAGCACTTGCTGAAGCGGAAAAGGAGCTTGGACTCAATATTACCGACGAACAGATTAATGAGCTTAAAAACTATAAAGATCAAATAAATTATGATATCGCTGTTCAAAAGGAAAAAGAATTTAGACATGATGTTATGGCTCATATTCATGCTTATGGAGAGCAATGTCCTACAGCCAGAGGGATTATACATCTTGGAGCAACATCATGCTATGTTGGAGATAATACAGATGTTATAGTTATGACTGAGGCTTTAAAGCTTGTAAAAAGTAAGCTTTTGTTACTTATTAAAAAGCTCAGCGGTTTTGCATTAAAGTATAAAGATCTACCAACTTTAGGATTTACACACTATCAGCCTGCACAGCTTGTCACAGTGGGTAAGAGAGCGTGTTTATGGCTTCAAGACATATTAATAGATCTTGAGGATTTAGAGTTTGTGCTTTCAAATATGAATTTACTTGGTTCAAAGGGAACAACTGGTACTCAGGCAAGCTTCCTAAACCTTTTTGATGGAGATCACGAAAAGGTTAAAAAGCTTGAAAAGCTAATAGCTCAAAAGCTTGGATTTGATAGCGTTTTCCCAGTTTCAGGACAAACCTATACAAGAAAGCTTGACTCTAGAGTACTAAATATTTTAAGCGGAATTGCTCAGAGTGCATACAAGTTCAGTAACGATATGAGGCTTTTACAAAGCATGAAGGAAATTGAAGAGCCATTTGAAGCAAAACAAATAGGATCCTCAGCTATGGCATATAAGAGAAATCCTATGAGATCAGAGAGAATTTCATCATTGGCAAGGTATGTCATTGTTAATACTCTAAATCCAGCAATCACTGCATCAACACAATGGTTCGAGAGGACTTTAGATGATTCAGCAAATAGAAGAATAAGCATTCCAGAAAGTTTTCTTGCAATAGATGCAATTTTGAATATATACATTAACATTTCTGATGGAATGGTTGTATATCCAAAAGTTATTAACAAGAGACTAATGGAAGAGCTTCCTTTCATGGCGACTGAAAATATTATGATGGAAGCTGTAAAACGTGGAGGAGACAGACAAGAGCTTCATGAAAAAATAAGAGTTTATTCAATGGAAGCAGGTAAAGAAGTAAAGGTTATGGGAAACAAAAACGATCTTGTAGAAAGAATTGCTGCAGATGATATCTTTGGGCTTAGCTTAGAGGAAATAAACTCAGTTCTTGATCCAAAAAACTACATTGGAAGATCGCCTGAACAAGTTGAAGATTTCATAAATGAACATGTTAAGCCAGTATTAGAGAAAAATAACATCGAAGAATTTGAAGTTGACTTGAAGGTGTAATTACTATATTAAATACATAATTAATCTTACATTTAGCATTAGATAAATGTAATAGATTAATCGTATTTAATATAAATTAAAAAATATAAATGAAAATTTAGGAAAAAAGCATCGAAAAATAGAGATAACAAAAGAAAACCCGTGCCTTGGTAAGAAATAATGGCATAAAATTGCTCAGTGTTTGGAATTATATATAAATAACAATAATCAAGGTTGATTGGGGTTTTTTATTTTAAATAAAACATAATATAATATTCAAATAGTGTCTTTTAGACATAGCTATAAAAGTGATTATCTTGAGCGTCTTTGTTCTTTTGCTTTTATAGTTATTTTTATTAACAGATTTTTATTAACAGAAAGACTAATAAGGGGAATAATCATGTTCAAGTCGTTAAAAAGGTTTCTAATTGGAAGACCTCTGAAGAATGAAGCGCTTCATGGGGAGAAGTTTGGTGTGCTATGGGGACTTCCTATACTATCAAGTGATGCCATATCATCAGTTGCATATGCTGGTCAGGAGATATTGCTTGCTTTAACGCCTGCACTAGGAATGCTTGCTTTTGGGAAGTTAACCTATATCTCTGTAGCAATTATAGCTTTGCTTATTATTTTAACATTGTCTTATCGGCATACAATTGACAGCTATCCAAATGGTGGAGGAGCTTTTGTTGTTGCAAAAGAAAATATTGGTCTTGTTGCGGGTGTTATAGCAGGTTCAGCACTAAGTATAGGTTATATAATGACTGTAGCTGTTAGTATTGCATCAGGTGTTGAACAGGTTACATCTGCATTTGAACAGCTAAGACCATATAAAGTCCTTATATGTGTAGTTATAATATTATTGATGACCATTGCTAATCTGAGGGGTATTAAGGAATCAGCAAAGATGTTTAGTTTGCCGACATATTTTTTCATCATTTCAATACTAGTAATGCTTGTTGTAGGTTTGATTCAAATAATGAATGGACACAAGCCAGAGCCAGTAGTTTTTATGACAAGAACGTCTGAGACATTAACATTATTTTTATTACTAAAGGCATTTACTAACGGGTGTGCAGCCTTGACAGGAGTTGAAGCAGTAAGTAATGCAGTTCCGAATTTTAAAGAACCATCAACAAAGAACGCAAAGTTAGTACTAGTTTTGCTGTCAGCGATTGTGCTTATAGTATTTGGTGGTACATCGATATTAGCAAACTATTTTCCATTCGATCCCGAAAAGGGAGCAATGCTTATTCAAATTTCCGAACAGATATTTGGAAAATCCATTATGTTTTATATAATTACAGCATTATCTTTTTTAATTCTTGTTCTTGCAGCTAATACAGCATATTTTGGATTCCCAAACCTGATTTCAATAATGGCAAAGGAAGGATATGTCCCAAGGCAGCTCAATATGAGAGGTGACAGACTGAGTTTTTCTAATGGTATAATTTTGCTTTCTGCTATAGCAACAATTCTTATTATAGTGTTTAAAGCAAATGTTACTTCTTTGATTGGTCTTTATGCAATAGGTGTATTCATATCGTTTACTCTTTCGCAATTGGGTATGTTTTTGAAGTGGGTAAGGGCAAAGGATAAAGGATGGGTTGGAAAAGCTATCATCAATGGTTTGGGTTCACTTGTAACATTTGCTGTTGTATTGGTTATATCAGTAACTAAGTTTAAACAAGGAACATGGATAGTTGTAATTGTAATTCCGATAATGATATTCATTATGTTTAAAATTAAGAAACACTACATTGCAGTATCAAAGCAGCTTAGGGTAACACCTGAAGAGTTAAAACAGGTAGATATTCCAAAAAGTGTCTACAGGAATCGCGTTATTGTACCTGTTGAAAGTATAAATAAATCAAGCTTGAGGGCTTTGCGATATGCAAAAACTATATCAGATAATGTAGTTGCTTTTAATGTTTCTATAGATGAGGAAAGTGCCAGCAAAGTAAAAGAAAGATACAACATGATGAATACAGATATACCTCTTGTTGTTAAACTTTCTCCTTTTAGAAAAGTTGTTGAGCCTTTGATTAAGTTTATTGAATCTAACGAGTATGATTATAATAGTGGTGATATGATAACAGTAATATTGCCTCAGTTTACTGTGAAGGATAGGTGGCATAATATTCTGCATAACCAGACAAGGTTGTTTGTTCAGTCAGAGTTGTTAAAGCATAAACATATTGTTGTTGCCATTATGCCTTTGCAGCTTAAGGATGACGATTTTGTACTAAAAAATCCTAAGTATAAGGATAGATAAGGGAAGATTAATGTTCCTGAATTTGAACAAATAGAACGCATTTAAAAGACATTGTGAGTATAAAGATGATTTTATATAATAGTAATATGGGGGAAAGTCATGAAATATTATATTGGCATTGAAGTTGGAGTCAAACAAATCAGTGTTGGAATAGTTGATAGAAACGGTAAATTAGTCAGAAAAGATGTAAAACAAAGCTACACTGGTCTTCACTATAGTGAGATCTTAAATAATGCTGCTGATATGGCAAAAGCACTTATTGAATATGAGGGAATTGATATTAAGGATGTTAAGTCAATAGGTGTTGGTTGTCCTGGTATACCAAATGATAAGGAAGGTATAATCGTTAGAAATTACACACTAAACTTTCAAAATACTCCTGTCAGAGCTCAAATGCAAAAGCACTTTAAAATGCCTATTTATGTTGAGAACGATGGAAATTGTGCTGCTTTAGCAGAAAGCGTTACAGGTGCGGCTGAGGATATTAACAGCTCGGTTACTATAAGAATTGGAAATGGTATTGGTGGCGGAATTATTATAAATAATGAGATTTACACTGGTTTTAACTATGCAGCTGCAGAGCTTGGACATATGGTTATTGCTTTTAAAGGTCAAAGGTGTACATGCGGCAGAAAAGGATGCTGGGAAGCATATGCTTCATTGCCCGCGTTGATTAAGCAGACTAAAGAAGCTGCTATTCAGAATCCAGAATCTAAGATTCATGAGATTGTTAGTGGTAATCTTGATAAAATAAATGAGCTTACAGCGTTTGAAGCTGCTAAGCTTGGAGATGTAACTGCTAAAAAAGTATATGAAACTTATTTGGAATATCTTGCTGAAGGGATCACAAATATTATAAATCTATTAATGCCTGAGGTTATAATAATAGGAGGTCCAATAAGCAAGCTTGGAGATAGCCTTATCAAGCCTTTGAAGGTTCTTGTTGATGATAGAGTATATGCCAAGAATGTTCCTTTACCAGAGTTTAAAATAGCAGAGGTTAGTGGAGCAGCGGTAATGATAGGTGCTGCTATGCTAGGTCTATTTAAGGATAGATAAAATAATTGACAAATATTCGTCTGATAGAGTAGAATATAATTATAAATAGATAATATTAATAAAAGATCAGATTGATCATACGACTGGCGGAAATGGAATTAACCATATGGAGTATGATTGTAAAGAGCCGACCGCCTGGGTGACTGGTATGTTACTCAGGCGTTTTTTATGTCTGTAAATTACAACTAAATAAATTATAAATCGTATGACTGGCGGAAGTGGAGTAACCACGTGGAGTACGATTTTTAAAATGCCGACCGCCTGGGTGACTTTATTATAAAGTTATTCAGGCGGTCTTTTTGAAGGGATTTACGAAGTAAATCATAAAATCGATGGGGCTCGATGCCCTAGGAGATTTTGCCTGATGTCTAGAAAATGTAGAAAGAGAGGGATAGGGATTATGGAAAACAAAAAATGGTTGGGATTTGTTGGTGAGGGCTGGAAAAATAAAATTGATGTAAGAGATTTTATAGTAAATAATTACAATCCATATGATGGTGATGATTCTTTTCTTTCAACTGCAAGTAAAAAAACAAAAAAGCTTTGGGATAAGTGTAATGAGCTACTAAAGAACGAATCGGAAAACGGAGGTGTTCTTGATGTTGATACAGAAGTTGTTTCAAGCATCATGAGCTTTGCTCCTGGATATATAGATGATAAGCTCGAAGTCATAAAGGGGTTACAGACCGATAAGCCTCTAAAACGCAGTGTTGTTCCTTATGGAGGAATAAAAATGGCAAAGCAGGCATGTCAAAAATATGGTTATGAGTTATCTGAGTCGATTTATGAGACATTTAATAAGTATTGTAAAACCCATAACGATGGAGTTTTTGATGTGTACACTCCTGAAATGAGAAATGCACGAAAGTATGGTATTATTACAGGGTTACCCGATTCTTATGGTAGAGGAAGAATAATTGGTGATTATAGAAGAGTAGCGCTTTATGGTGTTGATAGACTTATTGAAGAAAAAAACAATGAGTTTAATTTGATTGGCTTTAATGTATTTGATGAAGAAACTATCAGGATAAGGGAAGAATTGAATTCACAGATTGAGTCGTTAAAAGATTTGCTTGCAATGGCATTAACATATGGATTTAACATTTCAAAGCCTGCTTCTAGTGCATTTGAAGCATTTCAATGGACATATTTTGCATTTTTAGCTGCAATGAAAGAAACTAATGGTGCAGCTAATTCATTAGGAAGGGTTAGTACGTTTCTTGATATCTTCATACAAAGAGATTTGAATGAAGGTAAAATTAATGAAAGCGAAGCACAAGAGCTTGTTGATCAGTTTATTATAAAGCTTAGAATGATAAGACATTTGAGAACCCCTGATTATAATGAGCTTTTTGCAGGTGATCCAGTATGGATAACAGAGTCAATTAGCGGAATGTGCCTTGATGGAAGACATATGGTTACCAAAACATCATTTAGATTCTTGCAATCTCTTTATAATATTGGAGCTTCTCCTGAGCCAAACCTCACAGTATTATGGTCTGTGGAGCTTCCTATGAACTTTAAAAATTTCTGTACTAAAGTTTCGATGGATACATGTACTTTACAGTATGAGAATGATGATTTGATGAGACCTAAGTTTGGCGATGATTATGGGATTTCCTGCTGTGTATCTGCAATGAGGATAGGTCAGGATATGCAGTACTTTGGTGCAAGGTGCAATCTTCCAAAGCTTCTTTTGCTTTCCTTAAATGGTGGAAGAGATGAGATAACTGGGGAGCAAGCAGCACCTAAGATTGAGCCGTATAAAGGTGAATATCTTCATTATGAAAAGGTTATGGAAAACTTTAACCATATGCAAGACTGGTTGACTGGTTTATATGTAAATACAATGAATGCAATACACTATATGCATGACAAATATGCATATGAAAGACTAATGATGTCTCTCCATGATACTAATGTGAGACGATATATGGCTTTTGGCATTGCAGGATTGTCTGTAATCGCTGATTCTTTAAGTGCAATAAAGTATGGAAAAGTAAAGGTAATAAGAGATGAAAGAGGAATAATAACCGACTTTAAAGTCTTTAACGAGTATCCCAAGTTCGGAAATGATGACGACAGAGTTGATGTAATTGCAAAAGATTTGGTTAAAGGCTTCTTTGATAGATTAAAGAAACATAAAACATATAGAAAATCAGAGCACACCATGTCGATTCTTACTATTACATCGAATGTCGTTTATGGAAGTAAAACAGGAGCAACTCCAGATGGAAGGAAAAAGGGAGAGGCGTTTGCACCTGGAGCAAATCCAATGCACGGAAGAGATCAGAATGGAATTTTGGCATCATTGAATTCTATTGCTAAAATACCATACGAATATTGTCTTGATGGTATATCCTATACTCTATCTATATTGCCTCAAGTTCTTGGAAAGACAAGAGAAAATAGAATAAACAATTTATCCGCAATATTAGATGGATATTTTTGTAATAATGGTCATCATGTTAATATAAATGTATTGGATAGGGCAATACTAGAAGATGCAATGAGAAACCCAGCAAAGTTTCCACAAATGACAGTTAGAGTTTCTGGATATGCAGTAAACTTTAATAAACTGTCGAGCAAGCATCAGATGGAGATTATAAATAGAACATTCCATCAGGCCATTTAAATTATAAAGGATATCGAGGAGGTTCGAAGACGCTATCGTAAGTTGACAATTTGGTTAAAAAATGTTAAAATTATTTATACTTTCTTTTGAAGTGTCTTTTGCCATGCCGCGGTAAAACCGCAATTATTCACAGCTATAGTATTATTAATTTAAAACACTCTTTAAAATATCCAAAAATATTTAATACGGAATGTCATTATGATTTATATCTTTTGTAATATTTCATTCATGCCTTAACCATCAATAATCGAAATTCGAAAGGATGATGTGATGATTTGTCCAAAATGCAATTCTGAGATACCTGATCACACTTCAAGATGCAGTTTTTGCGGAATGACGGTCCAGCATAACGAGATTGCCTATTTTTCGAACGAATTACATGATTACAATCATACGGTAAAAAGCAAAAGAAAAGGAATGGTTATAGCAATAATTTCAACGATCATTTTTTTTATATTGATCATACCTGTTTCTTACTATTTGTTTTTTTATGTTTATGAATATAATAATCAGGTAGGATCAGTTATTGATAAAGTTGAAGTTAAGCAGTTTAAAGAAGCGAAAATTGTATATAATAAAATAAAGAACAGAAAATCATATAATATTAAAACAAAAGTAGTTAGTGCAATTGCTAATGATTTAAACGATAGAATAAATAAACTTAGCAATGATTATATTGATGATAAATTGAAATATGACGAAATTGATGCTTGGTATAAGGGACTGAAAGAATTTGATGATCTCAAAAAAATTATTTCTGACAAGCAAAATGACTTGAAAAAGTATAAAGAATCGAAGGAGTATATGACCTCCGCAAATAATTTAAAAAAAGATAATAATTATCTGGATGCTATAGAAAAGTATAAAAAAGTTATAAAAGAAGATAAAAAAAACTACACTAATGCTTTAGTCAGCATCAAAAACTGTATAAAGGATATGTATGGATATTATATAAAAGAAGCAGAAAATATGAATAAAAAAGGAGAATATGAGAATGCTTATAATACCATAAATTCTTTTAAAAAGTATTATCCTGATGATAAAAAATTAAAGAGTACAATGGATAATTATTTGAATAATTACTATAATTCAATTATAAAAAAAGCTGATGAACTTAATTCCAAAAATAAATTTGATGAAGCAATTTATACAATAGAAACACTGAATAAATATTTTTCGAATGATAAAAAGCTTGAAGGAAAAATAATAGGATATAAGAGAAATAAAATTGAGGCTGCGATTAAAGAACAGGAAAGACAGGAGAAACGAAAAAAAGAACTGCTTGCAAAGACAAGTAAAAAACATATAAAAGATAAAAATATAGACCTTGTTGTTCCTAAAGGATTTAGTACAACTTACACAAATGTAAGTGAAACAGTTAATATTGAACCCAAATTAATAGTTGGGGACAATACTTTTGCAGTAATCGCAATAAGTGTAGGTTTCGTTCAAGATAGATTTATAAACTATAAAAAAGTAGTTTTTGATATCGATGGTGAAATAGTAGAGTATGAAGTTTCTGATGAGTATAAGAAAGTACAATCTGGATATGGATTGGTAGCAGAATGGAGCTTATTGTTCTATCGTTACGACAAAAATATTGATGAAATTAAAAAGATAGCAAATGGTAAAAATGTGAAAATCATATTTGAGGGAAAGAAATACAGAAGCCATGTTCTAACAAAGAATGAGAAAGATAATCTGAAGTTGTTTGTTGAGCTATATGGATTCTATAACTATATTGATGACCCTGAAGAATTGATTTCTCAAGAGATGGTTTAAGGCGATTTCAAAAATTTCCTTGGCTAATTTATAATGGTGAAGAGTAGTAAAATCAATATTTTTGAAATCGCCAGTTGACCAGCTTTTTTTTTGTATTACTTAAAACATGGATTTATTTAAAAACGAAAAAATAAAAAAATAAAAAATATAAAACAATTTTTTGGTATAGAGCTTGACAATGGTAGTATTAGTTAGTATAATATCTTTTGTCGGTCTATGGGGTGACAATATGAAATTAGATGTATCAAGCATTGTAAAGACGAATGGCGCAAGCTTAGATATTGAATTTAAAGACTCTATTCCTGCTTTGAGCAGCTTGGAAGCCGAGATTTCATTGAATGAAAAGGTTGATTTTGTTGGAAAGTTGGTAAATTCCAGTGGAGTTCTCAAGTTGGATGGCCGGTTAATAGTAAACTTCAAAATTAAATGCAGTAGATGCCTTAAGGATATTGATGATGATCTGAGTATAAAAGTCCGTGAAGACATTTTAGACGAATTTGATGAGACTGACAAAGAAATGTATACATACAAGGATAATTATATTCTAATTGATGATATTCTTAAGGACAATATACTTTTAAATTTGCCCGTAAAGAAGGTATGTAGCAATGACTGCAAAGGTTTATGCCCAAGGTGCGGACAAGATTTAAATGAGAAACAATGTGACTGCAAGGATGATAATATTAATCCCCAGATGGAGATTTTGAAGAAGTTTTTTGAAAATTAAGATATAAGGTTTGTAAGTCGAGGGAGGTGTTTTGAATGGCAAATCCAAAGCGTAGATGGTCGAAAGCTAGAACTGGTAAAAGAAGATCCCAGTGGAAGCTTTCTACTCCAAATTTAGTTGAGTGTCCTCAATGTCATGCATTGAAGTTACCACACAGAGTATGTAAAGAATGCGGACATTATATAGTTGACGGAAAAGCAAAAGAAATAGTTAAGATTGAAGACTAATATTGGTATATAAAAGCAGCAGTTTTAACTGCTGCTTTTTATTTGAAGGAATTTGCAAAGCAAATTCCTAAAACCGAGTGGGGCTAGATGCCCCCGAGGTTTTGTTTCTGAAGGAATTTGCAAAGCAAATTCCTAAAGTCGAGTGGGGCTAGATGCCCCTGAGATTTTGATTGTGAAGGAATTTGCAAAGCAAATTCCTAAAGTCGAGTGGGGCACGGTTATGAAAAATGAAAATAAGGTAGTGATTTACAGAGTTCTTCCTGGAAGCATTGCACATGAAGCAGGTCTTCAGGTGGGAGACATATTACTTTCCATCAATGATCAAGTGGTAGAGGATATTTTTGATTATAGGTTTCTTATATCAGATGAGGAGCTTATACTTGAGGTTCAGAAGGATGATGGGGAGATTTGGGAAGTTGAAATAGAAAAGGATGAGTACGAGGATCTTGGTATTGAGTTTGAGGACGATCTTATAGATGAAGCAAAAAGCTGTACTAATAAATGTATTTTTTGCTTTATAGATCAGCTTCCGAAAGGAATGCGAGATACTCTTTATTTCAAGGATGATGACTCGCGGCTTTCTTTTCTTACAGGCAACTATGTGACGTTGACAAATATGAAAGATAATGATATAGATAGAATTATAAGATATAGAATGACACCGATAAATGTTTCTGTACATACTACAAATCCAGATTTAAGGTTTTTTATGCTTAAAAACAAGTTTGCTGGCAATGTGATGAGCAAAATTAAAAAGCTCACAGAAAGCGGTATAACGGTCAATTGTCAGATTGTATTATGCAGAGGTATAAATGACGAGAGTGAACTGATAAACTCATTAAACGATCTTTCAGAGCTTTATCCAGGGGTAATGAGTGTTTCAGTGGTTCCTGTTGGTCTCACAAAGTACAGAGAAGGATTATGCGAGCTTATACCATATGATAAGGATTCATCGTTTAAGGTTATTGAGCAGGTAGAAAAAATACAGGAAGAATTACTGAAAAAGCATGAATCAAGGATTGTTTACTTAGCAGATGAGTTCTACATTATGGCGGAAAAAGATCTGCCTGATTATGAGCATTACGAAGACTTCCCACAAATAGAAAATGGTGTTGGGCTTGTGGCTCTTTTAATTAAAGAGTTTGAAGATTGTATTAAGAATGAAGTGTTAAAGCCAGTACTTGGAAGAAAAGTCAGTATTGCTACTGGATTTTCTGCCTATTCTTATATTGCGAGACTTGCAAAAATATTGGCTGATATGTATAAAATAAAAGTTAATGTGTATAAAATAAAGAATAATTATTTTGGAGAAAATGTTACAGTAACAGGTTTGTTGACTGGTGTGGATATTAAAAATCAGCTTAAAGGCAAGGATCTTGGTGATGAGCTTATTATTTGCAAATCTATGTTGAAGGCTAATACAGAGCTGTTTTTGGATGATTATACTGTTGAAAGACTTGAAAAAGAGCTTCAAATAAAAATCAGGCCTGTAGAAAATAGTGGAGCTGATTTTGTAAAAAGTATATTATATTAAATACATTATTAATATGAAAAATATTTAAAATTTAGTTTGGGAGTGATAGTATTGGCGAAACCTATAGTTGCAATAGTTGGAAGACCTAATGTAGGTAAATCTACTTTTTTTAATTATGTTGCAGGAAGAAGGGTTTCAATTGTTGAAGATACTCCAGGAGTTACCAGAGACAGAATTTATATTGAAGTTGAATGGAGAAGTAGAGTATTTACATTGATTGACACTGGAGGAATCGAGCCTTATTCCGAAAATATGATAATGCAGCAAATGAAAAGGCAAGCAGAGATTGCTATAGAAACTGCAGATGTAATTATATTTATGGTGGATGCGAAGCATGGCATGACAGCTTCTGACAAGGAAGTTGCAACAATGCTCAGAAAGGCAAAAAAGCCAGTAATACTTACAGTAAACAAGGTTGACAATGTTGGCGATCCGCCTCCTGAAGTATATGAGTTTTATAACCTTGGAATTGGAGATATGGTTACGATTTCGTCTGCGCATGGTCTTGGAATGGGAGATCTTTTGGACGAGGTATATAAGCATTTCCCTAATGACGATGATGAAGGCTATGATGATGAAGTTATAAAGGTTGCTGTAATTGGAAAGCCAAATGCAGGAAAATCTTCACTGATAAATAAGATTCTTGGTGAGGATAGAGTTATTGTAAGTGATGTTCCAGGTACAACGAGAGATGCAATAGATACTTACTTTGAGACAGGAGATGATAAGTATGTATTTATTGACACAGCAGGTATAAGAAGAAAAAGTAAAATAAATGAAAGCATTGAAAAATATAGCATAATAAGGTCATGGACTGCTGTTGAAAGAGCTGATGTCTGCTTAATTATGATAGATGCGGTAGATGGAGTAACAGAGCAAGATACCAAAATTGCAGGTTATGCTCATGAGCAAGGAAAGGCCTCAATTGTTGTAATAAATAAATGGGATTTGGTTGAGAAAACAACAGGTACACTAGAGGAATACAGAAAAGTGGTGATGGAAAGTCTTGGTTTTATGACGTATGCCCCTGTTCTTTTTATATCAGCTAAATCAGGTCAAAGGGTAGAAAAGGTTTTTGATCTTATCAAGTATGTTTCAAATCAGGCTGCATTTAGGATTTCAACAGGAATGCTTAATGATTTAGTTAATGAGTCAATTGCTATGGTTCAGCCACCTTCTGATAAGGGTAAAAGACTTAAAATATATTATATGACTCAGTCTGGAGTCAAGCCTCCTACATTTATAATATTTGTTAATGATAAAGAACTCATGCATTATTCGTACCAGAGATATCTTGAAAATCAGTTGCGAAAGAGCTTCGGATTTGAAGGAACGCCATTAAAGTTCTTTTTAAGGGAAAAGAACAGGGAGGACTAGAATGGATATTGCTTTAATTGTTTTCTGTTGTATAGCAGGATATCTGCTTGGAAGCTTGAATTCATCACTGATTGTTGGTAAATTGTACGGAGTTGATGTAAGACAGCATGGAAGTGGTAATGCAGGTGCAACAAATACATTAAGGACACTAGGTAAAAAAGCAGCAATACTTGTAACTTTAGGTGATGTATTAAAGGGAATTGTTGCATGCATATTAGGATGGTTTTTTACACGTAATATAGCAGGTGGAGAGTATGGCCTAATGGCAACAGGTATGGGAGCAATATTAGGTCATAACTGGCCTTTATACTTTAAGTTCAAGGGTGGAAAAGGTGTTCTCACAAGTTTTGCAGTTGTTATAATGTTGGACATTAAAGTATCAATTGTATTATTATTGTTTTTCGTTATTGTTGTAGCAATCAGTAGATTTATTTCATTAGGATCAATTGCTTCAGCAGGAGTTTTTCCGATTGTTGCATTTATACATAAGCCTCACGATATGGCGTATATCGCGTTTGCTTTAATGTTTGGAATTTTGGTAATAGCTCGACATAAAATGAATATATCTCGAATACTAAATGGTAGCGAGTCGAAATTTGGTTCGAAGAAAACTTAAGTTTGGAGGAATATTATGAAGAAGAAAATAGCGATAGTAGGTGCAGGAAGCTGGGGAACAGCACTTTCAGTTCTTTTGGCTAATAACGGACATGACGTTAGTATGTGGTCAATATTTAATGATGAAGTAGAAATGATAAACACGAAGAGAGAGCATATTTCAAAGCTCCCAGGAGTTAAAATACCACAAGCAGTTGAATGTACAAGTGATCTTGAAAAAGCAATGAATGGTTCTGATGCTGTTGTTATGGTTGTACCATCACAGACGATGAGAAAAAATGCACTGGAAGTCAAGAAATATGTGAAACAGGATCAAGTGGTTGTTACTTGTTCAAAGGGACTTGAGGATGGTACATTTTCAAGAATGTCTGCAATATTGGAAGAAGAAATTCCTCAAGCAAAAGTTGTTGCATTGTCAGGTCCAAGCCATGCTGAAGAAGTTGGTGCTGGTATTCCTACAGCTATAGTTGCAGCCTCATCAAAAAAGGAAGCATCAGAGTTTGTTCAGGATCTTTTTATGTCACCACAATTTAGAGTATATACTAATCCCGACATTGTTGGGGTTGAGCTTGGTGGAGCTCTTAAAAATGTCATAGCACTTTGTGCAGGAATTTCTGATGGGCTTAAATTTGGCGATAACACAAAAGCTGCTTTAATGACAAGAGGTATAACAGAAATGGCAAGACTCGGAGAATTATTAGGAGCAAATCATCAAACGTTCTCAGGGCTTGCAGGCATTGGTGACCTTATTGTAACTTGCACAAGCATGCACAGTAGAAACAGAAGATGCGGTATACTCATCGGTCAGGGAAAAAGTGTGAAAGAGGCACAGGATGAAGTAAAGATGGTTGTCGAAGGTGTTACTACTGCTAAAGCTGCTTATGAACTTTCAAAGAAAATGAATGCTGAAATGCCTATTGCAACTCAGGCATATGAGGTGTTATTTAATGGTAAGGAAGCAAGGAAGGCGGTTGTTGACCTAATGATGAGAGATAAGAAGAACGAGCTCGGACAGGGCGGATGGTTATAAAAGGTAGTTGTTACAAGAGACCATTTTTAGTTTAATATTTATGAAGTTTTAAAAAAGAGGGCACACGATTAAATAGCCCTCTTTTTGTATTTAATATAATTGAAATTCAACAATAAATGTAGTATAATTACTTGTGAAATAATTAACAGAGAGGAAGGCAGCTGTATGGATATGTGTATGAATAAACTTGCAGTAGAGAAGTTTAAAGAACTTGATGACTATATTGACTCCCTTGAAACGAAGGAAGGAGCACTAATCACAGTATTGCATAAAGCACAGGAAATATTCGGATACCTTCCGAAGGAGGTTCAACTACACGTAGCAAGAAAGTTGGACACAACAGCAGCAAAAGTAAATGGAGTTGTTACATTTTATTCTTATTTCACTGAAGAACCAAAAGGTGAGCATGTAATAAATGTATGCCTTGGTACTGCTTGCTATGTTAGGGGAGCGGAAGCAATTTTAAAGGAATTTGAAAAGAGATTGAACATTAAAGCTGGTCAGGTCACAGAAGATGGCAAATATAGCATTGATGGATTAAGATGTGTAGGGGCATGTGGTTTGGCTCCTGTTGTAATTGTAGACGGAAAAGTGTACGGAAGGGTTAAGCCCGAAGAAATAGCTGGTATACTCGAAGAATATAAATAAAGCGGGGGTGGAAATAATGGCAATTAAATCACTTGAAGAACTAAAGGCAATAAGAGATAAGCTAAAGGATCATGTTGGAGTTCGTGATGATAGTAAAGAGAAAACAAAAGTTGTTATTGGAATGGCTACATGTGGAATAGCAGCAGGTGCTAGAGCAACAATGATAGCGATGATTGATGAGATATCTAAACAAGGATTGGATAATGTATCTGTGATTCAGGCTGGTTGTATGGGATCATGTTATGCAGAGCCTACGGTAGAGGTAAGGATTCCAGGACAAGAGCCAGTACTGTATGGTAATATTGATGAGGAAAAAGGAAGGGAAATCATAAGGAAGCATATAAAAGATGGTGAACTTCTTAATAATCTTATCATCGGAAAGCCTTTTGAGTCTATATAAGAGATGGTTCATTAGATTGTGAAAAATAAAGTAAATTTCGGTTTGGAGGATATATCATGGGAAAATACAGAATGCACATACTGGTATGTGGCGGAACCGGGTGTCAGGCATCTGAAAGTAAAGAAATAATTACAAATCTCGAAGCCGCATTGAAATCAGTAGGAATGGAAAATGAGGTTCAGGTTGTTCTTACTGGATGCTTTGGGTTCTGTGAAAAGGGGCCAATTGTTAAAGTGCTTCCTGATAGTGTATTTTATATTGAGGTTAAGCCAGAAGATGCTGAAGAAATAGTTAAAGAGCATGTTGTTAAAGGTAGAAAAGTTGAAAGGCTTTTATATGAAGAGCCAACACTTAAAGAAAAGTGTGAAACCCATAAAGACATGCCTTTTTATAAGAAACAAATCAGAATTGCATTAAGGAACTGCGGTCTTATAGATCCTGAAAATATTAATGATTACATAGCGGTTGATGGTTATCAGGCTTTAGGTAAGATTATTACTGAAATGTCACCTGATGCCGTTATTGAAGAAATGAAAAAGAGTGGTCTTAGAGGAAGAGGAGGAGCAGGATTCCCTACAGGATTGAAGTGGGAAGCTGCTATGAAAAGTGAGGCAGATCAAAAATACGTTGTATGTAATGCTGACGAGGGAGACCCAGGAGCATTTATGGACCGAAGCGTATTGGAGGGAGATCCACACAGTGTGTTGGAAGCAATGGCGATTGCTGGGTATGCAATAGGTGCAAGCAAAGGATATATTTATATAAGGGCTGAGTATCCTTTAGCAGTAAAAAGACTTGAGCTTGCCATAAAGCAAGCAATGGAAATGGGACTCTTAGGCAAAAATATTTTAGGTACTAAATTTTCGTTTGAAATATCATTAAAACTTGGAGCAGGAGCTTTCGTATGTGGAGAAGAAACTTCGCTTTTAAGATCGGTTGAAGGAAACCGCGGTGAGCCAACGAATAAACCACCTTTTCCTGCGCAAAAAGGATTGTGGCAAAAGCCTACTATCGTAAATAATGTTGAAACATTGGCCAATATACCTCCTATATTCTTAATGGGAGCTGAATGGTTTACTAAAATAGGGACTGAAAAAAGCAAGGGAACCAAGGTGTTTGCTCTTGCAGGTAAAATTAACAACGTAGGACTTATAGAAGTTCCTATGGGAACGACATTAAGAGAGATTATATATGGAATTGGTGGCGGAATCAGAGGCGGAAAAGGCTTTAAGGCTGTTCAAACTGGTGGTCCGTCTGGTGGATGTATTCCAAAGCAGTATATTGATACGCCTATAGATTATGAAACTCTTACAAGTCTTGGATCTATGATGGGCTCTGGAGGTATGATTGTTCTTGATGATACCGACTGTATGGTTAATATTGCTAAATACTATTTAGAATTCACTGTAGATGAGTCTTGCGGTAAATGCACACCTTGTAGGGTTGGAACGAAGAGACTTTATGAGATTTTGACAAAAATTTGTGATGGCAAGGGTGAGGAACAGGATCTTATTGATCTTAAGGAACTTGGAAATATAATAAAAGATACAGCACTATGTGGTCTTGGACAAACTGCTCCAAATCCAGTTTTAAGCACATTAAATTACTTCTGGGACGAATATGTAGCTCATGTCAGAGAAAAGAAATGTCCAGCTGGTGTTTGTACATCAATGCTTTCATACTTCATAATTCCTGAAAAATGCATAGGATGTAGAGCATGTACAAAAGTATGTCCTGTAAACTGTATTTCAGGGGAGTTGAAAAAGCCTCATTTAATTGATAATGAAAAATGCATTAAATGTGGCGCTTGTCAAAATACATGTAAGTTTGATGCTATTGTTAAAAGATAGAATCGGAAGGAGTCTAAAACCATATGAATAATGTTAAAATTAAGATAAATGATATGGATTTATCAGTTCCTCAAGGCAGTTCAATATTAGATGCTGCAAAGATGGCTGATGTAAACATACCAACACTGTGCCATTTGAATCTGCATGACTTGAAGGCTGTAAATCGTGTTGCATCATGCAGAGTTTGCATGGTTGAAGTTGAAGGCAGAAGGAACCTTGCGCCAGCATGTGCTACTTTTGTTTCAGATGGCATGAAAATAAAAACGAACACCCCAAGGGTTGTTAAAGCAAGAAGGACGATGGTTGAGTTATTATTATCCGATCATCCTACAGATTGTCTTATATGTGAAAAAAATCAAAAATGCGATTTGCAGAAGCTAGCCGCTGATCTTGGTGTAAGGAAATTAAAGTATCAGGGCGAAATGTCAACATATGAGAAGGATTGCTCTAGTAAATCAATATATCGTAACCTTGATAAATGCATTTTGTGCAGAAGATGTGAAACAATGTGTAATGAGGTTCAGACATGCGGGATACTATCGGCTGTTGATAGAGGGTTTGAAACAGTTGTTGCTCCTGCATTCGGATTGCCAATGTCTGAAACAATGTGTACATTCTGTGGCCAGTGCGTCGCCGTTTGTCCAACAGCAGCATTGACTGAGATCAATAATATTCCTGAGGTGTGGGATGCTTTAAACGATCCTAAAAAGACAGTAATTGTTCAAACAGCTCCAGCTGTAAGAGTAGCACTTGGAGAAGAATTCGGAATGGAGCCAGGTACTATTGTTACAGGAAAGATGGTAACGGCCTTAAGGAAGCTTGGCTTCGAAAAGGTGTTTGATACTGATTTTGCAGCAGATTTAACAATCATTGAAGAAGCTTCGGAGTTTGTTCATAGGCTTCAACATGGAGGAACTCTTCCAATACTTACAAGCTGCTGTCCTGCTTGGGTTAAGTTTTTTGAGCATCAGTTCCCGGATCTTTTGGATATTCCGTCAACTTGTAAGTCACCGCATGAAATGTTTGGTGCTGTTGCAAAGAATTATTATGCTAAAAAGATGAATATAGATCCAAAAGACATGGTAGTAGTATCAGTTATGCCATGTGTAGCAAAGAAATATGAGTCAGCAAGACAAGAACTTGGAAATGATGGACTTATAAATGTTGACTATGTAATATCTACACGTGAATTGGCACTTATGCTTAAAGAAGCAGGTATTAACTTTGCAAACCTAGATGATGATGATTTTGACCATCCACTTGGTGAGTCCACTGGAGCAGGTGTAATATTCGGTGCTACTGGGGGAGTTATAGAAGCAGCGTTAAGAACAGCATATGAATGGCTTACAGGCAGCACGCTTGAGCAAGTTGACTTTGTCCAACTAAGAGGTCTTGAAGGCGTTAGGGAAGCTGTTGTTAAAATAAACGACATGGACGTAAAAATAGGTGTTGCTCATGGTCTTGGAAATGCAAGAAAGCTTCTTGAAGCAATAAGAGATAAAAAAGCAGACTATCATGCGATTGAGATCATGGCATGTCCTGGAGGATGTATTGGTGGTGGTGGACAGCCATACCATCATGGTGATGTAGGAATAATCAAAAAACGTCAGGAAGCTATATACCGCGAAGATAAGGGTAAAGCTAAGAGAAAGTCTCATGAGAATGAAGATGTAATTAAACTATACAAGGAGTTCTTAGGAGAGTTCTATGGCGAAAAAGCACACGAATTATTACATACACATTATGTGAAGAGAGAGAAGATATAGGACCACATAAAAAACAAATATCTATGAGAAATTCTAACAAAAAGTTGTGTTTCAATAATAAAATGGTATAATAAAAGACATCGGAAATTGACATTTCTTGATGTCTTTTTATGTCGATGGGATCTCAAATATTACATAATAAGGGGACGCGAAATATGGATTTTATGGTAGCATGTAATTGGGAGAATGATTTGTTGGACAAAATAGATTATCCCGAAGTTAAGACTTTGTTTGGAGGGTTGTCTGGCTCAATAATAGGAAGCGGAAGATCGCCTTCAACACTAAAAAATATTTCAAATGAAGATGCAAGGGAATATATTAAGTGCGTTCATGCTAAGGGGTGGGAATTTGACTTGAATGTCAATACTACATGCATGGCAAATATGGAGTATACGAAAGAAGGCTATAAAGATATACTAAATTACATAGAAAGTCTTATAGAGCTTAATATTGACTCTTTAACTGTTAGTATGACTTCAATTATCAAAATGATAAAAAAGCACTTTCCAGACACAAAAATAAATGTATCTACCTTTCAAAAAGTTGATACAGTATCAATGGCACAAAGGTTTGAGGATCTTGGTGTAGATGTTATTATGTTATCAGAAAACGTTAATAGGGATTTTAAGCTTTTAAGTGCTATTCGTAAAAGCGTAAAGACTAAAATTGCTCTTATTGCAAACGTTGGATGTTTATACGAATGTCCTGATAAGTATTCACATGCTAATAGTATTGCTCACAACAGTTCAAATTCATGCAGGTATTCAATATTTTCAGAGAGTTTTCAGGCAAATTGTTTATGTACAAAAATCATGAATCCAGTTGAGTTTATTAAAAGTAGATGGATACGACCTGAGGATGTTCATGTATATGAAGATATAGGCATTGATGTATTAAAAATATTAGATAGAACCAATACTACTGATATTCTTAGTGAGCGTGTAGAAGCCTACAGCAAAAGGACCTTTGAGGGTAATATTATTGATATGATGGGACAGATGATAAATCCCAAACATAGCAGAGCTGGAAAACCACCAAATATTCAAATGAATATGGAAGACGCGCAAAAGTTAAATAGATTGTATATGACATTTTTTAAATCAAGTGTATCAGATTATTTTTATCTTGATAACAAGAAAATACCTAAAGATTTTATAAATGGCTTTAAGGATAGGGACTGTTCAAGTTTATCATGTGATAAGTGCAACTACTGTAAAAGTATCGCGGATGCCTGTATTTCAGAGTTAGACATTGAAGCGATAATTGGTATGAGAAAAAATATGAATGATCTTAAAAATGATATTTTTAACGGGTCAGCACTTATATAAATACTAAATCATTGTTTAGGAGAAAATCAATGAAAAAAATTCTAGTTGTTGATGATGAAAATTCTGTAAGAGATTTGATTCAATTGATTTTGAAAAGAGAAAATTATGAAATTATAACTGTATCAGATGGTAAAAGCGCAATTGAGGCTTCAAAGACTGAGAAACCTGATTTAATAATACTGGACCTGATGCTACCTGATATAAATGGATATGAGGTGTGTAAGGAAATATACAATACTTCTCAAATACCAATAATTATGCTTACAGCTAAAAATGAAGTCATTGACAAGGTTCTTGGGCTAGAATATGGGGCTGATGATTATATTACAAAGCCATTCGAATCAATTGAGCTCATAGCTAGAGTTAAAGCTGTTTTAAGGAGGCGTAATAATGATACGTCCTCTGAGGTAATTGTCTGCAACAAACTAAAAATAGACTTGACCAACATGGTTATAACAAAAAACGATGAAGAAATAAGCGTTACACAAAAGGAATTTCAGCTTCTTGAGCTTTTATCAAGAAACCCCAAAAAGGTCTTTGGCAGAGAAGATTTGCTACAGAAACTATGGGGATATGATTATTATGGCGATTCAAGGGTTGTTGATACCTGTATTACAAGGCTAAGGAAAAAAATTGAGGATGACAATACCAATCCTAGGTATATTATTACCGTTTTTGGTATGGGTTACCGTTTTGGGGGTAAAGATTTATGAAATTCGGAACAAGGCTCATAATTTTCTACCTTGCTACATCAATTGTATCCATGCTAGTTATAGGAATTGTCATATGGGGAAGCCTGGCAATCTATAAGACAAAAACTATTGAAAATCAATTAACAGAGCAGAGTAAAATGATTTTTGCATATATTGATCAAATATTTTTATTTGAAAAGCAAGGTACAAAAAGTCTAAGCCGAGATAATGCCAAATTGGTGGCAAGCAATCTTAGTACTGGAATTGGCCTTGTTCAGGTATATGACAATGACTATAAACTTATTTGCAATCCTGTCGAAATTGAAGAATCATCAAGTTATAAAAAGGCTGAATATAAAAAACTTATTTTAGAGCCTGCAATCAGAGGTGAAAAGGTTTTCAATATTAAAAACAGGGCTGTTTATTATTCTGTACCGCTTTACAACAATTCAAACAAACTAGGAGTACTGGTAATTATATATAAGCTGGATTTAATAAATGAATTTTTAAATAAAGTACTATATATACTTTTTATTGGAGCTTTCATATTCTGTTGCCTTATAATTATTATAAGCATTTATATTTCAAAAAGAATGGTAAAACCCATAAATCAGCTAGTTCAAACAACTGAACGATACGCTCAGAGGGATTTTACCATTGTTGAAATGAACAGAGAAGATGAATTGGGACAGCTGAGTAAAAGCATTAATTCAATGGGTTTGCAGCTTCAGGAGTACATTGGTAAGCAAAAACAATTCATATCCAACGTATCTCATGAAATACGAACACCACTAACTGCCATAAAAGGCTATTCCGAGATTTTATATGATGAAGTTGCTGGTAATACTGAAACCGAGGCTGCTCTAACACATTTGACTAGCGAGGCATCAAGGCTTGAAAAACTAGTTAACGAACTTTTGAATCTTTCAAGGATAGATTCTTTTCAGGAATCCTTTGTTTTTTCAAGAACTAACCTTTCAAACCTCGTTCTTGATACTATTGGAAAGCTCAAAAATAAAGCATCTGAAAATAAAATTACTATTAATCATAGCATTTTACCAGATTTATATATAAACGCTGATGCTGAAAAGATAGTTCAGGTTGTTATAAACATTCTAGATAATGCAATAAAGTACTCCATCAGGGTGAAACAATTGAAATTATTGTGAAAAGGGAGTTTAGTTGTGCTTTGTTAACTATAAAAGACCATGGAATAGGAATTCCAAAGGAAGATTTGAAAAATGTTTTTGAAAGGTTCCAAAGGGCGTCTAATACAAAGGGAATTACAGGTACAGGCCTTGGACTATTCATTTCAAAAATTATAATTGAAAAGCATAAAGGTCAAATAGAAATTGACAGTGAAGTAAATAAAGGTACAATTGTTCAAATATCATTAGATATTATAAAATAGCAAATAATTATTCAAATGTCACAAAATTGACACAACTATGACAAGAGATAGAAAAAGGTTTCCAATATAATTGGATTAAGAAGTTAAAAATTAAAGGAGGCCTATAAAAATGAAAAAGATAATTAGAATTATGACTGTGGTAATGTTATTAGTATCTTGTACTGTGGGGTGTAGTCAAAGCAATAAAAGCGATGCACCATATGAAAAAGATAGTGGATCTTCACAAGTAGCACCTAATGGAAAAGCAGAATCATCTAAATCTTGGAATAAAAACAATGGTAAATTTTACCGTTATCAAAGTGAAGATAAAAATGAGAGTATTGTAAGAGATGAAAAAAATTACAATGATACCTACTTTGAAAACTACGGCGTAAACCCAGAAATTGTTGTCTCAGAAGAGTCTACATCCACATTTGCACTAGACGTTGACACTGCATCTTACACAAAGGCGAGAAATTATATTGAACAGGGTTCCCTTCCACCTAAGGATTCTATAAGGGTAGAGGAATTTGTAAACTATTTCAAAAGACACTATGATTCCCCTAAAAAGGACACTTTCTCAATTTATACCGAGATGGCACCCTCAGTTTTTAACAAGGACTGCCATATGATTGAAATCGGAGTTCAGGGAAAAGAAGTAACTGGCGTTGAAAAAAAGAACTCCAATCTAACCTTTGTGATAGATATTTCGGGTTCGATGAATATGGATAATAGACTTGGACTTGTAAAAAAGAGCCTTAACATGTTGGTAGACCAGCTTGGTAAAGATGATAAGATTGGTATAGCTGTCTATGGTTCAGAAGGTAAAATATATCTAAATCATGCTGCTGTAGATGACAAGGAATATCTGAAGAATAAGATAAACAGTTTGGAGTCAGAAGGCTCAACAAACGCTGCTGAAGGAATTAAAATTGGTTATGAAATGGCAAATGAGGTTTTTGATAAGAACGCAAATAATAGAATAATACTATGTACAGACGGCGTTGCAAATCAGGGACTTACAGATGCAGAGGAAATCTTAAGAACTGTCGAAGATTACAGCAAGCGTGGAATTACATTAACTTCAATTGGGTTCGGTATGGATAATTATAACGATATATTCCTTGAAAAACTAGCTGACAAGGGCGATGGCAATTATTCTTTTATTGATTCAATTGATGAAGCACAAAAAATATTTACACAGGAACTCACATCGGTTTTGCAGGTTATTGCAAAGGATGCCAAGACTCAGGTGGAGTTTGATGAAAAGAGTGTTGAATCCTATAGGCTTATAGGCTATGAAAACAGAAAACTTGAGAATGAAGACTTTAGAAACGACAGTGTTGATGCAGGAGAGGTAGGCGCAGGCCATGCTGTAACAGCTTTATACGAAGTAAAGCTTAAAAAGGACATATCGGACGATATAGCAATTGTCAGGCTCAGATACAAAGATCCTGAAACAAATAAAGCCGAAGAAGTGAGTAAAAAGATTAAAGCTTCCGATGTAAAAAAGACTTTCTACGACGCTACGCCTAGATTTAGATTCGTAAATATGGTTGCGAGATTTGCAGAAGTTTTAAGAATGAACGAGTACTCGCAGGGCGACATAAATGAAGTGTATGATCTACTTAAAAATGATGAAAGAAAAGTTGTTGCAAACAAAGAGGATTCAGAATTCATTGAATTGGTTAGAAAGACAGTCACTATGGGAGTGAATGAGCAGAGATAAGGCAAAAAAATTACTTTCGCTAAAAGTTTGTGTTCAATAGCTTGTGAACACATGCTTTTAGCGGAAGTATGAAGTATTTTTATATCAATCAATCCAAATTTCCTGCGTTTACTTCAATTTCAGGATAGCTATCAGTCGTTTCGTTGAAATGCTTAGCAAGAATTATAACATCAGCTATATTAATTGCGTTATCTTTGTTTATATCATACTCGGTTTTGAAATTTTTGTCATTCGAAGTGGTATTTAATCCTTGTGCTATTATAAATACATCTTCTCTGTTTATTGAATTATCTTGGTTGATGTCACCAGCCCACAAGTCGACAGGTGAACTAGCCAAACCTATATTTGTAAATTGGCTTTTAACATATACATTCTTTACATACCTAGATAAGTATCCTGGCTTGCTGATTTTAATAGTATAGCCATCTAGATTTTTAGGAACGTTTGTTATTTGAAATGTACCATCAGAAGTTGTGGAAGTACTAATATATGTATCCATAAATTCAATAATAAAACCTTCTTTTAAAGATGATTTCTCTGTTTTACTAAAATTCGTAGTAATACAACCTGTTATGTCACTTAGGGAAGGAGTACCTGGTATCAAATATTTATAGTATCCCGTTCCGATAATCGTATCATCTTCAGTTAATAATACAGTATTACAATCTTTGATAGAAAAATCTTTTATATTTTTAAGATTTGTTGGAAATTTCTCTATATTAATGGAACTACCAGAAAAAATATAAGCATATCCATCCTCCATTACTGCTATAGTAGAAGAGCTTCCAGTAGCTATAGCTTTTACATTTTTTAGCCCTGCAGGGATTCGGCACTGTCTAGAATCATTATTACCCCATTCAAAAACAGATCCATCTTCATTTAGTGCCAATGAATGTCCACTTCCAGCAGCAATGGCTTTTATATTTTTTAGTCCTTTTGGAATATTGCACTGTCCATATTCATTATTACCCCATGCAACAATTGTTCCGTTGTTATTTAATGCTAGTGTATGATTGTTACCGACAGAGATGGTTTTTACATTTTTTAGTGTATTTGGAATATTACACTGACCATAACTGTTATCTCCCCATGCCACAACAGAACCATCTTCTTTTAATGCTACAGCATATTTATCTCCAGCAGCTATAGCTTTGATACTAGTAAGACCTTTTGGAATGTTACACTGACCGAAGGTGTTAGAACCCCATGCCAAAATATTACCATCTTTCTTTAATGCTACAGTGAATGCTTCACCAGCGGCAATAGATTGGATATTTGTAAGCCCGTCTGGGATATTGCATTGACCTTCTGTGTTAACTCCCCATGCTTCAATAGTAGCGTCTTCTTTTAATACAACAGTGTGATGTGATCCAGCATAAATAGCTTTGTATTTGGTAAAACTATTATTTGTCTCATTTTGTGCTTCAACTGATGATGTTATTAGAGGTGAATTAGATGTAGGTTGTGACATATACCCTGAACATGTTTTTATTGAAGTTTTGGACGGTATAAAGAAATTGTTTTTTCCAAAACCTATGATTGAATTATCTTCCTTGATTACAATTGTAATACTATTAGCAGATATAACCCTTTTAATATTAGTTAATTCCGCTGGAATGTTGCACTGTTGAAAATTATTTTCACCCCAAGCCACAACAGCCCCGTCTTCTTTTAATGCCACTAAAGTACAGCCACTACAATAAATAGATTTTATATTTGTCAGCTCTTCAGATACATCAAATTGATTATAATAGTTGTCACCCCAAACGGTTACCGTCCCAACTTCCTTCAAGGCGACTGAATTGCATATTCCAGCAGCAACACTCTTTACATTTGATAATCCAGTTGGAACTTTGCATTGACCCCAAGTATTAGATCCCCAGGCTACTACAGTACCGTCTTCTTTCAATGCTATAACATGATTTTCTCTTGTATCAATTGATTTTACGTTTTTTAGTCCAACTGGAATTTTGCATTGACTAAAATGATTATCACCCCAGGCAACCACGGTCCCATCTTCTTTTAATGCAATGGTAAAATCATAACCTGCCACAATAGCTTTTACATTTTTCAATCCTTTTGGAACATTACATTGTCCAAAATCATTTTTACCCCAAGCCACAACAGTCCCATCTTTCTTTAATGCTGCTGTATGATAAGTTCCAGCTGATACATCTACTACAGATGTCAGTCCTGCTGGTATATTGCACTGACCATAACTATTGTCTCCCCAAGCAGTAACAGTCTCATCTTCTCTTAATGATACTATGTGATCACCATTTGCATCCAAATCTTTTATATCTGTCAATTCTATAGGCATCTCACATATACTGTTATAGTTTTTACCCCAAAAAACAATACTTCCATCTGTTTTTAATGCTACAGTATGATTGAACTCACTATCAATATCCTTTATATTCTTTAACTCAGTTGAAACAAAATCTTTAGCAAAATAATCCCACTTATATATGTTTTTATCTTCTTTTAAAACTAATAATTGGTTATTTGAAGATAGAATGGATTTTACATTTGTCATTTTAGTTATATTTTTGTATATTCCAATATCGCCACAAGTAACGACAGTACCATCTTCTTTTACAGCTAACGTGTATGAATTTCCTGCAAAAATACATTTTACATTTTTCAATCCTTTTGGTACATTACATTGTCCATAATTATTACTACCCCAAGCTACAACAGTTCCATCTTTCTTTAACGCTATCGAATGTGAAGGTCCGACATAAACAGCTTTTACATTGTTGAGTCCCTTTGGAAAACCATTATGTTGATACTCATCTCCCCAAGCTACAATAGTCCCATCTTTTTTTAACGCAACATTATAATAACTATTTGCACATATTGCATTTACATCTTTTAATCCAAATGGTATATTGACATTACCTCCTCCGTCTATACCCCAAGCCACGACAGTCCCGTCTTCTTTTAATGCCAATGCATGATTATTTCCAGCAGCAACTGATTTGACGTTGGTCAATCCAGTGGGAACATTGCATTGACCAGCGTCATTTTCACCCCATGCAGCAACAGTACCATCTTCTTTTACTACTAATGTGAAATTTTCACCAACAGCAACATCTTTTACTTTTTTCAATCCTTTTGGAATATCACATGATCCATATCCATTGATTCCCCACGGAGTGATACTACCATCTTCCATTAATGCTACTGCATGTTTATTACCAACAGCAACAGATTTAACCTTTTTAAATCCTATAGGAATATTATACTGGCTTGAGCCGTTATTCCCCCATCCAACAACACTACCATCTTCTTTTATTGCTAAAGCATGACAAAAACCAGCAGAAATAGACTTTATATTGACAAGTCCAATTGGAATATTGCACTGACCACGATAATTATTCCCCCAGGCTATAACTGTTCCGTTTTCTCTTAAAGCTATATTATAGCAGTAACCAGCAGCAATAGCTTTTATATCAGTCACGCTCGGTGGTATAAAGCATTGAGCATCATCATTATTGCCCCATGCCACAATAATGCCGTCTTCCTTTAATGCTAAAGTATGGTTGCTTCCAGCAGCAATAGATTTCACATTTCTAAGTCCAGTTGGAATATTACACTGACCATCATTGTTCATGCCCCAAGCCACAACGGTGCCATCATCTTTTAAAGCAACTGTATGGTTATCACCAGCAACAATAGATTTTACATTATTAAGTTCAGTTGGAATATTACACTGTCCATATTTGTTTTCACCCCAAGCCACAACAGTCCCATCTGCTTTTAATGCTACTACATGACCGTCGCCTGCATCGACTCCAGTAACTTCAGTCAAATTTTTCTGGACATTACACTGCCCATAATCATTATTACCCCAGACAGCAACACTTCCATTTTCAGTTATAGCTACTGTGAAATCGTTTCCAGCAGCAACCGCTTTAAATTTGACAGAACTGTTTTGAACCACATCGTCTGTAGCAAAGCCCCTTGATGGCAATTGTGTAACGATGAGTGAAATAAGCATAAATAAAGCAATTAATTTGTTTTTCAATTGTACTCCCCCTAAAAAATATAAGTAAGTTGACTAAATTCTTGAAACTCTTTAATAGAATAATTATACATGAGATTTATATATTTTAAAATAAATAATACAGCTCATCCTTCAATAAATACAGTTCATATCGGATTTTATACAATTCATTGTTAAATCTAATACAAAATCAATTTTTAGAATTATTATATAGTTAGAAATCTAAGTAAGGGGTGATTTATATGTCATATAAAAAATCAATGTTCAATATCGAATTTAAAACAGAAAATAGCAAAAACGTTATATTATACAACACTCTTAGCACTGCGCTTGGAATTATGAATCCAAAAACTCAGGAAATCTATGAAAAAATAGAAGAGTATGGGGATAATTGCTTTGATGATAAGTATACAAAAAATGAAGTTGAAGTACTTAAAACTAATGGTTTTATAGTAAAAAAAGATGATGATGAATATTTGAAACTAAAGATTACAGGAGAGGCGTTGAGGTATGATAAGTCATCTTTAAGCCTCACAATAGCTCCAACAATGGATTGTAATATGGCATGTCCATATTGCTATGAAAAGAAATCAAAAATGAAAATGAGTGAAGAGATAAAAAAAGATCTGATTGAGTTTATTAAGAAAAGAATAACTGTTGATAAAATATCATTTTTGGCAATTAGCTGGTATGGAGGAGAACCAATTCTTGAGTTTGATACGATTGTTGAGCTTTCGAAGACAATGATTGAGCTTTGTAAAGCCAACAATGTTGAATACTCAGCAGATATAGTCTCAAATGGATCACTTTTAGATACTCAAAAAGCAACTATATTAAAAGAAAAATGCAATGTAAATAGCGCTCAAATAACTATTGATGGTCTTCCAGATGAACACAATAAAAGAAGGATACTTAAAAACGGAGAGGACAGCTTTGGGTGTATTGTTAAAAATATTGATGAGATAAAAGAAATTTTAAATATTTCGATTAGAATTAATGTTGATCGAAATAACATACAAAACGCGGAAAATCTTATTGACTTTTTCCTAGAAGAAAAGCAATGGGGAAACAAGGTGTGTTTCTACTTTGCACCAGTTCAAAACATAGATGAGAAGTGTGGAAGTATGAACAAAACATGTTATACATATAAGGAATTTGGAGAGATTAATTCCAATCTGCTGAGAAAAATATATAAAAAGGGCTTTATAAATATAGTAAAAGCTTTACTACCAAAGCCTACAAGCCTATTTTGCGCAGCTATTACAACTAATTCATATGTGGTAGATCCTCAAGGATATCTTTATACTTGCTGGAATAACGTGGGGCTGAAAGAGAAAAGCATTGGTACCTTAAAGGATGGGACACAGTTAAATAAGGAATATATTGGATGGCTTTCGTTGGAGCACTCACATAAGTGCAAGAGTTGCTCATATCTACCAATGTGTCATGGTGGGTGTCCGTATGATAGGCTAAAAAACAATAGTAAATCGAGCTGCATCCATAACACAATCAGCATTAAGGAAAACATTCTTATAGAATATGAGGAATACATTCTTCAAAAATGCTCAAGTTAAGTGCAATTGATATAGTGAGGAGGTGTTTATCCTGTGGATATATATAAAATGGTTAAAAACTATCTATTCTTAAGAAAAAATCTGTTTTTGGGATTTTTGATTATGAGTATTACAACATGGACTATTACGATAGCATTACCATATTTATCTGGTAAATATATGGATAATCTCTTGAAAATAAAGAGTCTAGACATTGTATATACTTTTACAATAATAATGGTAGCAGTTTTGATATTTGATGTTGTTCTAGGCTTCTTAAAAAGCCTGCTAGTCACTAAGCTGTCATGTCTTACTGCATTTGATCTGAATTACAAAATACTTGAGCATGTTAAAAAACTACCAGTAAACTACTTTAATGGTAAAAATACTGCGTATCTTACACAGAGAATAAATTCAGATGCAAATGTTGTAACAGGATTTGTAATTGAAAACATGATCGCACTCGCAACAAATATATTAACATTTTTAATTGCAGCAGTATATATGTTAACGGTGAATAAAGTATTGGCATGCTTCTTATTTTTGATCATACCAATATATGTTGCAGTTTATAAGCTATTTAAAAATATTCTTTATAAAAGAGGGTATGAAAATAGGGAAAAGCTAAATGAGTTTTTGGAAAGATGAATGAACAACTCCATTAAAATAAAGTTAATAAAGCTTAACTCGTGGTACGACGTTTTTGCATCAAAGTTCAAGGATGATTTTAATCCTGCTTATAAATCCCAGATTGAAATGACAAAGGTACAGGGATTTTACTCCTCGGCAATTACAATAGTAACATACTCCGCAAAAATAATAGTGTTTTTTGCAGGAGGAATACAGGTAATTCAAGATAAAATGACCATTGGACAATTTACTGCTATAAATGCATATTTTTCAATGCTTCTAGATTGTACAACATACTTTGTAAGTTTTGGGCAATCATACCAGCAGGCAAAGGTTGCATATACAAGAATCACTGAGCTTTTTCAAGCTGAAATTGAATGTAACGGAAAGAAAATACTTACTGATATAGAATCAATTGAATTTAAAAACATTACTTTTGGTTATGATCCTAAACGGGATTTGCTGGAAGGGTTTGACCAAACATTTGAAAAGGGTAGGATTTATAGTATTATTGGGCGAAACGGAATTGGAAAAAGTACGCTAATTGATCTTATGGTTGGTTTACATAATGATTACGATGGAGAAATACTAATAAACCGTACCTGCATAAAAGATATTGATGTATACAACCTAAGAAGAAACTTGGTTGGATTTGTTGAACAGGAACCTATTTTATTTAATGATACAGTTTTTAATAATCTTACATTCGGTGTCCAAGGCTACACAAAAAGCAAACTTGACAGTATTATGACGGACATGGGTATTACTGATCTTATGGAAAAGCTTCCAGTGGGCATTAACACAGAAGTTTCTGAAAAAGCAAATAACATATCGGGAGGTGAAAAACAAAAGATTTCTATCATACGATCATTGGTTAAGAATGCTCAGCTTTTAGTATTCGACGAACCTACATCTGCAATGGATGCAACTGGAATTAGGAACTTTAAAAGGCTTCTTGAGAAATTAAAGCATGACAGGATAATTGTAATTATCACTCATAGCCATGATTTAATTGACATCTCAGATGAAATTATTGAGATTTCAAAGGAAAAAGAAATCTCAGCAACTGCTTAGGATCATCCTAGAAATAAATTCGTATTCTCCCTTGATTTGTAAGGATGTATCAAAAGGTAAAATTGGTAATCAAAATAAAAAATTATTGGAGGTTATAGTTATGGAAATTATTAAAAGAGGAGATTTAAAAGAATTTGATGTGGCTTTTTGCGTAACAAGGTACATATTGCAATGTAACAAAAGAATTGTATTTTGTAGACACAGTCCAGAAATTGGACCTGAAGATATGCGGGAAATGGAACAAGAAGTCATAATTTACAAATAAACTGTTGTAAAAGAAATCGGAGCATTTTTAATAAATGTTCCGATTTTTTGATGTCTAGGAAATTATGGTGCCCATAATTTCTAACGACAAGTTACAGATGAAGCAAAAAGCGCTTACGCGTTTTTGTTCTATGACTTTTATTTGGCCTTAAATTTAAGAATATTAGCAAAAAACATTGACCATTACAAACAAGGCTGATAGACTTAATAAATAATATTCCAAGGAGAATTTAAAGACCTAAATAGACTTTAAACTATAATTCAGGATATTTTATTGGAGGAGTTTATATATGGCGTATCTTAGGGGCCATGGGCGCATAACACATTATGAAGAAAAGCTACCAGAGGAGGCTATTAGGAAAAATAAGTGGATAAGGATCGTATTTAAGTTTTTCTTATGGTTAACTATACTAAGCATTCCAACACATATAGTAATATGGATTGCAGTGCCTATAGTAGGCTCTATAGGTTCAATAGTGGCGAGTACACTCGCAGGTATTGTGTTGTCATTCTTTGGGGTTATATGTCTATTTAATATAACTTTTACAGGGTTAAAGAGACGTGTTATTAAATTAATACTCGCCTTTTTAGTATCGTCATTCTTGTTACTTGCAGGATATTCAGCTGAAGTACGAGCGTTAATGGATTTATTTACTGGAATGCAGTTACAGATAGGTATATTGCAGTACTACAGGGACGAGGGTAATGTATCTAGAGGAAATGCTAATCATAATTATTATATAAAAATTGATTCGTTTGATTCAGAACTTGAAATAGCATTACCAGCTAGTTTTGCAGATGAAATAAAGCTACGCGTTAATAAGCCTATACAAGTAGGGTTTTATAAAGAACTTAAGCAAATAGAACATATTATTTTAGACCCTTATGATGAAAATAGTAAAGTATATTAGTTGATAAAACTACACGTTTACTATTGCTGCATATTTGTGGATGTGAAATCAATGCAAAAAAAGGTTCCCAATTAAAAGTTAGGAATCTTTTTTGTAATATATGAACAAAATATTTACACACTAAATTCTCGCTGATTCAAGCGCAGCTTCGACAGCATTCATAATTCCCATACTGCTGTAAGTGGCACCAGATACAACATCTACGTCTGTTGACTGAGTCTCAAGCATATTAGTGATTACATCAGATGCTGCTTCAAAATATGGTATGTCGTCTCCGTGTGACAATACTTGGATATCAGTGATTTTGTCTTTTTTAACTGTAACAGACACTTCAGTAATTCCCCTCCTGAACCCTCTTGCAGAACCTTCGTAGGTTCCATCTTTGTAAATTGATGCAGATTGAGCTTTAGGAGTGCTGACAGCTTTTGCGATTGTTGCAGTACTCTCTATATTACGCTCAAATGCTTTGTCGGGTGCGTCCTTTGGAGTACGTCTTTTATCATGTCTTTCAATTCTATCTGGGGCTTTATTATTAATATTAGGTGTTGGTTTTACTGTGTTTACAATTGCGTCAGTTGGTGAAGCTTCATTACTTGTAGTGGGTGTTTCTTCAGAAGACTCAGTTGGTATCTCTGCATCTTCTTCAAGCGTGCTTTGTGAACTATCGGATGTTTGACTTAACTTAGCTGACTCCAATGCATTAGAAACAGCTTCCATTATTCCAACACTACTATAAGTTGCACCTGATAAAGCATCTACATCTGTTGATTGTGAACTTAAAATCTGGTCTTCTACAAAAGAATATGAATTTTCAAAGTAAGGTCTATCATCACCATAGGACAGTACCTCGATATCTTTAATAATGTCATTTTCTACTGTAACTGAGACGGTTGTAGTAGCACCTCTAAAGCCTGTTCCGCTGCCTTCATAAGTACCATTTGCATATTTCAAACTTTTAGCAGATTTTGAAGGATTGCTCGAAGTTGAAATGTTGCTTGATGTATCTATACTTACTGATTTGGATATTAAATTTCCAGTACAATATATCCCAGATATACACGAAACAGCAACTGCCGCAGCAACACTATTTTTTATTTCCTCTTTTCCAATACTCACAGTTACATTTTTGCGAGGACATGGCGAGATGCATTTAAAACAGTGAATACATTCACCTGAATTGATTTTGTTATGTTTATATAGTGGGATTCCCATAGCACAGCTTTTGGTACAGATTTTGCATGAACCGCAATCTTTAGCTGGTTTTTTAATTTTCACTATCCTTAGCATTGAAATTATTGTGAAAACTGCGCCTAATGGACAAAGATAGCGGCAGAAAAAACGTTCAATGAAAAATGAAGCAACAATAATTGCGAATAATATTAAAGTACCAATAGTGAACTCAGAAAATGCAAATGTGAAATCAGGCAATTTTCCAAAGGACCAAAGTGCTCCAAATGCATCCCAAGGGTTTGCACCAGAAAAAACTTTAAAGCCAAATGTCCATACTGCAACAATCAAAAAGCCCAATATAACGAATTTTAAATATTTTAATACACTATCAAGTTTTTCATTTACTTTAAAATTTACTTTAAAAACCTTATTGGAAATATGGTGCAATATATCTCCTAGTGTACCAAAAGCACACATCCAGCCACAGAAGAATCTTCCAAGTATAATCGTGACAGGAACAATTGCGATAACTTCAACTAACTGCGGCAAATAATTCGATATATTAAAGTTTTGATTTATAATGCTCAAGTAAATTTGCTTTATACCTGAAAACGCATTTATATATAAACCAGGTAAAAGAATGAAAAAAGCCAGTTGTATTATTAGTCGCACTACTTGTAAAGGTGATATTTTTTTAAGTTTATTCATATGAAAGTACCCCACTTCTTATAAATATTAAATTAATGTATTTAATATAAATCATTTGGTTAATTGTTGCCTAATTCCATCAGTAGCAATTAACTCGAGCTCTTCTGTTATAAACACTGCATCAAACTGCAGATCCCCAAAGGCAGAACTTGAAGAAAATAAAGCTTCAGGTCCAAGAATAAAAAGCGATGTTGTTAAAGCATCGGCATCCATCGAACAGTCGGAAACAACAGTTACACTCAAGATTGACGAGTTGGATGGTATTCCAGTACGAGGATCAATAATATGATGATAGCGTACTCCGTCCTTTATAAAAAACCTTTCATTGCTTCCAGAAGTAACAATGGCTTTATTTGTTATTGGCAAAACTCCAACATTCTGACCTCTCACTGAAAGTGGATTTTGAATGCCGATTTTCCATCGGTTACCATCAGGTTTATTTCCAATTGTCACAATATTTCCACCAAGATTAATAATTGCTGATTCAATATTTCTTTCTAAAAGAATTCTTTTTACTTCATCTGCTGCAAAGCCTTTAGCTATCCCGCCTAAATCAATAGCTTGACCCTCTTTTAAGAGAGCTGCCATTTTATTTTTAGAGTCTAACATGATGTTTTTATAGTTAACCAGTTTTCTTACTTTTGAGATTTCATCTGTGGACGGAATAAAGTTATTCTTTTTTCCGATTCCCCAAAGTTCAACAAGAGGACGTATAGAAATATCGAAAGCACCTGAAGACATCTTGGAAAACTCTATGGAACGACTTAAAAGCATAAATGTATCTTTATGTATTTCTACATAACCTTTACCCGAATTACTATTTAGTTTTGATATATCGCTATTTGGTTTAAAGGCAGACAGTAAGTCATCTAACTCATTAACTCTATTTTGCGAAATATCAAGTACTGACTCATCATTGCAGTTATATATCTTTATATTGTTTAATGTTCCAAGTGAGTAAAAGCTTCTCTCGATAAATCCTGTAGTCATAATCTTACCTCATTATCAACCCATAATTAATTCTATAATAAATATACCCGAATTGCATCGGTATAAACGAGGCAAATTTGTGGCAAGAAATATTCACATTTATTACCTTATTTCATACTATATAATGAAGTTGAGTTATGGAGGTCATAAGGTGAAGGATATAAAATATAATGTGAGCTGTGCTTTAAACAATACTTTTGAAGAGGCTTACAAGGTATTAAGGGCAAATATTCAATTCTGTGATCCTGATAAAAGAATAAAGACTCTAGTGTTTACGAGCTACAGCCTAGGAGAGGGAAAGTCAACAACTAGTATTAATCTTTCAGTGGTCTTGTCCAAATACGGATTAAAGGTTTTGTATCTTGATGCAGATCTCCGTAAGCCCATGATGTTCAAAAGCATAAAAAGTGATGATTATAAAGGTTTGTCAAATATTCTAATTGGACAGTCAAAAGTTGAAGAGACGATAAAGAAAACAAATATTGAAGGGTTTGATTTTATATCTTGTGGTATTAAAACCCAAAATCCTGGCGAACTCATTTCTAATGGTAAATTTGAAGAAATGTTAGACCAAATAAGGGATAGTTATGACATGATTATTATAGATACTCCGCCAATGGGTAGTGTTATCGATGCGGCAGTTATTGCTTCTATGTGTGATGCAGTAATATTAGTTATAAGTCAGAATAAAGTTAAATGCAGGAATGCTGCTATGATGAAAGAACAGCTTGAAAAAGCCAATGCTAATATATTAGGAGCAGTTTTTAACAAGGTAAATAAAATTGACTACAAAAATTACTACAATGGTTATGACTATTATGGTTCTTCCAAGAAATATGCCAAAAAGATATAGAAAGAGTATAATGAGGGGTTTGTATGATTGATATACACTGCCATCTGATTTATGGAGTAGACGACGGTCCTGCTTCAATCAAAGAATCCATGAGAATGGTGCTTGAAGCTGAAAGACTTGGTATTAGGACCATAATAGCTACTCCACATTATAATAAAGGTATCTATGATTCTTACAATGTTAAGAATCATTTCCGCGATATAAAGAGTAGAATTTATGGTTGTGGAATTGAATTACTACTTGGTTATGAGGTGTTTGTGGACTCTATGATACCAGATTGTATTGAAAATCCAAAGAAATTCTGTCTTGGAGGTTCAAATTACCTTTTATTTGAACTCCCATTTGATATAATGCTAAAAAATATTGATGAAAAACTATTGCAATTGCATTTAAATGACATAATTCCTGTGATAGCACACCCTGAAAGAAATAGGTATTTTATAAGATATTTTGATAGATTTGTTGATCTGATTGAATCGGGTTTAATGGTTCAGGTTGATGCAGCAAGCATAGCAGGAGTTTATGGTAGAGACGTTCAAGAGTTTACTAAGAAAATAATAAAAAAGAACCTTGTTGATTTTGTTGCTTCAGATGCACATTGCTCAAATGATTATATTGATTGGTATGCAAAGTCTTATAAGAATGTCCATAAGTGGGCAGGTGCAGAGTGCGCTAATAGATTATTTTCAGAAAATCCTAAAAAGTTGATATAGGAGAGTTATTATGGATGAATCAAAAAAGGATTTTAAATTTCAAATGGAGTCAGGAGTTTCATGTGTTCTTATTCCTAGAAAATATGCTGTTTTAAAACGTACATTTGACATAATAGTATCAAGCATTGCGCTGCTTTTATCTTCTCCAATAATGGCTCTACTTTTTATAATTGTATCATTCAAAAATTCTGGAGATATCTTTTCTAAAAAAGAGGTTATAGGCCTAAAGGGAAGAAAATTCAATATTTATAAGTTTTATAACAGTAATGAAAATAAAGAAATGGTATTTTTAGAAACGGATATTGACGAAAAAACACAAAACCATTGTGATGATTCAAATAATTATCGAAATCCCATAGATAAGCTTTTGTATGGTAGTTTTACCGAGAATATTTTAAAGCTCTTCAATGTGGTTTTAGGGCAGATGAGTATGATTGGTCCAAAACCTGTAAGTACACAGGAATTTGAAAATTATCAAAAATGGTACTTATTTAGACTTTGTGTAAAGCCTGGCATAATATTTTATCCAAATGAAAGAAAGAATGTTACAGGTTTAAATGAAATGATATTTAAAGATATTAAGTATGTTCGTGAACAAAGCTTTGTTAACGACATGAAGATAATACTTATCAATCTTAAGATTAGGTGATAGACGATTGTTACTAATGCGATTTCCTTTGCAGGTTCTTGTACAGGCTGTTGCTACAAAAAATGAAAGGCCAGATTGGTTAAATTTGATATTTCATAAGTTCCGCAAGATGCAGCCATTACAAGTGCAAAATTCAAATATGCCAATTTACTTGACAATGCTCTATGGTTCGAATATTCTTAAAATGTTAATTAAAAATAAACGTTGGAAGGAGGGGTTTTTGTGAAAAAAATAATTGCTATGGGTTTGACAGCTATAGTTGCTTTAACACAAGCTTCATCAATTGTAAATGCGGCATTGATGCCAAAAACATCAAAAATTGATGAAATGAAGGATAAATGGCTTGTATCGAATATTGATCAAATGAAAGACAAATGGGTTGTATCAAATATTGATCAAATGAAAGACAAGTGGATTGTTTCGAATATTGATCAAATGAAAGACAAATGGCTTGTATCAAATATTGGTGAAATGAAAGACAAATGGATTGTATCAAATACTGATAAATAGGTCAGTAAACCCATTTGTGCAAATAGAATTTAAGACTTTTAACTTTTACTAGTATAGTTCATTTTATGAGATTAATATTTTCGATGTAAAAATGAACTATACTAAATCATTGCTTAAGTTGGAGATATATATAAATGACCGAGAAGGAAAATAAAAATATAACAATTCGGATTTCGAATTGTTATAAAGATTTTCAGTGCAAAATGTGTGGAAGATGTTGTCGTTCTTTATGGATTGTTGCACTAACAGAGGATGAAGTAAGAGACCTTCGTCAATTGGCATCAATTGATAATGAAATAGCAAATAAGCTCCATATCAAAAAAACTTCTAGTGATATGTGGGCCTTAAATTTTTTGCATCAAATTAGGATTGGTTTTTTAGATCGATTTCGTCTGATGTTGAGTGTTATGAAGGAAATGAAAGGTGAAAAGTATGGGGCTGAGTTTGCTTTTGAAAGAATTGTCAATTCTTTGCAAAATCAAATTGAGATAAGTGATAATAATTCGAAAACATATCAAATTGTTTACGATATTGCCTATAAATCCTCAAAGTGTGGATTCTTAGAAAAATCAAGCACCTGTTACATTCATAAAAATAATGGCGAAAAAGAACTTCCAAATGTATGTCGTATGTTTCCAAGAGTCATTTCGGAAGGGGACCACAACAAGGATTTTGGGTTGACTTTTTCGTGCAAAGCGGCTGTTGAACTACTTAAAACGAAGTATACAACATCCTATACAAAAATGGACCCAGATCAAAGTATTACTTCTTACCCGTCTTTTATTAATAATCACATGGATATGAAATCATTGAAGATGGAAGAACATGTTTTGGATATTTTAAAAGGAATTAACCCAGATTTTCAAGATAGTACATTTGACAAGCGAATTGAAGCAGTAGCTGATCTCATTTCAAATGGCATGGAGACACAAAAAAGACTTGGGCCTCATTTTACAGGTTCGACCAACGAAGAATTTCAAAAATTTATAATTTATCTTCTGGAAAAATATACTAAAGTAAGTAAAATTGCAGAACCCGAAATGTATCAACTCCACCAGCTTTTTTATAGCAATCAAGATTTTGATTTTTTATCATCGAATGAAAGGTACAATGAATATATGGATTGCTTTTCGTATATTCTTGAAAATTATTATATAGAGTTCTTATTTGCAAAAGGATCACAAGGCAGGAATATTCAAGAAAATTTCTTGTTTGCCAATGTTATATATCAAATACTTAAAATGTCTATTGTGATGTATTCAAAAAACTCCGCTTATAAGCTTTCGCAGGAGTTCATACTAACTAGCATTCTTGCGGTTGAAAGGTGCATCGTTCATAGTCATTTTGCACCACAAGAAATCAGGAACTTTATTTCTTAGAACAATCATGCAAAGATAATACTCATCAATCTTAAGAGCCTGTACTAGAATAGTTTCTAATACTATAATTCCATATTTTAAGCATTATAGCCCATAATAAAATGGCAACTACAGGAGTTAATAAGGAAGCATTGAAAAAACCTTTATCGAGGAAATAGCTAGCTGGATAAAAGCTTGCAAATGAATATGGCAGTACGATTGAAATGAAAATCTTGATAAACTTATTGTAAAAGTTAAGTGGAAACTGGGCAAACGATCCAACTTCCTGAACAGAACGAACAAATTCTCTTGATGCAATAAAACGGAAGCATATTGTTGACGGTATCATTATTATTGCAAAGAATATAAACGCGCCACTAATTACAAATAATAGCAACACAGAAATATCTATAATGTTTACATGTTGCTTGATCTCAAATAATGACTTGAACACAATTGCGAAGCCGACAACCAATTCTCCAATTGCTCCAATGTTTATTTTAAAGGAACAAAAGTAGAAAAGCGTATTGACTGGCTTTATTAGCATTGTATCAAAGGCACCAACCCTAACAAAATACTCTAAATCCCATACATTGTGAAAAAGAAACTCAAAAAATGCTTTAGACAAGGTGAAAACTCCAAAGACAAACGCTATTTCATAGAAGCTCCAACCATGTATATTATTTATGTTTTTAAATACAACCCAAATGAAAAGAAATTTACTGATTTCCATTATGAAGGTTGAGCATATTCCAATCGCATAATCAGCTTTGTATTGAAGTGCCGACTTAATGATCTGATTAAAAAAGGCTAAATATATTTTAATATATCTTAATAACACAAGAAAAACTCCCTTTCAATTGAATTTCGTTTAAATGCCATCAGCCGCCTTGTACAGTGATTTTTCTGACAGCTATCTTATAGAAAATTCTTGTAAAAACAAGAAGTGCAAACAACCAAATTGTTTGCCGTACAAGTACTTTTACTACTTGATCATCAGGAACTACACCCATATAAATTGAAATTGGAGTGTATATTATATCCTTAAAAGGTAAAAGGTTCACAATCTTATTTAGCCAACCAGGTAAAAAAGCTAACGGAACCATAGCTCCTGAAAAAAAGTCCAAAACCGCCATTTTTGTATATTGCAGTCCCCAGCCATTCTTGCTGTAGAAAGACAACACACCTACAAAGAATTCTACAAAAAATGAAATAGTAACACCAATGAGCAGGCTAACTACGAATAGAACAAAAGAAGTTATAGACGTTGGTGCTTGCAGACCAAATGCCACAATGGAAAATAAGAATGCAGGAATTCCATTAATAAGGAAATAACATAAAAGATCCCCAGTCCTTAAAAGATAAATGTAAAATTGGAAATCAAAAGGTCTAAGAAGATCGGTTGCAATACTTCCATCCCTAATTTTTGTACTGATAAAAATATTAATTCCCCAGCTAACCTGAGAAACAAGAATCCTTGAAAGGATTATATATGTAATCATTTGTTTTAACGTGAAGCCGTTAATAGATGATTTTCCAGCATAAACAGCAGTCCATATAAAATAAAATATTACCACTTGTATTATTCCAACAATCAAATACGACCACATAAAAGCAGAGTAAGCGACGTTAGCTTTTATTCTCATTTTAACAAGCTCTATAATTTTAGCAACTTTTTGCATAACACAGACCTTTCTATTTCTTATAATATTCTTTAACTATAGACTCAATAGATGGCTCCTGAATAGTTATATCAACAATTTCACAGTATTGAGAAACTATATCCATACGTTTGCTGCAGTCATTTTATTACCATCGAACTTAATTTTTATCTTATATGAATCCATAGAAAGAAGTGAAAAAGGATAATTGTTATTTATTACAAAAGCATCAAATTCTTTATTAATGTTTCTTACTTTAAACTCAATTATTCTGAAGGCTCCTAAGCTGTTCTTTATCTCATCTACACTGCCGTCATATGCTATAGATCCTTTATCAATGATAATAACCCTGCTGCATATTTCTTCAATATCTCTTAGGTCATGAGATGTAAGAATTACAGTCACTCCATTTTCCCTATTTACTGTCTTTACAAACTCACGCATCTTATCTTTAATAAATATATCCAAACCAACGGTAGGCTCATCGAGATAGACTATTTTGGGATTATGCAAAAATGATGCAGCTATTTCACATCGCATTTTCTGTCCCAAACTTAGTTGACGTACAGGTATACTAAGAAGAGGCTCGAGCTCTAGCAATTCAGTAAACATCTCAAGATTTTTCCTGTAAGTAGCAATTGGGACCTCATACATTTTTTGAATAAGTTTATATGACTCAATAACAGGCGTATCCCACCACAACTGAGTTCTTTGACCAAAAACAACACCTATCTGCATATTGTTTTTAACCCTGTTCTTATAAGGAACCACTCCATTAATAATCGCTTCACCCGATGTAGGAGTAAGTATGCCTGTCAGCATCTTTATTGTGGTTGATTTGCCCGCGCCATTTTCACCTATATATCCAACCATTTCACCTTTTCCAATTTTGAAGTTAATATTATTGACTGCTTTTTTGAACTCGTATTCAGGTTTGATAAGATTTAGTAAATTTCCTTTTAAGCCTTCTCTATTTTTAGCTATTTTAAATGTTTTACAAAGATTTCTCGCTTCGATGATAGACATTGATAAATATCCCCCTCAAAAGGTATGTAAATGAATTAAAATCAACTTTATTAATTTAATATAGTTTTTAGTATAATATAACTTTTATATAAAATAAATATATATTATGATAAAATTATAAAAACATGTTTGGAGCTGATAATATGATAATAGAATTCAAACGAGAGTTTCAAGCGGAGCTTGAAAAATTCTTTGAAATAGTTCTAGCAAAAAGGGGGTGGAAATTCGAACCTGAGGGAAAACACTCTATAATCAGGAATATTGAAGCCGAGTTTTGTTCAAATAGAGGTGGATTTTGGCTTTATACCATGGATGATAGAATAATAGGAACAATAGCACTTAGACAAATTGATAAGAGCAACAATATTGGAGAAATAAAGTCAATGTATGTATTGCCTAATTATCAGGGGAAAGGGTATGGCAAGGAATTATTGACATATACTTTGGGACAAGCTAAAAATCTTGGCTATGAGTATGTAAGGCTTGATACTACACTTGACTCAGAAAGGGCAATAAAACTATATAAAATGGCAGGTTTTTATGAAATTGAAAGATACAATGAAAACAAAACAGCGGAATTGTTTATGGAAATAATGATTTAGAATAGGGAAGCAAGGGATTTCTGTAACATAATTTTAATTTGATGAGCCTTTTTGTGATGTTATAATAATAATATCCTAAGGAGGTATATTATGAAAAAAATATGTATTTTATTAGTAATTTTTGTTGCTTTAACATGTACTGCAATTGCTCAAGGTCAGGTTATTAATGATGCAGATGACTTTGTTTATAATAAAAATTATACATTCAGTGTGGTTGAGTTAAAGAGCATTACATATGGTAATAAAATGTTTGTTGCTGTTGGAAAGAATGGTGTCATTAAGACATCTATTAATGGCGTAGAATGGATCGGTATTAATCCGTTATCAAAAAATGAACCTGATTTAAATAAGGTTATATGGAATGGAAAAATGTTTGTTGCAGTTGGCAATGATGGTAGTGTAATAACATCGAAGAATGGTAAAAATTGGTCTACTGCAAATTCTGACTGTAAGGCAGAAGAGAATCTTTCAGATATTATCTGGGATGGTAAGCAGTTTGTAGCTGTTGGCGAAAAAATAAGTTCCGACGAATATTCTAATCTTCACTATGGGATTGTCTTAAAATCATCAGATGGATCAACATGGTCAAAAGAAACAATCAAAGATATACCATTGAATATAAAATTCGATAAAATATTTTTTACTGGTAGGGAGTATATTGTAAGCTTTTATAATTCTCAAGATGCTTCGAATTGGATAAAGACAGAAAATAGTGAAGTTGTATATAATTGTTCTACAAAAGAAAAATTACTACTTAAGATAAGTAACTATCAGGTCAGTACATCGAAAGATGGTGAGAAATGGGTTGATAAAGGGATAACCAGCATAACACCTAACGATTATTTAAAGAAAGTCATATGGAATGGAAAAAAATTTGTTGCGTTAGATCGAAGTCAATGGATTCGAATTTCAAGTGATGGTCTAACTTGGGAAAGAATTGATCGTAGTATTATTATAGCAAATGATATTTGCTGGAACGGTAACTTTTTTGTAGCTATAGGAGAAAATGAAAAAGTTTATAAATCAACTGACGGAATCAAATGGACAAAACATTATAGTGGAATGAAAGAAAATCTTTATGATGTTGTATCCAATAGCAAGACATTTTTAGCTGTTGGGGGTATATATAATGGACATGGTTTATCTCTTAGCTCTTCTGATGGATTAAAGTGGACAAAAAACAAGACATACATAGATACCTGTCTAGATTGCGTTATCTGGGATGGGAAAAGGTTTGTTGCTTCAGGCGGGAAAAGTGTTTTTACTTCAACTGATGGTATAAAGTGGATTAAAGTATGTACTCAGAAATACACTTTTGATAATATTGTATTTAATGGAAAAGTATATGTAGCAAGTGTTAGCGATGTAGTAAGTAATGTGGGAAATTTAGCATATTCTACTGACGGGAAAAAGTGGTCGTTAAAAAAGTTTGGAAGTACTAATTACTTTAGCGAAATTAATTGGAATGGAAGGGTATTCCTTCTTATTGATGGTAACATAGCATGGGTTTCATCAGACGGGGTAAATTGGAAAGACAAATATACTAAATTAGATATGCATTTGTATTCACCTTATGCAGCAAGTACTGATTTTTTTATTAACGCAATTAATGAAGTTTATAAATCAAAGGATGGCTTCAACTGGACAAAGTATATTCCAGAAAAACTGGGGAAGTACGGATATAATGCTGTTATAGATACTGTAGACAGAAATTTTGTTCGAGGTCATGGAAGTCTTGGCAATAAGGATTACATTTCACCAGATGGTATAAACTGGGCTGTTTTAGATGGTGAAAAATCTATGAGTTATAATGAATATAATTCTAATATAAATAGTATTACTTATGATTCTAAAATTAAGAAATACGTAATTGTAGGCAATAATGGAACATTGATTACTCTCGAACCCAAAAAAGAAAAAATAGCAAACTCCGCTGATGATACAAATATTATTTGGAACAATTATTATAATAATAAAATAGACTTTAAAAAAGCCGCTACAAAAACTGAACTTGTATCAGAGGATTTTGACAAAGAAAAGGATAATCTGAACTCCATAACATTCAATGGTGAAACCTACGTTGCTGTCGGAGACAATGGGGTAATCAGAACATCAAAAAACAGTGTTA
>Ga0209373_10000482_pt1 | contig 64711 bp, 56 predicted proteins | sample Higcelweek5metaG_FD_187173 | JGI IMG/M metagenome (GOLD analysis project Ga0209373, IMG submission 187173) | Freshwater pond sediment microbial communities from the University of Edinburgh, under environmental carbon perturbations - High... | ecosystem: Environmental > Aquatic > Freshwater >...
TGGATGAATTCACCTACCGACTCAACAGACGATATTCTGGAGATAAACTGTTTGGAATGCTGTTAATCGCTTGCATATCTTTCTGTTGGATAATTTAGGTTAATCATTGCGGACAATCATATTTCTAAATAAGATAAAGAAATAGCGTATTACTAAGAGGTTCAACCCATTTTGGCGAGATAATGAAATCCATGGACTGAGATAATTAATCATAATTAAATTTACAAATTGTGAATAAAGTCACACTTTTAACAGCCTTTGTTCTTACTTTTATTATAAAATTGTTACTTTTTACCAATCTATTTTTTGTTCCGTCTTCCTCAATGGAGAAGAGTGTTTTAAAGAATGATTACATTTTAGTAGACAAATATAATATAGTCAATGACTTTTGGAGAATAAGCAATCCTTTTCTCCGACATCCATTTTGCTTGGTTATCAAACCTGATTTGGAGCAAATCCCTAAAGGAGAAGTTGTTGTTTTCAATGTTAATCAAGAGACTAAAGACAGTAGGGGAAGCAGAATCAATAAAAACGAAATCCATTTGAAGAGAATTTTTGGATTACCCAATGATACGATAATAATTGATACTAATACCTACAACAATTTCATAAAACAACGAACTGGCAGCTCGGCAAACTATTCCCATCTAAATGAATATTTAGACCAATCGACTAGTATGGATGAGTTACTCTTTCCACATGATTCTCTATTAAAATGGAAATATGATCATTTGGGGCCGATAATTATCCCTGGAAAAGGTCTTAAAATAAAATTGACTCACGAATTAGCCATCATTTATGAAGAAGTTCTTAAAAGTGAAGGAGCCATCAATATATATTTTGAGCTGACTAAGGCAAAGACTGAGGATTATTCGGTTACATATACATTTAAACGCGATTATTACTTTGTTCTTGGTGACAATTTTTACAATTCCAATGATTCAAGATTGATGGGTTTTGTCCAATCATCAAATATCCTTGGAATTGCAAAATGGAGATTTTCACCTAGGCTAAACGGTCGTAAGTTCTCTATTGGGCCAAGGTATAGAATGATGAAGATTCTTTAACCCAATTAATCCGACAGAGGGTATAGTTCCGTTGATCCGGCTGAAGGGTTTATGGTCAGCACCATCCTGGGTGCACCCATCTTGCCCACTCAGGAACTCTCCAACATGACCAGGTAATCCAGCGCATATTTGGCTGGGAAAAAGGAATGGCCAGCCAAGGCAGGTTCAGACGATTTTTCAGAAGATTTGACCAGGACCGCAACGACAAGTTGTTTCCGGTGATAAACCATTTCTGGTTTTCCCAACTAAAGCTGTGTAAAATGACCATTGACCTGGATTCCACTGTGATTACTAGCCATGGCAGCCAGGAATGAGTGGAGAAAGGGTACAGTCCCAAAAGGCACTGTCGGGATTCCCGCCATCCCTTGATTGCCGTTGGGGCAGAACCAAAAATGGTTGCCAATGCTTTGATGCGAACCAGAGACCACGATTCCTGTACGGATTTTACAGAGTACTATAATGAGTTATTGACCACAATTCTACTGGATAGGATAGGCTTTCCCCTTGCAGACAGTGGTTTCTGTAATGAAACGCTCAAGTCGCGTCTGGAGAATGAATAGCTCAAGAATATTTTGGCCACTCGAATGATGGGTCCATTGGTCAGGCAGATTTTTAAACATCAAGAGTGGTTTCCGATTGATGATGGATATTGGACAGCTAGTATATATATCAGGGTACCGGCTGGTCAAAACCACGCAGAATGGTGGTTGAACGCAAGGATACGGATAAGAATCCTGACACCAGAGGTAAACCGCTTTTCCCGAAAATTCTGGAGTTTGAGAAGGATAAATACGAAGCTTTTTCAACTAATGTGGAGTTTTCTGCCGAGCTTTTCTGGCAAATGTATAACAAGCGGTCTGATTGTGAGAATCTGATGCGTAGACTAATATACGATTAGGGTACCGGGGGTTTTGCATGGATGATATTTATGCATTGGAAGCAGCTTTTAGATTGATCATAATCGCCTTTAATCGAGCCAGTACAGATTTTTGTGTAAATGGCTGCCTGATCGTCGGGAAAGACTGTTTTCACTTTGGTGTATTTGCGGATGGTAGAGTTCAGGCTTTCGATGGCATTAATTGTGTAAATGATCTTCCGGATTTCCAGGGGGAAGTCAAAGAAGGAAGTGAGCTCTTCCCAGTTCTCACGCCAGGATCTAATGGCGTAGGCATATTTGGAGCCCCATTTACGGGCAAACTCTTCCAGTGCATCCAGTGTCATCTCCTTGTTAATGGCCGTGTAAACAGCCTTAAAGTCCGCCATGAAAGCCTTGCGTTCTTTCCAGACCACATACCGCGCACTATTGCGGATTTGGTGCACAATACACAACTGGCTGATGGTTTGTGGGAAGGCAGCCCGGATTGCCTGCCGGATCCCGGCCAGGTTATCGGTACAGGCGATTAAGATATCCTGGACCCCATGAGCCTTCAGGTCGGTGAGCACATTTAGTCAGAAGGAGGCACTCTCGGTCTCGTTGATCCACAAGCCCAGAACCTCCTTGAGCCCATCCTGCCGAAGACCGATGATCAGATAGATCGTCTTGTTCTGAACCTTGCCATTTTGCCTGACCTTCATCACAATGCCATCCATCCAGACCACGAAGTATACCGGTTCCAGCAGTCGCTGCTGCCATTCCTTAATGCTGTCAAGGATGGCATTTGTGATACTGGAGATCGAGCCTTCGCTCACTTCGACTCCGTACATTTCCTTAATGGTTTCCTCGATATCCCGGACGGTCATTCCCCGGGAGTACATCGTCAGGATGGCATGCTCGATACGGGCAGACATCCGCTGGTGCTTAGGTACTACGATCGGATCAAAGGTGGAATTCCGGTCACGGGGCACATCAAGCGGGATTTCCCCGAGGTTCGTCTTCAAGGTTTTGCCGCTGTACCCGTTGTGGCTGTTGCCAGATTTCTTGCCGGCAGGATCGTTCTTGGGATACCCCAGATGCGCTCCCATTTCCGCCTTCAACATGGCCTCAATGCCATGTTTATAAAGCTTCTGGAAGTAGTCATCGTAATCCTTTAGCGTCTTTAACTTCCGGAGCACTTCCTCCGGCCATTGAAAAAGTTCTTCATCATTCATTTTGCTGTCAATTGGTTTAAAATTAAACATTTCGTCGTGATCTGCCGGGCTTTGAGCTCGTTAGAAGGCTCCAGCCCGGCGGTCAATCAAATTGACAGCTATCATTTCACTTACACAAAATTCTGTACACTACTCTTTAATCTGATGATTTTATTCAATTTACATGTGCTTAAGAATAAATACCATCCGGTTCATTCTACTTTTAGATTTCAATGCAATGCACTAGGATCTTTCTTAGTTAAAATAGGTCGGCAAACGGCCTTAAAGCTCTCAGCCAAACAGAATTGCTAGAAATTTTTAGGGGAACAATACCCGAAAGTGTTGAATCTGTCACCCCAATTCCCTACTCATAATGCACAATTTAAGTTTAATTATTATTTATGCAACCTATTTTAGCTAACATTATGCTGAGAAAAATTCAAATTACAATTATTTTATGTCTACTTGCTTTCATAATTGCCTGTAAATCTCAAGTTCCCTTAGATGGCAATGTTATAGAAGTTGGGCTTACAAATTTAAAAATGACAAAAGTTCTTGCCTATTCGGAAATTTTCGACTCCGTTAGATTCATACCCTTGCAGACCAAAAATGCCCAGCTAATTGGCAAAATTGACAAAATTATATCATATAAAGGTAGGTTCTTTGTTTTGGACCAATGGGAAAGCAAAACAGTTTTGGAGTTTGATGGCTCAGGCCATTTTCTTCGGCAAATCGGAAATTTCGGTAAAGGTCCCGGTGAATATGACAGGCCAAGTGACATTTCCATTGATCGGTCGCATCAAAACATTGTAGTTTATGTCAGATCTAGGAAGTCCTTGCTCTATTTTGATTTTGAGGGAAGGTTCATTAAGGAAAACAAAATAGGTCTTTTTTTTAAGAACTTCGAAATTCTTGCTAATGGGCAAATTGGTATCTTTAAGGATTATGACATAAACGAGCCGTACAAGGATGGCCAATTGAATTTCTTAGTTCTTTCTGAAAGCAATAAAATAGAATATTCTTCTTTCCCATTTGATCCAGACTTCGATAGGGGATCAGGGTTGAACTTCTTCCTCTCATATTCGGAAGATGAATTATTAGTATCACCTAGCTACAGTAATACTATATATTCATTTCGTCACAACAAACTTATTCCTAAATATGTTTTTAATTTTGGGGAAAACAACATACATAATGGTCTAATTAGAAAAGAAAATGACTCCCAATTTTTTAAAAATCTAGCCCAATCAAATTATGCTTTTATTGATTCATTTATTGAATTTCCCGATTATCTAATCTTTTCATTTGTGTACAAATCAACTCTTTATCAAGGGGTTTACTCAAAAACCACAAAGAACGTAAAGTATGGCAATATTGTTATAAATGATTTATTTGGAGTAATAGGTGGAACCTCTGTAATGTCTAAATCTGGATCGAAATTGGTGACCTATTTCGATCCTGTTGATCTGGATTATGTGAAGCAATTGCAAGAAAGATGTTTAGAACAAAAGCATTCATTTAAAGAAGAATGGTTAAAATCATATAAGAACAGCAATGTTTTTAATTATGACGTAATCGTTAATGAAACTAAAAGTCTTAAATTAGTTCCTTTAAACAAAGAGTTCGACACAATTAATTCTATTACTCGCATGGACAATCCGGTACTAATGGAGCTGACTTTGAAGTTGTTTTAACAGCAAAATGATATTCCCCTTCATTCAATAGGCAAAGTTAAATACATCTAGATAAACTCCTTGACATGTTTGAAGTAGAGAGGAACCAAGCACATACTGTAATGTTGAGGCAGGCAGGTCATATTCAAATTTTCTTATAAACAAATAACGCATAGATCGTCACTGCTTTAAGTTTGGCATGTCTTTGCCAATTCGTATCAGGATTAGAAAAAGGTATGACTCGAATCAATAATGATTGTTAGTCGCCCTTCTGAGTTAGACTTTGATCCAACGAATTGGATATTAAAACACCGTATTCCTGGATTAAACAGAAATCTAACGTCTTGTTGACATTCATGCAATCAATTGTATTACTACAAATAAATCAGCTATGATTTTCCAACGCAACTTGCAATCAAATTCAAATTGGTAGGTGAAATCCGATACGGCATCCAGAGATTTCTTGATTCAGTGGTGCTTATTGCCTTATCCATTTGATTTTTGCGAGCAGACTATGGAAAAAGATTAGATGTGTATCCAACCTACGGAACACTCCTTGAGGCGGGTCCCTGACCCCAAAATGGAATCTGTTTACTCCCATCTTTCGATATGCCTCGTCAAATTATAATTGCTATTTGGTCAAAGGGAAAAAGGTCAGCAATCTTCGAAAGAAGTTGTGCAATTTGATTCTTTTGCATGGGGTTGCGTTGTTGGAAGAACCACTTAGACGCTGAGTGTTTGGGAAGGCTAAAACTATTTCCTACTTCATATTATAGATGCCAGCTTTTCAGGTGGGCTAAGACCTGCGAAACGTAAAGAATTCCTTAAAAATCATATTATGAAACTACTTTTTTTTCTAGGATCTGTTGAATTTGTTTTGCTTTGTTTGTTTATTTTTTTGTTACTGCCGGCAATAATTAAAATTTTTACTGGCAATTTCAATACTAAACAAAAAGTAATTTGGTTCATCATCGTTCTAATCGCGCCAATTTTTGGTAGTATCCTATTTTTTCTGGTTAATAGGAAAAGACATGTTACGATAAAGAAGATTTAGTAATTACAAAGTCGCATTACCTTGCACTGGATAAAGACATTAAATTAAAAACCGAAAAAGTGTCTCCCGAAAACCAGGATGTCAAAACAGAAAACCCGAGCTTGTTTGACACGAATTCAAGGCCACGGCCAGGGTAACATCGCCCAATGAACCATGTGGACGATATACGCAGTATTCAATACGCTTGTTATCCATCTTCTACCTTGTGCCCTAACACGACAAGATCTAATTGGCATTACGCAGATCCTCAACAAGGTTGATCTATGCATTATTTGTTTATTCATTTAATTTCCCCTTACTTTTTTGGTTAGAATCCATAAAATTGACCAAAAACCAGTCAAAAGTGATAAGGGAAATTCATTAGCAACCACGTTGGTGACTTACAATACAGTCTTGGTGAACTTCATTAATCTGGATCTTATGGTGTGTCAGCTGGCCAAGAAAATTGGCTGGGAGGAACTGGAGAAGAATCTCACTCCATATTTTCCCGGAGTTGGCTGGTAGCGCGTCCGATCCGGACCATTGTTGGATGATTACCTACAACTTGAAGATATGGATGGCCAGACGAGAAGCCGCATTTTTCCCCTGATGATCAAAGCGAGGAGGCTGACTTTACTATAAAGCAGCCTCTTTTTTTTTGCCACATTTTATCATCGGGCTTTTTTTTCAAGGTACCACGGTCGGTTTTTCCCATATCATGTCTGTGAGTTCTCAATGGATTTTTATATCGGTAAACCTGGGATTGCAATTTGTACATTGACCTCCCCCCTGAAAACTGGACCATTCTAAAGTAGAGTTTCGGGCAATTTTCAGATAATTTTAACCAGGGAGAAAATTGCCATGAAAAAGACCAAGTTTACCGAACAACAGATCATTTTTGCTTTGAAGCAGGACGAGACGGGTGTAACGGTCGCAGAAGTTTGTCGGAAGATGGGAATCAGTGAAGCTACCTTTTATAACTGGAAGAAGAAATTTGGTGGGCTTGGCGTAAGCGAACTCCGCCGGCTCAGACAGTTAGAAGAAGAGAATTATAAGCTGAAACAAATTGTTGCCGATCTTTCTCTGGACAAGCAGATGCTTCAGGATGTGCTGAAAAAAAAGCTCTGAGGCCAGCTCAACGAAGGAAGCTGGCCGATACACTACTGGAAGAGTACAGGGTGTCTGTTCGCCGTGCTTGTGCGGTGTTGATGCTGCAGAAATCGGTTTACTACTACCATTCGCACCATCGCCCGGATATAGTGATCCGAAAGCGAATGATCGACATAGCTGGAGTACGCGTCCGCTATGGATTTTGGCGCATTTTCGTACTGCTCAGGCGTGAAGGTTGGCAGGACAATCATAAAAGAATGTATAGGATTTATAAGGAAGAAGGATTGAACCTGAGGAGTAAACGCCCGAGGCGGAACCGGATGGGCGCCCACCGGGCAACCTACCCTGAAGTATCCGGTTTGCATCAGTGCTGGAGCATGGATTTTGTGGCCGATCAGCTGTTCGATGGTAGAAAATTCCGTGCCTTAACTGTAGTTGATAATTTTAGTCGGAAGTGCCTGAAAATTGAAGTTGGCCAGTCGTTGAAAGGTCCTGACGTGGTAGAAGCTATGAACCGGATTGTTGCATCGGAAGGAAAACTTCCGCAACGTATCAAAGTGGACAATGGCAGCGAATTTATTTCGAAAGCATTGGACCTTTGGGCTTATGAAAATCATGTCATCATGGACTTCTCGAGGCCCGGCAAGCCAACGGATAATCCTTTCATTGAGAGTTTTAACGGAAGTTTTCGAGATGAGTGTTTAAATACGAATTGGTTCTTATCTTTGGAAGACGCTCAGGAGAAAATCGAAACCTGGCGTCGGGAATACAACGAGTATCGACCGCATAGTTCAATCGGGGATATTACCCCGGCAGAGTTCTTTAAAAAGTACCAAATTACCCCGGAATCTCTAATTTAGACTGGTTGCGTTTTGGGGGTGAGCTCAACATGATAAAAACTCTATTTATTATCGTTCCTAATTTTGGGGAAGCTTACACAATTACGCTTTTTCTTCCATTGGCAACCAGGGAAGAAAAAGCGTAATCAAAATCAATAACAGAATTTTTTAATTTTCCGAAACGCTCAAGACCGAAGGGTTACTTGTATAGAGACCACCGGAATCAGAAAAAAAAGAGTATTTTTAGGAATCATCTGAATCCGTATAACATGCATAAGCTAATCATTCATCATTACGCCAAAAGCATTAGAATTCTTTCCTTGTTAGCTTTAACTGCTATTGCAATTGGATGCATGCTGGAGAAAAGTAATTCAACATTGAATTACGCATTTGATGTTAATGATGCAAAAGACTATTCATTTTTGGATGTTTTCTCTGATTATGATTGCGTTAAACTAGAATCAAATAAGGACTGCTATTTTGGGACTATAGATGGGTTAGAGGTAGTTGACGGTAAATTTGTTGTTTTTACCAGAAGTGGTAGTTCCCCTGCGATTCTTATATTTAATGAAAGCGGTGAGTTTATATGGAAAACAATACATGGTAAAGGACCGAATGAATTCGGATTGATATGGGGATTTTGTGTTAATCGGGAAGGGAAGGAAGTCTTTATTGTTGAGTCTGATAAAATAACTGTTGTGGATCTTAATGGTTCAATTAAAAAGATCATAAAGCCCGAACATCCAATTCAAATGCCGGTCGGCGAGCATTACTTTTCTAATAGCAGAATGATTTGCAGAAGTTACAATAGTACTTATTTCAATATACAACTTGATGGAAGGGTAGATTCTTTAAATTCTCTGAATTATGGTTTTGATGGATCTGTGCCTTATATTAAAGATTTCAAAGGCCGAACGATTGTTATGTATAGATTTAACAATATTATTTATTCTCTTGATGGAAACACTCTTGTTCCGTTCATTACACTTGATTTCAAACAACACAATCTTCCGAAAGATGCCTATTTAAAATATACTGGTACTGATTGGCACAATTATTTATATGAAGATTATAGGAACAGCTCAAAAGTCTTTTGGTTCTCCAATTTTGCATGTAACAATATTGGTGATATGTTTTTTACAGCATCATATAAAAATAATGATTTAGGCTTTTTATATTGTAATCGGAAAAAGAAAACGTATGTCATGAATTCATTGAAAATTGGAGTTGAGATTGAATTGGGACACCACCCACAAATAGTTGATAATTTAATGTTTTTTCCAATTCAATGTGTATTTGCTAAACAGGAAATCGAACAGCCAAATGTTGTAATTGATAAACGATATTCGAAATTGCAAAATCTTATTAATGAATCGGGAATTGATGATAATCCGATAATTTTAATTGGAAAACTGTAACAAACATGAACTGTAATCCAAATCTTTTAGAAATTGTTAAAATGAAACAAATTTTAATTTCCGAGAAGCGTCATTTGTCACTAAAGTACTGGATCCGGTTTGCTTCATGCATTTTGGTAATCTCTGTATTTTCTTCATTCTTAACCTCCTGCTCAAATAAAAGCACTGACCTGGAAGTGATAAAAATTTCTATCGATTCAACAAAAAAAAATAAACTAAATGTCAATATTAAGGCATTGGTACCTTTGGAAACCAATCCGGATTGTCTTATTGGATCAATAAGCTCATTTAAGTGGTTTGATAATAGGTTTTATATTTTAGATGTTCTTCATAGTAATGCTCTTTTTGTTTTTGATGGGAAGGGCAATTTTAAAAATAAAACATTGAAGGGGAAGGGCCCTGGTGAAGTAATTGATCCTTTTGCATTTTTAATCAATGAAGATGATTCCACTATTTTACTGCATGATCAGGGTGCACCACCTACTCTGGTATATGACTTAAATCTGAAATACCTGAGATCTATTAACCATCCGCATGCATATATATTTAATTTTTATCATTTAGCTGGAGACACCTTTCTCATATATAACCATTACCGGGATAAAACCTATACTGCCGGTAAAAAGTATCATAATTACCAGATTTTCACCAACGATTTTAAAGATAATACGAGAATTGACATTCCTTTATATGGAGATAAAATTGCACAATCAATCAGGCAATCAGTATCCTATAAGAATGGTGATGTTATTTTTAGTGCACCGTTTAATTACAATTTATACAGACTACAAGGCAATAATGCACAAGCGCGTTATCGTGTGGATTTTGGCAAATACAATATATCAGATGAGCAACTTGCATCTCTTAGTTCAGACGAGATCTGGGATTTAATGAATAAGGGCAAAGGGATAGGCTTTTTCAATAGGTTTTATTTTACCAATGATTTTTTTGTTTTAGGTGTTTATTTCAGAAATACTCAATACACTTTTTTCAAATCACAAAAAAATGGTAATACATTTTGTTTAAATGATTGTTTTGAATCGCTGGTGTTGCCGGAGTGTGAAATATGGGGTATAAGTGATTCTGGAACGTATTACGGAATTGTCGAACCGGAAAATCTACTGAAATTTCAACAGGAGACAGGGAAGTATAGTGAAATTGTTGTTAAAGACAATGACAATCCTTATGTCATCATTTTGGATATTAAAGAATCTTAAGTGAGAAAATGTGGAAAGTTTTCTTGAAAATGAGAAAAAAATGTTCAAGTTCAATAATAATTGGTGTTTTGACGAGCATTTTATGTTTGATGATGATATTGTTATGCGGTTGTCGTGATAATCAGGATCACAACGAGGTAAGAATTAATCTGAATACGATAAGAAAAACCAAAGACCTCCAGATTGAGACCTTCGCAAAATCATTTGAGATTATTACTATTCCCGGAGAATCAGATCTTGATAAAGTTCGGAAGGTTTGTCGCGAAGGACATATTACAGTAGTCCTCTTTTGGCTTTTTGAAACGAATGGAGTTTTAATAAGGAATGCTAATGATTCATCTGACAAATGGATAAAGAGCAGCTCATTCCATCTTGATTGCAAGGAATGTCAAATAATTGATGCACAAATAGATTCAAAACAGAACAAAATCTATTTTGTGTTTTCCGGATATCATTATATTGGTATTTATGATATTTCAAACGAAACGTTTTCAAACGTTTATGTTGACAATGGGATTCCATTATTATTGCACCCTTATGTAATGGCTGATGATTCACTGATTTTATGGAAACCTTCCAATAGCTTCAATGACGGTAATATTCATCAATTCTTTCTGGGTAAAATGAAAAGTTCTGTTTTACAAGAAAAATTAATCACCAATTTTCCTGTGCCTACCAGCAGTTTTGATTCTATTAGCAATAGTTTTACCATTAATTATCCAAAAACAAATAGCAGCACGACTTCCAATGGAAATGAGATTGGGACCAGGTCATTTTTTAAACAGGAATTCTTAGATACTTACGGAGAATTTTCGCTGACCTGCTTATATTACCCTGTTAACAGGGGCTACTGCAATGCTTTAATTGCAAAACAAGAATATTTAATTCTTAAACTTGTAAACAATGGTGAGGTAAAATACATTTATTATGATAAAATAGCAAAGGATGGTTTTTATATCAGAAAAATCACTTCATCACATAATCCTTCCATTAAGATGGATTTTGAAACCTACATCAACGTTTATAATAATGCGGAGATATCATTTGTCTATATAAACCCTGACACAAGCGTCAACCAGAAAGAGCTGCTAATTATTTCTCTCTGACTTGAGTAACAGCCAGGATGGAGTTGCCAATGCTTGCATGGTCATTCAAAAAATCTTTCACTAATGAAAATATCTTTAGTATTTGCTTGTCATAAAATGTTATTGTACATTTGATCAGCCTCCCCCAGCCACAAAGTTTATTGATTTGAGTTTTTAAAATGGTTACGATGTTAAAAACAATGAAACTTATTCGCAAAATCGCGTTCGCCATTGTATTGTTAGCTGTCCCGTATTCTATATCGTCCCAAACCAGGAAACATCTGGTTACCGGTTCTGTAGTGGATGCTGCCACCCAAAAGCCTGTATCGGATTTCAATATCAGCGGTATCGCTATAGATTCTGCTACAAGAGCTCCGGTGCCTTACCTTACAGTTTGTGTTGCCAATACAACGATCGGTACCATGACCGATGAAAAGGGTCGGTTTACGCTTAAGAAGATTCCTGATTTTGCATCTGAGCTGATATGCAGCCGACTGGATTATGAGTTAAAGAAGGTGAATCTGGCCGCGTTGAAAAAGCAAGGACCAAAAATGACTATTGTGATGCAACCCAAAGTTATTACCTTGTCGGAAGCGGTTATTATCGGTAAAAAAGATCCCAACTGGAATTATTACCATCGCATTTTCAGGGAATTCTTTTTGGGGGATGTTTCAAAGAAAGAGTGCATTTTGAGAAATCCGGAGGCGCTGGTATTTAAAAAAGAGGGCAACGGAGTGACCGCTTCAGCCCGGGAACCGTTGATTATTGACAATTTCCTGCTGGGTTATACCCTGAACTATTATCTGGATTATTTCATTTTTCAGGAGGGCAGTAGTCCCAAACAACCTGGTGGTAAGTCGGGGTTTTATAGTTTTAAAGGAGAGGCCTATTTCCGGGAGATGGATACTGGATCACAGGTAACCGATCAAAGGAGGCAGGATAACCGTATGAACATTTATCAGGGAACGCTGAGCTATTTTTTATCCCGACTTTATGCTGAAAATTGGTCGGAAAGTAAATTCACTGTTATCATGCCTATGCCCGGCCTGAAAAAACTACATCAACCGCCAGTTCAATCCCCGAACAAAAAAGTGCGGGAAACTGAGCCTGATCCGAACATTATCGATAGTGCATTCTGTTATAATTCATCAACCGGCATAGCTTCCTATCTTCAATACCGGGTGGGGAATATCGTTCCGCTGAAAGATTCCTTGGAGAATGATAGCCTGTCGGGTAAAAAGGTTATGAAATATGCCGATACCCTGTTGGTTTTCAGGGATACCCGCAATACTCCTGCCCTGCACGACGATGAAACATCTTTATTTTACATTGGGAAAGGCCAGCTTGTTTTCGATCAGTCGGGCAATTACCAGATATTCAACAGTGACCTGATCTGGGGAGTTCTGGATTCACCCAAAAAGTTGATCCGGTTATTGCCGATGGACTATCAACCGGTAAAGCTAACAAGTGACAAATGAAAGACCCCGTAAACATTAGTTGAAACTAATGAAGGCAGTAACTCATTTCTCACAAACCGTGGTCAGCCCGGCGAAAATCTTTTTGATTCTGATTTTGCTGGTGAGCTGCAAAAATAGTGTTCCTACTACATCCTATGATTTATTCCCGGTAGAGGCAAGCGTGTATGGGGAGGAGCTAAATTGGATTACATGCGCTGATGGAAAGAACATCCAGATTTATGATAGCATATTAGTTGTTAACGATGAGCATAATGAAAATTATTTATCTTTTTTCGGCTTAAATAGTCACAAATTATTAGGTTCGTTTGGAAGGAAATGCAAAGGGCCTGGTGAGTTCACTTCGGAACCGTGGCTTTTCAAGAACTCGTGGTCTGATGATAAGGGCATTTACTTTACAATGGTGGATCAGGGGAAGCAGAAGGTTTTTTATGCGTATGATATATTTGGCGAAAATTTTTTCAGTTATAATTTGAGCGAAATATTATCCCGAAATGAACAGAAATACAATTAGTTTAAATTTCCTGATCGGGCTGTTTTTCAGCTTTCAATTAGGGCTTTCTCAAAATGTTGAACGGATCGAACCTTTTCCCGGGTAAAAGCTTGTCGTGCGGTGAATATTACCAAACCTAGGATGGTGTAGAACTTGCGGATCTTTACAAAAATGGTTTTTTTGAAAACCGCAAATTCACCAATCCGCAGAAACATGAATCCTTGATGAAAATGATAAAGGGGATAAAGGAAGGAGACAACCCAATCATTGTGCGCTATATTTTTAAAGAGGATGAGTGAAACTGATCATTGAAAATAATTGCAAGTCATTATGCATTTCAGTGCTGTCGCGGAAACAGATCGATTTTCACCCGATAAAATCTCCCTTTCGTGTAAAAAAGAGGCTTTCCTGGAGAAGCCTCTTTTTTTTGGTATAGATTTATCATCTAAATGCTGAACAAAAACTGGAATTCATGAAAAAGCTAATCGTATTTGCTCTTATCGCCGGACTCTCCTTACCCGCTTTAGCTCAGGTTTCTCCTTATCTTGAAAAAGGTAAGAGTGGTTTGGGAATCAAGGTTGCAGGAGAGCAGAGCTATACATTAAAGGGTTGCACCGGATCAATCGGCGGATCCTATAAAGGGGTTGTCGATATCGAAGCATTCTATTATGCCGATCAATTTGACAGTGAAGCATTGGGGCTGATATCTGATAAACCGACCTCCTCGGGTTTTCAGGCTACCGCTACCTGGTGGGTGATCCGCAAGCAGCCGGTAACCAATATCGGAGTTGACTTTGGCCTGGTAGCCGGTTATCAGAATTTTGCTTTCTCAAACTTCAGGAGTCTGGCTTTTCCGGCTAACACCATTGATTACAATGGATATAGCGAGGGCATGATCGGTTTTGACTCCAAAATCAATATCAATCTGACCAAAAACTGGTACCTGATGCCAGGCTTTTCAGCAATGTACAATATCGGAACCGACACCCAGACAATCAACGGTGTTGAGGATCCGGAAACCAGTACCGGTCTGATTAGTAATCTCAGTGTATCCCTATATAAACGCCTTACCCGGGGCGACGCGCTCTGTTTCTCACTGAACCAGGTCAGCGATACCTATAATTCGGGTACGGTTTACCAACTGGGTGTTGGGTATGTGATGGCGCTGAAATAGGGCCGTTACGCGTGACTCGTAACGCGTAACGCATTCTGCCTTACTTCACAAACGCCGCCTCATTCAGAAAATCAAAGCTCTGCTGTACCCCTAGGGCATCACTATGGGTGTACTGCTCGATCTCAACGTACCAGTCTTTGATCCGGTTAGCGTTCATCTGGTTAAAGATTGATGCGAAGTCCATCTTGCCGCTGGCGCCAATCTCTTTATCGTCTTTTATATGAGTTAATTTAAACTGATTGGGATATTTTTTCAGATATTCCACCGGGTTGGCCCCACCTTCCTGGCACCAGTAAACATCTAGCTCAAAGATGACTTTTTTCTTGTTCACATGATCCAGCATGTAGTCCAGGATCACCTGGTCCCCGATCTTTTTGAATTCGACCGTATGATTGTGATAACCGAAGGTCATGCCGGCATCTGCGGTTTTTTCCCCAATCGCGCTGAAATAATCGCAATAGGTTTTCAGATCGTCGAGCGGACTTTTATCATTCACCGGCATCGAGGCCTGAACCATATATTTGCAACCGATTTTATGATGTGTTTCGATGGCTTTGTCCCACCAGCTCATGATTTCGGCCTCCTTTTCTTTGGAATAGCTGTGACCGACATGCGTACTGGTGCACTTCATGCCCAGATCCCCGATTCTCTTTTTAAAACCTACCGGGTCCAATCCATAAACCTTACCGTCGCTATATCCTGCCAATTCCAGATTTTTATATCCAATTTTGGATAGCAATTCCAGCACTTTCTGAATGCCATCCTTGCTGATCATCTCTCTCAGGGAATAAAGCTGTATTCCGATATTTTTTCCGCCAGAGGACGGCATCATATTGGAACCAAATAAATTGGGAGCTAACAGTCCGCCTGCCAGGATCAGGGTTGACTGCCGTAAAAAGTCGCGTCTGCTTTTCATATTGCTTTAGATTTTTTCAGGCTCCAAGGTAATGAATGTTGAAACTAATGGCAAAAACCTTCACTGAAAGCCTGAATTCACTCCGGATTAATTGAAAGTTGGCTTGTAAATGATTAAATTAGCCAGATGAACCGTCTGTTTTTCATCGTATTGTTCCTGCTCCAGGGAATCGCGGCCTTGCCTCAGAATGAAGTATGGACTGCGGAGCAATTGCAGTCCGACAGTATCCGGTTGGCTGCCTTGCCGAAGCTGGTTCTGAAAAACCGGTTGAAATCAGGTTTTCTGCCGGTTAAAGTAGATAATTCCACATCCACCTATTTTCCTCCGCTGTTCACCCAATTTGGTTGGTCGTGCAACCAATGCAGTTCAATAGCCTACCTTTTCACGTATGAACTGAATGTTTTGCGAAGAAAGCAGGCTTCGATGCCAGAGAACAGAATGTCGTTGCTATTTCCCTGGAATATGTTGAATTCAGGGAGTTCCACTACCGGGGTTTCCTATTTTGACAGTTGGGACCTGGTTGATGGGGCAGGGTGTGCGAGTGTGAAAGATTTTGGTCATGGAACCGGCAATAGTAACGAAGAGTGCACCAACTGGATGTCGGGCTATCCGAATTATTACCGGGCCATGCAAAACCGGATCGAGGGCACTTATGCATTGGATATCGGTACTGAGGAGGGCCTTCAAACATTAAAGGGCTGGTTTTTTAATCATGGCGTGGGGCGGAGTCCGGGTGGAGTGGCCAGTTTTCAGATTGCTTCCTCCGGAATTGAGTCGGTTCAGCTTCCATTAGGTACGGAGGATGCCGGGAAGACACTGATAACGCGATTTGCTTCACAGGTGGGGCACAGCATGACCTTCGTCGGGTACAACGATAATGTTTGCTACGATTTTAACGGCGATGGCCAATATACGAACGACATCGATACCAATGGAGATGGGAAAGTCACTATGCTCGACTGGGAAGAGGGGGCGTTGATCTGTGTGAACTCTTTTAAGGAATTTTATGATGCCGGCAAAGCCTATGTGGCCTATCGGTTATTGCCGAAGAATCATAATAACGGGGGAATCTGGATGCGGTCGATTTTGGCCGTGCGGGCTTATGAAACGTATCAGCCCAGGCTTGGACTGCGAGTCAAGTTATCCCATCCGAGCCGGTCGAAGCTCAGGATCACCGCCGGGGTTGCACAGGATCCTGGTGCCAGCAAGCCTGATCATGTCCTGGATATTCCGGTTTTCAAATATCAGGGAGGAGGATTGCCTATGCAGGGAACGGGGACAGCGGGTGCCAATATTATTGAAATCGGGATCGATGTATCGCCCTTGCTGGATTTCGTGGAACCCGGCCGGGAAGCATCATTTTTTCTGGTTATCAACGAAAAAGATCCGGATAACTCTTCTGACGGGCTGCTCGACCAATTCGCTTTTCTGGATTATACCAACTCGGCTCATGGGTACCCCTATCCCAAGTCGCAAATCACCATTGTCAATGGTTATCAGGATTTTAAAATCAAGTTTACCCCTCATCATAATCCCCCTACGATCACTAATACTGCACTTCCGGGAGCCATTGCAGGTGAGGCCTACCAGGTGAAGTTGGAGGCGACCGGCGGCACACCTCCATACAAATGGCTGCCGATCGACCGGACTTACCAGGAGGAGGTTTTTACTGATACTTTTCCTTCGATTACGGAAAAACGTTTACTGCCGGTTAGCTCCGGGAGCAACGACAAGGTACTGGCAAATCTCGGGTTCAGTTTTCCGCTGTATGAAAAACAATTTAGCCGGATGACAATCTATACCTCAGGTTATCTGATGTTTGAGGCAAACAATTTGACCTACCCTTATGCCATTGACAAAATTAAACTATTAGGTTTGAACCGGGCCATTTTTCCCTGGTGTAATGAAGAATTGTCGCTGCCCAAGAACGATGACTGGATATATTTTCAGACCGATAGTTCAAAGGCTACTATCCGGTGGAACGCATCAATCATGGAGGGGAGTAGGTCACGGGATGTGAATTTCGCCACCCGACTATATCCCTCTGGAGTCATCGAGTTTTATTACGGGAATATCGAAATGCGTCCCACGTTTAATTGGTTTGCAGCGATTGCAGGCGGTAGAGCTGACCATTATATCTATCCGGAGATAAACTACACCGGAGTCAGCAACGGACTGAATATCAGGTTTACTCCTAGTGATTATCCGGATGGGTTCACGCTTTCAGAAGACGGGCTGCTCACAGGAATTCCTTCGAAGCCTGGCAAGAGCGTAACTTTTAAGGTTTGGGTCGAAGATTGCAACAGGCTCAGGGGATTCCGTGAATTCACGCTGACAACCGCCTCTCTGGGAACCTCAACTCCGGAATCAGCAAAACCAGCAGTGATTGTTTATCCGAATCCCGTTACCGATCAATTATGTATTCATTTACTCAATGCCCAACCCGGAACGGTGATCCTCGAATTGATGGACCTCACGGGCAGAAAATTGCTGCGAAAAGAGTTTTTAGCAACTGGCGGCGATCAGTTTCTGAGATGTAATGAGATCGGGAATTTGCCACAGGGAATCTATATTTATCGGTTGAGCGGGATTGCTGAGGGGAGTGGGAGACTCGTCAGATAACTATTTATCTTGCAGCTGATTTCCGGACAATAGAAAATGAAAACCTGCGCATAAATTGAATATCCAACTAATTCAGATCACATGAAAGCTATTGTACATGAGAGATTTGGCTCGCCCGATGTTCTGGAATACAAAGAGGTTGATAAACCGGTTCCTGGCGACGATGATGTTCTGGTGAAGGTGTTTGCATCTTCGGTGAACTTCAACAACCTGGTGTACATGAGCGGAAAACCGGCTATGGCCCGTATGATGGGTGTCGGACTTTTTAAACCGAAGTACAGAATAGCCGGGGGCGATATTGCCGGTGTCGTTGAAGCAGTCGGGAAGAACATTCAGAGATTCCATCCGGGTGATGAGGTTTATGGCGAATTGAGCGAACATGGATTCGGCGCCTATGCCGGGTATGTCAGTGTTCCTGAGAAGTTTATTGCACCTAAACCCTCAAATTGGTCGTTCAGTGAAGCTGCGGCGGCTGCCCAGTCGGCCGTTGTAGCCCTCCAGGGTCTTCGGGAAAAAGGAAAAATTAAACAGGGAGACAAGGTCCTGATTTATGGTGCATCCGGTGGTATCGGCACCTTTGCCGTTCAAATAGCCAAGGCTTTCGGAGCTGAAGTTACCGGCGTTTGCAGTACCAAGAACTTCGATCTGGTTCGCTCTCTCGGGGCCGACCACCTCATCGATTATACAAAAGAAGATTTTGTCAAAAGCGGGCCGTACGACCTGATCCTGACCACTGCAGGCTATCGCCCGATATCTGATTACAAAAAGGCATTGGCCGCCGGTGGAAGATACGTGCTGATTGGAGGTTCCATGAAGGGCGAAAAAGCCATGTCGCAGATTATGGAATCTATGATGTTGGCTCCATTTATGTCCCTCAATAGCGACAAGAAAATGGGAGCCCTTACTATGGTGCACAATCCAAATGATCTGATTGATATTAAGGAACTTGCAGAATCTGGCAAAATCAGGTCTGTCATCGACCGGAGTTACCCGTTGTCAGAGGTTGCCGAGGCTTTCCGGTACTATGAAAACCGCCATGCAAAGGGGAAAGTGGTTATTACGGTATCCCCTGATTAATACCCGGGATATCTCAGGCTCCCTCCGGCTTTACCCGTGCCCCGGAAAAACCATTACCTTTATTGCCGACTTACATGGTCTGATCCGATATAATCAGCAAAAACCTATGAAAAAAACTCTGCTTCGCCTTATCCCGGTTTTGTCGATCCTGGCATTGCCTTTTACATCCTGTTCGAAAGATCCTGCACTTGGCGATATCCAGGCAACGATCGACGGTTATACGGTAACCTTTTCAGTTTCAGCCAAAGATGTGGATACCTATCTCTGGGATTTCGGAGATAATACCACCAGCACCGAAGCTGCGCCGGTACATACTTATCTGATGTCCGGAACCTATACCGTGAATCTGACCGTCAGTGGCAGCGCGGGTGAAAGCAAGACTTCAAAGCAAATCGAGCTATTGCCGTCGGTGACTGAATTGCTGACCGGAGGCCCCAACGCAGCAAACGGCAAAACCTGGGTGCTTAGTTCCGCTTATATCTCCGGCGTTAACGGTGCCGGTGCCATCGATAATTCCATGCTCGTGATACTCCCTTCGGTGGAAAATATGGTGACGGCGATCGGTCTCGATGGAGAATATGATAATGAGTATACTTTTTATGCCGATGGCCGGTATTCGGTTGACGTGAAAAACGGCATTGCCCTAACAGCCGGTCTGTACGGGGCTTCTATCGGGAACATCGTTAATTACGGAAATACGGAAAATAACCTGAGTATTTACGGGGGAACCTATACTGCCCCTGAAAGCTCCACCTGGACTATCCACCACGAGGATCTGGTGGTGGATGCCTGCAGCAACCCATTAGGCACGGAGGTTCCCGCCCTGCACGGAAACGTAACATTAGCCGGGAAAAACTGGATCTCGCTGTCTGACGGGGCCTTTTTCGGCATCCTCGACTATCCGTCGACCCGGAAGTTCATCATCAGGGAGATTACAGCCGAAAAGATGCACGTCGCTCTTTTTGTATGCGGATATTATGCCGATCCGGATGCCTGGTCGATCCCGGCCTACTTTTTTCATGTGACATTTGTGCCGAAGAAATAAGATCGGAATGAGGATGAAAACGATTGCACCGGTGCTTTTGCTATTCCTGTTCATTCAGGTTTCGGGGCAGGAAAAGAAAGAGATCGGGGAAAAGATGAAGACGAAGATCCTCGATGAGGTGGTGGTTAGTGCCGGACGTTACGAGCAGAAATTATCTGAGGTGACGGTCTCGATGGAAGTGCTGAAATCCCACCAGATATCCAATCAGAATATCACTTCCCTCGATATGATTCTGGAGAAAACATCGGGAATCACGATACTCGACGGACAGCCGAGCATCCGGGGCGGGAGCGGGTACAGTTACGGCGCCGGCAGCCGGGTGCTGATGATGCTGGATGATATGCCGATGATTTCAGGTGATGCGGGGGATATCAAGTGGAACTATCTGCCGGTTGAAACCATCAACCAGGTGGAAGTCGTCAAGGGCGCTTCATCTGTTCTGTATGGCTCATCGGCACTAAACGGGGTGATTCATGTGCGTAACCGTTTCCCGGGAAATGATCCGGAAACCGAGATCACGGTTTTTGGCGGGGGATACATGAGTCCGGCAAGGAAGGCGCTGGACTGGGGGAATAAATCTCCCTATTTCGGCGGAGCCACTTTTTCGCACCTGCGGAAAATCGGGAACCTCGATCTCATGCTGAGCGGCAACTATTTTCAGGATAACGGATATCGCGAAAAGGAGTGGGAAAAGCGCGGCCGCGGAAACCTGAACTTGCGCTATCGGTTTAAAAAGATTGAAGGGCTGTCGGCTGGAATCTCTGGCAGCATAATGGCTATCGATGCTTCCGACTTTTTGCTCTGGCAGAACGCCGATTCGGGGGCCTTCAAACAAAATCCGGCCACCTACATTCCCTATTCGGGATTGCGGTATAATGTGGACCCGTATATCGAGTATCTGACCGGCAATGGGGGCAAGCACTCGCTGAAAACCAGGATCTTTACCGTTGGAAATGTTAATGAGGATTCTACCAAAAGCAGCTATTCGAGAACGTTATACTCCGATTACCGGTATCAGAAGAATTTTAAGAACGGGATGGTATGGTCGAGCGGCGTGTCGTTAACCGCTTCAAAGATTGAAGCCAATTTCTACTGGGATCACTACTCTGCCAATTATGCCGCTTACTCGCAGCTTGACGCCCGGGTGGGTGAACGAATCAAGCTGTCGGGTGGGGTTCGGTGGGAAAAGAATATGCTCGACGGGGAGTATGACGATGGCATACCCGTGGTGCGGAGCGGAATAAATTACCAGATAGCAAAGGCCACCTTCCTCAGGGGATCTTTCGGTCAGGGATACCGTTTTCCGTCGCTTGCCGAGAAATATGCCAGCGCCGAGGTGGGCGGATTAAAGATTTTTTCGAACCGCGGTCTGCAGCCCGAAAAGGGTTGGAGTGCAGAAATCGGGGCGAAACAAGGATTTTCGATAGGAACCTGGAAAGGATTTGCCGATCTCGCACTTTTCCAGACCCGTTACAGCCAAATGATCGAATATACCTTCGGGATGTATCTGCCCGATACCATTAAGGTACCGAGCTTCGATTATCTCGGCTTTAAAGCGCTGAACATCGGAAATGCCCGGATCACCGGGGCCGAACTGACACTGGCCGGTGAAGCGACCTACGGCTCTGTCATACTGCGGATTATCTCAGGATACACCTTTATGCAGCCCATCGATGTCGATAAAAAGGAGGCTGGCGGATCTGACGTCGATGCTTATATCCTCAAATACCGCTGCAAACACTCACTTAAGGCCGATTTTGAAGCCGAGGTGAGCAGGTTCCTGATCGGCGTAAATTTCAAGTACAACAGCCGGATGATCAATGTCGACAATGTATTCACCGATTCCTTCACCGGCAATCTGTTCCTTCCCGGTTATCCCGATTACCGGAAGAGCCATGATTCTGCCTATATGCTCATGGATCTGCGGTTAGCGGTAAACATCACCAAATCACTCAGAATCAATCTGATCGCCCGGAATCTGCTGAACAAGGAGTACATCGGCCGACCGGGAGATATCGGGGCGCCGAGGAATTTGACGGTGCAGGTGAGGGTGAAAATATCGTGACGCGTAACGCGTTACGAGTTATTGGAAAGTTCGATTATTATGATTATCATTATCCATTGATTGTTCTGTTCCCCCCGGAATGATCGTGACTAAAACTTAATAATAATTAATTCATCAGACTGATTTGAAAGCCCGGAACTGTTTTACCGGCCTTGAGGTTCCAATGCATACACCTGGATCTTATCTGGTTAAATCGGGTTGACTCACTCATACAAAATTACGTACGCGACTATTACTAACCATAAATATCAAAGCGATGAAACAGATCTTGTGTTTAAACAATTTGAAGGCAATTTTTATGTTCTTCTTTGTTTTAGTATTCAGCGATTGTATCTGCCAAACCAACACGACCCCATTGAAAACTCAGGAGTTAAAGTCGTATAAGAAACTAGTAGAAGAAATTCACATACCAACTTTCCTAACACGCGTTGGCGATAAGATGGTTCTTTCTAATTGGAAAGGAGACACTTTGTTGTACGTTTATTCTTTACCTGATTTTAAGTTTCTGGGAGGTACTGGAACGAAAGGCAAAGGTCCCGGCGAAATTCAAGCATTCCCTATGTTTTGCGAATCGGAAGATGAGTCACTTTATATTTGGGGATATACCCATAAAACGATCAGGAAATGCGATGTTACTAAAGAAGGAGAATTTAAAGTCAATAAGATTATAAACTTACCTTATTACATGAATTTTAATAAAATGCACATTATAAAAGATTCACTATTTATTTATTACCTTCCGGTAGAACTAAAGATTGTTAAAACTGACTTAAAGAGTGGTCGGGATTTAGACAACATTGTGTTGAAAAAGGATGACCACAAAGAAGCTTTTTATTATAAAAATAGTGGGACAGTGGCTGCTAACAACTCATTTTTAGTTTACGGCTACTTTTATAAAAAGCAGATCGATATTTACAAAGTTGCTGATTTCAAATTACATAAACAGATCATTGGTAAATACAAGAAGCAGGATCCAGTTATTAAAGATGAGAATAACCTGACTTATTATACCAGTATTGTTGCAGGTAAGAAATATTTCTATGCTTTATACGAGGACATAAAAACCAAAAGGCCGATTATAGAGGTATATGACTACAATGGTTCCTTTCAAAAGGAATTAAAACTCGACATTAAACCCGAAATATTCATTGTCGATGAGGCAAAAAATACAATTTATGGGTATGCCCTTAATAGTAATTATGAGCCATGCTTCATGAGATTTGAATATTAATCCCAATTAATCCCAACGAAGATATGGCGGATCGAATTGGAGGAGGAAGGGGCGAGTCGCACTCGCCCTTTTTTCGTTACGCGTCACGCGTTACGCGTCACGATTATTTCAACGGCAAAACGTACCCTATCGCCAGCTGGAAATAGGTTCCCGTGCTGTAGGTATCAAAATACTGATTGAACGTAAAACTAACCGCATCGCCTTTGCTGAGGCGTTTGAACAGAGATACGTTGAGCTTGCTGACCAGTCCGGTGCTGTTGCCGGTTTCCTCAACGTCGGCAATCTTCTGCGTTTGTTGACCGAAGTTATACAGAAGGGAGTAACCTGGCATCAGATTCCAACCATCCGATAACTGGAAATTTATCCGGGTATCGAAACCTGCAATCCCTTCGCTGTACCCTTTGCTTTCATAAATATCGTTCGTTGAAAGCAGCATTTTGTAATCCGAGAATGAAAAGTTCTGATATCCGGCCAATAAGCCAAAATTTACTTCGATATTCTGAACAGGTTGCTTGCGTAGCACCCACCAGGTGGCGGTAGCAACTACTCCCGATGAGCTGGCATTGGTATTGAGCAACCCTACTGCACTTTTATCGTATTTGTCATAATAGTAGGAAGCCTCGATGTCAACAATCCCTTTAATAGATCCACCGATTTTCCCCATACCACCTTTTAGGGTATATCCCTGTTCTGCTCCGGCGCCGATAGTTATACCACTTTTCCCCTTTTCAAGGAAAGGAGATACCTGAGAAACTGCCGGCAACGACAGGCCAGCGATCATGGCCAATAAAAGTATTTTCTTCATGGGCGCAAAAATAGGTTTTTAATTGATGCTGAAGATATTAAAAGGGAAATTTGTTGTCAGATTTGCCACGTTCTACTGATTGCTAGTTGTAATGGTTTGAAAAACAAAAAGTTGTAGGTTAAACTAAAACAGAAATATGACCTTGGCGACGGTATTTTGTCGGGGCTAATCCGGTGTGGTTCAGAAAGGCAGATGAAAAGTGCTGTGACGAGCAAAATCCGCACTCCAGCGCAATCTGGGTGAGCTTCATGTTGGAATCAGAGAGCAACGATTTTGCCTTATCGATCCGCATATTGATTAAAAAACTGGATGGCGTAAAGCCGCTGAGCTTTTTCACTTTCTCGTTGAACGAGGTGACTCCCATTCCAAAATGCGCCGCCATCTCGTGAATCGACCATTTTTTCTCGATTTCGCTGCTCAGCATCTTTTCAAAGGCCGATATCCACTCTACCTTCTCTTTGGCTTCGAGATGCTGCGACTCCAGAAGCCGGGTAGTGCCGATCAGCAGATTCTCCAGAATGTTGTAAACCCGAACCCGGTATCCGAGCGATTTGTTCGATAATTCGGAATATAGCTCTCCAAACAGACTCTTAATACTGAATGCTTTAGATAGAACCGGGGTGTTTTTTAAGGCAATGGAATGCCCGATCGCATCGAGCTCCTTTTTTCCGAGCCGCGACCATTCCGCCAAACGAAAAATCCCCTTCCGGTCGTAAAACTCCGGCGAGAGTATGAGCCAGAAAATCTCGCCCCGATCAACAATCTCCTTACGGCTGCCATGCCACTCCCAGGGACAGGTAACAAAACCATCACCCGGAAGTAGTTGATAGCTAACGTTATCGATATCCCAGGTGTATTTCCCCCGACTTACAAAACAGATCTCGATGCCTTCATTGAAGTGCATCTTCAGAGATTCAGGCTTGATGTTTAGATACCGCTGATGACCGAATTCCCGGATCTCCTGAAATTCTTCGATCACCTCAGGGTTTGTAATTTTATCATTTACAACTGAATAGAAAAAGTAATCGCTCATGACTTTACAAAATACATCGCTGTAAAAATATGAAAGTGTATGATCTTACAAAAACTAACTTTGTGAGATTGGAAATAAGAGGGTTAACCTGGTTTGCCATGAGATATATTAAAGAACATCAATATCCAGATATGAAAAGTCAGCTTGCCGAACTGTTGGAATACAAAAAAGTATTCGAAAATGAATTAACTGAGGATATTCTTCCCTACTGGATTAAAAATGGGGTGGAACAAAATGGTGATGGATTTTACGGGGCGGCCGACCTGAAGGGGGTTCCGGTACTGACTGCCAAAAAATCCTGTGTACTCAACGCGCGGATCCTCTGGACCTTTTCAGCGGCGGCCATGAAGTACAATAATCCGCTCTACGCCTCAATGGCTGAAAGGGCTTTCAACGTGTTGCAAAAGCATTTTGCCGATGCAGAATTTGGCGGGTATTTTATGGAGGTCAATCCGGATAATACTTTGTCGTCGGGCATAAAACATACTTATGCACAGGCATTTGTGATCTATTCACTGTGCAAGTTTTACGAGTATAAGCCCAATGAGGCTACGTTGAAAATCATCCGTGATTTTTTCTGCTTGCTCGAGGATAAAACTAAGGATCCCGAAAACATCGGGTATAAAGAGGCATTTACCCGCGACTGGCACCGGTTTGAGGAGAACCGGATGGCCGACAACAATGAGCCGAAGTCGATGAACACTCACCTGCATATTCTGGAAGCCTATTCGGCGCTGTATAAAATCTGGAAAGACGAGCGGGTGAAAGTGAGGCTGACGGAACTGATCAATCTTTTTATCGAAAAAATCATTCGAAACGACGGGCACCTGGGGCTGTTTTACGATGAACAGTTCAATGAGGCCGAGGCATCCAAAGGGATCTGCTCATTCGGTCACGATATCGAGGCATCCTGGCTGATCTGGGAAGCGGCCGAAATACTCGGTGATGAAACGATCAAAAAGAAAATGTTGCCGCTCTCGCAACGGATGGCCGACGCCGTAGATGTATCGGGATTGGATAAAGATGGCGGGCTGTTTCTGGAATCCACCCGGTTCGGGAGCCACATCCGTACCAATAAGCACTGGTGGCTCCAGGCCGAAACGCTGGTCGGGTTTATGAACGCCTATCAGCTGACGGGCGATGTGAAATACTGGGAAAATGTTAAGTTGTCGTGGAATTTCATCGATAAACACGTGATCGATCACGAAAACGGCGAGTGGTTCACGAAGGTTAATCGCAAGGGAGTTCCTTACTTGACCGAGCCCGAAGATGATCCGTCGCCCTATTACCGGAACGACTGGAAAATTGATCCCTGGAAGTGCCCTTACCACAACGGAAGGGCGATGATGGAACTTTTAAATAGAATCGATCTGATTGTTAACCAGATAAGCTAATTGCCATGAAAACAAAATCCGCCTTTTTAACGTTTTTTATTCTGATAGGCATTCTTTCTGTAAACCAGGGAGTTGCCCAGATTCAGGATAATCAATTTTTACCGCAGCTGTCTGCATTTGCTGCCGAAACCCAACAGTGGAACGAGGGTTATTCAAGGAGTACCGGGCAGAATGATTTTACCTATTCGGGGCTGAGGCCGGGCCTCACCGACTGCATGCTAACCCGTTGCTCAACGGGCGATATGGCCATCGAATGGGAAACACAGCCGGTTGGTGCCTATGTAAAAGGTGGAGCCGGCTTTGTCTGGCTGGCGGCCATCGATATTACCAAAGCGAAGCATGTTTTTGATGTTTTTATCAACCAGGTAAAGCGGTTCCAGATTACCTCAGCCAATGGAATGTCGTGGGAGATAACCAATCCCGATGGCGGTCGCCTGCGGTTTGTCCCGGTTAAGAACGACCCTTACTGGGAGGCCCACGGATACATGTCGCTTTGGGCGCCCGAGCAATGGCTGACCCCCGGAAAGCCGATCTCCATAAAGATTGTCGGGGAAAAAGAAAACAACAACAGCTGGATTATCGTGTACAAGGCAAAGGATGCCCAATCCTATCTGCAAAACTCGTTTAAATGTGAAACACGGGCAACGGTCACTATTCTCAAAAAGGAGAACAGCTACCGGTTCGGGATTGTGGTTCCTGCAAAATACATCGGTCAGGAATTGGTTTTAACCACCGGCAAAAAATCCTATAAATTGAAGGTGGAAGCCAGTGGCGATCAGGGGAAAGCAGTTTTATCCATCAATAAAAATATGGATAATCAATCTGTTCTGATTGCAGATGATTTTGGCGAAATGGTTTATCTCAGCTCAGTTTCTTCACCAAAAAGTGAAAGTATTCTGATCAAGGATGCGATCCTGCGCAGTGAGATTGCCACCCTGGCGGATGGGTCCATCGAGGTAAAAGCAACACGGGATTTCATACCTCAGGGATATTCATCGCTGTCTATGCTGGCCGGTTCGAAACTGGCAGGAGGTAAGATTCTCCTGATGAATTCGAGCCATCAGGATATTGCCTGGATGGATTCGCCGGAAAAGTGTGTGATTGAGCGGGATACCATGCTGCTGACTCCTTTGTACAACAGGGCAATAAACGATGCATCATATCGGTTCGACATCGAGGATGCGCTCATGCTGAAGGAGTTCATTCAGCGCCATCCCGATAAAAAGGAGGGGATCATCCGGTTGCTGAAAAACGGACAGCTCTCGTGTGGATCTACGTTTATCCAGCCTTATGAGGAGATGTATTCGGGCGAAGCGCTGGCCCGGCAGCTCTATTTCGGAACCCTCTGGCTGAAAAAGGAATTCGGCTATTCGGCCAACACCTACTGGAACCCTGACGTCCCGGGAAAAACGCTGCAAATGCCGCAGATATTGAGCAAGGCCGGTACCAAATATATGCTGATCAGCCGGTTCGAAAAGGGAGTTTACAACTGGTACAGTCCCGATGGTTCTTTCGTGACAACCTATTCACCCGGCCACTATTCCGCGGATTTCCAGGCATTGCACAAAGATTTTCCGTATGCTTCCGATTATATCGCCGGAAGCCTCACAACCTGGGATAAATACTATGAAGCAAACTCCTCCGGCAAGGTGGTTCCGCTGTTTTCCGATTGGGATATGAGTCCGGCCAACGATTACAGCAAGATCATCAATACCTGGAATCATCTCCGGAAAATCGAATCCGGCAGCCAAGCAGTTACTGATCTGGCTTTGCCAAAAATCGAGTTGTCGTTAACGCCCGATTTTATCAAAACCTTTAGCGCCCGGGCGGGCAATATTCCCTCGGTGAAAGGGGAACGGCCGGCTGTCTGGCTCTACATTCACGGACCGACGCATGAAAAAACCATCAAAACGAGCCGCGAAGGGGATATCCTGCTGACCGTGGCGGAGAAATTTGCAACCATCAATGCCATGATCGACGGTTCATTTTCAGGTTATCCCGGGCAGCAGCTGTCGGCAGCCTGGGAGTCAAAGATTTACCCCGATCACGGATGGGGCGGAAAGCATGGCGATATTACCGATGCGATGTTTGCCGAAAAATATCAGTTTGCCAAAAGCGAAGCTGAAAAGGTGATCAAAAAGAGTATCACCGCGATCTCATCCAAAATAAAAACGGTGGCCGAACACGGCATTCCCGTTACGGTTTTCAACAGTCTGAGCTGGAAACGGTCGGACCCGGCCAGCGCTACCCTGGTTTTCGATCCGGCGAAGGTACGGGGCATCACCCTGACCGATGCCGGCGGGAAAGAGGTCCCGGTACAGCTGGCAAACACCCAATATTATGCAGATGGTTCCATCAAATCAGCAGTGCTTCAGTTTATTGCGACCGATGTTCCCTCGATCGGGTACAAAACCTATTATGTAAAAACTTCAGGGAAAGAGCAGCTGAAACCTACATCAACCTCGGGTAATTCATACGAAAACAGGTATTATAAAATCGAACTGGCCGATGGCGGCTTATCGGCTATTTTTGATAAGGAGCTGAATAAAAATCTGATTAATAATAAAAAATTCAACGCCGGCGAGGTATTTACCCTGCACTCCGAGGGTACGGGCGCCGGTGAGTTTGCCGATATTCAGCAACCGGATATGGAGGGATATGATAAGGCGGGGAACTATCGGGCCAACTGGAAAATGGTGGAGAGCGGTCCGGTTTACACGAGTTTCATCAACCGGCAGCCCATCAGGAACGCCGTTATTGAAGAGAAAATCATTTTGTATCATGATTTGAAAAAGATCGATTTTGAGATTGCCCTGCTGAACTATGAAGGGATCCTTTACCGCGAGTACCGGATGGCTCTGCCGGTGAACATGAACGACGGACAGGTAAGTTACGAAGTGCCTTATGGAGTTGTCAATGTGGGGAAAGACGAGATCAGGGGTGCTGCCGGCGAGCGTCATCAGACCAACTGTGCAGATATTCATCCGCGGGGAATCGAGAACTGGATCGGGATCAGCAACAGTGAGTTTGGGGTAACCCTTAGCTCAGGTGTGGCCGTGGCCGATTATATCGATCCAACGGGTCAGCCGGAAGGTTCACCGATTTTGCAGCCCCTGCTGCTGGCCTCGCGCAGGAGCTGTCACGGGGAGGGAAATGAGTATCTGCAAACAGGCGACCATCACTTTTCGTTTTCCCTGACCTCGCATAAACCAGGTTGGGAAAATGGCTTCCGGTTTGGCCGCCAGGCTAACGAAAAGCTGCAGGTGGTGGTGGATGCAATTCCTTACCAGTCGGCATCGCTGCCCGAGGAGATGAGCTTTTTTAATCTGCAGAATGACAATCTGGTTATCTCGGCCATCAAAAAGGCGGAGGACGACAACGGCGTTGCCATCCGGATGTACGACCTGTTCGGTAAGGCCACGGAATTGAATCTGAAATGTTTTAAACCACTCAAAGAGCTGTCGAAGGCCAATCTGATTGAAGAAAAAACAAGTACCGTTCCGGTGAAAAACGGCGTAATCTCTACTCAGATTGGCGCCTATAGCATCGAAACAATTATTGTCAACTAATGAACAAAATACTTTTAAGGTGCACGTTTGCCGCTGCCCTGGGCGGACTCCTGTTTGGATATGACACGGTAATCATTAACGGAGCCATGACCGATCTGGTCAGGTACTTTCAGCTGAGTCCCGCACTGCAGGGATGGACCGTGAGTTCGGCGCTGATCGGGTGTATCCTCGGTACTTTGCTGGTGAGCAAACCGGGCGATAAATATGGGGTTCAGGTAGTGATGCAGGTATTGGCCCTGATGTTTTTTGCCTCGTCGGTGGGATGCTGTTTCGCCACTAATATCAGTATGTTTATCGCATTCAGGTTCATCGGCGGACTCGCTATCGGGGGTTCCTCGGTACTTTGCACCACCTACATTGCCGAGATTTCCCCGCCGAAGCACCGGGGTGTGCTGGCTGCCACCTTTCAGCTGGCCATTGTTTCCGGCATTTTGTTGTCGCTGGTGTCGAATTATCTGCTGCTCGACAGTGGTGAAAAAAACTGGCGCTGGATGCTTTTAACGGGCGCACTGCCGGCCATCGCCTTCTTCTTTATGCTCCTGTTTATCCGGAAAAGTCCGCGCTGGCTGGTGAAAATGGGCCGCATCGAGGAGGCAAAAAAGAACATTCAGGATCTCTCGTCCAATGAGATAGATACCGATAAAACACTCGCTGAAATTCGCGAATCCATTAATAATGAGTCGATTGGCCAAAGAATAAATCTATTTAAAAAACCTTACCGCAAGATCATTATTATCGGGATACTGGTTGGTGCATTTAATCAGCTCACCGGTATCGGGATTGTATTTTATTACTCTTCGCAGATATTCAACATTGCTGGTTTTTCGAGCAGTTCCTCGATGGCCCAGAGCGTGATTCTGGGGGTAACCAACCTGATTTTCACTTTGGTGGCGATGGCCATTATCGATAAGGTCGGGCGAAAGAAGATGTTGCTGTTCGGTCAGCTGGGGATGGTTCTGGTGCTGGGGTTGTTCGGGTACGGACTGCTCACGGGGAATATCGGCGGATATTGGTTAGTGGTGCTGCTGGTGGCCTATATTGCTTTTTTTGCCGCCTCGCAGGGTGCGGTGGTTTGGGTATTGCTTTCAGAGATGTTTCCGAACATTATCCGGGCTCGGGGCGCTTCGGTGGGCTCATTGGCAAACTGGATTGTGAGCGCTTTGCTGAATCTGGTATTTCCCACGGTAATCGGACTGTTTGGCGCCTCTCAGGCTGCGCACAAGACCGGACTGAGTTCTGCCTTTCTGTTCTTTGCGGTACTAACCTTCGTGGGATATATCTATTTAAAAAGAAATATTATTGAAACCAACGGCAAAACGCTGGAACAAATTGAAAAAGAGGTGCTTAGCTAAACTATTTTAAGAAAGATTTATGAACGGATTTGAAAGAATAAATGCGGCGTTGAGGGGTGAAAAACCGGATAAGGTTCCGGTGATGCTGCACAATTTCATGATGGCTGCCCGGGAGCATGGCGTCACCATGGAGGAGTACCGTAACAGTCCGAAAGTAATTGCCGAGACCTTTATTGCGGCGGTTGAGAAATATCAGTACGACGGGATTCTGGTTGACATCGACACGGTTACGCTGGCCGGCGCCGTGGGTGTGCCGGTGGATTTTCCGGTCAATGAAGCTGCGCGAAGCCATCAGGGAAATCTGGCCAATCTTGAAGATGTAGTTTATCTGAAACCGGTTGATATTGAGGGTTATAAGTATATCCGGATATGGGTTGAAGCGGTCAGGCTGCTGAAAGAGTATTTTAAAGACGAGATATACATTCGCGGCAATTGCGACCAGCTGCCGTTTTCGCTGGCCAGCATGATGCGGGGCGCTCAGAACTGGATGCTCGATCTGATGACCGGCACCGATGAGCACCTCTTTCTGTTGCTGGAATACTGCACCAATGCTTGCTCGCAATTCATCAACCTGATGGCACAAACCGGGTGCGATATGGTCTCCAACGGCGACAGTCCGGCCGGTCCCGAAATGATCTCTCCGGATATGTATTTCAAATATGTGCTTCCCTATGAGCAACGGATCGTGAAAACCGCCCATCAGGCCGGAAAGGCTTATGCCCTGCACATTTGCGGCAATACCGAACCCATCTTGGAATATATGGTAATGACCGGTGCCGATGCGCTGGAGCTGGATTATAAAACAGATATTAATAAGATATTCAATACGATACATGATAAAGCCACCCTGATCGGGAATATCGACCCCAGTGGGGTACTGGCCATGGGATCGGTGGAACAGGTGAGGGCGAAAACGCTGGAACTCTTATCGGTTTACCAAAACTCAAACCGTTTTATCCTGAATGCCGGTTGTGCGATTCCGCCGACCACGCCATCCGAAAATTTGAAAATGATGATTCAAACGGCCAGGGAATTCCGGTCGTAGGGTGAGGACCCATGGGTCCTCACCCTACGTCAAATAGTTCAGATGCCCCATGAATATTGGGGGTTGAGTTCGTATCTTCGGCTCCCGAATTACGGTATACTCAAACATAAAATAAACTGCCATGAGGTCGAAACTTGTACTGATTTCCTGTTTAACGCTGATTTTAGCTGCTTTTTTTGCCGTAAGCAGCTGTCATAAAGATGATAACGATTGCACCATTAAGGTGTCAGGCATTGAATTTATTCCCAACTGCTTTCTCAAAGACGGGAAAATGGTTGGAATTGATTCCGACATTGCCCGCATGGCTCTGGAAAATGCAGGCGTCGATATCGAGATGGGTATGGCCGATTCATGGAATGCCGGCTATAATGCTGCGCTGGACGGAACAAACCGGGCGATGCTGACCGTAGGATATTCGGCCGAACGCAAGAACCTTTTCAAATGGGCCGGCCCGACCAGTCAGGGTATGTACGGAATTTTTGCCCGTGGAAACACCGGGCACACTTTCCCGATGAGCATCGAAGAATCTAAAACCCTCGGACCGATTGCGGCTGTCAGAGGCTGGCTCGAAACCACAACGCTCGAAGATCTTGGCTTTCAGAATTTGAAATATTTCGATACTTACAGTGCTGCTCTGGCGGCTTTCATGGGTGGAGAGGTGAATTTTATCGCCAGCGATTTCTTCCATCTGGCCAAATCAGTGCCTGCAGGATACTTTATGGATGAAGTTCATACCGTTACGCGATACAAGACGGTTTATTATTACATCGCATTTTCAAAGAATATCAGCGATGCGGTGGTGGAGAAAGTGCAGAGCGCCATCGAGACCCTGATCAAAGACAAAACCACGGTTTCCATCATGAAGACCTATATGCCGTTAATGCCGGGCGATTATCTTCCGGGGACGATCCAGCTGTTTGCCGAAGTATCACCGCCATATAATTACGGTATCGGTCACGATACCACCCGTGAGAATGTGGGCTCTTCGGTGGATATTGTCAATGAAATTCAGAGGCGGACCGGCTACGTGAATAAGATCAATCTAAGCACCTGGACCGATGCCTATACCATACCGCAATATTTGCCAAACAGCGCCGTATTTACCACTGCCCGCACTACGGAGCGCGAATCGATGTTCCAATGGGTCGGGCCGATTTGTCCCAATAAAACCTATTTCTATACGCTGGCAAAATCTGGAATTGTTATTGAAACCCTCGACCAGGCAAAAGCGCTCAAAACGATAGGTACGCCCAAAGACTGGTACACCCATGATTTCCTGATCAAGAATAACTTCGCCAATATTGTGGCTACCGCAATTACCACGCAGCAATCGTTTGAACAGCTGATGAACGGGGAGATCGAGGCTCTGCTGATGACCGATGTTGAGGTCAACTGGCTGGCCAAAGAAAACGGGGTATCGATGAGCGAGCTCACGCAAAACATGGAAGCCCTGAGCATTGACGGCTACATTGCCTTTTCGCTGAATACCCCAACCGCGGTGGTTCAGCAATGGCAGAGCAATCTGGATGCCATGAAAACCGACGGAACCTTCGATGCCATTTGGGCAAAATGGTTTAAATAGCACGGGATTCGGGCGAATATACGTACATCAATAAATATACCATTGTGATGGTAGGGGAGGATCCATGTATCCTCCCTTTTTTTCCCGGGTTTCGGGAGGAACCGCGGATATTGCAATCACGATGGTTGCGATGTTACGGGCGGATACATATACAACAAAATGCCCTATGGTGATGGTACGGGCGGATACATGGATCCGCCCCTACGGATGTTCGGGATGGGGCAATACCGGCCCTATGGGTCCGGGTGGCACGCGGCGAACCTGGTGGTCGATCCATGTGTTTGGAATGTTGTTTGTTTTTTTGGCAGCCGTTTTGGATATTGTATAACATTCTTTTTACCTTTATCAGGTAATTGATTTTCATGTACATCCCCACAGTGAATAATGAAATTGCAGAAATATTGAAAACCATAAACTTTCCGGAAGGAACTGGTTCTGCTTTTGCCGTGGACCGGGGAAGCTTTGAGAGGAGTAAGCTGAGGTTGCGAGGCGGGGAGGGGATGGTTCGCCCACTTTCGCATATTGAACTTTCGTATATTGAACTTTCGCATAGCGATACGTTATATGCTATTAAAAAGAGAATACTAAGTATAAAGCAAATAGATGCGATTTTATGAGTAATATTAGTTCAGATAGTCTTTTCCATTTTACACCAAAAGCGGAGTTTTTGGTCGGAATTTTGGAAAATGGATTTATTCCAAGATACTGCTTTGAGGAGACTAAACTTAGTTCAGCAATAAAAACTGGTTTATTAGCAGCATTTCCGATGGTTTGTTTTTGTGATTTATCCCTTAGTCAAATTTTAGAACATGTTGAATTATATGGTTCTTATGGAATTGGTATGAGAAAGGAATGGGGAATAAAAAATAAATTAAACCCCGTTATTTATGCAAATGTAGATTCTCTATTAGCGCACTCATTTGGACAATTATCTCAAGATATTATTAATATTCTAAATATAGATGCAGTTGATGATAAGTTTGCTGTTGCGGCTGATAATTATGTAAAGGTTTTAAAATATTTTAAATCATATCAAGGTGATTTTAATAGAAATGGAGGAGTAATTTCAAATGTTCGTTTCTATAACGAAAGAGAATGGCGATTTGTGCCAGATGTCGATTTTGATGGAAATATTGAAAATTCTCTTTCAAAGGAAGATTATGATAATACTATTAGATTAGCTCAAGAAAATCGTAAACTGAAAAAGTATAAATTAACTTTTAAACCAGAAGATATTAAATATATTTTTGTTAAATGTGAGGCTGAAATTCATCCATTGATAAAAGCAATTAGAGAAATTAATAGTAAACATAGTAGTGAGGAAATTGATATTTTGACATCAAAAATATTAACAACAGAACAAATAAGAGATGACTTTTAAAAATAACAGCATATAACATCAGCTACCCGTCAAGTGCGGCAGCAGTGGTTTTCGGTGTGCATCTTTCCGCTCGGGACGTGTTCCGGTTTGACAGGAAATCGCCCGCAGTCCGCACCTACGTGTAGCTTACTCCGTTATGCTTCATGCTAAAAAAACAAACATAATATGAGTATTTCAGACAAATTTTCAATTTTCTGTTCAAACCTGAGAATGGAAAAAGATGTAGTTGACACTATTAAATATCGCTATGAAAGAATAACCCAAGGGTTAAATACAGAATATTGGGGAAATGACTCGAAAATTTATCATAGTCTTTATGTTGGCTCATATGGTCGGGGTACTGACATTCATGTAAGTGATGTTGATATGTTGTTTCAACTGCCTTATGAAGTTTATGAAAGATTTAATAAGTATACTGGAAACAAACAATCGTCACTGCTACAAGAAGTAAAAAAAGCGGTTGAGAAAACATATAATTCTTATATGAGAGCTGATGGACAGGTAATTAAGATTGATTTTACCGATGGAATATGCTTTGAATTAGTACCTTGTTTTATAAACGATAATGGTAGTTATACTTACCCTGATACCAACTCTGGTGGAAGTTGGGCGACAACAAATCCAAAACCTGAAATTGCTGAAATCACATCTGCTAATATAAATTGGAATAAAAATTTAAAAAGACTTTGTCGTATGGCAAGAGCTTGGAAAGATAAATGGAATGTGCCTATTGGCGGATTATTAATTGATACATTTGCATATAACTTTTTAAAAAACTGGGAACATAAAGACAAATCATTTACATATTATGATTGGATGACTAGAGATTTTTTTGAGTATCTTAAAAGTAGAGATGAAAATCAAAACTATTGGTTATCACCTGGCGCAAATCAATATGTTTGGAGAAAAGGAAATTTTGAGTATAAAGCAAAACAATGTTATAATATTGCATTAGAAGCCTTGGAGCACGAAAGTAAAAATCAGGAGTATTCAGCAAATTTAAAATGGAGAGAAATATATGGAACAAAATTTCCAAGTTAATATCATTGAAGCACAAATTCGAGAGTGCTTTGGTCGGGTTGCATGGTCACATAAAACCCAAGAAAAGTGTGCAGACATTTTAAATCGGAGAAATAATAGAATAAAAATTTTCCAAATTGTTTTATCAGCAATTACAACGACTGGTATAATGATTACAGTCTTTGGTGACCAAAAATGGGTTGGAATTCTTACAGCTCTTATTTCTACAACTCTTTTGGCGTTAAATACATATTTAAAGAATTATGATTTAGGTCAAATTGCTCAAAAACATGCAGACTGTGCTTCGAATCTTTGGAATATCAGAGAAAACTATTTATCGCTGTTGACTGACATTAAGGCTGGAGTTTTGGATATTGAAAATATATCAATCAAAAGAGACGAGTTGCAAAATAATTTATTTAGTATTTATCAAGGTGCACCAAGGTCAATTAGTGGTGCGTATGATGAAGCTAGCAAGGCATTAAAAGCGAATGAAGAATTAACATTCAGTGATGAAGAAATTGATAAGTTTTTACCGAATGAATTGAAAAAAAGCACGAAAGCATAACACGCGGTATAGTTAATTGCCGGTGCAGTGGGTATTCGAGCGGCACAGCTCGTATCAAAAGCAGTTGTAACTTGACAGGGAAGTGCTTCGAAATGCCAAACGTTTCATATACGTACCCGTTATGGGCAGGGATTATGCGGCGGGAGACAGCAAATACATTTTTAAAAATTATCATAACTTTGGTTGGAAAATAATAAGTATCGGAATTGATAAACAATGAGTAATGCAAAAATATCCATACTTTTTTTTGACGATCGCGAAGTTCGGGCCATTTGGGATGAGCAAAATGCCAAATGGTGGTTTAGCGTGCTGGATATTGTAGCTTTGCTTACCGACCAGGACGACTACCCAAAGTCAGCAACTATTGGAAATATCTAAAAGCGAAGTTGAAGAATGAAAACAGTCAAGTGGTTAGTGCCACTACCCAGTTGAAGCTTTTATCAAAAGCAGCGTTCTAAAAAGCCTTTTGGAAAATGCACTTACCACAAAAATAAACGATCGCGAAATATTTATGAAAGGGATTGACTACTCCTATTACTACGAGGAGAACGACTGATGAAAGAGGGCAAAACTGGGCCACCTAGATTTGAGATAAAATGTTGTATTTTTGCACTCTATGGCCGATAAAGCATACATAACAGGAACGGTTTTAGAATGGGCAAGGCTGTCAGCCAGGATGACTGAAGAAGTTGCCGCATCTAAAGTTGCAGTGTCCGTGGATAAGCTCATCGCTTGGGAAAATGGAGACGAGAATCCTTCTATCAGACAAGCACAAAAGCTGGCTAAAGCCTATAGGCGACCGTTTGCCTTGTTTTTTCTTCCGGAAGTGCCGGATGATTTTCAACCTTTGCAGGATTTCAGAATATCGGGATCAAAAGAGTTGAGCACATCCTCTGTTTTTATTATTCGGGAAATACAACAAAAACAGGCTTGGATAAGTGAAGTAAATCGGGAGAACAGCGAAAGTGTCGCACCATTTGTCGGAAGATTCTCTATAATGGACAATCCGGGAGTAGTAGCAAAAGATATCCTTAATGAGTTAAATATTAATCCATTAAAATATGGATCAAACAGTCCGATTTTAGATTGGATTGATAAATCAGAATCGCATGGGGTTTTTGTCTCCAGGACTAGCTTTATTCATTCAAAACTGAAATTGGACTCAAATGAGATTCTGGGTTTCGCCATCGCTGACCCTTACGCACCTTTTGTATTTATAAATTCGGATGATTGGAGCGCGCCTCAGCTGTTTACGCTGGTCCATGAACTGGCTCACCTTTGGATTGCTGAAACTGGAATTTCAAATGACACTGAGCCATCTGTTAAAGATACAAATGGCTATAACCCTGTTGAATTATTCTGCAATGAAGTTGCAGCAAATGCTTTAATGCCTGTCGGGTTTATGGAGAGTATTGATAAAAAGGTTTTTATTAATGCGAAAGAAGTTTTCAAGATTGCAAAACCAATTGGGGTAAGCTCCTTTGCTCTATTGGTCAGGGCATTAACTCTTAATTCTATTTCGCTGAGTACTTATAAAGAACTTAAGCATTTGGCGGATATCGAATACCATGAGTTTTTAAAGAAGGAAGAAGCAAAAAAGCTCAAACAAAGGCAAAAAGAAAAACCAAGCGGTCCGAATTATTTTCTGCTGCAACTGAACAGAAATAGCCGGTTGTTCACACAAACAGTGTTAGATGCTTTTCGCGGGGGTGCAATTGAACCCTCAATGGCCAGCAATCTGTTAAATGTTCAGGTAAATAAGTTCCCCAAACTTGAAGCACAAATGTTTAGATGATAACTGCTGAAAGACGATATTGTCTAGACGCGAACGTGCTCATCCAGGCATGGCAAAAATACTATTCACCCAAAATATGCCCAGGATATTGGGATGTACTTGATTCATTCGGAATACTGAACAAAGTTTTCATGCCTGAGTTGGTCTATGCGGAGATTGTCAGAACTGATGATGATTTGTCGAAATGGTTGAAATCCAGTAAAATTCCAATTAAGAAGATTGACGAGCGAGTAACGAAATGCCTGAAAGATATATACTCGGCAGACCCAAGCCATAAATACTTGGTTGATAATACCAAAGCAAGGTCAATTGCTGATCCTTGGATTATTGCTCATGCATTAAGCGAAAACGCAATAGTTGTAACGAAGGAGGAAAAAGTAACAGCATTGAATTCTAAAAAAATTAAAATTTCTAATATGTGCGAAAAGATGAAGGTGCCCTGGATTAATGATTTTCAATTAATTGAGGAATTAGGGATTAAGTTTACGTGTGAGGTGTTTTAACCTAAATGAAAATCCGCTTACCGTTAAAAGAATCATGACGATTGGACTCGAAGCGGGCGATTACTTTGATCATATTACGATTACGCAAAACAGCAGGTAATTGGTTCCTTATTAGAGGTGATCAAAGAAGCCGAAACACTCAATGTCATAGCCATGCGCTTTGATGTCCACCTGCATATGATATCGAACTGGAGTCGGGAGTATTAAAAGCTATTCTGGGCACGGTTGATGCGGTACTGCAGACAGAGGCTTCAAGATAAAAATTATCATAACTTTGGTTAGAAAATAATAAGTATCGGAATTGATAAACAATGAGTAATGCAAAAATATCCATACGTTTTTTTGATGACCGCGAAGTCCGGGCCGTTTGGGATGAGCAAAACGCCAAATGGTGGTTTAGCGTGCTGGATATTGTAGCTTTGCTTACTGACCAGGACGACTACCCCAAAGTCCGCAACTATTGGAAATATCTTAAAACCAAATTGAAAAAAGAGAATAACAAGTTGGTTAGTGCCACTAACCAACTGAAACTTTTAGCAAGTGATGGGAAAAGATATTTAACTGATATGTTGGATTATAATGGCATTATTGATTTAGGCAAAGAGTTTCCGGGTAAAAAAGCCAACCGGTTTATGGAATGGTTTTCAATTTGCTGTATCTCGTTTTTTAGGCGACACCTTGAAGCAAATCGAAGCAATGCCCGAAACTGCATTTGACGAAATCATAAAGAAATATGTAGAAATGAACATCGCACACCCTTTTATGGAGGGTAATGGCAGAAGCACCCGGATATGGTTGGATTTGATATTAAGAAAACGCCTTAAAAAATGCGTAGATTGGAGTAAAATAGGCAAGCGGGATTACATGAACGCAATGACGCTAAGTCCAATTAAAAGCGACGTTCTAAAAAGCCTATTGGAAAATGCGCTTACCACAAAAATAAACGATCGCGAAATATTTATGAAGGGGATTGACTACTCCTATTACTACGAAGAGAATGTTTAGCCATCCTGGATTTTTAAATTTGATTACCCGCCTCCCTCAGTAATAAACAAATCTGAACTTTTCTAATTCAGGGTCCTGTTTCATATATTCGATGGTGGAAGGATCGAACTTTAATCCTTTCAGTTTCGCCTGATGTTCCGAAGATGATTATCAGAACTACGACTCAAACATATCGGGTCATCTGATAAGTCCACTAAAGCTATTCACCCAATAACTATGAATCATGTAACTCTTTCCGTTAATTGTGTAACGCTTTCCTAACGTTCTGACCTGACCTTTACTGGCTGAAAATAAAGCCAATTAAGGTGAAAAAAGTATTACTTCTGGTTAGCGTGACGGCCCTTACACTGCTGTCTTTCCCGAAGGTTAATTTCGGACAGACGGCACCTCGTTTAGGCACCACTTCCGGTTTTGCGCTGTTTACGGGAACCGGATCGGCATTTACCAATATTGGAGATGCAACCTCTGTAACCGGCGATGCCGGCGCTAATACCGGTTCACACTCCGCTTTTCCTACCGGCACCTTGTTTGGGAATACTCACTGGGCCGATGGTGTTTCAGCAACAGCTGCAGCCGATGTGCTTACCGCATACAGCGATTTGAGCGCGGAAGGTTGCGGTACGGTTTTAGGAACTCCATTCGGAAGTGGCAATACGCTGACCCCGGGTGTTTACTGCACGGTGGGAGCTGCCCAATTCAATGGAATTCTTACTTTGGATGGGGGCGGTGATCCTGATGCTCTGTTTATTTTCAAGATCAATGGCGCCTTATCCACAGGCTTATCATCAAATGTTATTCTGACTAATTCTGCCACCCCGCGCAACGTGTATTGGTATGTTGTTGGAGCTTTCAGCCTGGGTGATGGTTCTGTTTTCAGGGGGAATGTGTTTGCAAGCGGATCTGTCAGCTTACTGGAAGGATCTTCGCTTTTGGGAAGGGCGCTTTCAACGGCCGGATCTATCGACCTGCATAATAACCTGGTGACACTTTACCCGGCCGCTGCTGGATCGATTACCGGAACTGCTGCCGTTTGTCAGGGCCAATCAGCAGTTAGCTACTCAGTTCCTGCAATAACCAATGCCACGCATTACCTCTGGCTTTTACCTGCCGGAGCAACCGTGGTTTCGGGTGGCGATACCCGTAGTATCGTAGTGGATTTCAGTGCCATAGCAGCAAGTGGCAATATCACGGTGCAAGGCAGTAACGACGCAGGCACCGGAATTATTTCTCCTAATTATGCGGTAACCGTTAATCCATTACCGCTAACCTCAGCAATCTATCATCAGTAAACAATATATGCAAGATATTAAAAATCAATTTAGTACATCATGAAAACAACATTTCGATTTACGAGCTGTCTTTTTGTCCTGATGGTCTCTGCGGGTACGCTGGGATCGATGGCGCAAAGCAGCCAAACCCTGACCCAGAATGTGTGTCCGGGTAGTCAGCCTTATCTGGTTACTCCAGATAATGCCGGCAATACTTTTCTCTGGAGCATTTCAACCGGAACTTCCGGGGTCGACTGGACAATTACCACTCCGGATACCTATACCACCAGTGTGGTTTGGGCAAATCCGGCAGCGCCTGTTACTTATCATTTGTCTTTGTCAGAAACTACCGGATCTTCCTGTACCACCCTAGTGAGCATGGATGTTACCGTTTATCCGACTCCGGTGTTGGTCATTGTCACTCCGGCCGCAGTTTGCTCACCGGCAACGGTTGATCTCACCGCAGCTGCAGTAACCACAGGAAGTACGGCTGGATTGACGCTCACCTACTGGACCGATGCAGGTGCAACGGCCTCTTATGCCACTCCGGCAGTCGCAATAGCCGGCACCTATTATATCAAAGGAGCCACAGCAACGGGATGTTATGATATCCAGCCTGTAACGGTTACGGTTAACCCAACTCCTACGGTCGCTATTACGAATCCTGCCGCAGTTTGCTCACCGGCCACGGTCGATCTCACCGCAGCTGCAGTGACCGACGGCAGTACAGCCGGATTGATATACACCTACTGGACCAATGCAGGAGCAACAGCCGCTTATGCCACTCCGGCAGCCGCAATAGCAGGCAATTATTATATCAAAGGAACCACGGCATTAGGATGTTTTGTTATCAAACCGGTTACGGTAACTGTTAATCCGATTCCAATAACTTCACCAATCTGGCATAATTAGCCTGATTATTAATTCTCAAAAATGATTAACCAGTCCCGATATATTCTCTTGTTCTGCATGGCGCTTTTCAGCGGCTTTAAGGCGGTTGCGCAGCTTGCCATGCCCGATCATGTATGTATCGGGACTGCTAAGCATTATCAGGTAGATCCTAATCCAATTCCAGGATCGACATACATCTGGAGAATTGATGGAGTTGCCCAGGTAAGCACGATCCATGAAATTGACATTGCCTGGAATGCGGAGGGCGCTTATTTACTGGATGTTCAGGAGCTATCCAAAGATGGATGCCCGGGTCCCCTGATATCGGGACAGGTATTTGTTAGTCAGATGCCCACCATTAACGCCAGCGTTACCCTGCAGCCCACCTGTAATGTTTCAACCGGATGTATTGAGTTATCTGGCTTACCCACCGGTAACTGGATCATTAACCCCGGGAACATAACCGGGTCATCTGCCAGTGTTATCCTTACCGGCATAGCTGCAGGCACTTATTCCTATCAGGTAACCAATGCGGCAGGATGTGTCTCTACGGCTTGCCCGGAGGTGATCATCATTGCCCAGCTGCCAACCCCGATAGTGATGGCCGGTGCCGATGCTACGATCGCGGCAGGCACTTCCTTTACCCTGAGCGGGAGTTCAGCTACGGATGTAGATTCCCTGATCTGGACAACTACCGGAACAGGTTCTTTCAATAATCCCGATAACCTGCATCCGATATATACCCCCAGTGCCGAAGATATCATACTGGGTTCGGTAACACTAACGCTTACTTTAACTCCGGCTGGCTCTTGTCCGGTTATCAATGATGCATTGATTCTGACCATCAATCACCTGAACTCAGGAATTACGATCACCAAAACAGCAATGGAAACGAGCTTCAGCGCAGTTGGAGATATCATCCATTATAATTTTTTTGTTACTAACACAAGCAATGAAAATGCCTATAATATCTCCGTGACCGATCCAAATGCAACAATCACCTCAGGGAGTCCGATCGGCATTCTTGAAGCTGGCCGGGGGACCATTGTGACTGCTGTTCATGCGGTAACGCAAGCTGATCTGGATGCAGGTAAAGTGTTTAATACTGCTTATTTAAACAGCTCCGATGCGGAGGGTGATTTGGTTGTGAATATCAGTAATACCGTAATATTGAATGGATTACAACGGCCGCAGTTGACCATTACTCAGTTTGCAACCGAAACTGCATACCATACAGTCGGAGAGATTATCCACTATAGTTTCGAGGTATTTAACTGCGGTAATGTAACTGTCAAACAGATTACCACCACTGATCCGCATGCAATCAATATCGAAGGTAATCCGATTGCCGGTCTGGCCCCCCGTAACACCACCATCGTAACCGGTGAACATGTGATTACCCAGGCGGATATCGATATCGGCCAAATCACCAATATAGCTTATGCAACAGGTATTGACCCTGCCGGTCAACCAGTCAGCGACGAAAGCAATGCAGTAACCCTTTTCACCAACCAGCCTGCACAATTGGTCATTTCAAACATTTCGCCTGAAACTTCATTCAGCGCAATTGGCGACACGATTCATTACTTATTGGCTGTCAGGAATTTTCACAGCACAGTCATGTCCAATATCGTTGTCAGCGATCCGGATGCAACCATAACCGGTGGCAGCCCGATATACAGCCTGGCCGCGGGTAAAACTGCCCTGGTTACTGCTGCCCGGGTGATTACCCAGAAAGAATTGGATAAAGGAAAAGTCATCAACGTGGCAAGTGCCAGGGGTACGGATCTGTATGATTTCATCGACCAGGCAACCAGCAATGAAGTCACTGTTTTTGCCAGACAGAGTCCGGGTCTGACCCTGACCAAAACGGCAGAAGAAAACACTTACAATTCGGTTGGTGATCTGATTCATTATACCCATGAGATAGAAAATTCAGGTAACGTTACCATCACCGGGATCACACTAACCGATCCAAATACCAGTATGGACGGGAGTAACCGGATTGCCGGGTTGAGTCCGGGTGAGCGCGCTACCCTCAAGACCATTCATGTCATTTCACAGACCGATCTGAATATCGGGTTTGTCGAAAAAACCGCCACTGTTACAGGTCTCGATCCCAATAGCAGTATGATCCGGATTAATAGTAATCAGGTGATTATCAAAGGAAACCGGCAGGCACGAATGACAGCCGGTCTGACGGTTGCTGAAAACAGTTACAGTTTACCGGGTGAGGTGATCCATTATACCATTGAAATCAAAAACACGGGTAATGTTACGCTCACAAATATCAGACTAACCGATCTGAATGCGCTGTTTATCAGGGGTGATTCTATCTCCGGTATGGCTCCGGGCGCCACGGCGATGGTTACCGCAGAACATCTTGTAGTGCAAGCCGACCTGTTAGCCGGGAAGCTAATCAGTTCAGTAACTGTATCGGGCTATCAGCCTGGGGGTGAGCAAATTATCAGCATCAGTAATGAACTGACTATCCTGGCTAATCGTGCTGAAGGACTGGAAGTTACGGAAGTTGTTCAGGAGTCAGGTTATGGTGAGGTTGGGAAAGCAATTCATTATACGATTACGGTGAAAAATCATGGGAAGGTTCCGGTCAGCAATATTACTGTTTCCGATCCGAACGCGGTGATTTCAGGTAGTCCGACGATTGCCGTTCTGATGACTTCGGGAGTGGTAACGATGACTGCCATTCACCAGGTCACCCAGCAGGATCTGGATGCCGGTTTGATCAGCAATAACGTATCGATTGCGGGCACCTACCCCGATGGGACCTCATTCCATGAATTGAGTAAGGCGGTTGCTGTTTATGCATGGAAGAATTCGCAGCTGACAACGCTGTTTACGGCAACCGAAACGCTGTTCAAGGCTGTGGGCGATCAGATTAATTATACCATTGAGGTGGTTAACACAGGAAATCTGTCCGTTTCAGATATTGTTCTCAGCTCACCGGAAGATTTGGTGATCAGGGGCAGCCAGGTTATGAATCTGGCTCCGGGCGATATCGCCGGATTATCTGCTGTTTACACGATCACAGTAGCCGATCTGGATGCCGGCAGGGTTGTTGCGGCAGTCACGGCTACCGGTAAAGATCCGGACAAACAAATGGTTAGCACAACAAGCAACGAAATTGCTGTTCTAGGATTGCAGAACCCTGAATTATCCACTACTGCCATGGCAGATAGAACTTCTTACAGACGGGTGGGTGACGTCATACACTATAATATCCAGGTGAAGAACTCGGGCAATGTCAGCCTGATCAGCACGGCGGTAACCGATCCGAACGCGGTGATTATTACGGTAAGGCCCAATACGATTCTTTTCCCCGGCGAATCATTTGAGGTATTGGCTTCACACATTATCACCCAAACCGATCTCGATGCCGGGAAGCTGGTTAGTGTGGCTACTTCGGCCGGATTCGATCTGAAAGGCAATACCATTGAAAGGAAGGGTAACGCTATTATGATTCTCGCTTTGCAGCGTCCTGAATTGATCGCCACTACAGCAACATCGGTTACTGATTATAAAAAAGAGGGAGATCTGATCGTGTTTACAGTGGTGGTTAAAAATATCGGAAATGTTACAATGAGTGATATTTTCATGACAGATGAAAAAGTGGTGCTCGACTTTAGCAGGCCAATTTCTATTCTGGCACCGGGTGAATCTGATTCGGTTACCGCTGAACACAGGGTAACCCCGGACGATATTTATGCCGGGAAAATTGTAACAGCAGGAATCGCTCATGGAACAACCCATAATAATCAAATATACAGCTGTTTGAGCAATGAAGTTCTCGTTTACCTGATCACGGAAAATTTCGATTTGAGCAATTTCCCGAATCCTTTTACTTATGAAACGACGATCGTGTTTGACCTTCCTGAAAAAGGGGAAGTGATTCTGAAGATTTACGACATGGCAGGAAGGAGTGTCGGGCAAATAGATAAGCGGGAATATAACCGGGGCAGAAATCTTGTGCACTGGCAAACCCTGGATGCCCTGGATGGGTTGTATATACTGAAGATGTATTACAATGGGGGACAGACGGTCAGGATGATTTCAGCCGTAAAATAAGTATCAGCAAGAAAAGATTCAGAATTCATTCACTGGCCAGAGGGAATCCTCGATTCCATCAGGCTTGAATGCTCATGCTTGCAAATCGATTCAGTTTTGGCCATCTTCGTCAGATGGATTCCGGTAACGTTTGTGAACCGATATCTTAAAAACTGAATAATTTGCCCAATGAAAGCACACCGAATACTGTTCATCGCCTCCATCCTCCTGCTGAATACATTTTTTTCACGATCAGCCGCATACGCACAATCAGGCGGAATTGTCAGGGATCGGGTGGGTAAAACCATTACCCTCGCCGGCGATAACGGGGATCTGAAGATCAGGGTAAACTATTCACAGGGCTGTGTATTGGATGAAATAATTGTCAAGGGCACCGAGGTTGCCGGGCATGGAAATGTTGTTTTTTCAGGGTTTAAATCGGGCGATTCGCTTTATACATCCAGGCAAAGCACCGGTCAGCCGGAGATCGCTATCGAGGGTAATACCGTGAATATCGAGGGTTTGAAAATGGGCTCTGCCGGATTTTCAGCCACGGAACAGTGGATTTTTAAAGTTGTCGGGAACGATATCAGCTGGCAAATAGTCCGCCAATATCTGAACGATGGGGTTATCGATGGAAATTATTTCCCTTGCTGGCAGTTTAACAGCATGTCAACCTGGGATGGTGCCATGCTGGATAATGGCGGCGTGGCCTGGAACCGGTTTCTCAGCGAGAGCGGCGATACTTATGGCGTAAATGCAGGAACCCTTACGTTCTGGAGCCGGAAGCGCAACAGCTGCATGCGAATTCTTTCGGATAATAGTTTGCCGACCTTTAAAACCGCCACATTCAGTCATCTGAAGAGTGGTATCTATTCAGTGGCCCAATCTTCATCGGATCAGGCGGTTGGCACAAAATTCAGTTTACGGCGGTTTTTAACAACCGGTGAAAGTGTTTTTGCTCCCTTTAAAGTCAGTCGGTCGGTGATCAGCAATCAGTTCACAATCAAGGCGCTGACGTATGATCAGGAATATGACCGGGGAGTGCTTAAAGGGATACATGAAGAGTCGGTGAATGAGATTCTGAATACCATCGGGCGGTACGGGGTTGTGGATAAATACCTCTACGGATCCAATGGCTGGCGCACGGGGTGGACCGTTTTGCAGGAGCCGTGGCTGGCGTTGTTTGGCAATGCCATCAATTCCGCGGAATTTATCCACGGATTTTCGCAGGCGCTGGATTATGCGAAAGAACGGGCCGTTTTGCCCGATGGACGGGTGCTGCCGCGCTGGCATCACAATGATGGCGATGCCATGCCGAATACGTTTACTCCCGAGGGTTTTTATGAATGCCGGTGGGGATACATGCTCGATGCCCAGCCAGCTTTTGCCATCGATGTGGCGGAGCAGTTCGATTTGACGGGCGATATCGCCTGGTTACGCGGATTTAAACCGACCTGCGAGAAGGCTCTGGAGTATATGATCAAAAGAGATTCCGATGGAAACGGACTATTCGAAGTGGTTCAGAAAACCCATCAGGAGGCCAAAGGAACCGATTGGCTCGATGTGGTGTGGGCTTCGTATGAAGTGTCAACCATCAATGCCTACATGTACAAGGCGCTGATCCGCTGGTCGGAGCTGGAAACTTTGCTGGGCGATAACGCCACCGCTGAAAAATACCAGCATCTGGCAACAAAACTGAAGACCGCTTTTAACAAACCGGTCGCCGACGGAGGCTTCTGGGATCCGAAAAATCAGTGGTACGTGCATTGGCGCGAGCCGGACGGGTCGGTATATGGGAACAACCTCAATAGTGTTGTCAATTTTCTGGCCATCGGTTATGGCGTGTGCGATGATCCTGCCCGCAAGACAGGTGTGCTCAAAAAAATCGAGGAGCTGATGGTCAAGGAAAACCTGTTTATCTGGCCATCCTGTTTCTTTCCGTATGAAGAAAATGTTGGATTGCTCAATGTGAATTATCCTTATCCGAATTATGAAAACGGCGATTTGTTCCTGGCCTGGGCCGAACTGGGAACCCGCTGCTATGTGGGAGAAAATCCGGAAATCGCTATGAAATATGTGCGGAATGTGATCGGGCAGTATGAGAAAGACGGACTGGGTTTCCAGCGATATACGCGGGTTTTGCAGACGGGGGCCGGGGACGATATTTTATCGAACAACATCATGGCGATCGTGGGATTGTACCGGAATATTTACGGTATACGGCCGCTGTACAATCGTTTGTACCTCGAACCCCATCTGACCAAAGAACTCAACGGAACAAAAATCAAATACTGGTTACGTGATCAGGATTATGTGATCGACTTGTCACAGGAAAAATACTCCATCAGTTTAAAAGATTTTAGAATTTCCGGCTCCCAACCCTTTGCTGCAAATATTGATAATGAGGTGCTTGAGTTCTTTAATGGCGATGAGTCCGCTGCTTCGTTACAGATTTCGGGTTCCCAAACCTGCAACGTGGATATCGTTGTCTGGGATACGACCAGCCGGCTTTGGATTGAGAACGCCGGCCATCTGAAGAAAAACATCCGGCATGAATTGCATCATTTGAAGCCCAATGCCGATTATCAGCTTATAGTAAACGATAAGCCCGTCAGGCAGATAACGGCTGATGAATCCGGGATTTTACGTTTTGAATATTCTGTTGGTCAGGATGTTTTGAAGATGGAGGTGAAGTGAAAGCTCAGAAATGTGTGACATTTTAATTGGTGGAAGACGGGTGAATTTGATAAGAATATTCAGTTTATTTTGGTAGTCCGAGTCTATTGAGTAAATTTACTTTCAGTATTGAGTAAATTATTCCAAGATGTACGAACGTTCTTATTTGCAACAGGTTAAATCAAGAATAGAAGAGCCGAGAAAATTCATTCAGGTAATTCTTGGCCCTCGCCAGGTGGGTAAAACCACTATGGTAAACCAATTGTTGCCTCAATTGTCCATCTCCTATGTATATGAGTCGGCTGATGCTATCCCGGCAACTAACTCCACATGGATGATGCAAGTTTGGGAAACAGCCAGGTTGAAAATGAAAGCCTCCGGTGCTTCGGAATATCTCCTTGTGATCGATGAGATACAAAAGATAGATAACTGGAGTGAAGTTGTCAAGCAGCAATGGGACAAGGACACTCGTGAAAAAGTAAATATCAAAATCGTTTTGCTTGGTTCTTCGCGTCTGCTTATCCAGAAAGGCCTGACTGAATCTCTGGCCGGACGCTTCGAGACGTTTTATCTCGGACATTGGTCGTTTGCCGAAATGGAAACAGCTTTCGGTTGGTCAATTGAGCAGTATGTTTACTTTGGCGGCTATCCTGGTTCCGCGTTGTTGGTCAATGATGAGGAACGCTGGAAAAACTATATAAAAGATTCACTTATAGAGACCAGCATTTCCAAAGATATTCTGATGTTGACCCGTGTGGATAAACCCGCGTTGCTGAAACGGCTGTTTGAACTTGGCTGCCTGTATTCAGGACAGATTCTTTCATATACCAAAATCATTGGGCAGCTGCAGGATGCCGGCAATACAACGACTTTGGCTAATTACCTCAAATTGCTATCTGATTGTGGCCTGCTGGGTGGTTTAGAAAAATACGCCGGTAGTGTAATCCGGAAACGATCATCCAGTCCAAAGTTCCAGGTATATAATAATGCATTACTAACATCGCAAGATGACGAAACCTATTCAGATGCCATTGTGAATCCAAAACTATGGGGTAGGTTGGTTGAATCATCCGTTGGGGCACATTTATTTAACCATTCAGTTTCCGAGAGGTATAATCTCCATTACTGGCGAGAGGGTAATAATGAGGTTGATTTTATCCTCGAAAAAGGAGGTAAAGTAATCGGGCTGGAAGTGAAAAGCGGTGCAAGTGCAAATAATGAAGGGATGGGAATATTTAACACGAAATTCCATCCTGACAAATTGTTGCTTGTCGGAACCGGAGGGATACCTTATGAGGAATTTTTAAAAATTAATCCGAAAGAACTATTTTGAAGCCATTGTGGATGCCTGATCTTTCCCGGTTGATTTCCAGGCTAATAGACTCCAAATATTTTCCAATTCGGTGTCGATAACTCAAGTGAAGAATCGGCACCGAATTCGCAACCGACAGAAGTCATTCTGTGGCTTTGGATGGCTTTCAGAAAGTGTTGGGAATCTGCATAAAACGACGAAAGGCACTGCGATGTACCGCCGTGCCTTCGTGTTCCGTGGAGACAAGGGGAGTCGAACCCCTGACCTCTTGACTGCCAGTCAAACGCTCTAGCCAACTGAGCTATGCCCCCAAAACAGGACTGCTAAAGTAATGCTTTTTCCTTTTCGTGCCATATCCCGGCGCGATTTTTTTCATCCTTTGATATTGCGCTCAGGTTCACTACTTTTGTGTGCTTAAGTGTTGTTCTTTATTGACTTTGATAAGGCTGCTTGATTTGAGCAGCCTTTTGTATGTACGCAAGATGAATGAAAACGGATTTATAAACCAGGCAGAGAAGCCCGAAACGGCTGTTCTGGTTGGCGTGATCAGCCAGAAGCAGGATGCCGGCATGGTCAGTGAATATCTGGATGAACTGGAATTTTTGGCCGAAACAGCCGGCGCCATTGTTGTGGCGCGGTTTGTTCAGAAGGTGGAGTCGCATCACCCGGGTACCCTGATCGGAAAGGGTAAGCTCGAGGAGATTAGTCAGTATGTTCAGGAGAACGAGGTGGATATGGTGATCTTCGATGAGGATCTCTCGCCCACGCAGCTCAGGAATATCGAGGCCGCCGTGCAGCGGCAGGTGCTCGACCGCACCAATCTGATCCTGGATATTTTTGCACTCCGTGCCCAGACTGCCTACGCCAAGGTGCAGGTGGAGCTGGCGCAGTATCAGTATCTGTTGCCGAGACTAGCCGGCTTATGGACCCACCTCGAGCGGCAACGGGGAGGTATCGGGCTGCGCGGACCGGGCGAAACGGAAATCGAAACCGACCGCCGGGTGATCCGCGATAAAATTACCCTATGTAAGGAGCAGCTGAAAAAGATCGATCTGCAAATGGCTATCCAACGCAAAAACCGTGGCAAGATGGTTCGAGTGGCACTGGTGGGCTATACCAACGTGGGGAAATCGACTTTGATGAACATTCTGAGTAAATCGGACGTTTTTGCCGAAAACAAACTCTTTGCTACACTCGACACCACGGTTCGGAAAGTGGTGGTGGAAAATCTGCCATTTTTGATGAGCGATACCGTCGGGTTTATCCGGAAGCTGCCCCACCATCTGGTGGAGTCGTTCAAAAGTACCCTTGATGAGGTGCGCGAATCCGACTTGCTTCTTCACGTGGTCGACATCAGTCACCCAGGCTTCGAAGATCAGATCGAAGTGGTTGCAAAAACGCTTGATGAACTGGGCGTTTCAACCAAACCGATGATCCTGATTTTTAATAAAATTGATGCGTTCACCTATACGCCTAAAGAAGAGGACGATCTGACGCCGGCAACCCGCGAAAACGTTAGTCTCGACGATTTGATGAACTCCTGGATGGCTAAAAATAATAATCCTTGTATCTTTATCTCGGCAAAAAATAAGACAAACATTGATGCGCTCAAAGAGATCCTTTATGAGAAAGTGCGGGAGATACACACGAAGAGATATCCATACAACGATTTCCTTTATTAAGAAAACATGCCGGGCAGGGCTGTTCTTTTTAGTGTTCATGATGCTGCCCGTTTCGGGCTGTAAAAGTCCGGATACAAACAAGGGAGGTCAGATTGAGGAGGAGATTCCGGTAGTCAGGGAACCGATGAAATTTGCGGCCATGACTCCGCGGCGATCCGCTACGGCCGATAGTTTGAAACATTATTTTGATAAGTTACAGAAAGCCGGATTCAACGGCACCGTACTTTTTGCCGAAAACGGTGAAATCATTTTCAGCAAGGCTTACGGATATGCCAATCTGAAAACCAAGGAGCCGCTGACGATGGAATCGGCCTTCCAGCTGGCCTCCGTATCGAAACCCATCACCGCTCTGGCCGTACTGATTCTCAAGGACGAGGGAAAGCTCGGGATCGATGATTCAGTCAGGAAATACATCCCCGAAATGCCTTATCCGGGCATCACCATCCGCCACCTGCTCACGCACCGAAGCGGACTGCCGAACTACATGTATTTCGCTGAGGAGGATTGGCTAAACAAGGATATTCCGCTCAAAAACCAGGATGTGATCGACCTGATGGCGCAACATCAGTATAAACCTTATTATTTGCCCGATAAGCGATATAACTACTGCAACACCAATTATGCTTTGCTGGCCTACATTGTAGAGAAAGTTTCGGGGATGAAATTTGAGGATTTTGTTCAGAAAAAGATTTTTAATCCCTGCAAGATGGTCAACAGCGTGATCTATAATAAGAACACTTGTTCGGAAAATACCTGCAAGGTAGTTGGCTATCCGTCAACACGTTACGAGGCCGAAAATACATTTCTGAACGGCGTGGTCGGAGACAAGGGCGTTTATTGCTCTGCATACGATTTGCTCATGCTCGATCAGGCGCTTTACACCGATAAGCTGATCAGCGCGGCTACCCGCCAGGAGGCATTTACCCCGCAGCATAAGGATCTCCATCAGAACGACAATTACGGCTTGGGATGGCGTCTGGATGTGACCGATTCGATGAATCCCGCCATCTATCACACCGGATGGTGGAAAGGTTTCCGCACCTATTTTATCCGCGAGCTCGGCGAAAAGCGGACCATTATCGTCCTCTGCAACACTATGAGGGCCAGCCGGTTCAGCACGAGGGAGCTGAGGGAGAGGTTCTAGGAAAGAGCGGAGTAGAGCGACGGGATCCCCGCCTTCGCGGGGATGACAGGAGCCAGAGCAAAGCTTAATTACATTACCCTCGATAGCGTTGTCATCCCCGCGAAGGCGGGGATCTCGTCCCTTCGTACCGCACCTCCCTTGTCATCCCCGCGAAAGCGCTTTTTCTGTCATCCCCGCGAAAGCGGGGACCTCGTCCCTAAGCACTAAGTTCTCCAAACTCTACACCAACTTCTTCTCAACCAGATATTCTGCAATCTGTATTGCATTGGTTGCGGCGCCTTTGCGGAGGTTGTCAGATACCACCCAGATGTTCAAGCACTTTTCGCGAGATTCATCGCGGCGGATACGGCCGACATATACTTCATCATGACCATCGGCATGGAGGGCCATCGGGTATTCTGATTTTGCCGGGTTATCGACCACCACACAGCCGGGGGCTTCCGAAAGGATTTTACGGACATCGTTGATGTCGTACTCTTTGCGGAACTCGATGTTTACCGATTCGGAATGGCCGCCGGTCACCGGTACGCGAACGGTGGTAGCTGTAGCCATGATTGAATTGTCGCCCAGGATTTTGCGGGTTTCATTCACCATTTTCATTTCTTCCTTGGTATACCCGTTTTCGGTAAATACATCGCACTGCGGGATGCAGTTGCGGTAAATCTGGTGCGGGTAAGCGCGGTCGATATTTTGCAGAGAATCATTCGATCCGGATAATGAAATTTTTTCTTCATCCTGCAGCTGGCGGAGGGCTTTAACGCCCGTTCCGGTTACCGACTGGTAGGTGCTGATCACCAGGCGGGCGATGCCGTAGGCGCGGTGCAGCGGAGCCAGTGCAACCAGCATCTGGATAGTGGAACAGTTCGGATTGGCAATGATCAGATCCTCTTTGGTGAGCTCATTGGCATTGATTTCAGGGATAACCAGTTTTTTGGTCGGGTCCATCCGCCAGGCCGAGGAGTTGTCGATGACGACGATGCCGTTGGCGGCGAATTTCGGAGCGAGTTCGAGTGAGGTGCTGCCACCGGCGGAAAAAATAGCAATTGCCGGCTTCATCTTGATCGCATCATCGGCCGAAACCACGGTGTACTCCTTGTTCTTGAACATGACCTTTTTCCCGACTGATTTGGCCGAAGCAACCGGAATGAGTTCAGTAACCGGGAAGTTTCTTTCTTCCAATACCTGGAGCATTTTGCTCCCTACGAGCCCTGTGGCACCAACAACTGCAATTTTCATCTCAAATTTTTCCAAAAGGTGATTAAAAAGTCATCTATATAAGGTGACAAATATAATACAGATGAAGAGTATAATGATGGCTTTAATGATTCTCCAGGGTGGGGGGATGAGGATTTCGGAGATCTTTTTTGATCCGGAACCCTCGGTAGGACTGCCTTCTTACGAATTTGTGGAGTGGTATAATTCGGGTGCGGATACGGTAAATCTTGCCGGATGGCAGTGGGCCGTAGGGGATAAAGTGAAGCGTGTGGCAAGCGGCCGGATTGCCCCCGGAGCTTTTGCGATCATCTGTTCGCCGGCCGCTGCTGCAGCTTTCAGTACACTGGGCCCGGTGATCGCCATCGAATCGTTTCCGGCACTCAAAAACTCGGGCGACCGGCTGACTTTGCTCGACCCAACTGGAAAAGTAAACCACACTGTCGAATACTCACCGGATCAGTTTACCGATGTCCTGAAGGCGAATGGCGGTTGGTCGCTTGAGTTGACTGACTATTCGCAGTATTGTAATCCGATGGCCTGGGTTCCTTCAGTTGACCCGTCGGGCGGTACACCCGGGCGGGCAAATTCGCAGCAGTTTACTGTTCCTCCTGCCGATCCTCCCCGGCTGATCCGGGCAGCTGGCTATGACGACGATCGCTTCGTTTTACTCTTCTCGGGTACCCTGAACCCGGAAATGCCGGTGAATAATTATGCATGCCTGATTAATCCGGGAACGATCGGGGTCACTCCGGTGGCGTCGCCGGAGTATGGGTTTCCCGGACTGTTTTTTATGTATCCCGGCGGGCTGGATCCGGAATTGACTTATACTGTTGAGATTAGCGGCTCCGTGAATGATTGTGCCGGACAGGAAGCCGTGCTCAGGGAGGTGCCTTTCGGATACCCCGCTCAGCCTGACTCTTCAGGCGTGGTAATCAGCGAGATCCTGTTTGATCCCCGCAGCGGTCAGACGGAATTCGTTGAGCTGTACAACCGCTCGGCGAAAATGGTGGATCTGAAGGAAATGGTGATTGCCCGGGCGGATGGGGAGGGAACGATCACCGGATTCTCGGATCATCAGGATGTTTCATACTGGCTGTTTCCGGGTAGTTACGCGGTTTTCACCCCCGACGGCAAGCTGTTTGGCAAAGGTTGGCCCCAGGCAGATCCGGCGGTAATTTCGGAACGTGCCGATATGCCTTCGCTGACCAACGAGGAGTCACTGGTGATCCTCCTGGACCGGTCGCAGCAGGTGATCGATGTTGCCGGATACTCTCCCGGATGGCACTACCCCTATCTGGATGAGACTAAGGGAATTTCGCTGGAGCGGATCGATTTCAGTTTGCGGGGGACCGATCGCTCCAACTGGTTTTCGGCATCTGCTGCCTCCGGGGGATCCACTCCCGGAGCCAGGAACTCCGCTGAAGGAAAATCGGTTCCCCTCACTGATCAGCAGTTCACCATAGATCCCGTTGCAGGCTATGCGGCAACCTCAACCGACCCGGTTCAGCTGACTGTAAGGTATCGGTTTGACGATCCCGGATGGTTCATGAAAATGAAAGTATTCAACAATGCCGGGATGCCGGTGAAAGAACTGTTTCCTTATGGAACGGCGGCTACCGAAGGGATTGTTACCTGGGATGGGCTCGACGGGGGGCAGCGGGTGGTCCCCGATGGAATCTATCTGGTGGTTGCGGATTATTATCACCCTTCGGGAAAGAAGGGACGATGGAAGAAGGCGTGTGCGGTTGTTCGTGCCTACTGAACCAATGCAAACGACCGGGCTTCGGGATCCCAGTCGGATTGCGCGGCAATGGCAGGCAGGATCTCCTCGGGAGTTTTAACGATGGTCCACATCTCACGGTGTTTAGGACTGAGAAAATGGTCGCGGAGCATTGCTTCGAGCAGGTCGACCAGCGGATCGTAAAAGCCGTAACTGTTGAGGATGATCATCGGTTTAGGGAAGAGCCCGAGCCTTTTGAGACTGAGCGTTTCCATGAATTCTTCCATGGTTCCGCATCCGCCGGGGAAGGTGACAACTGCATCAACATCGGTGATCATGGCTTCTTTGCGCTCGGCCATGGTTTCAGTGGTGATCATTTCGGTGAGGTGCTCATGGTGCCACTCCACCTCTTTCATGAAGCGTGGCATGATCCCGATGGTTCGTCCGTCGTGTTTAATCATCTCGTTGGCCAGTACGCCCATGAGCCCGCTGCGGCTGCCTCCGAAAACCAGATCGATCTGGTTTTCTGCCAGTATCCGGGCAAAAGTCCGTGCATGCTCACAGTATTTTTCAGGCGTTTTGGCGCTGGATGCGCAGTAAACGCATATACGATTGAAATTCAGGTTATTGGTCATGATCAGTTGGAGTAGGGTGATTCGCTGACGGCTCCTTTGAAGAGCTGCGCCATGTTTGCCGATGCCCGGTTGGCAGCGATCTGGACGTCCTCATGTTTGTTTTCCTGGAAGTTGCCCGGAACGGCCACATTGGTGATGACCGATACGGCAAATACGGGCAGGTTCATGTGACGGGCGGCGATAACTTCCGGGATGGTGGACATTCCGATGGCGTCAGCGCCGATAATCCGGTAGTGGGTGTATTCTGCCGGGGTTTCGAAACTGGGACCGGGATTGCCCAGGTAAACGCCTTCCCGGAGGCTGATGCCGAGGTTGGCGGCTACCGAGTGGGCCATACTTATCAGGGATTTGTCATAAGGTTCGCTCATATCGGGGAAACGGGTTCCGAGCTGATCGATGTTTGGTCCACGCAACGGGCTTTCGGGGAAGAAGTTGATGTGATCGCGGATCACCATCAGATCGCCGATGCTGAAATCAGGATTGATTCCTCCGGATGCATTGGAGAGGAACGCCTGTTTGATGCCCATCAGTTTCAGCGCACGCAGCGGAAGAATGGTATCGACCATTGAATATCCCTCGTAGTAGTGAAACCTGCCTTGCATGGCCACTACTGGTTTTCCGGCCAAATGCCCGAAAATCAGGTTGCCCTGATGGCCTTCGACGGTAGTAACCGGGAAATTTGGAATCGCTGAATAGGGAATTTTATCGGTGATCCGGATATCATCCACCAGTTTGCCCAGTCCGGTTCCCAGAACGATTCCCGTTAGTGGCCGGATGTCTGTTTTTTTAAGCAGGAACTCAGCGGTTTGGGTAAGTTTGTTCCACATATTGATGAATCTTGTTGAGGATATCTTGTTTTTCATCCGGATCGACCGGCGGGCCGAAGGGTATCCGGTGCATTGGGATGTCAGCCAGTTCAGATAACCGGTTCAGTTTTACATAATCTTTACCGGTGGTGAGCAGGATCGGTGGCGCCGAATTTTCAACGGCTGCACATTCGCGGCGAAGAATGTTGTATTGTTCGCGGATGTCTGCGGCTTCAGCCGGGGTATACCGGTGGTGATCGGGAAATTTCAGATGCCGGCAAACACGGGCGGTTTTAACAATTTCATCGCAGAGCGGTTGTGCATTGGCTATCCCCGTCACCAGCAGGATGTTGTTGGTATCGAGCTGACTGCCATCGTAATAGATTTTCTTTTTGGTGGTGACGACCAGGTTGGCCCGTTTGAGGCCACGGAGGGGTTCACGAAGAAGTCCGGCCGGAAGGAGCCTCTCATGGTGCATCGGACGGTTGTAATCATCGAGTATCAGGCAGAAACCGGGAGTCACCTGGCGATGCTGAAACCCATCGTCCATCAGGATCAGATCGATTTTTCCATACTTCCCAGAGGTCAGCATCTGGATGCCATGTTTCCGGTTCTCATCCACCGCGATCAGCATGTGGGGTAACAGGAATTGCTGCTCCATCGGCTCATCTCCGACGGTTTCGGGAGTGGAATGGTGGTCGAGAAGCTGGAATCCTTTGGTGCGCCGGCCATAGCCGCGGCTGAGGATGGCCACCCGGTAATGGTCTGACAGGCTGCGTGCGATCCACACCACGACCGGTGTTTTTCCGGTGCCGCCGGCTATCATGTTGCCCACAACGATTACCGGTATATCGGGATGGTAAGAGGATAATAAAGATTTGTCATACAGCATGTTACGCAGACCGGTGATCAGTCCGTACACCCATGAAAACGGGATCAGCAGGAAGGAGAGGATGGATTTGATCAACCGGGCCTCCTGCTAATTAATGTCAATTCTGAAAGGTATCCGCGCCTGGATTCTTCCTCCGGTCAGGATCTCTTTGATATCGCGGATTGCAGGAACTTCGCGTACAAGGATACTTTCGGCAGGTGATGCACTTCCTGTGAACTGTGCCAGAAGTGCATCGAGCGGACTTTTCAGTGCCGGGAGTTCACGAATGCGCCAGGTTTTGATTCCTGCTTCGGAAGCAGCGAGCTCGATGGCTTTATGAAGACCACCGATCTCATCGACGAGCCCTTTTTCTTTGGCAGTTATTCCGGCCCAGATTCGTCCCTGTCCGATATTATCGACCTCCTGAGTGGTCATTTTACGGGTTTTTGAAACATGTTCCAGAAAGTGATTGTAGGTCTGGCCCAGCTGATCATCGAAAACAGCCTTTTCAATTTCTGTCATCGGCCGGTAAATGGATCCGGCGCCGGCCAGCTTGTTGGTTTCGACCCCGTCAAACGATAAGCCGATCTTGTCGGTCAGCAGTTTCTGCATGTTCGGAATCAGTCCAAATGCCCCGATTGAGCCGGTCAGACTAGTATATCCGGCTACAATTTTAGTTCCCGGGGTGGCAATCCAATAACCCCCTGAGGCAGCCATGTTTCCCATCGATATGACGACTGGTTTTACTGCGGAGGCAAGTTCCACCTCGTGGCGGATGATTTCGGAAGCCAGCGCATCACCTCCTCCGGAATTGATCCTGAAGACGATGGCTTTAACCTTGTTGTCTTTACGGGCCTTGGCAAATGATTCGCCCAGGTCGGCACCGATGCTCTGACTTCCGGTGGCTTCCATGCTGATCGATCCGGTTCCGTAAATGATCGCAATACGGTCGGGAGTGTACTCTTCGTTGATTGCAGCGGCCCGGGTATAATTTTGGATCGGAATCGATCTTAGTTTTTCACTTTCGCCCTGTCCGGTTTTCTTCCGAAGGATACTGGTGACCTGATCTTCATACAGCAGGCTGTCGACCAGGCGGGCTTTCAGCGCGGCATCAGGGGTGCGGGTTACCCATCCGTCGGCCAGGCGATTAAGCTCATCCACTGATACATGACGGGTTTCGCTGATCCCGGCAAGCATACGGGTCCATACCGCCTGAAGATAGGCCATGGTCTGCTCTTTGCTATAGTCGCTCATGGATTCATTAAGGAACGGCTCTACGGCAGATTTGTATCGTCCTTCGCGGATGACCTGCACATCCACACCGATCTTTTCGAGAGCATTTTTAAAAAATATCACATCCGACCGGAGTCCCCTGAATTCGAGCAAACCCTCGGGATTCAGATATACGGCATCCGATACCGAAGCCAGGTAATAACTTCCCTGAGAGTACATCTCAGAATAGGTATAAACAAATTTTCCTGATTTTTTAAATTCGGCAAGCGCTTCGCGAATCTCATCCAGAGAGGCGATTCCCGGTCCGGTTGTGCCGATTTTTACATAGGCTCCTTCGATATTCGGATCCTTTGATGCCTTTTCGAGGTTATGCACGATATCGTAAATCCCGATGCTTGTTTCGAAGTTCATCGCCTGATAGTTGATGGATTTCAGAGGGTCGTCAATGGTGCGCTCGGTGATGTTCTGTTTGAGGTCAACCATCAGGATCGTTTTCGGTTTCAGCTTCACTTCCTCAGGTTTTGAGGAGACCAGAGCGGTGATGCTACCGAGACCGATCAGGGTCAGAACAACTGCTGCTACACAAACGGCCAGCAAGGAGGCCAGAAAGTACTTAAAGAAACCTTTCATTATCATACGGGTTTACTGTGAATTACAAAAATAGGTTTTAAAGGTCTATTTTTGCTGCCTGAATTCAAATTCATGCAAGAACTTATCATCGGACTGGGCAGTAACCTCGGCGATCGACGGGAGAACCTCGAAAAAGCGATTAAGCGGATCAGCGAAATGATTGGTCGGGTGACCACTGTATCGACCTTTGTGGAGACTGAGCCTTGGGGTTTTGAATCGAAAAATGCTTTTCTGAACGGGGTGGCAATCGTGGAGGATACGTCGGGAAGTTCAGATGGGAACCCGAAAAGTGCGATGGAGGTGATCCGGATATTGCAATCCATCGAAACGGATTTCGGGCGCATCAGAACTGGGGCGTACACTGACCGCGAAATCGATCTGGATATATTGTTTTACGGGGATGAGATTATCAATGAAAGGGAGTTGGTTGTACCGCATCCGAAACTGCATGAGCGGGAATTTGTGCTCGTATCGCTGATGGAAATCTGCCCCGATAAGATTCACCCGGTGTTTGGCAAGAGCATCCGGGAGATCAGAAATGCTCTGCTCCGTCGGTAGTTTTGCTGCCGTAGGCGAGATCTCCGGCATCCCCCAATCCCGGGACGATATAGGCTTTTGAGGTAAGTTCATCGTCGATGGCGCCCACCCAGATGGTTGTTTTTTTCATGGGCAGGTTTTTCCGCAGGTAATCGATGCCCTCCTTGCTGGCGATGAGTGCGGCAATATGAACGTGCGAAGGTTTGCCTTTTTCGAGTAATGCCTTGTATGCCATAAAGATAGATGAGCCCGTGGCCACCATCGGATCACTGAGAATGACCACCTTACCGTCGATTGATGGCGAGGAGATATGTTCGAAATTGATGTGGAACGTTCCGTCTTTTTCGTATTCCCGATAAGCCGAAATGAATGCATTTTCGGCCTGGTCGAAATAGTTCAGCATTCCCTGGTGAATGGGCAGTCCGGCTCTCAATATCGTAGCCAGCACAACCTGATCGCGGCATGTTTTGGCTGCAGCAGTTCCAAGTGGAGTGCGGACCTCTACGGGCTGGTAAGTCATCGTTTTACTGATTTCATAAGCCAGTACCTCTCCCACGCGTTCCAGGTTTCTGCGGAAGCGCATGGAATCTTTCTGGATCTGCTCATCCCTGATCTCAACCATGAACTGGTTAAGTACAGAATTCTGGTCGCCAAGATTGTTAATCATGATGTTAGATATTGGAACGGCTAAAAGTACTAATAAAATGTTATTTCGTCCGGTGGTTAGCCCAATGATTCAGCGGCCAGGGTAATCGGTTTATTATCAATGAGGTATAGGTGGATGGTGTTGCCCCGAACCCTTTATAAAATCGGGCGACTGAATGAATATCCGAACCTTCAAAATCCAGTGTGGCAGGCAATCCTGAATGGAGATGGATGTATCGGTCGATCAGGAAAAACATGGCCCGGGCGTCGCGCCCTTCGGCTGACTGGGCCGGGGCAAGATAGTAGTGAAATCCTTTGTTTTGCCCGATCAGTGCAGCGGCGAGCAGATGGTCGTGCCGGTCCTTGATCCCGCAGATCATGCCGGCTTTCCGGTTGAGAATGGCAGACATCAGCCGCATGAGTGCTGGCTGATTTTTCTTATTGATGAGAATCCTGGAGCCGGCGCTTTTATCGGATTGAAGGAGCGAAAGAAATTCGGCCGGTGTGATGTTGGTGCGGAAACGGATACTTTCGCTGGCTACTTTTTTGAGGTTGCGCCGGGTATTTTCGGTGTATTTTTCCTGAATCTGGGGATACGATTGATTGAGAGCCAACCGGCAGGTGACATGATTCTTTACCGGGAAAACCGTTCCGGCGGGATTTCTGTCGTTCAGTGTAATTTCGATGAGTTTGAACGCCGGAGGGATGGCTTTAAGAAAGGCATCCACATCAACGGGTTTTATGATCGCCTTACTGAAGATTCCCAGCTGTTGGCTGAGGAGTGGCTGATACAGGTACTGAAATCCGAATTTCCGTCTGGCGGTTAGTGGCATAATCATGGAATAGTCGCTGGTTACCAGGGCTTGCCAATCCGGGCAAACGGCATCGAGATACCAGGATTGCCCGTAGAGGGAACCGCCGGGGACAAGACTGATCGCCTGATCCCATTTTTTCTTGTCGATCTCTTTTTGGCCGAGATGTATGATCTCCATGATTATGAGGCCCTTATTTTATAGCAATGGATAACAGTTCGCGGTAAACCTGGCTCCATCCCTTCCATTCTTTCCATTCGCTCAGGGATTCATTGTGCCACAGGCTGATAAAGGTTCCGTTCACCTTTTTGACTTCGCCGATCATTTCAGCGATTTTCTGAATGGCCTGATCCGGAGTGAGTTTCAGATACTGCTGCAGAGTGGTGTCCATGATCTGGAATGGATTGACGGTCAGATCAGTAATTTTATTTTCCTCCAGATCGAAAAACAAGAAAGGGGATGCAATCCCGGCCCTGAAGCCCGGACAGTCGGCATAGCCCATGGAGTAATCCTGGTGGATGCCCAGATGTGACAGGGTACGGTAGGTATTCGGGAGGTGTATGCGAAGGAAATGTTGCCGGCTCCTATCGACCGGATGCCCCAGGATGTGCCCGAGCGTTTCTGCTTCATGGCTAACGAGGGCTGTTGATGAGTTTGATGCATAGGAAGGATGGATTCCGACCGGATAATCGGCCGCGATGCTCCGGATAAGCTGCTGAAAATACGGATTTTTCGGCGAGATATTTTTATCGAAACGGTTGTAACGGGCAACCAGGAAAAACCAGATTGGCTGAACTTTCGCTTCGGAATGAAAATGTTTCAGCAGCTCATATGTATTGTATGGATCGGGCTGGTTGTTACGCAAAACCTGATACCGGAAATTCCGGGCTTCCATATTATGGCGATCCTTCCAGAGTCCGCCGATGGTGCGTTTGAGCCCTTTATGGGCATAAGCCCAGGCATTGTCGATATCGATTGTTGAAATGAAAGTGTATTCGGGTTGTTTGCAGGTGACCATCCCGTCAAATGTTTTTTCCAGGAATTTCCCGAATTCGATTACCCATTGATTGACAATGGGTTTGCCGATCAACCCAAGTTGAAAAGCCAGGCTCTCGGTTGATCGGAACCGGTGATGTTCATCGGGTTCATAGGGGAGATACTCTTCATATCGGGATACAAAATAGAAGATCGCTGAAAAAATATCGAAACGGAGCGATGAGAGGCTTTGATTGGAAGCAAACAGGGTGGGCAATCCGGCCCATTTTTCACCGGGGATCAGTTTTGCCGACTGGTCATGGATTTCATGTTCGAAGAGCAATCCTGAAGCTTCGATGAAGAGGGTGCCGGATATCGGTTTAAATGAATAATTCAACCGGGGTTCTTCTGAATGAATAAGTTCGTCGGGGAAAGTGGTTATCCGGTAATCAAGCCCAAGCAGTTGTTTGAAGACCAGATCAAAGGTCCAGGCGACTCTTGGGTTTTCTTCGGGGCAATAGATCAGCATCATTCCGGTATTATTATATCGTGAAGGTACAAAGATAATATGCTTTTCCGGGCTTTCAGGGCATGAGATTGTCATCGGCCATACTCAGGTATCCCTGATCTGACAGGATCAGGTGGTCGAGGAGTGACAAGTCGAGCAGAATGGCGGCTTCCTTGATTTTTTTGGTGATCTTCAGGTCAGCGTCTGAGGGTGAGAGGTTTCCTGAAGGGTGGTTGTGTGCCAGGATGATTCCTGAAGCGAGTTTTTCGACTGCGGCATTGAGGATCAGCCTGACATCGGTAACGGTTCCGGAGATTCCGCCCTGACTGATTCTGATTTGGTCGATGATTTGGTTCGAGCGGTTCAGTAGAAGTATCCAGAACTCCTCATGCTGAAGGTCGGAGAGGGATCCTTCGAGCAGTTT
>Ga0209373_10000485_pt1 | contig 64198 bp, 52 predicted proteins | sample Higcelweek5metaG_FD_187173 | JGI IMG/M metagenome (GOLD analysis project Ga0209373, IMG submission 187173) | Freshwater pond sediment microbial communities from the University of Edinburgh, under environmental carbon perturbations - High... | ecosystem: Environmental > Aquatic > Freshwater >...
TTCTGATAGTAAGACAGCATTACTTTGTACCAATGATGCTTGCACTACTACTTCCCGAATTAATTTTAAGCCATCATCAGTTTTGGCTGGTCAGGAAGTTCATATCACAAACACAGAGCTTAAAGGTTTTGTTTGGTCTGAAGATATGGGTTGGATAGTTTTGAACTGCTCGAATACTCCTTCTGGTTGTAGTTCAACTAATGGTAATTTTAAAGTTGCAAATGACGGAAAGGGTAATCTTTCTGGGTATGCTTGGGGTCAAAATGCTGGGTGGATAAATTTTGGTCCATTTGTAAATAATACAGCTACAGAAGTTTCTATAAATTCTGATGGAGAGTTTAATGGCTATGCTTGGGCACAAAATTATGGTTGGATAAAGTTTGACTGTAGCTCTGCAAATGCTTGTGTAAAAACAGATTGGAGGGTTTCTAGTGGTAATTCAGGTGGAGTTATAGGAGGAGGAGGTGGAATAACAATTAATAATGTAGATGTTGATGTCTGTTTAAATATTTCTGGTAATCAATCAGTAGTTCCACCAGGTTTTATTTCTCAAGGTGGCCAATGTAAAACATTCTGTGAGCTTAATCCAAATGATTCTTTTTGTGTAGCTCCTATTGAAGAAGACAAGTGTTCAAATATTTCTGGTAATCAATCCATTGTTCCTTATGGTCTTATCTCTCAAGGTGGTCAATGTAAAACATTCTGTGAATTTAATCCTACAGATACTTCTTGCACCAAGGTAGTTCCTACTTTCTGTGAGCTTAACCCTGGAGATCCTACATGTCAAAGTAAAACATTTTGTGAAAATTATCCTTCAGATCCTATTTGTCAGACAGAAGATTTTTGTGAGTCACACCCATCTGATCCGTCATGTGTAGGAGGGGGTATCACCGAAGAAGATAAAAATGACTCTGATAAAGAAGGTTGGAATTTTCCAATAACACAAGTCTTTATGGAGAATTTCATTAAGATTGCTGAGATAAATATTAAGAAGTTTGCTATAGATACTATTGAAAGTATGAAAACTCCTGCAGGTAAGACTTTGTTAGATGTAATTACAGCTACTGGTGTTATCTCTGGCGCTTCATTAAGTATCGCCACTCTTCTTTTTGCAAACCCGCTAACTTTCGGAGAGTTATTCCTTATTCCTCTACGTTTATGGAGTTTGATTCTAGCTGCTTTAGGTATTAAAAAACGTAATCGTCCATGGGGAACAGTGTATGACAGTGTTACCAAGCAACCTCTCGACCCTGCATATGTAGTTCTTCAAGATTTAAATGGTAATGAGGTTGCTACTTCTATTACAGACTTGGATGGTCGTTATGGATTCCTTGTTCCTGCTGGTCAGTATAGACTTTTTGCAAATAAAACGAATTACGAATTTCCTTCTAAGAAACTGATAGGTAAGTCTAGTGATGAATTGTATCCGGATTTATATTTTGATGGAATTATAACTATTGAGGAAGGGGAGGTTATTATTAAAAATATTCCTATGGATCCTCTTAAATTTGACTGGAATGAATTTGCCAAGAAAGATCAGAAATTAATGAAGTTCTTCTCTAAGCGTGATGTTTGGGTTGCTCGTTTATCAAACTTCTTGTTTGCTTTCGGTTTCATAATTACATCTATTACAGTAGTTGCAATGCCTAAAGTTTATAACATAATAGTTTTCTGTATTTATGTTTTGCTTTATATATTGAAGCACACTGTTTTAAAGAGAAGTCCTTCTGGTAAAATTACCGAGAACGGAGATCCTCTATCATTTGCTATTATTCGAGTATTCTCTGTCGCTACAGGTCATGAGATAATTCATAAGGTTGCTGATAAGATTGGTAAATATTACTGTCTAATACCTAATGGAAATTATTATGTAAAGATAGAAAAGAAGAATGAAGATGGGTCTTATACTCTTGCCTATACTTCAAATGAGATAACAGTTAGTAAGGGGTATATCGGAAATAATTTTAAGTTTTAGAGTTACTTATATAAGAGCCCAGCGTTACAAATTATTGTTTGACGCTGGGCTCTTGCTTTTTTATTGATTATATAGTAAATTACAAGGACTAGTCGTTTAGACTATTTTTTATGCCAACAATCAATCAATTGGTTCGTAAGAACCGCAAAATAATTAAAAAGAAATCCAAAGCCGTAGCTTTAGCTCGCGGTTTTAATACTATTAGTAATAAGCCTGTTTATTATCCAGCTCCTTTTAAGCGTGGTGTTTGTACAAAAGTATCTACTACTACCCCTAAGAAGCCTAACTCAGCTCTTCGTAAAATTGCCCGTGTTCGTCTTACAAACGGTATGGAGGTTACTGCTTACATCCCAGGAGAAGGTCACAACCTGCAAGAGCACTCAGTAGTTATGATTCGTGGAGGCCGTGTTAAAGACCTTATCGGAGTTCGTTATCACATAGTTCGTGGACGTCTTGATGCTACTGGAGTAGAGAAGAGAAGACAAGCAAGAAGTCGTTACGGAGCTAAGACACCTAAAGCAGCAGTTAAAAAATAATTTATTCGCCAATAAGGCAAATCTAAAATAATATGAGAAGAAAAGTAAAAAATAGAAATATAGTAGATCCAGATATGGTGTACAATTCAACTAAACTTTCAAAGTTTATAAATATTGTTATGCAAGATGGAAAGAAAGAAACAGCTCGTAAATCAGTTTACAAAGCTTTTGATATTATCAAAGAGAAAACAGGTAATCCAAATCCTTTAGAAGTTTTCGATACTGCTATTAAAAATGCTGGTCCAATGGTTGAAGTTCGTTCAAGAAGAATCGGTGGTGCAAACTATCAGGTTCCTCGAGAAGTTCGCCCAGAGAGACGCACAGCATTAGCAATGCGTTGGATTATCGGAGCAGCAAGAAGTAAAAAGGGAGCACCTATAGACGAAAAGCTTGCCGAAGAATTAATTCTTGCTTCTAAGAATGAAGGAATTGCAGTTAAGAAGCGTGATGATACTCACAAGATGGCAGAGTCAAACAAAGCATTTGCTCACTTCGCTTGGTAAGAATTTAAAATACTAAAACAAAAAATCCCCAATAGGGGATTTTTTGTTTTACTTGCTAATTTTATATATTTATTGTAATCTTTTATTTAAATTCAGAGTAATAATTAAAATTAGAATATATGAGTAAAATTTTAGTTTTATCTTTAGAAGAAGATGATAAGAGAAGTAAATTGGGGTTGCAAATAAAAGTTTGGAAATCTACAAGTAATATTAAAACTTTTGTAAGATTTTTCAAACATAATGGCAATTGCCTAAATGTTGTTTATAATGGCAAAGAGAACTATGAACAAATCTGGAGTGAAATCTTAGACATGCTTAAAGATGAGGGGGTTATAAAAGACCCCAATAATTGGGAATATTCAGCAGATGATATGTCAAAATTTACGAACTCTGACTCTTTTAAAAATGAATTCGCAGAAGAACAAACAGTTTTTTTCGTTTTCAAAGTTAAAGAAGAATTTCTGAGATTTTAATATCTCACTAAAAGGATGCATAAAAGCATCCTTTTAAATTTGCATAAATAAATTTACCAACTCAAACCTATCGCATCGAGTTGGTAATTATGATATACTTAGATTATGAATATGAGCGTTGAGAGAACTATTTTAGAATATTTAAGTGAAGTTAAAAATAAGAAAGTTATTAAATATAAAGGTGTTCGCACTGGCTTTCTTGGTCTTCCTGATTTTAAATATTTTAAATATCAAACATTAGCAAATAGATGCTCCGATTTAAAAAACAGGGGATATATAAAAGAAATGAATGGTACTTACTCCATTACTTATAAAGGAGAAGAATTTTTAAATAAAAAATCTCGTGAGATTTTTAAAAAATTTGAAGCAAATAAAAATGATAATGACCCCAAAGATTTATTGGTGCTTTATGACATACCAGAAGATAAAAAGTCAGAAAGAAATTGGTTTAGAAAAGAACTTCGAAGTTTTTATTTTATAATGATCCAGAGAAGTGTCTGGGTTGGTCCATCTCCTTTACCGAAAGAATTTATGGACTATGTTAAAAAGATTGGATTAAAAGAAAATCTTAAAACTTTTAAACTTGCTAAAGGATATAACATAAAATAAATTTACCTATTCAAACCTATCGCATCGAGTTGGTAAAGATTAAATAACTAATGATATTTTTAGGTGTCATTTTTTTTATTAATTTAATAAGTATCTCTTGCTTATTTGAAATTTTAGTTGTATAGTTTGTTTGAAAATAAGTACTAACTAAAATAAATAAATTATGAGACAAACTTATGGCATTTTGAAAAGAACTTGTCGAAGGTTGAAATTAAACCCAGACATTTTCGGTCTTTATCCTTTTACGGATAGTGTTCCCATCTCTTGCTTTAAGAGTGATTTTAATTTTGATGATATTCCTAATTTTCCAATTAGCAATTTAGAGCAAGTGCTTCTTATTGGTCAAATCATTCGCAATCTTATTTCGCAGAAGGTTCATAAGGGGATTTGGGTTGTTTCATGTAAAAAAGACATGAAAGATTTAGAGAGAAATAGAATTATTGACGAGATTGTTATTCTCTGGACTCCCATTATGAAAGAATGGCTCGATGTAGGTCTGAAAAAGGTGAAGTCTGATAAAAAATTAATGATTTGTAATGGTCAGGTTTATGAAGTAAACTCAATCGAAGTTCAAAAAATGCAAAACTTTAATAATCACATGATTAATGTTCGATTAGGTTTTCATCATAAGATGAATATGTCTGAGATGAGTAAGTAAATTTTTTATTAAAAGCTCGATAATATCGGGCTTTTTGTTTGCAAAAAAGGGTAATATATTGTATATTCAGGGGACAAAAGACTTGAATGTCTACCAGCCAAGAGGAGGGTAAATTTTATTTTTATTAGTTAATTATTATATATGGAAAGAGATTATCCACTAGAAAAAGTTAGAAATTTCGGTATTATTGCCCACATTGATGCGGGTAAGACTACCACAAGTGAGCGTGTTTTATATTATACAGGTGTGTCTCATAAGATAGGTGAGGTTCATGATGGTGAGGCCACAACAGACTGGATGGAGCAAGAAAGAGAAAGAGGTATTACTATTACTTCTGCTGCTGTTACTTGTTTCTGGACTCCTACTTATGCAAAAGGTGATAAGAACAAAAAGCATCGTTTCAATATTATCGACACTCCAGGTCACATCGACTTTACAGCCGAAGTTAAGCGTTCACTTAGAGTTCTAGACGGAGCTGTTGTTGTTTTCGATGGGGTTGCTGGTGTTGAGCCACAATCAGAGACAAACTGGCGTTATGCCGATGAAGCTATGGTTCCTAGAATCTGTTTTGTGAACAAGCTTGATCGTACAGGTGCTTCTTTTGAACACTCTTTTTCAACAATTCTTGATCGTTTGAATAAAAATGCTGTCCGTATGCAAATTCCTATTGGTCTTGAAGATAAGCATGAAGGAGTTGTGGATCTCCTTAAAATGAAAGCTTATTACTTTGAAGGGGAAATGGGAAATAGTGTAGTTGAGAAAGAAATCCCAGAAGATTACAAAGTTGATGCTGAAAAATATCATAATGAACTTATTGAGAAGATTGTCGAACAAGACGACGTGATGATGGGTGAATATCTTGATGGTAAAGTCCCAACACTAGATGTCTTAAAGGCAACATTACGTAAGGCTGTAATTGCAAATAAAATTTTCCCTGTTTTTGCTGGAACTGCTCTTAAGAATAAAGGAGTTCAGCTTGTTTTAGATGCTGTTGTCGATTATCTTCCAAGTCCAATGGATATTCCTGCAATTGAAGGGCATAATCCTGATACAGAAGAGAAAGATGTTCGTCATGCTTCAGACTCTGAACCATTTTCCGCTCTTGCTTTCAAAGTCGCTACTGATCCATTCGTAGGACAAATAATCTTCTTCCGTGTTTACTCTGGAACTCTTACTGCTGGTAGTTATGTTTATAACCCTCGTACAAAGAATAAAGAAAGAATTGGTAGAATCTTAAGAATGCATGCTAACGACAGAGAAGAGGTGAAGAAGGTTTATGCTGGAGAAATTGCAGCAGCTGTAGGTCTTAAAGATACAGTTACTTCGGATACTTTATGTGATGAAGAAAAGCCAATCGAACTTTATAAAATTATTTTCCCTGAGCCAGTTATTCAGCTTCGTGTTGAACCAAAGACAAAAGCTGACCAAGAGAAAATGGGTATGGCTCTTTCAAGACTTGCTCAAGAAGATCCTACATTTAGAGTTACAACCGATTCTGAAACAAACGAAACAATTATTGCTGGTATGGGAGAGCTTCATCTTGAAATTATTGTTGATCGTATGAAGAGAGAGTTCTCTGTTGAGACAAATGTTGGTAAACCACAAGTTGCCTACAGAGAAACAATTACAGGAACAGCAGAAGTTGAAGGTAAATACATCAAACAGTCTGGTGGACGCGGTAACTACGGTCACGTACGAATTCGTATTAAACCAATGGATATGAATGTAGATGTAAATGATCTTCCTAAAAATATTAAAAGAGAAAAGGGTTATGAATTTATTAACACAATTAAAGGAGGAGCTATTCCACAGGAATATATTCCTGCTTGTGAAAAAGGATTCAAAGAAGGATTAGACAGGGGAGTACTTGCAGGATTTAAACTTGAAAATGTTTCTGTTGAACTTTATGATGGATCATTCCATGATGTTGACTCGAACGAAATGGCCTTCAAAATTGCTGCTTCTATGGCCATCCAAGATGCATGTAAAATAGCAAAACCTGTAATCCTAGAGCCAATGATGAAAGTCGAAGTTGTTACTCCAGATAAATTCATGGGAGATGTAACAGGAAGTCTTTCTTCAAAGCGTGGTATTATCGAAGGTATGGAACAGAGAGGTCTTAACCAAGTAGTGAAAGCGGTAGTTCCACTTTCAGAAATGTTTGGATATATGACATCACTTCGTTCTATGACTGAAGGTAGAGCAGGATTCACAATGGAATTTGTCAGATATGATATCGTTCCTCAAAGTGTTGCAACTGCAATTATCGAATCAAGAAAATAGAATTAAATAAATACGAAATCAGCCCCGCGAGAGTACTCGCGGGGCTGATTTATTTTAAAAATAATCTTTATTTTTTTATTAAATAATATATAATAAATCAATGGTCCATAAAATAAAAACAAAAGTTTTCTTAAAGATTTTTTCTATATTCTTATTCGTACTTCTACTCGGTGCTTACGCCAGTACTTTTGCTTTATTTAATGGTAATCCTTATGCTCCAGGTTCCACACTAGACCCTGAGTGTGCACCTACCGATACAAACTGTAAAGTTTTATTAACTTCCGGCGGTTCTTCTCCTTGGCTTACAGGAACTTCGAATATTTATCACAATGGTAATGTGAATGTAGGTAGTGATACTGCTTCGATAAATACTTCGATAGGGGGAGGGAGTGGATTGCAAAATATATATACTCAGAATTTATCTGTTTCTAGTATCCCAAATTATGCTATTGCTATGGAGTTAAATAACGGCAATCCTGTAATGGCTTGGTATTCGACTAGCGATGCTTTTTATGGTGGAGGAATGGAATTTAATTTTATATCCAAAGCTTACGCATCTACTACGGGTGTAACCCTTATTATTTGTTCTGATCCAGAATGTTCAGAAGCTACAGCGGTTAGTTTTGATAGCGATTATCAATCTCAGGGTCAAGCTCCTATTGTTAAAATCGGTTCAGATGGTTTTATTCGTATGGCATATTTAGGAATCAATCAATCAGTTATGTATGTTAAATGTAATGATGCTATTTGCTCTGATCCGTATGTAACTACACCTAGAGAATTTGAGGGTGAGAATTCTATTAAAATGTCTCTTTCTTTGGATAATAATGATAATCCATATATTGTATTTAGTTCTAATGATGGCAATGGTACTTTTCCTTATTTATCTAGATATATAGAGGCTGATGATTCTTGGACAAATTCTTTAATAAATTATGAAAGTTATTTAGGTTTGGGAATTGGTTCATATTTTGGTAATGGTATTTCTGGAATAGGGGATTATTCATATATAGATAATGATGGTCATTTAAATTTTGTCGGAGCTATTCCTTTTGGTGATTATAATTATATTTTGTCTTTGTTTACTTGCAGTGATGTAGATTGTACTAGTTATACAACTTCGCCAATTGACCAATCTTATATTTTTAATTCATTTCTAGGTAAAGATAGTGAAGGTAATCCTATTGTTGCTTATGCATTAGGGGATAATAGTACAGGTCAAACTTTTCTAAAACTCGCAACCTATGTTGGGGATGGAACAGGAACAGGTTGTGATAATAATATTAACAATGAAGAAAATTACTCTTCTAATTGGAACTGTCAGATAATTAAAGAGTATTCAAATAATGAAGAATTAATGATAGAAGATATAGAAGTCGGTTCTGATAATAATGCGAGAATTACTTATAACGTATATGCAGATAATCAACCTTATTATAATACTGCCACATTAACCAAATGTTTGAATACTACTTGTTCAAGTAGTGAAGATACAGAGATTTATAATCTAGATGAAACAGATGATAGATATTATGCATCTTTATTGTCTATTGCTCTGGATAGTAATGATATGGCATATTTAGCATACGGATATTTGAATCAAGATTTTGATTCTTATAGTTTGAAAATAGACAAAGAAATTGTTTCTGAGTCAGTTAGTTTCAATCCTAACGGTAATGATTTCTTTACTTTTGGTGATGTGGGGATAAAGAATAATTTATTTGTCGATGGTTCAATAGTCACCCCAAATGGAATTTATTTGAATAATGGAACTCCAGATAATACATTTAATGCTTTATATAATGTAGGTGGAGATTTGTATTGGAATGGAAGTTCTATTGGTGGTGGTAGTGTTTCAGTTGGTCCAGATTTAGTTCTTGGAGAAGCTGGAGTTACTTCTGGAAGTTTAACCATCAATACTTCTGCTTCTAGTGATTTAGGTTATGGAATATCTTTATTCAATTATTATGACTATTGTAGTTCTCATGATATTTTATGTCCTCACCCTTATACAGAAAACTTCTCGTTATACCTTCCTGCAGAATCTGGAGTCTTGGCTACACAAGATTATGTTTTAAATAATTCATCTTCCCCAATTACAATTGTAAATTCTACAAATTTATTTTCGACAGGACTTACAGGGACGGGAAGTGGATTAATAGATTCAACTATTGAAAATTCAAACTTTTTTGGAGTCAATGCTGGATATTATGCTACCCATGCTTATTCTTCAAACTTCTTTGGAATCAACGCTGGTTATTCTGCTACTTACGCTTCTAATTCAAACTTCTTTGGAGATGGGGCTGGATACAATGTTGTTGGTGGTGGTAATGAATTAGGATTCAACTCAAATTTCTTAGGATATAACACTGGTTATTATGCTACTTCAGCTTCTGGTTCTAACTTTTTAGGACTTAATGCTGGTTATTATGCTACTTATGCTTCAAATTCAAATTTCTTTGGATCAAATGCTGGCTCTGGTGCAGATAATGCCGCCAACTCTAATTTCTTAGGACCCAATGCTGGTAAATTTGCTACTTACGCTTCTAATTCAAACTTCTTAGGAAATAATGCTGGTTATAATGCTCCTAATGCTTCCAATTCCATCTTCATAGGTCAATTTGCAGGTTCAGGTGATTTAGTAGACAATACAACCAATCTCAATGACTTCTCAATCTTAATTGGTCAATCAACATCAACTGGAGGTTTCAAGAATAGTATTGCAATAGGAGGTAGTGCCACCAACACCGCCACCAACCAATTCATGATCGGTTCAACTAACAGACCAATCAACACAACAGTCTGGAAGGGAACCAGTGTCACGGCTACCCTAGACACAGCCACAGGCCTCATCACCACATCAGACGAAAGATTAAAGACAAACATCCACATCCTATCAAATAACACAGACTACTACTCATCAGGTACCACAGAAGATATAGATGAAGAAGAAATATCAATTGATGATATGACCACACTAGAAAAGGTTATCTCCATCATTCCTGTTAGATACGATTGGAGAGAAGATTCAAACGATGATTACAACTATACAGACACAACCCCAAAGAACATCGGATTCATCGCTCAAGACTTACAAAAGTATTTCCCTGAAGTAGTCTATACCGGAGTAGATGAGAATCATTACCTCGGAGTGAACTATGCTAATATGACTCCGATACTTGTAGAAGCTATCAAAGAAATGAATCTGATTGTGAAAGACTTATCATCTCTTGATACAGAAAGTGCTACATCTCTTGGTTCGCTTGTAAGAAGTTTCTTGGAAGATGAATTTAATGGTATTAAATCTGTATTCTTCGGAGAGGTTCATACTGATATGATTTGTGTTAAGAGGTCAGATGGTACAGAGAGATGTGTAACAGGGGATGAGTTAGATACTGTACTTGATCAAAGTAATTATCAGGCCAGTGGTGGGCAGAAAGAAAGTGACGAGGACTATTCTTCAGATACTCCACAAGCTTAATGTTTAAATACTAAATGCACCGCGACGCAGTCGCGGTGCATTTAGTATTTGTGTTATAGATTAAAATATTTAAATTGAATTAGTATTCATTTGTTTTGCTCCTCGTTTGTTGTTATAATAAACTTATATTATTAGTTAATTTATTAAATCATGAAGAATAAAAAAGAGAATATAAGTGTGATTGTTTCATTTATTATTGTTATAGGTCTTATTATTTTGGTAGTTATTTCTCTTTTGAATAAACCAGCAAAAACAGAAATTGAAGAAAATGTTTTGGGTGGTTTACCAGAAGAACAAATTATAAATAATAATATAGGAGATATATCAATAACTCCTACAAATAATAATATGGAAGAACAAATATCAAAAAATGGAGATACTTTAGTTATGAATTACACAGGTCACTTAGAGAACGGTACAGTCTTTGATTCAAATGTGGATCCTAAGTTTGGACATGTACAACCATTTGAGTTTACTTTGGGTGCAGGTCAGGTTATAGCAGGTTGGGATGAAGGCTTAGTCGGTATGAAAGTAGGAGAGAAGAAAACTCTTACAATTGCTCCAGAGAAGGCATACGGTAATCGTGCTATTGGTAGTATTCCAGCAAATTCCACTCTTATCTTTGATGTTGAATTAGTAGGAATTAAATAATTATGGAAAAAGCAAAACAATTCTTGAAGAGAAATATAAGAAGGAAAAGGTTCTGGATTATATCAGGAATTGTTTTTCTTTTTGCTCTTTATTTTATTTTTCGTCCAAGTAGTAATATCAAAAATATCACTACCGATTTTGCAAAAATATCAGATTTAAAACAAACCGTTTTAGCTACAGGTCAAGTTATTTCTAATACCGATTTAAATCTTTCTTTTAATACAAGTGGAGTAGTTTCTTCTATCAAAGTTAAAGTAGGCGACAAGGTGAAGAAAGGAGACATTCTCGCAACCCTTAATCAAGATCAAGAAAGAGCCTCTCTTACATCTGCGAAGGGAGGGCTTGCTGCTGCAAATGCTAGACTTCGTAAAGTTTTAGAAGGCGGTGAAGTTACACTTGCTAAGATTGCATTAGATAATGCAATTCGTGATTATGAAAATGTAAAAAAAGCTCAAGATACTTTAGTTAAAAATGCATATAATAATATGCTTAATTCGAATCCTGAAGCTATTCCTGAGAATGGCACAAGTGATTATACTGCACCTATTATCAGTGGGAGTTATACTTTAGGTAAAGAGGGTCAGATCAAATTAAGAATCTATCATGGCTCAAGCGGTATTAGTTATGAAGTTAGTGGTATTTTAAATGGTGGTGGTGTTAGTAATAATATTATAGCTCAGCCTATAGGTAATTCTGGACTTTATATTAAATTCCCAGATAATGAGTTAAATGTGAAAGATTGGATTATTGAAATACCGAACAAGAAAGCATCAGATTATCTTACAAATTATAATCTTTATCAATCTGCTTTAAAGACTCAAGAGAGTCTCGTTTCTCAAGCTTTATCCGTAGTTGATCAAAGACAAGCTGAATATGATTTGAAATCTACAACCTCTCGAGGTTCCGATATTGATCTTGCTCAAGCAGATGTTATCTCTGCTCAGGGTGTTGTCGAGCAAGCGCAAGCTAGGTATAACAATACTGTTATCTATGCTCCCGCAGAGGGGACTATTACAAGTGTAGATATTAAAGTGGGAGAGTTAGCTAGTGCTTTGAAAGAAGTTATAATTCTTCAGGATGTTACAAATATGTATATTGAAACAGATATCAACGAAGCTAACATAACTAATCTCCAAGTTTCTATGCCAGTAGATATTACTTTTGATTCTTTTGGTACAGATAAAATTTTTAATGGTTTTGTCACAGAGATAAACCCAAGTTCCACTATTATTTCTGGAGTTGTTAACTATAAAGTTAAAGTAAGTATTGATCAAGTGAAAGATTTGAGACCAGGTATGACTTCTAATATGACAATAAAAGTAAAAGATGTAAGTGGTGTTATTTCTGTGCCGTCTCGCTCTATTATTGTAGATAAAAGTGGTAGTAAAACCATAAGACTTATAACTAATACTAAAAATAAGAAATGGAAAGAAGTTCCTGTAACTACAGGACTAGAAGGGGATGGCGGTCTGACTGAAATCACAAGTGGTCTAAATGAAGGAGATGAATACGTTGTTCTAATAAAAGCAAAATAATGCTAATTGAACTTAAAAATATAATTAAAAATTATGAGAATGGAGGTGTTGTCACTCGTGTTTTGCACGGGGTGAATTTAACAGTAGAAGAAGGAGAGTTCATAGCTATTATGGGTCCATCGGGAAGTGGTAAATCTACTTTAATGCACACTATTGGTTTTCTCGATCGTCCAACAGAAGGAGAATATTATTTTGATGGTGAAGATACCAAAAGTTTTAATGATGATGAACTCGCTCGTATAAGGAACCAAAGGATAGGTTTTGTCTTTCAATCTTTTAATCTTCTTCCTCGAACTTCTGTTTTGGATAATGTTATGCTTCCTCTTTTTTATAGTAATAAGAAGACTGGTCATGAAAAGAAAGCAAAAGATGCACTTGAAGCAGTTGGTTTAAAAGAAAGAATTCATTATATGAGTAACCAAATCTCTGGTGGTCAAAAGCAAAGGGTTGCTATTGCTCGTGCTCTTGTTTGTGACCCAAAGGTTATTTTTGCTGATGAACCGACTGGTAATCTTGATTCAAAAAGTGGTAGTACTGTGATGCATATTCTTGAAAATTTAAATAACGAAGGTCGCACTATTATACTAGTGACTCATGATATAAATGTCGCTCTTCATTCAAAAAGAATTGTTACTATAAAAGATGGAGAAATAATTTCCGACAGAAAAGTATTATCGGGTGAAAGATTACACTCAAAGGAGGTAGAAGATTAGTATGAGTAATTTAATTAGAGATGTAAAACTTACAGTTAAAGATTTACTCTCAAGAAAAGGGAGATCCTTTTTGACTATTTTAGGAATTATTATTGGAGTTGCTGGGGTTATAATTATTATTTCTTTAGGTGCGGGAGCGCAGTCTCTTGTCTTAGGACAGATAACAAAGCTTGGTAGTAATCTAGTCGGAGTTCTTCCTGGTAAAAGTAATGAAAAGGGACCTCCCGCTGCTGTTTTCGGTGTTCAAATAAAAACTCTTTCAACTTTGGATGTGGAAGCAATAAAGGATAAGAATAAAGTTCCGAACGCTTTAGCTGTCGCTTCTTTTGTTCGTGGTAATGCCACTATTATTTCTGGAAAAGAAAGTGTTGATACTACTTTTACTGCAACAGAAGGAAGTTATCCATCTGTTCAAAATGTTGAAATAGAGAAGGGGACTTTTTTTACAGAAGAGGAGAGTAATGCAGGGGCAAATGTTATAGTTCTTGGTTATGATATTGCCACAGCATTATTCCCTAATGGTAATGAGCTTGGCCAGGTTGTAAAAATAAAATCTGGTACGAATACTACTGGTGGTGTGCCTTTTCGTGTAATAGGAGTACAGAAAAAGATGGGGACTGTTTCTTTCCAGAATCAAGATGATCAAGTTTTTATTCCATTTTCTATTGGTCAAAGGCAGTTATTGGGTATAAATTATGTTCAATTTCTTAGAATTAAAATAGACGATGAGTCTAACGTCCCGAAAGCTATGGATGACATCAAGAATGTTCTTAGACAGCAACACAGGATATCAAATCCTAATAATGATGATTTTGATGTTCGTAATTTATCTGATGCAATTAAGATGATAACAAGTATTACAGATATTTTAAGAGTCTTCTTGGGTCTTATGGCTGGGATATCTCTTATTGTTGGAGGTATTGGAATTATGAATATTATGCTGGTAACCGTTTCTGAGCGTACAAGAGAAATTGGACTTAGAAAAGCAATAGGTGCTACTCGTAGAAAAATTCTTAATCAATTCCTGCTTGAGGCAATAATTTTAACTGTGTCTGGTGGAATTCTTGGGATTATTTTAGGAATATCTATTTCTTATATTATTGCGGTTGGGGCAAGATTTGCTGGTTATGATTGGGATTTTATTATTTCCATCTCAGCTATTATTTTGGCAGTTGGAGTTTCTATTCTTACAGGAATAATATTTGGTATTTATCCTGCTATGAAAGCTTCCAAACTTGATCCAATAGTTGCACTTCGTTATGAATAATATTTATTTTAAACAAGCTATAAGGGGAGTGAAAGCAAGTCCATCAAGGACTGTTCTTACAACCTTGGGTATTATGATCGGTATCGGTACTGTTATCCTAGTTCTTTCTTTGGGGGAAGGTTTCAAGAGTTATATAAATGGCCAGATTGAAGCTTATGGTTCAAATACTGTGTTCGTTGAGACTTCTGTCCCTTCTTCTACTAAGGCTCGAGAAAATTCAAATGGAAATAGTCAAGCGAATAGCTCTGCGGGTAATGCTGTCCCTGTTACAACCCTTAAATATAAGGATGTTAATGATATTAAACAGCTACCCAATGTTAAGAATGGCTATGGTGTGGCGATGAGTCAAGAAGTTACTACCTATAAAAATATTTCTAAAAATGTTTTTATTTTTGGTTCGGATGCTTCTCGTTTTGAAATAGATAAAGCTGTTATAGATTATGGACGACCCTACACAAAGGAAGAAGATAAATCTCTTTCTCAAGTTGCAGTCTTAGGTAGTGTAATAGCCGAAGATTTGTTTGAGGGTGTTGACCCCCTCGGTAAAATGATAAGAATAGGTAATTATAATTTTGAAGTTGTTGGAGTTTACGAACCAAGAGGGAGTGCTAGCTTTATGAACGAAGATGAGCAGATTTTTATTCCAATTACAACTTTGCAGAAAAAGATTTTAGGGATAGATTATTTATTTTATGCAGTTATAGAACTAGAAGACAAATCAAAAGATAATGTTACTTCATTAGATATAGCAGATTTATTAAGAAGGAACCATTATATATCTGACCCCATAAAAGATGATTTCAAAGTTACAACTCAGGAAGAAAATCTAGCAACTTTCGATGTGATTTTGAAAGCCATTACATTTTTACTTATTGCCATTGCATCCATATCTTTGATTGTTGGCGGGGTAGGGGTTATGAATATTATGTATGTGGCAGTTACCGAACGCATTGGTGAAGTTGGACTTAAGAAAGCTCTTGGAGCAAGGAATAAAGATATACTTTATGAATTTTTATTTGAAGCGATTATTTTAACTAGTATTGGTGGAGTTGTTGGTATTATTGGCGGGTCATTATTATCTTTTATTGTCTCAGAAATTGCTCAAAGTTTCGGTCTCACTTGGAAGTTTATAATACCTATCTCAGGTGTATTTATTGCTGTTTCTGTTTCCACTATTATTGGAGTAGTTTTTGGAGTTTTCCCAGCTCGAAATGCCGCGAAATTAAACCCAATAGAAGCTCTAAATAAGGAATAAATTATTTATCAAAAATTTCATAAAATTTTATTTTTTATGTTATAATAAAATCATATATTTATCATTAATTTATTAAACTTTTATGTTTCTCAAAAAATTTGTTCCTGTTTTCATATTAGGATTAGTTGTTTCAAGTTTTATATTTTCATCAAGTAAAGTTTTAGCCGCAGATCAAGTTTTTGATTGGGTTAAGCAAGGGTTTAGTGTGAATGGTAATTCATATTCTTGGCCTAATTCTGTTACTACAGATTTTTTGGGTAATATTTATTCAGTTGGGTTTTTTTATAGTACGGTTGATTTTAATCCAAATAATACAGGCGGTGAACTTACTTCACTAGGAGAAGGTGATATATTTATCACTAAATACAATTCATCTGGAGTTTTTCAGTGGGTTAAACAGATTGGGGGAATAGGTCCTGATAATGGTATTTCTATAGTTACTGATGTAGATGGTAATGTATACACAACAGGACAATTTCAAAGTACTGTTGATTTTGATCCAGATATTGAGGGTGGAGAACTTACTTCGTTAGGAAGCAACGATACTTTTGTTGTTAAATATAATTCAGCAGGAATATTTCAGTGGGTTAAACAAATAGGAGGAACAAATAGTGAAAATAGTTCTTCTATAAATACTGATATAGATGGGAATATATATACGACAGGATCTTTTTCTGGAACTGCTGATTTTAATTTAGATATTGAAGGTGGAGAGCTTACGTCATTAGGGAATGCAGATATCTTTATCACTAAACACAATTCATCTGGAGTATTCCAGTGGGTTAAACAAATAGGAGGAACAAATAGTGAAAATAGTTCTTCTATAGATACTGATATAGATGGGAATATATACACAACAGGAGTTTTTTTGGGAATTGTTGATTTTAATCCAGGTATTGAGGGTGGAGAAGTTACATCATTAGGGGGTCAAGATACATTCATCACCAAACATAACTCTTCAGGAGTATTTCAATGGGTTAAGCAAATAGGAGGAACAGGTAGTGATATTGGATATTCTATAGATACTGATATAGATGGGAATATATATACGACAGGATCTTTTTCTGGAACTGCTGATTTTAATTCAGATATTGAAGGTGGAGAACTTACGTCATTAGGGGATGCAGATGTTTTTATTTTGAAATACAATACATCTGGAGTCTTCCAGTGGGTTAAACAGATTGGGGGAACAAGTTCTGATAAAGGTATTTCTATAGATACTGATGTAGATGGTAATGTATACACAACAGGACAATTTCAAAGTACTGTTGATTTTGATCCAGGAGGAGGAGTATATAATTTAACAAATGATATTGGGAGTGTTTTTATTTCTAAATTAGATTCTTCTGGTAATTTTGTATTTGCAAAACAATTAGAATTAACCGGTGATGATAATCCTTGGATAGGGGTATACTCAATAACTACTGATGAAGACGATAATATTTACATTGGAGGAGACTTCGGTGGAACAATAGATTTCAATACCGAAGATGGAATTTCTGAATTAACTTCAGGTCCAGGTGGAGATGATGCATTTCTTTTGAAACTTTCATTTCCGGCTCCTTTAATAGAAAATCCTACTATTGTTACCACATCAGCTACATTGATCACTCAAGGCTCAGCCACTCTAAACGGAGAAGTAACAGATAACGGAGGAGAAGATCTATCTGAACTCGGATTCCAAATAGGATTAGACACCTCATACATAATGGCAACAGGTACTGTAGAGGTACAAGAAGCAACAGGTACGTTCTCACTTAATTATGAAATAGATTTAGATTGCAATACTACATACCACTACCGAGCATATGCTACAAACAGCGCAGGTACAAGTTATGGAGAAGATATGACATTCACAACAAGTAGTTGTCCTGTAGTAGAAGAGGAAGAAACTCATCATCATTCTTCTAAAGTAATAGGAAGTGTTAAACCTTCATCTGTTATCATTAAAGAAAAGACTGAAACCCCTGTTATTGCAACAACAATAATAAATACTCTAAATATCAAAAGATTACTTAAGTTGAACATGATAGGTGATGATGTTAAAGAATTACAATCATATTTAAACAATCATGGTTATCCTATATCTCTCACAGGTCTAGGTTCTAAAGGATACGAGACTACTAAATTCGGTCCTCTTACCAAGAAAGCTGTAATCCTATTCCAGATTGCTAATGGTTTAACTCCAGATGGGATTGTGGGGTTAAATACGATAACAAAGATGAATAAGATAAATTATTAAATAGTTATCAGAAAATGCGTCCCATAAGGTGACGCATTTTTTAGAATTTAGATACTAGAAACTATAACCTAATTTATGCTATAATAAATCTATGCAAGAATTTTTAAAAGATAAGAAAATAAAGGTTTCCGTTTTTATATTATTAGTAATTGTTTCTGTTTTCACTATTACAAAAATCATTAATGAAATTAAATCTACTGAGTATATTGGTAAAGATTTCCAATATTCCAATACTATTTCAGTAAGTGGTACAGCAGATGTTACAGCTGTTGCTGATATTGCATCATTAACTATTAATCTAAACAAAGAGGGTATTACTGCCAAAGAAGCACAAACTCTTTTGAATGAATCTATAACAAAGACTCTCTCATATTTGAAAGAGCAGAAGATAGAAGATAAAGATATCAAATCAGAATTTGGAGGAGTAAGCCCAAAGTATTCTTACTCACAGTCAGTTTGTTATACTTACCCATGTCCATCAAAAGATCCCAAAATAGTTGGATATACAGCTAGTCAATCTATAACAGTGAAAGTTCGTGAAGTCGATAATGCTAGTGTTATTCGTACAGGACTTACAGCTATCGGAGTTACAGATATAAATGGTCCAACTTTTGAAATTGATGATGAAGATGGGTTCAAAGCAGAAGCTCGCGCTCTTGCAATAAAAGATGCACAAGAAAAAGCAAAAGTTTTAGCAAAAGATTTGGGAGTAAAACTTGGTAAGATCGTTAGTTTTAATGAAGAGGGTCAATCAAATAATTTTCCAATGTATAAGAGTGTTTCTGCTGATACAATGTTAAGTTCTGTAGGAGAAGGATCACCTATCCTTCCAAAAGGGGAGAATAAAATCACTTCAAATGTAACTATTACTTATACTATTAAATAATTTTTAATAGATATCTCTATATAGTTAAATATATAAAATGCGTCGGTCTTCGGCCGACGCATTTTATTATACCCTTAGAAAATAATGATATTTGGGTTGGGTTGACTTTACAAGTTAAAAAGAGTATTATATAAGTAAGCCCTCCGGGGTGGTTTTTAATAAGAATAAACTATTTGTTTTAATAAAATATATGAAAAAAATAATTTCGTTTTTGAAAGATGTTAAAGCTGAAATGAAGAATGTTACTTGGCCTACTCGTCATCAAGCTGTTTACTCTACAATTGCTGTTTTGGTTATATCTATTGGTGTAGCTTATTTTTCTGGTTTTTTTGATTATTTATTTTCACTAGCATTAAAATGGTCATTTTTAAGATTTTAATTTTTTAAACATATATGGCAAAACAAGAATCAAAAGGAGAGAGGAACTGGTATGCTATTCATACCTATGCAGGTTATGAAAATGCAGTTATGAGAAATTTGCGTCAACGTATTGATTCTCTTGGAATGAATGACAAAATTTTTAATGTCATTGTTCCAACAGAAAAGAAGATAAAGATAAAAGCTGGTAAAAGAGTTGAGAGTGAAGAGAAAGTTTACCCAGGGTATGTACTTGTAGATATGATAGTAGATGATAACTCTTGGTATGTCGTTCGTAACACTCCACGAGTAACAGGATTCGTCGGTGCAGGTGTAAACCCCGTTCCTCTTAACAAGATTGAAGTAGATGCTTTATTTGGTAGAATGGATAAAGAGAGTCGTGGTGCTAATAAGCATCAAATGGATGTTGAAATGGGAGAGATTGTGCGTATCGGTGATGGACCATTTAAAGATTTAGAAGGAAAGGTTAGTGATATAGACCAAGAACGTGGTAAAGTCAAAGTTCTTGTTTCTATGTTTGGAAGAGAGACACCTGTAGAGTTAGACTTCTTGCAAATCAAGAAATTATAAGTATAATCAGTTAATCGTGTTCGGTTTCGGCCGTGCTTCTCACGACTAACTAAAAATTTATGGCAAAGAAAATAATAAAAAATGTTAAATTACAAATACCAGCTGCGAAAGCAACACCAGCTCCTCCACTTGGACCTGCATTAGGTCAGGCCGGAGTAAACATTGCAGAATTCTGTCAGAAGTTTAATGCTATGACACAAAAGGATGCAGGGGATATTGTCGGAGTAGTTATTACTGTTTATGAAGATAGAACATACGACATAAAGGTGAAGACTCCACCAGTTACAGGTCTTATTCTTAAGGCAGCAGGAGTAGAAAAGGGTTCTGGTAAACCAAATGTTTCAAAAGTTGGTAAAATCACAAAAGCTCAAGTTAAGGCTATTGCTGAGAAAAAAATGCCAGATTTGAATGCTAAAGATATAGAAGGAGCAATGAAGATAGTAGAAGGTAGTGCTCGCTCAGCAGGTATTACAATTGTTGAATAATTCTATAGAGTTTGTAATTAATAAATTGCAAACTACAAATACAAAATGCATCGCAACCTTCGGTTGCGATGCATTTTGTATTGTAGTATTTTAATTTTTTAAAGCCTTTTGTTCAAATATCAAAGGTTTGTTCTTAATTTTTATGATATAATAAATACAATTATTAATAATTTATTTTAATGTTTTTCATGAACAAATTTAAAGGCTTGCTTGTATTATTTTTATTAATTTTCAGTACTTTTTCTTTTAATTTAAAAGAAGCCAGTGCTGATATGCTATGGCAGAAAGTTAAGCCGGCAGGTTTTTCTGAGGATTACGCATATAGTACATCTATTGTTGTTGATGGAAATAATAAATTATATGTAGCATTTATTGATGGTGCAAATGAAGATAAAGCAACTGTCATGACATACAATGGTGCAAGTTGGGAGGTAGTTGGCTCCTCAGGATTTTCGGCATCTTGGGTTAGTGAAATTTCTCTCATTGCAGACAAAAATAATAAATTATATGTGTCATTTGTTGACAGTTTAAATGATGATAAGGTAACAGTCATGACATACAACGGTACAGATTGGGAAGTTGTCGGACAGGCAGGGGTTTCCGTAGGGCGTGCATCTTTTCCGTCTCTCGCTGTTGATGGAAATAATAAATTATATGTAGCATTTAGTGATTATATAAATGCGAGTGGTTCTACTGTCATGACATACAACGGTACAGATTGGGAAGCTGTCGGACGAGCAGGATTTTCAGAGTTTCCGGTTAATGAAATTTCTCTTGCCATAGATGGAAATAATAAATTATATATAGCATTTGATGATAGTCAAAATACTGGTCAAATATCTGTCATGACATACAACGGTACAGATTGGGAAGTTGTCGGACAATCAGGTTTTTCAATAGGGATTGTGTACCCATTCTCTCTTTCTATAGATGAAAACAATAAATTATATTTAGCATTTCTTGATGAAGATGATGATTATAAGGCTAATGTCGTGACATATAACGGTACAGATTGGGAAGTTGTCGGACAAGCAGGACTTCCAGAGTCTGAGGTTTATGAAATTTCTCTAGTTATTGATGGAAATAATAAATTATATGTAGCATTTCTTGATGAAGATAATGAAGGTAAGGCTACTGTTATGACATACAATGGTACAAGTTGGGATTATGTTGGTAGGCCAGGTCTCTCAGATAGTTATGCAGATTACACAGTTCTTGCCATTGATGGAAATAATAAATTATATGTTGTGTTTAGTGATGGCGCTAATGATGATAAAGCTACAGTCATGTCATATAATGATTTTAATGATCCAAATCTTCCAGTTTTTGCAGGTGGTACAGGTACAGAGAGTGATCCTTATCAGATATCTACTTGTCAGCAATTAGAAGATCTTAACTATACTCCAGATGATGGAGATACTTATCCGTTGTTATCAACTGGTAATTATTATATTTTGAAAAATGATATAGATTGTTCGGATACAGTAAATTGGAATAATGGGGAAGGATTTGTTCCAATAAGAGATTTTTTTGGCTATTTTGATGGAAATAATAAAATTATTTCAGGGTTATATATCAACCTTCCAGAATCATCTGACGTGGGATTGTTTTCTAAAATTAATATTTTTTCTAGAATTAAAGATCTTGGTTTGGTAAATATTGATATCACGGGGTCTTATAGCGTTGGAGGTCTGGTTGGTTCTAATAGTGGTATTATAGAAAATGTTTATACTACTGGAAAGGTGGAGGGAGGTACGGACGTTGGAGGTTTAATAGGGGCGACATATAATTCAACAGAAGCATTAATAGGATCTTATTCTTCTGCTGATGTGCTTGGGGTTAATGGTGTTGGAGGTTTAATAGGTGATAATAATAATAGTCGTATTGAGAATTCTTATTCCACAGGTAATGTGAATGGTAATACCAATGTCGGAGGTTTGATAGGTGATAACTTTTGTTCACACATTGAGAATTCTTATTCCACAGGTAATGTAAATGGTAATACTCATGTCGGAGGTTTGATAGGAAATAATGTAGGTAAAGACTATTATATTTTAGCTACAGTCGTTAATTCTTATTCTGTCGGTAGTGTCTCTGGTAATTCTTATGTCGGTGGTCTTATTGGTTTTAATTCTGGCGATAGGGTTTATAATTCTTTTTCTGTAAGTAATGTTTCTGGTGTTTCTCATATTGGGGGTTTTATTGGTCTTCTAAAATATTTTCCAAATCTTTCTTTAGATGAAGTCATTGTTAATTCTGGTTGGTATAAAGCTGAAAATAATTCAGGTCTAAAAAGTATCGAAATAATTAATGATGGAGAGGGTGCAGATACAACATATGTTGAGACTGATAATACAGTTTTTTATTCTAAATCACATAGTATTTATACTGAAGGTTCAGAATATACTTGGGATTTCTCCACCCCAATCTGGTACGAACAATTAAACGACTATCCTAAATTCACTGCATATATTCCAGATACATCATCTCCTGTTGTTTCAAACATTACAGCTAATTCCATTACCAAAACATCAGCTACCCTAAATGGAGAAGTCACAGATAACGGAGGAGAAGAAATAACAGAAGTTGGATTCGAGTACGGACTTACCTCTGCATATGCAACAAGTACAGTAGAGAGTACAGACTATGCTTCTAGTACATTCTCATATGATTTAACAGACCTATCATGTAATACTACATATAGTTACCGCGCATATGCTACAAACACAAAGGGGACTTCATACAGTAGTAGTGGGACATTTACAACAGATGATTGTGAGAGATCTCATTCCCGTGTTATCGGTTCAGTATCAAGAGTAATAGCTACTTTGCCTGTAAAGGAAGAAGTAAAACCAATCTCTACAGTTACAATATTAAACATCAAAAGAATTTTAAAGCAGAATATTATTGGTAGCGATATTAAAGAATTACAAGTATGGTTAAACAATCATGGTTATATCATTTCTCTCATTGGTCCAGGATCTAAAGGATATGAGACTACTAAGTTTGGATCTCTTACAAAGAAAGCAGTTATGTCTTTCCAAAAAGCAAATGGACTTACTCCTGATGGGGTAGTAGGACCACTTACTTTGAAGAAGATGAATGAAATTAAATAGCTTTTGATTATATAAACTACAATTACAAAATGCATCGCAACCGAAGGTTGCGATGCATTTTGTAATTGTGTATTTTTTATTTAATTTCTTTGAGAATTATTTAGTCACTCTTTCGACATAGTCATTTGTTTCAGTGTTCACAATTATTCTATCACCAGTTTCCACAAAGAAGGGGACAGTAATTTTCACACCATTCTCTAGTGTAGCGAGCTTTCCACCGCCTGACGCAGTGTTTCCTTTTATTGCGGGAGGAGCTTCTTTAATTATAAATTCCATTTTAATAGGAAGTGATATTTTTATAATTTGCTCTTCGTCATCATTGTCCCATATTAGAGCTGTTGCATTTTCATTAGCTTTCAAATATTTTCCACTGTCACCAATTATCTTTTCAGATATTTGGAATCTTTCAGATGGTTTGTCTGGGTTGCAGAACCAGTATTCACCCTTATTAGCATATAAGAATTTTACATCTCTTTTTATGATTTCTGCTTCGTCTGCTTTATCTGCTGCGTGGAAAACAGTATTCCATGTACGACCAGAAAGTAAACTTTTAAGTTTAACTTGGTTTTGAGGTTTCCTCTGTTGTGTACGAGCTACATGGTTATCAAGTACTTCGCATGGTTCATCCTCGTATATTATTATTTTTCCTGTTCGGATTTCACTATATTCAAGCATAATATTTTAACTATTTTTTAACAAAATTATTGAAAATAGAATAGTTTAATTAACTAATAACTTATTACAAATTAACATTTTAAAGCCTTTTATGCAAATATCAAAGGTTTGTTCTTAATTTTTATGGTATAATAAATACAATTATCAATAATTTATTTTAATGTTTTCCATGAACAAATTTAAAGGCTTGCTTGTATTATTTTTATTAATTTTCAGTACTTTTTCTTTTACTTTAAAAGAAGTTAAAGCTGAACCAATATTACCAACTTTTGCCGGTGGTGCAGGTACAGAAGTTGACCCATATCAGATATCTACATGTCAGCAATTAGAAGATATAAATTATACTCCAGATGAGGGCGGTACTTATCCATTCTTAACAACTGGTAAATATTTTATTTTGAAAAATGATATAGATTGTTCTGATACAGAGAATTGGGATGATGGGGCAGGATTTGATCCGATAGGTAGTATTGCTGATATGAGTGATTGGTCTGAAATAAGACAACCATTTTATGGTTTCTTTGATGGGGATAATCATACAATTTCAAATTTATATATAAATAGACCCTCATATTCAAATATCGGTTTATTTGGCAACATTTATAATGCTGATAGCAACATATCAATAATAAAAGATTTAAATGTAGTAAATGTAGATATTTCAGGAGATAATGCTGGTGTTTTGATTGGTATGTCAGAATATTCATCTATCATAAATTGTCATACGTCTGGAATTATAAAATCTTCTAATACTGAGAGTTCCTTAGGAGGATTAATAGGTTTTGCTAAAAATTCAACAATAAATAAATCTAGCTCTAGTGTTTCAGTAGAAGGAGATATAGGTTTTGTTGGTGGTTTAGTTGGAGTAGGTCATAATATAACAATAGAAAACTCATACGCAACAGGAAATGTTTTTGGTAGTTTTATTTCTGGTGGATTGTTGGGGATGAAAATGGTAAATGGGTATAATGATAAAGTACATTCATTTATAAAAAACTCATATGCAACAGGAGACGTGACTGGTGCTCTTGTCGGAGGGTTGGTTGGCTTCAATCAATTTAATGAAATTACTAATTCATATTCTACTGGTAAAATTACGCCAGTCTCTTCTCCTTATTTAGCGATGTATGGATTTAGTGAAGATAGTGTAGCAGGTGGATTTATAGGTGGTTTATTATACGACCAAGGTGAATCTACAGATGATTATGTTTCTAATTCAGGTTGGTATAATTCAGTTGATAATAATTCACTATCAGCAATAGGAGCTTATGGTTATTATGGCCAAGGTTATGTTCCTGAAGGTGTAAACGCAGAAATCTCGTATCCTATATCCGACAATATTCTCTTCTACTCAAAATCTCACGGAGTCTATGCACAAGGAGAGGAGGGTGGTTGGGATTTCACCACCCCAATCTGGTACGAACAATTAAACGACTATCCTAAATTCACTGCATATATTCCAGATACATCATCTCCTGTTGTTTCAAACATTACAGCTAATTCCATTACCAAAACATCAGCTACCCTAAATGGAGAAGTCACAGATAACGGAGGAGAAGAAATAACAGAAGTTGGATTCGAGTACGGACTTACCTCTGCATATGCAACAAGTACAGTAGAGAGTACAGACTATGCTTCTAGTACATTCTCATATGATTTAACAGACCTATCATGTAATACTACATATAGTTACCGCGCATATGCTACAAACACAAAGGGGACTTCATACAGTAGTAGTGGGACATTTACAACAGATGATTGTGAGAGATCTCATTCCCGTGTTATCGGTTCAGTATCAAGAGTAATAGCTACTTTGCCTGTAAAGGAAGAAGTAAAACCAATCTCTACAGTTACAATATTAAACATCAAAAGAATTTTAAAGCAGAATATTATTGGTAGCGATATTAAAGAATTACAAGTATGGTTAAACAATCATGGTTATATCATTTCTCTCATTGGTCCAGGATCTAAAGGATATGAGACTACTAAGTTTGGATCTCTTACAAAGAAAGCAGTTATGTCTTTCCAAAAAGCAAATGGACTTACTCCTGATGGGGTAGTAGGACCAAAAACATTAGAGAAGATGAAATAGAAATTTGAACCCCTTTCTTTACTAAGGAGAGGGGAAAAGGGAGAGGTTAATTCTAATTACAAAATGCATCGCAACCTTCGGTTGCGATGCATTTTGTAATTAGAATTTTTAGATATCTTTATTCTCCCGCACTTGTTATTTGTATCTCTCCGAATCTACTTCTTATTTCTTTAAGTAGGGAATCAGCAACTTTTTTATTATCTCTTAGCCATGTACGGGAAGCGTCATATCCTCGCCCTAATGCTACCTTTTCTCCTTCTTTATTTTTATATGAATAAGAAGCTCCAGACTTTTCTATTATTCCTATTTTCTCTCCGAGAGCAAGTATTTCTCCTTCTCTGGAAATTCCTTCACCATAGAGTATGTCGAATTCTGTTTGTTTGAAAGGAGCTGCAACTTTATTCTTCACCACCTTCACTCTAGTTCGGCTTCCTACTACTTCGTCACCTTTTTTGATCTGGGCAATACGACGAATGTCTAAGCGGATAGAAGTGTAGAATTTAAGGGCTTTTCCTCCTGGGGTTGTCTCAGGGTTACCGAACATGACTCCTATTTGCATACGGATTTGATTTATGAATATTACAGATGTTTTAGAGTGAGCAACGATAGCAGTAAGCTTACGAAGAGCTTGTGACATAAGGCGAGCTTGCTTACCCATGTGTTGCTGGCCCATATCTCCCTCTATCTCATCTTTAGGTGTGAGAGCTGCGACAGAGTCGATAACTACTACATCTATTTTCCCAGAGCGTATAAGACTTTCTGTTATTTCTAATCCTTGCTCTCCATTATCAGGCTGAGAGATAAGTAAATCTTTTATGTTTACTCCAAGTTTCGCTGCATAGTCAGGATCCATAGCGTGTTCAGCGTCGATATAAGCACATACGCCACCTTTCTTTTGAGCCTCTGCGACAATGTGAAGGGCGAGGGTAGTCTTCCCTGAAGATTCTGGTCCAAATATTTCTATCATTCTTCCTCTAGGTACTCCACCGACTCCAAGAGCCATATCGAGTCCTATAGACCCTGTAGGGATCACATCAATATCCACTTTCGGAGCATCTCCTAGCTTCATTATTGCCCCCTCGCCAAACTTAGTCTGAATCGCTTTTATTGTATCTTCTATTTCTCCACCTGTTTCTTTCGGAGCTTTTTTTGCTTTCTTTTGCATATGTTTTGAATTCAATTTTTTAAAATAATTCTTTTTGAGGGGCATGCGCAAGTGTGTCGACACGAGCAATGAGGAAAATTTCAGTAGAAATTTATCCGGACCCAAAAAAAGGAGTTATTTTAAAAAATTATATTTATTTTAATTAATAATTTCTTCTATTTTTTTAAATGCGATCGACTCTGCATTTTCTTTTGAAACTAATTCAAACTTTTCTACGGACATATTTCCAAATTTATCTTTCGCGTTTAGTGTTATTGTTGAGAATCCAGGGAGGGGAGACACTAACTCTCGGAAGTATCCATCTTTATCTATGAAAATTTCTCTCCCATTCATTTGTAATTGTATCGCTTTCTCAGCAGTTCCTTCCACTACTAATATTTCAGATTCAGAACTGGCTTTTTTGAGTGTAGCTTCTATTCTTACTCCACGAGAGATAAAGCACATTTTGCTATAAGCAAAAATACCAATGATTAGAAACAAGACAGAGCAAGATCCGATTGTAAACCACCATTTTATATTTTTACTTTTTATACTTTTCATTTTATTTGTTGTTTGAGTTTTGTATATTATTCTCCCACTACTACATCATCAGTGTTATTTGTTGCTTTTTCTAATACATCTCTAGGCTTTGCTCCATTACCAGCTCCGATAACTCCGCGTTCTTCTAGCATATCTATAAGCTTGGCAGCACGAGCGTATCCGACACCGAGCTTTCTTTGTAGGTATGAAGTTGAGGCTTTACCTGCTTCTATAACTGTCATTCTTGCATCTTCGTATAAGTCATCATCGCCGTCATTTCCTTCTAAACTTTCACTGAATAGATTGTTACCTCCTTTATCTATATTTCCTGATAGTTCTATTGTTTCTGGTATTTCATCTATATAAGCATTCTTTAAGTATTCTACCACTCTTTTAACTTCTTCTTCAGAGATAAATGCACTTTGTAATCTGTCTGGTTGAGACATTTCACCAGAAGCATAGAGCATATCTCCGGCACCAAGAAGCTTTTCGGCTCCTCCTTGGTCAAGGATTGTACGAGAGTCTATCTGTGATGAAACTTGAAGAGCTACACGAGTAGGGACGTTGGCTTTAATAAGTCCAGTAATGACATTTACAGATGGTCTCTGTGTTGAAAGTATAAGGTGGATACCGACAGCACGAGACATTTGTGCTAAGCGTACGATGGCACTTTCAAGCTCTCTTGGATATGCTTGCATTATGTCAGCAAGCTCATCTATAACAATGACTATGTAAGGCATTCTCTCGGCTTCACCATTCTTTGATTTAGCATATACAGTAGAGTGGTAAGACTCAATATCACGCACAGATTCAGCTTGCAGTACGTCGTATCTGCGATCCATCTCTTTTGCAGCCCATTTAAGAGCAAGGATTGTTTTCTTTGGATCTGTGATGACTGGAGTAAGTAGATGAGGTATTTTATTATAAAGGGTAAGTTCAACTCTCTTTGGGTCCACCATTATTAGTTTCATATCTTCTGGTCCATTCCTATAAAGTAGGGAAGTGATGACTGAGTGGATAGTTACTGACTTACCAGAACCAGTAGTACCAGCAATGAGGGCATGTGGCATTTTCGCTAAGTTGCCGAATGTTGCTTTTCCAGAGAGTCCTCGTCCAAGTGCGACAGTTAGAGGCTTTGGAGAATTTTGGAATTTATCATCGGCAAGAAGAGTAGCAAGTCCGACTGTTGATTTAATTTTGTTTGGTATTTCTATACCTACAAGTGACTTGCCAGGGATAGGTGCTTCTATACGGATAGGGTGGGCAGCAAGAGCAAGGGCGAGGTCATTCTGAAGTCCCACTATGCGAGAGAGTTTGACTCCTTGTGCTGGCTTCAATGCATATCGTGTGACAGTAGGTCCGACGGTCACTTCATCCATCTCGACAGATATACCGAAGTTCATGAGAGTTCTTTGGATGATGTTCATGTTACCTTTAAGGTCTCCAGCTCCAGGCTTACCTTTATCTTTTTCTAGGAGTGTAAGTGGTGGTGGTGTGTACTCTTTGGATACAAATTTCTTCACTTTTATTTCTGGGATTTTTTCTACTTCATTTGCTTCACTTTCTTTGTAGTCGGAAGGCACTAACTCTTTTGTGTTTTTTTCTTTTTTAACTTTTTCTTGTGAAGATTCTTCTTCTGTTTCTGGGGTAGGGAATTCTTCTATTTTTTCTTTTTTACTGAAAGCTTCTCTAAGTGAGTTTCCTAGATCATATTTCAAAAACTGCCAAATATTTTTTAAGAATGTGGAGAGGTTTGGCTTCTCATTGAATAACACGAGAAGAGATATTATTGAGATGGTTCCCAGTACAAGTATTCCTCCTATCATTCCGAAGAGTCTAAGCATAGGCCAAGACACAATACTTCCAAGTTTCCCCCCGTATGTTATGACGAGAGAAATTCCATCTCCGTTACTTGCAAAATCGATAATCCCAAGAGATGAAAGGAAGAGGAGGGTGAGAGCGACGATGTGTGTCTGTGCGACATAGAGCTCTCCCTTTTTCATTAATGAAATTCCTATGAATCCAAAAATTATAGGCAAGAGAAAATATCCGAATCCTAAGAATGTATAAAGTACACCGTAGATAAAATTCCCTACAACTCCCGCTCCTTTGAAAAATGATAATAAAATAATAATTCCTAAAACAAGAAAAATTACTCCCCAAATACTTTCTTTCGTTTCTGTTTTTAGTGGGGTACTTTTCCCACCTCCTTTCCTATTCGATGAAGATGAATTTTTGCTATTTTCGTTTCTGTTTTTAGATTCTTTTTTTGCCATAAATATATGTGTATTATACTATTTAATAATCTTTTTTCAAAACGAATTTTTGAATTTTAAACCGTAAATCTTAATAGTCTTTTAGATTCAAACACTCTCTGAAAATAGTCCTATCTGAGGGGACGGCGGAAAGCGACGGCTTGAGCATTTAGCAAATTTCTAGCAAGAAATTATGCGGACCCGAAGAGAGGAGCTATTCTTAGGGAGGGTTTGAAGATGTTTGTTTTGAGTATTGCTAATTTAAAAATTGAGTATATAATGGACGCATTAAAGACATGAGGTTTTATTAAAAATTAATCAAAAAGGACATCATGAATAACCAAAAGGACACGCAAAAGACAGCTATAAATTCTTACGGACATAATGATTTTTACGCTGACAAAGCCCTTGCAAATAAGCCTATATATGAGTTCGCAAATAAAAAGACAGAGAAGCTCATCACAGCCTTATACATGGTTACTGATTGTATGGATACTGATGATGCTTTGAAGAATAAACTTCGTAGTCTTGGAGTAGAATTATTGTCTGATATGTATCAACTTTCTGTAATAATTCCATCAGAAAAGCATACCCATATAGACACCTCTTTGTCTCACATTTATGAAATACTTTCCTTCATTGAAATCTCCCGCACTATTGGTTTTATCTCAGAAATGAATGGCACTATTTTAAAGAAAGAATTTAACATTTTGATTAACGAATTAGAGTCTCACAAATCCAAAGATAAACATTTCAGTTTTACTCTAAACCAAAGAATGTTTGAAGTAGAGAGGGAAGAAGTGTCGCCACAGTTTCTAAATAATCAGACAGCTAAAAGTAGTGACATAAAGGACAACAAAAAGACATCATTTAACACAATGTCCTATACAAAACAGAAAAGTCCTTTATCTATTTTTGGAGCAAAAACAGATAAAAATATAACATCAAGTTTGTCTGATAGAGAGGGTAGAATTGATAAGATTATATCTCTTATAAAGGACAGTAAGTTTAAAAATACCGGAGTATCCATAAAAGACATTTCACTAGCTTTCACTAATATTTCAGAAAAGACAATCCAGCGAGAGCTGAACTCTCTAGTCTCAAAAGGTAAGCTCACCAAGACAGGCTCCAAGCGCTGGTCTAGGTATCAGGCAGTGTAGTTGGCTAATTCCTCCTCTCCTTTACAAGGAGAGGTTGGGAGAGGTGAATTAATTAAGAACCTCTCCCGCGACCCTCCCCTTACTAAGGGGAGGGTGTACCCCTCCTGACAAGGAGGGGAAAGGGGGAGGTTGAATTTTTCACTCAACTTAAATGAGTGATTAAATTCCTAAGTTATCCACACCACACCCCTATATATGTTGCATATTGTTTTTGCTAGGTATATAATGATATTGTATAGTATTATTTTGATTTTCGGATTAAATATGATACTATATATTATCCCTTCTGTGTCTGTTTTACAGATCAGGTTATGGGGATACGATCATTGAAAATTACATACTATTTACCACTAATACCAAGCGGATAAATAGAGACGAAATACGCCGGTTCCTCTCACGAGTAATCTTCGTTATTTTTAGTCACATTTAGTTTTCATTGGTCAGCCATTTCAATTTTTCCTTAATATAAGTTGTTACAATTCTTTTTGATAGAGATTAGAATTCACACAACGATAGAGATTAAAGATTAAGAGAAGTGTGGTATCGGCCCTGTCGACAAGGCAGATATGCTTGTCTAGTCTGTTGCCTACCGACTCGTTCGGGAAGCAGATGAACAGGACAAGCAGATTCATGTTCAGTTTCGGTTCGTGATTTAGTTTTTCAAATTTGATTTCTTTTCATTTATTTTTCTTTTATTTTTTTGATAGAGAAATTTAAAAAAGATTTTGAGAAGTTTTCATTTGGAAAGGTTTTCGATAATTATCCAGAGAGCTTATTATTATTTTTGATAGAATTATAATTTCACTCTCGATTTAATTATCACAATTATTTATGCATACACATTAGTTTTTTCTTTTGACACAATTCATTTATTAGTTATTAGTAAGTGTCTTAAGATAAGTCGAAATTAATTTAAAAATGCATGAAATTACAAAAAATATAAAAATATGTCAAAATTAAAATTTTTGATCGGAACATTAGTTGTATCTGGATTTGCAGTAGCAATGACAGCAAGTGCAGCTTGTGATCTAGGAGTATCAACTTTAAAAGTTGGAAGTAAAGGAGTTAGTGTTTCAGCTATGCAATCAATCCTTGGAGTAAATCCAGATGGTAACTTTGGTCCTATGACTAAAGCAGCAGTTGTAGCATGGCAAGCAAATCATGGTTTAGTAGCAGATGGAGTAGTAGGAGCAATGACAAGATCAGCAATGGCTGCAACTTGTGGAGCAACAGTTGTTACAACACCTACAACTACAACAACAGTTTCAGGAACAGCAGGTGATGCTACAATCTCTGATAACGTTTCAAAAAACGTTAAAGATGCTGTAAAAGAAGGAGATGAAGAAAAAGTTTTAGGCCTTAAGGTTGAAGCTGAAGATTCAGACATCTCACTTACAAATATAAAAATTAGTTTAGCAAATGCTTATTCAACAACAAATGATAAAGCAGCTTCAGAAAAGCTTACAAACTACATCGACGAAGTTAAAGTTTACTTAGGAGATGAAGAAGTAGGTTCAGTGGATGCTTCAGATTTTTCAAAAGCATCAGGTACTCCTGATGAATTTACAAAATCAATTTCACTTTCAAACGCAGTTGTTAAAGAAGGTGAATATGAATATTTGTACTTAGCAGTAGTTGCATCTGATTCAATCGATTCAGATGATCAATTAGCTAAATGGGTAATCGGTACAGAAGTAGTTCGCTACACAGATGGCACAGGTGCTATCATGAGTGCAGACGATAATTCTATCGACAATACTGAAACTTTTGCTTTTGATGATGAATCATCAGAAGACCTTCTTTCTGTAAAAAGTTCATCAGCAAATCCTGCAAAATCAACAATCGCTGTTGATGCAGACGATGAAACAGAAGATGTTCTTATCGGAGCATTCAAACTTGAAGTTGATGAAGATTCTTCAGATATAACAGTTAACTCACTTCCTATCGAAGTAACAGTTTCAGCAGGAAATGTTGACGATGTTATAACAGATCTTTATGTAACAATCGATGGTGAAGAATATTCAGCAGATATCGACGAAGATTATACTTCAGGAACATCAGCTATCTACTATGTAGAATTAGAAGATGAAGATGTTGTTATTGAAGCAGATGATTCAGTAGAAGTTAAAGTTTATGCTTCATTTGATTCAACAGATGATGGAGATAACTATGATAACGATATAACAGTTCAAGCTGAATTAGATTCTAACGATATCGACGCAGAAGGATCAGATGATCTAGGCGTTGATGAATTAGCTGGTACATTCACAGGTAAAGTTCACACACTTTCAACTGTAGATATTACAGTTACAAGATCAACATACTCAACTTCATTAGTTGATAGTGATGATAATACTGTTGTAGAATACAAGCTTGAATTAAGTGTAAAGAACGCAGGTGATGATGATCTTTATATTCCTTACACAGCTTTCGAATCTTATGTAATAGAAAGTACAACAGGAACATATTCATCAGGAACAAAATCAGTTTCAATTGAAGCAAAAGATTCTGATATAGAAAATACAGAAGATAATTACTTCAAGATTGATTCAGATTCAACAGAAGTTCTTATCCTTACTGTTACACTTGATAACGGTGCAGGAACACAAGGTTCATACCGTTTAGCAGTTGATGAAATGAATTATTCTACAGATAGTGACCTATCTGATGAACAAACATTCTCATTCACAGCTGTTAAAACAGGTCTAAAGTATGCTGGAGCAAACAACTAAATCTTTAGTTTATAAAACTATTTATTTAGACTAGCTTAAAGCTTACTAAAACAAAAACCACCCCAAAAGGGTGGTTTTTGTTTATCTAATTAATTAATTCCCCTACACCGGGTGTAGGGGAAGGATTAGATCAGTGTTTATCTTTTTCCTTTTGTATCTATTTTATCCTACCCTTAAGGTAAGGGAAAATAAAAAAAGGGGAGAGAGTATTATTTTAAAATGTCACAAATCATAAACTCAAAAGCACCACAGGCAAAGCCTGTGGTGCTTTTGAGTCTGAAGATGAGAGCTTGACATCATTTTTATTTCTGCTAATATACCAAATAAGGTTTGGTTTCCTCGTTTTAAATCTTTCTACCTGGGTAGAAATTTGTAGCGAACGAGAACGTTAGTTTGGTTAAGGTTAGCCCTGGGTAGCATCTCATATGCACTCAGGGTTTTTTATTATTTCTCCCTACACCCGGTGTAGGGAGAAATATTGTCTATTATTAATTTAATGGTAGTATTATTAATATGACATATAGAAAAGTTCCTTTAGTTTTTGGAGAATTTTTTCATATTTATAATCGTGGTAATAGTAAACAAAAAATATTTATTGACGACGAGGACAAAGATCGTTTTGTAAAGTTACTATATCTTCATAATTCTAAAAATAAAATAAATTTCAGAGATGATATTATATTTAATAACATAGACGCCTTTGATTATGAAAGAGGTGAGTCTATTGTTAGTATTGGGGCTTATGCTTTGATGCCAAATCATTTTCATATTTATATAACTTCTTCCCCTACACCCGGTGTAGGGGAAGAATCAAATATTTCTTTGTTTATGAGGAAAGTTTGTACTAGTTATGTGAAATATTTTAATACAAAATACAACAGGACAGGTTCTCTTTTTGAAGGGCGTTTTAAATCGGTGCATATAGATGATGAACCTCAAGCGATGTATCTTTTTGCCTATATACATTTAAACCCAATAAAATTAATTCAATATAATTGGAAAGAAAACGGAATTGGAAATATAAGTGAAGCTATTCAGTTTTTAAAAAGTTATAAATGGAGTAGTCTTATTGATTATCTAAAAATAGATAGGAAAGAAAATAAAATTTTAAATAAACAAAATTTTTTAAGTTTTATTAACAATAAAGATTCCATCATAGAGGAGGCAATTAATTTTTTTAATAAGAATATCAAAAAATAGATTTTCCCTACACCCGGTGTAGGGAAATGTGGGGAATTAAGAAAAAAGGCTTGACTTGTTTATTAATATAATTGTATTATTAAAAAATAATGAAAACAATTAAATATTTGGGATTTATTCGATTTTTTAAATTTAATATTATTAAAAAATTTTTAAGTTTTTCAGTTGTTTTATTGTCCGTAGCACTTATTGCTAACGGATTTTTTATTTCTAGTATTTATGCTGAAGAGTCTAATTTAAATACGACGGTGGAGTATAAGGTAGTAGGAGGTTTGGATTCTACTGGAGACCCAGAACCTTTAACTATCGAAAATGGTAAAGTTGGGGATATTTATAATTTAAGTCTTTCTGATAACGATAGAATGTCTAGCTCTTCTGTATGGCCAGCTTCAGGAACCTACGAAGAAGATAAATTTATAGAATTTGAATTCGATATAGATATCCCTGAAGATGCTATTATTTCTAGTGTAATACTTACAAATGAATATAAAAATTCAACAACTACAAAAATTAGTTCTGCAAAACTCGAAATATGGGATGGGGAAAACTTCACAGAACAAGATTTAATTGTAAAAAACGATATCACAGATTCTTTAGAAACTTTTAATATTACTTCTATTTTAGATACGCCAGACAAGGTCAATAGTACTAAAATAAGATTCATCGCTTATCGTGATACAAAAGGCCAATCTAAAACTAGCCATGATTTTATAGGATTATCTGTTAGTTATAATATCCCAGATGTGGAACCTGTCGATGATGGCCCTGCCGTGTTTACAACAATATCTAATGACATAACAGAGGATACTCACTGGATAGCTGAGAATAGTCCGTATTTTATAGCTAATGATATTAGTGTAGCTGACGGTAAAACTCTTACTATCGACCCTGGTGTGGTTATTAAATTTGAGTATGAAGCAAATCTGATAATAGAAGGAAAGATAGAAGCCATAGGGACAGAATTGAATCCAATTTATTTTACTTCTTTGTATGATGATAGCGTGGGAGGGGGTACTAATAATGATAATTCAGATTTATCTCCTTACTTGGATGATTGGGGTCGTATAGTTTTTGTATCTTCAGACGAAGGATCTATTCTTGAAAATGTTTTCAGTAATTATTCTTCTGATGGTCTGATGATTCTTAATGGAAGTTATCTCTCATTAAATAAATACAAATCTGATAATGGTGTTTGTATTTTTGGTAGTTATGGTAACTTTTCAAATATAGAGATACCTCTTGTTGAGATGTATGAGAAAAGTAGAGTGATAGTTAGTAATTCAAATATTTTAAGCAATGATAATCATTTAATTGTACTAAGTGGAGAGAGTTTTCTCGATATAAAAAATTCAAAAATCAAAGGAGATAAGGATAATTTTATTGCTATTTATAATGGATCGTCTGCTGTATTTAATGATATTACAATAGAGGGTGTTGAGGGTTCTGGAGGTGGTGTTGTTGTATATGAAAATAGCTCTCTTACTGTGAGTAATAGTGATATTTTAAGTGTTTATAATGGTTTTAATGTTTATAATGATAGCTCTTTTGTGGCAAATAATATTTCTTTATCTTGTGAAAATGAAGGTATCCTTGCATATAATAATTCCTCAATTTCTTTATCAAAGAGTGATATTTCTTGTAAGAATAAAGGACTGTATCTTTACGGAGACTCAAATGGTTCTGTGAATGAAAGTAAAATACATGGAAGTGGTACTGGAGTAATGATTCACCAAAATTTTGATACAGATGCAATTAAAATAAATAAAAGTGAAATATTTAATAATAATGTAGGTGTCTTAATTTTCTTTTCTGATATTATCGCCAGTGAGAATAGTATCCATGACAATTCATCTTTCGGAGTTGTGTCTTACGATGTTGATCCTTACACTTTATATAATTATAATTTTGTTTCAAATTTCTGGGGAGATAAGACAGGCCCGACGCATTCTTCGAATGCGTCGGGCCTCGGCGACCCAATCTCAGATAATATAAAATATTCTCCATTTTTAGAAACTGATCCATTAATAGTAAAAGTAAGAAATCCAGTGATTCTAATACCGGGGATAACCGGAAGTTATTTGGTTAGAGATTATGGAGATAAGTCAGAAATCTGGCCGGATGTTGCTAAATTGATTTTTTCTCCATTTGACAAATCTTTAAATGAGTTAATTTTAAATGAAGATGGAACAGAGAATATAGAATTTCCTATTCTTGTGGGAGATATACTAAGAGGTATATCTATACCAGCAATAAAAGAAATACATGTTTTCGATTTATTAATAGAAAATTTAAAATCTAATGGATATGTAGAAGGTAGAGATTTATTTGTTTTCCCTTATGATTGGAGAGTTAGTACAAGTGAAATTTCTATAAAACTTAAAGATAAGATAGAAGAAGCTGTCAGTAATAGTGGTTCAGACAAGGTGGATATTGTAGCTCATAGTATGGGTGGTCTTGTGGCGAAGAAGTATATAAAAGATTACGGAGAAGAGAAGATAGATCAGTTAATCTTTCTAGGGACTCCACAGCTAGGCTCACCCAAGGCTTTTAAGGCTCTTATGTATGGAGATAATATGGGATACGGTTTTGATATTTACAAAGAAAAAAACATAAAATTAAATTTTTTAAATTCAAATAGAACAAAAATAATCTCTCAAAATATGCCATCTGTTTACGAACTTCTTCCAAGCATTAAATATATAGAACAAAATGGTAAATATGTGATTAATGCTTTAAGCGAGATCATGATTCCTGGCACTAGCTTTAGTTTGGATTATTTTGGAACTAAAAACATAATGATCAAAGAAGGAAGGAATCCTTTAATGTTTCCGTTTGCAGAAAAATTACATGAAAGCATTGATGATTTAGATTTATCAAATATTAAAAGTTATAATTTTGTGGGCTGTGGTTCTGTAACAATAGGGGAGATAAAAATGAAACAGAAGAGGTCTTGGAAGAATTTATTTTTAGGGCTTGTACCTGATTATGCTATTAAATATATAGACGGTGATGAGACAGTCCCCTTGATTTCCTCAGCGAAAACTATAGGTTCAGATATTTATTATTCAAGAGGAGTTTCTCATGGTTCATTGCCCGCATCTCCAAGTATAATAAAGAATATTACTGCTGTACTTAAGGGAGAAGATTTATTAATAGATGAAACTTTTCAAGATAATGATTCTAGCTGTGGGGTAGAAGGGAAAATAGTTTCTACTCATAGTCCGGTAGAACTTCATATTTATGATGAAGATGGAAATCATACAGGATTTTTAGATAATGGAGATTTTGAATATGGGATAGAAGGAATAACTTTTGATATGATAGAAGGAGAGAATTATGCATTCTTACCTAATAATAGGAACTTTAGAATTGTGACAAAAGCCACAGATGTAGGAGGGTATAATTTTCTTATTGAAGATCAAAACAAAGAAGAAGTTATTGTGAATACTTATGATTGGACTTTAGTACCACTGACTACATTAGACACAATAGGTGAGATATGGATTGGTCCAAGTTATTTACCTGAATTATACAATCTTAAAATAGATGAGGACGGTGATGGAGTTTTTGATGTTAACTACAAAGAGGGCTTCGATGGTACATCTATTGCAGAGCGTTTTATGAAGAATCAGGGTCAGACTTCTAGTTCTCATATTGTAGGGTATTTACCTAAGTTTGTAGAGAAGTCAGTAGAAGATAAATCTCAGAATGTATCAGGTTCTATAGAAAATACTCAAATTGAAAAAGTAAATAAAATTACCTATGGTGAAAAAATATCTAAAGAAATTAATCATAAAATAGGGAATAAGGATAGTGACAAAGTGGTGGAGACTAAAGAAGATGTTGAGGGTAATCTCTTTGCATCAGTAGGTTTATCTAAAATAAATTCTAAAACAGGAGTGGTATTTACAAGTATAGGGTTTGGAATATTAGTCGTTTTACTTGCTATTAAATTAATTTTTAAGATAAAATAGATATATGAACAAAATACAAAGAATTCAAAAGTTATTTAATACAGATAAATGGTTGGGAAGAACATTATTAATACTATTTTTGTATATTATATATATATCAATATGTTATTTATTAATTCCATTTTTAATTATGTTTATTCAAAATTTTAATTTTGGTGGCATAGGTTTTTTTATTTTTTTATTTTTAATAGCTCCTATTTTTAGTTACTATATTCCATTTTTAATCTTAAAAATCTTTAAAATTAATAAATTTTTATTATACTTATTTCATACAATCTTAATTATTTTAATTCCTTTTTCTTTAATTATTTTTATTTTATCAAATATGTATTTAAATTTTGGAGGTTTTTAAATTAATTTTTAAGATAAAATAGATATATGAACAAAATACAAAGAATTCAAAAGTTATTTCATACAGATAAATGGTGGGGGAGGGTTATCTTTACATCTTTTTTTTATTTATTATTTTTTATAATTTGGTTTAATATATTTATTCCATCCATGATAGATGGTATTAAAATATTTTTTGATTTTAATCTGTTTCCGGTAAAATTATCTTTTTTATTTTTTACAACACCTATTAGTGAAATCATAAAATACCCTATCTCTATTTTTAATATACAGATTTATTTTACTGTTATAATGCCAATATTAAGTTTTATTTTTTTAAAAAAATTTATATTTAAGGTGTTAAGTATTAATTTGAAAATTGTTAGATATTTTTTGTATATTTTAAATTTTTTATTTATCTTGATCTTAATGAGAGTATTTATTCTTTCTATTATAAGTAATATCAAACCTAACTTTTTCTAATTTATTATTTAACTCTTATTAATTATATGGGGTATAAACAGGAAATTAAAAATTATATAAAAGGTAATAAATATATTCTAAGATGGGCGGTGTGTAGCTTTTCTTTTATATTTATTGTGGCATTTTTTATTTATATAGGAAATGATGCAAAAAATGGGATATATCCCGAGAAGGAATTTGGAACACTTAAAAATTTACAAACAGAACTTAACCCATATTTAAATCTTTATAATATAAAAGAGGAAAAATCTGATAATAGTAAATATACAAATAAAATAGAACAAATTGGTTTTGGGTTTATCTCAACGGATAATAGTAAAGAAGGATCTCTTGTTGTTAAGGTTTACCCAGATTCTCCTTCAGATAAATCTGGACTTCGGGCGGGGGATGTTATTGTAAATGTTGATGGTGTGTTAATTCTAAATGATATTCAAATGGGGAAATTGGTGGATATTAAAGATAAGGTTAATTTAAAAATAAACCGAGAAAATCAAATATTAGATATTTATATGAGCAAAGGTTCTTTTATTGGAGAAGAGGGGTTTAAGGTTGGAACATCAGAGTTTATTCCTAGAAGTAAAGATGTTTCTGATGAAAAAGTTCTTGTTCAAGTTAATTATGGGTTAAATAAACTAAAAAATGGACTAATGGAATATTCAGTGGAAGGTATCTCATTTTTAGGTGCATTAATAATTTCACTTATTTGGGCTTTCACAATTTTACCTGTTCTTATTTTAGGAATTTTATTTTATAAATTACTTTCTAAAATACATCACAAGATTTTTAATATTCTTATTAGTTTAATTTTCATTACAGTTATTATGAGTGGAATTATGTTCATACTTTCCAAAAATTCATTCTTTGATCAGATGGTTAGAGAATCAGTCAATACGGGGGGAGGTTTTTTTATAGATCTTAGTATTTTGTTGTATCCAATTTTTGTGATTATTTCAAGTTTATTTTTGATAATTGGTTATAATATTACTTTGTTTATTTATAAAAATAAATTGGACATTAAATAACTAACGGTTTTAATCACTGGTTCGACCGGTGATTTTTTGATGTTTTATTCTAATTCCTCCACCAGTCCGATTGGTGGGGAATATGGTGGGGAATTGGGGGAAATGGTGGTTTTGTTATATAATTAAACTAAATTTAATTATATCTTTTATATTAATTGTATGCTTGGTGGCAGTTTTGCTTTTCAAATAAGGATAATAAAAATAAATTGATATTATGGAGAATGTTAGTTCTATTTTCGATGTAGCTTTAGAGCTTAATAAACATTACTCAGATAATGTTGAAAAGGTTTCTAAAAAAGAAAGAAGTGATCTTTTTACAAATATTCTTAAAAGTCTTTTTGATAAATACGGTGAATTCTTAGGTTATGATGATATTCACCTTTTCAAAAGTGATGTCGTAAATACAAAAAATCTTTTAAAAAAGAATGGTAGTCGATTTAAAAGAAAAAAGAGTAAACCAGGTAGTAATAAAGATTTTTGGAATAATTGTGTTCTTTTAAAGGAATATTATCATCCTCGAGAAGGGGATGGTCGTATATTTGTAGAGAGGCAGATAGAGGACTGTGGCTTAAACCCAGACTCGTATTAAAATAGACGTATTTTTATAAAATACGTCTATTTATTATTTTGCACCAAAATGGATTACACTTACGTATAAATAATAGAAGAGAATTAAAACTTTGACATATTATTTAATATATGTTATTATAGAAATAATTAGTTGTTCATTAAATATTTTATTATGGTAAGGAATTTAGTTTTTTTGTTTATCTTCGTTTTTTCACCGCTTGCGTTTATCGTTAGTGGAGAGAACGTTGGAAGTCCGGAGATAGACAAACCAGAGCCGGTGTCGATGATGACACCCACTCCTAAGACTATGAGAGACAATATAGAAGAAAAGCTTTCCGACTGGCAGGTCGCGGAGTGTTCTTTCTATGATCCATTAGACTCTAGCCAGACAAAGGCTAACCCTGATGGACTTGGGACTTCAATGCGTAAAATAGAATCAGGCTCCATTGGGCTTGGTTCGTCTTTTACAAAAGATTTTATAAAAGATAGTTTGTGCGTTGTATTTATCCAAGTGAAAGATTGTGACATTGTTACTCCTTACGGGAAAGGTATTTTCCGTGTGGATGATACGATGAGGGGTAGATACAATAAAGGGGACAAATTTTACATTGATTTCTTTTATGGTGATTTAACTTATAGTCTGAGACGCGCTGGTCGTTTCGATGTGGAATTTCGAGTCCATAAAATAGTGAAAATTGAAGAAATGGATCAAATGTCTTAGGGTATTGACTTATTCTATTGAAATGTTATTCTTTATGAGATTTTCCATGTTCTTGTAGATTTAGGGGTTTCGTTAGGTTTTTAGTTTTAATTTATGTTAAGAGCTTGTCCGATGGACAGGCTCTTTTTTTCTAGTATTTAGCAATCTTTTGGGCTATAATTTCACCATGGGGAAAAAGATAAAAGAAAATATTTTAAAACCAGTCTCTGTATGGCAGTGGAGGGTAGCAGAGTTCTTGGCTTGTGCTGTGGTTGTGCTAGCACCACTTTATTTTAATAATAATCATTGGTATCCGTTCGGCATGCCGAAGATTTCTATTGTTATTGGGGGTAGCTTACTTATGGGTGTATTCTACCTTTGGGGTGTCTTTAAAAATAATAAATTATCTTTAAAGATTAATCTGCTTCACATTGGGCTTATCATCTTTCTATCTATACTTACTATTAGTGCCATTTTTGGAGTTGATCCGCATAATTCCTTTTTTGGATATTTTAGCTTCCCGACAAATTTAATATTTATATATGCTGTATCTCTTTTTGGAGTCATAATATCTTTTCTCTATAAGAATAATAATAATTTCCTACTTAAGATTTTATCGACATCATTCATTACCAGTATTATTGTCGCTATTTTTTCTTATACTGGGAATTCTGTTTTCAAAAATTCTGTAGATTTCAGTTCTACCATAGGGAATAGCTCTTACGCTGGGGCTTATTTACTTTTCAATATTTTCTTTGGTGTTGGATTTTTCTTTTTCTATAAAAAGGTTTGGCAGAAGATTCTAGTATCTTTGGCTACCTTGTTCATCCTCTTATGCCCACTCTTCTTTAAAGTGGGTGCTATTCTACATATCCGAAATTTGTCAGATATTACAAGTAACCCCATGAAATTCCTCGGTGTTGCAAATGGCGCTCTCGTAGGGATTTTCATTTCTTTTGTTGTGTTTGCTCTTTTGTTATTTATTTTCTCAAAGAAGAAGATTTTTAAAATTTCTGGATTTATAGTTCTCGCAATTTTTATTTCTGGAATTATCTATGCTGGTTTCCTTTTGATGAATCCATCTTCAGGTGTTCATAAGGCTTACGAGGAGTCAAAAGGGGAGAACAGGTTCATCGCTTGGAATATAGCCAAAGTTGGCTTCGAGAGGAATCCAGTTCTGGGTATTGGTTATGATAATTATATGTATCTTTATCATAAAGAATTTAAGGAGACTGATTTTGCTGGTGGTAGTGTCGAATCATTTTCTAAACCTCATAATATGGCTTGGCAATACTTGGCAAATACAGGAATACTTGGATTTGCTAGTTATTTGGCCCTTTTTGTTCTTATTTTTTGGACTTTACTTTCTCGTATAAACAATGAGAATAATCAGAAATATAGAATTTTTAGGATAGCTTTTGCTTCCATATTAGTGGGTTATTTCATTCAGAATTTATTTATATTTGATTCCGTGACTACATATTTGATGCTCTTCTTGGTCTTCGGTTTGTCTTCTGGATTATCTTCCAAATATTGGGAGTTTAATTTGAATAAAGATGTGAGAAACACTTTTGCTATTTTATTTATGATAATATTTTCTATATCAATTATCCTTTTCTCCGTCCTTCCTTGGAAGGAATCTTCAGAGTGGAAAAATCTTGTGACAAACAAAAATTTAAAAGAATCGAAGAATATAAGAGAGGGGCTACAAGGCATATCTCTTTTCGGAGGTGTTATCGATAGCTCTTATGTATCAAATAAAATGTTAAATTTCTATATAAATAATCAAGATAAGGTAACCCCAGAGAATAAGCATTTCTTCATTGAAGAGGTGGACTCTTCTATCCTAGCCTTAAGTAAAGATATGGAAAAACAACCTAATAATTATAATTCACATGTAAATCTAAGTAAGCTTTTGATATATAAAATGTATTTAGCTGGGAATGTAGATGAGGATGTCTGGAATCGTGCTTATGAAGAATTAATGAAAGCGAAAGAGCTAAGCCCTAATGATTCGAAAAGCTATATGGGTCTTTCCCAGCTTTATGTCTATAAGAGTGACTATACTCAAGCAGAGAATTATCTGAAAGAAGCAATCCATTTAGCTCCTCATAATAAAGATGTATATAATATGGCAGAGAAATTATTGAAAATAAACCCAAGTAAAGAGTTTGAAGAATATCTAAAACAAAATAAAAACTAGTTTATTTTTAAAATTTTTTTGATTTTATAAAAGATAATATAAAGCGAAGATTTTATTTTTTCATTTTTTATTTTCTTCCAAATACAATACCTAAGCATAAATAGAAGATAATAGATTCCACCTAGAAATTTGTTAGAAGAAATTTTCAAAACTTCTTGGTATGCCTGTTTTTTGTAAACATAAGAAGCACCACCAGCTTGCATGTTTGTAAAGATATCTGAAGTTAAATAGAATATTTTTTTATTTCTATGAGCTCTTAAGAAGAAGTCGTAATCCATTGCATATTTATACTTAGTATCAAAAATCCCAATATCCTCATAAGTCTTTTTAGTTACAAAAGTAGAAGGGTGGGGGAGATGTGGCATGTAATAATTTATTCTTTTTCGATATGTCTTCTCTGGTGCCATAATGGTATTTTTACCATCAGGTAGCCAGTACCTCATGCTTCCTATATATAAATCAGCTCTTTCTTTATTATAAAGATTTGCTATTTTGGCTAAGGTTTCATTCTCGTACCAGTCGTCACTGTTTATTATCCCTATTATTAAGCCATGTGAAGCCTTTATCCCTTTATTAAAAGCATCACTTATCCCATTATCTTTTTCAGAAGTAAGGTGTGATATTTTGTCTTTGTATTTTTCTATTATTTGGAGAGTACTGTCGGTAGAGCCACCGTCTATTATTATATATTCTATATTTTTGTAAGTTTGATTGATAACCGAAAGGATAGTCCTCTCAATTGTTTTTTCGGAGTTAAGACAGACTGTTATTACACTTATTAGGGGGTTATTTTGTGTTTCCATATGTTTATTTTACTATTTTGGAAATGATAGGTAAAGCTTATTATTTTATGTTATAATTAATTATCTTTATGATAAAGAGCCATGAAAACTACAAAGAGTTAGTCCTCCGCTTAGCGAAGACTGATTTTAAGCTACGATATCATGGTAGCTTTCTCGGATATATCTGGGCAATTCTCAAACCTTTGTTAATGTTCACAATTTTGAACTTTGTCTTCTCTTCTATTTTTAATTTCAGAAATTCTGGTACTCCTAATTACCCCCTTGAGCTTCTAACGGGGCTACTCATGTTTCAATTCTTCTCTGAGGGTACTTCCAGCGGTATGAATTCTTTAGTCTCCAAGGCGCAGTTAGTAACGAAGATATATGTACCAAGGTGGACTATTATCTTAGGTTCTACAATTAACGCACTTTTTGTTTATGGGATGAATCTTATAGTTCTAGTAGTATTCTTTTTCATTTATCACATTGTCCCATCTCCAGCTGGGGTTCTTATGTTCTTGGTATATTCAATTCTTCTTTATTTTTTAATTGTAGCTTTTTCTTTTCTCACAGCACCGCTATTCGTTCGTTTTCGTGATCTATCTATGATATGGGAAGTTCTATTATCTGTCCTTATGTATGCTTCTCCGATTATTTACCCTCTAACGATGATGTCAGAAAAGATTCAACAGATTATGTTGTTTAACCCTCTTGCTTTCATTATTCATTTTTCAAAACAAGGATTAATATCTAATTATTTTACAAATGGATATAACTTCTTGTACATAACATCAGGAGTTATTATTATTTTCATTATTTCTATTGCAATTTATAGAAAGACAGAGAAAAGAGTAGCAGAGAATATATAATATGAAAAAAATAATAGAAAAAAATATTAATAAAGTAGTCATATATCAAAACCCATCTGGAGCTATAGAACTTCGTGGGGATATTAAGAATGAGACAATATGGGCTAATCGTATGCAAATGGCTAAAATGTTTGGGGTTAACCCTCAAGCTATATCAAAGCATGTTAATAATATTTATAAAGAAAATGAATTAGATAAAAAGTCAACTAGTTCCAAAATGGAACTAGTTCAGAATGAATCAGGTAGAATTATTAAAAGACAGGTTGATGTATATAATTTAGATATTTTGATAGCGGTTGGGTACAGGATTAGTTCTGTTACGGGGACTAAATTTAGACAATGGGCAACTAAAACATTAAGAGAACATATCACAAAAGGGTACACTGTAAATCGTAAGCAGATATTAAAAAATTATGATTCATTCATAAAGACTGTAGAAAGTATTCAGAAATTATTACCAGAAAGTGTTACCTTAGATCCTAAATCTGTTCTTGATTTAATAAAAGAGTTTGCTAATACTTGGGTGTCTCTTGATGCTTATGATAAAGGGTCTTTAAAAATAAAGGGTATTAATAAAAAAAATGTTAAACTTACCTCTAATGATTTATTTTCTGCTATTTCTGAATTAAAAAACGAATTGATTAAAAATGATGAAGCTACAGATTTCTTTGCAAAAGAAAGAGAAAGGGGATCTGTGGAGGGTATTATAGGTAATATTATGCAAACTTTTGATGGTCAGCATCTCTATAAAACCATAGAAGAAAAAGCATCCCATCTTCTTTATTTCATGGTTAAGAATCATCCATTTGTAGATGGGAATAAACGTTCTGGAGCTTTCTCTTTTATTTGGTTTCTCAGAAAAACAAAATCTAAAGGGTTTAAAAATATAAATTCTGCTAGCTTAACTGCTCTAACTCTATTAATCGCTGAGAGTAACCCTAAAGATAAAGAACAGATAGTAGCCTTAGTAACTCAATTGTTAGGAGAATAATTATCATGATACAAGATCAAAATAAAAATCCGCATAATGCAATAGAAGTGGAGAATCTCTCGAAGAGGTTCACTATTCCGCATGATAAAGCTAGCACTTTGAAGGGTGCTTTCATCAATCTTTTCCACGACAGTGGCTCTGAAGTTTTCAATGCATTACAAGATATTTCTTTTGAAATAAAGAAAGGGGAATTCTTCGGTATTATTGGCAGGAACGGAAGTGGCAAATCTACCTTACTTAAAATCTTGGCAGGTATATACAGCACAGATACAGGGCATGTGAAAGTTCACGGCCGAATTTCTCCATTCCTTGAGCTTGGTATAGGCTTTAACCCTGAGCTTTCAGGTCGTGATAATATCTATTTGAATGCGACAGTCCTTGGACTTTCTGAGAATCAGATAGATAAGAAGTTTGACTCCATAGTGGCATTCTCTGAGCTTGAAAGATTCATAGATCAAAAGTTGAAAAATTATTCTTCTGGTATGTCCGTCCGCCTTGCATTCTCTGTCTCCATACATGCGAATCGCGATATCTTACTTATGGACGAAGTTCTTGCAGTGGGGGATATGAATTTCCAAGAGAAATGTCTAGCAAAATTTGAAGAATATAAATCACAAGGAAAGACGATAGTATTAGTCTCTCACGATGTGTCTGCTATAGAGAAATATTGTGACAGAGCTATGCTTATCGAAGATGGAAAAATTAAAAAAATAGGTAACCCAAAAGATGTCGTGGAAGAATATAAAAGGGTAAATTCAGAAGACTAAAGAATTAGTTGTAATTTTATGAATGAAAATAATAGTCTTGAAAGAAAAATATTGGTCTCTGTAATTATTCCAACCTATAATTGTTCTAATTATTTATTAAGAGCAGTAAATTCTGTTTTGTCTCAAGATCTAAAAAATATTGAAATAATTATAGTTGACGATGCTTCAACCGATAATACGCAAGAGGTTTTAGATAAAAATTTTAAATATAATAATTTAGTTAAAATTATAACTCATTCTGTTAATAAAAATGTTGGGGCTTCTCGTAATGCTGGTATAGAAAATGCGATAGGTAAATATGTATATTTTTTAGATTCAGATGATTGGATAGAAAAAGAGACTCTTCAACATCTTTCATCTATAGCAGAAGAAAATTGTTGTGATATTGTTGAATGTGGAATTCAAAAGGTTGATAGTGTTGGTAACAAAACAAAATATCACTCTTTCTCTTTTTCTTGCAACGGAGGAGAGGAAGCTTTGGAATATTTTTCTAAATATAATATTGCAAGTACCGCCTGGAATAAATTATATTTAAGAAGTTTTATAAAAGAAAATAATTTATCTTTTACGGTTGGCTATTATCATGAAGATATTCTTTTTACATTGGAAGCTATATCTTTTTGTAAAAAATATATTTCAATTGATAATCTTTATTATAATTATTTTGTAAATGAAAAATCTATTACAAATACAAAATTATCAGTATTACATTTAGAATCATATATAAAAGTTTGGCTAGAAATGGTTTCTTTTTTTGATAAAAAAAATGATTTTAATAAAGAAAAAAATATTCCATTTTTTGTTGTTCAGGCTCATTGCTATAATGATATTTTTAATAAAATTTTAAAATATTCTGAAACCTTATCAAACGATGAATGGGGAAAGCAGTGTATTTATATTTGTGATAAGATAATTGGTAAAAATGGATACGTTGTTTCTTTATTTTTAATAGAAATTGTTAAAAATAAAGAATTGTTTGAAGAAAAATTAAGTACAAAAATAAATGAAATTGAATTAATCAAAACAGAATTAAATTCTAAAGATAATGAGTTGTGTTTAATTAAAACAGAATTAAATTCTAAAAATGAAGAGTTAAATTTAATAAATGATGATTTTAAATTAAATAAAAAGAAGCTAGATTTTGTTAGTTCAGAGTTGTCTTCTTTGTATTCATCTAGAACATGGAGGTTCGTTGTGTATTTTAGAAAAATATTAAATATTTTAATTCCCAAAGGAGGATTGCTTAGAAAAGGGTGTCGTTTTTTGTTCAACCTTATAAAAAAAATAAGAAACATCTTTTACTTTTTTATTTCTATCAAAAATTATTTTATTAGGTTTAAACCAAGAAAAAAGAGAAAAATAAATTTTAAATCTAGGAAAATTGTTTTTGTTGATCATTATTTTCATAAACAAACAAAATCATCCTTATTTGTTGTAGATTATTTAAAAGTTTTTTTTGATGTTGAGATTATCTGGGATGAGAGTTATAAAGGATCTGAATATCCAGATTTAAGTTTTATTAACGATGAATACCTAGCTGTTATTTTTTGGCAATCAATTCCTGGCTTAGATATTTTAAGTAATATAAAAAATGATAATATTATATTTTTCCCTATGTATGACGGTGTTCGCCATGATTATGGATTTTGGAATGAAGTTAGGGATTTAAAAATTATTAATTTCTCAGATACTTTACATAAAAAGATTAAAAAATGGGGTTTAGATTCAATATATGTTCAATATTTTCCAGAGCCTAAAGATTTTATCCCTGGAGAAAAGGATAAAGTTTTCTTTTGGCAAAGATTAACTCATTTTAATATAAATACACTAGTAAAGTTATTTAAAAAAGAGAATGTATCTTTACATATTCATAAAGCTATTGATCCAGGACATAATTTTATTAAACCAAGTAAAGAGATAGAAGAAAAATTTGAAATAACATATTCAGATTGGTTTGATACAAAAGAAGAAATGTGGAATACTATAAAACAGAAGGGGATTTATATTGCTCCAAGAGAGTATGAGGGTATAGGTATGTCATTCTTGGAAGCTATGGCTATGGGTAAGGCCGTGGTTGCTATTAATAACCCAACAATGAACGAATATATTAAAGATGGGTATAATGGTTATTTGTTTGATTTAAAAAATCCAAAAGAAATAGATTTATCAAATATAGAACAAGTTCAGAAAAATACACATAAATATATACAAGATGGATACAAAAAATGGGAAGAAAATAAGAATAAAATTATTAAATTTATTTTAAAAGAATAAAAGATGAATAATAATCCATTGATAACAATAGTAACTATAACATTTAATTTAATTAAAGCTGATAGAAAAAAAACTTTTCGTCAGTGTGTTGAATCTGTACATAATCAAACATATAAAAATATTGAACATATAATTATAGATGGAGCATCAAATGATGGAACATTAGATTTAATAAAAGAGTATGCAAATAAAGGATGGGTGAAATATATATCAGAGCCAGATACTGGTATTTATGATGCGATGAACAAGGGAATAGAAATGGCAAACGGGGAATATATAGCTTTTTTAAATTCAGATGATTTTTACCATAATAATATGGGGGTAGAATTGTCTGTGAGAGCTCTTACAAAAAGTAATGCAGATTTTTCTTATGCATCGGTAAAATTTATTAATAAAAACGGCAGTCTTTATGAATATTCACACCCTCATAAACACCCAAATATTTTTAATGTATTTTTTACAATGCCATTTTGTCATCAATCTATGTTTACAAAAAAAAGTGTTTTTAAAAAAGAAAATATGTTTGATTCATCTTTTAAAAGTGCTGGAGATTATGATTTTGTACTCAGAGTTTGTCTAAATAATTATAAAAGTATTTTTGTAAATAGTAATTTTGTTACATATAGACTCGGTGGACTTTCAGATGTTGATCAAGAAAATAGCATTAAAGAAGTTTCTAGATTGTTTTACAAAAATTATAAAAAATTTTGTAATGTTTCAGAAAAAGATTGTAATAATATATACTGTAATTTTTATAACAATTTTCCAGAATCTATTACTAAAGAATTGATAAGAAATAATATTTATTTTAATAAAATAAATTATTTTAAAAATAAAATATTTTTTAAATTTTTTATGATATATAAAGAATTATTAGTTTATTTTAAAAAAATATTTTTAAAAATAAGTTTTATAAAAATAAATAAATTATTCATTAAGGATAAAATTTTTTCTTTCTATAGAGGATTGCCGTTACCAATTAAAAAGATTTATCGTTTTTTAAAAAAATAATTAATATATGAAACTATCAATTGTAATACCAGTTTTTAATGAAAGAAATACAATATTAGAATTGCTTAATGTTGTGAAGGGTGTTTCTTTGCCTAATGAAATAAAAGAAAGAGAGATTATTTTAATTGATGATTTTTCTACAGATGGAACAAGGAAAATTTTAGAAAAGATAAATGATTCAGAAATTAAAATCTTCTATCATGAGAAGAATAAAGGTAAGGGTGGGGCTTTGAATACTGGATTTAAAAAGGCGACAGGGGATATCATTATTATTCAAGATGCAGATTTAGAATACGACCCCAATGAGTATCCAAAATTATTGAAACCAATATTAGAAAACAAGGCAGATGTTGTTTATGGTTCTAGATTTGTTGGTGGGGAATCCCACCGAATACTTTACTACTGGCATACGAAAATGAATAAATTTTTGACATCTCTTTCAAATGCTTTTTCAGATTTGAATTTAACAGATATGGAGACTTGTTATAAAGTTTTCAGAAAAGATATTCTTAATAAAATAAATATAGAGGAGAGCAGGTTTGGTTTTGAACCTGAAATCACAGCTAAGATTGGTAAATTATCCAGAGAGGATGATATTCGTGTTTATGAAGTCGGTATTTCTTATTACGGAAGAACTTATAAAGAGGGAAAGAAGATAAGTTGGAAAGACGGGGTTCGTGCTCTTTGGTGCATATTTAAATATAATGATTCAGGTTTTGCTCATTTTTGTAAATATGTGATAAGTGGTGTAGCTATCGCTGTTTCTCAATTTGTTATAATAACCTTTCTTGTTGAGGTTTTATATTTTAATACCCCTTATCTTAAAAATGTCGCAAATTTATTAAGTATATTTTTAGGTTTATTGATTGCTTTCATTTTGCATTCAAATTTTACATGGGGTTTTAATTTTAAATCAAAATTTGATTTTTTTAAAAAAATATTACTATTCTATTTAGTTTCAGGATTTTCTGTACTTATTAGAATTTTTGTTTTTTATATTTTTAATGAATTGGGGATGGATTATAGATTAAATACACTGATTGGAATATTAATAATTATAGTTATAAATTTCTTTGGTTATGATAGGGTTGTCTTTAATAAATTAAAAATTAATAAAAATGAATAGAAATAAATCACATTTTGAAGGGGATGAACCATTTTTGGAGAATTTATTAAGATGGTTTAGATATATTAAGATAATTCCTTATATCAAAAATGGATCTAATGTTTTAGATTTAGGCTGTGGTTACAATGCGGGTTTGTTAAGTTTTATTAAAAAGAATGAATGTAATTATTTTGGTATAGATTTGTCTGTTAATAAAAATATTGCTAACTTGATAGAGCATGATTTAAATACCACGCTACCTTTTAAAGATAAAACTTTTGATGTTGTTATGTCTTTGGCAAATTTAGAGCATTTAAACAATCCAGAATTTAATATAAAGGAAATAGGTAGAGTTTTAAAAGATGATGGTATTGTATTACTGACGACACCAAGCACCTACTCAAAACCCATACTAGAGTTTTTATCTTTTAAATTGCACCTAATAAGTGTAGATGAAATAAGAGATCACAAGAACTATTTTAATAAATCAATTCTTGTGAAGATATTTAAATCTAATGGTTTCAAAAATGTAAAACATAGATATTTTCAATTCTTTATGAATAATTTTATTATAGCAAATAAATAATATGAATATATTATTATTAATATTTAGTGCTGTTTTTATTTTTTTTATATTTCATCTTTTGTCTAATAAAAAAGAGTTAGCATTTACTAATATTAGATTATCAATCATAAAAACAAGCTTAGTTTTATCATTTTTGGTTGTAGTTTTTACTGAATTATTGTCAGCCTTTAATATCTTAAATTCTAGAAATATTACTATATTATGGTTCTCTGTTTCAATAATTTCCTTGTCCGTATTCTTATATTTATTTAATAAATATAAGAATAGAATACAAAAAATAAATATAATTAAGCTTTTAAAAGATAAAAATTTTATTATTTCTTCCATTTTATCTTTTGTTATTATTAGTGGGTTGTTTATGGTAGCTCTTACTATTAATAACAATTGGGATTCTTACACATACCATCTTCCCAAGGTTGAGCATTGGATACAAAATGGTAATGTTGAATTTTATCCAACTAATAATATTAGACAGTTGTATTTAGTTCCATTTGTAGAATATTTTATTTTAAATTTGAAATTATTATCAGGTAGTAATATTTTTAATAATTTTGTTCAGTTCCTGTCTTTAATAAATTGTTGTATTTTAGTATCTTTGATAGGGAAGTGTTTTGGTTTACCAAGAAAATGGCAATTATTTTCTTTTATTTTAGGGCTAACGATTCCTATGGCGATACTTCAGTCAACTACGACACAGACAGATCTGGTTGTGTCTTTTTTTATAATTTCCTTTATCTATTTTGGGTTGTCTTCATTAAAAAGTAATAAATGGATTAATATCTTTTTCATGTGTTTGAGTTTTTCTTTAGGTGTTTTAACAAAGTCAACATTTTACATATTTGCTTTTCCTTTTTGTGTTCTATTCCTAATAAAATATTTTGATATTTTAAAATTAAAAATAATTTATGCATCAATTTTATTAATTACAGTTTTTTTATCAATAAATGGGCCATTTTTATTAAGGAATTTTAATCAATTTGGAAGTTTTCTTGGTCCACAAAAAAATTCCATTTTTTATTTAGCTAATACAAATGAACAATTCGGGTTAAGAGAGATGTCGTCAAATGTTGTTAAAAATATTGGATTGCATTTATCACTACCATCTGATAGTTGGAATCATTTAATTGATAGAGTTTTAGGGAAAATACATACAATAATTAATTATCCAATTAATTCACCTCAAACAAGTTGGTTTGGTTTGGAATATAAAACTATATTTAATGTATGTCACGATACTATAGGTAATTTTTTACATGTTATATTTTTATTATTATCAATTTTAATTTTTATTTTAAATATTAAAATTATACCTCGTTATATTTCATTTTTTATGCTCTGTAGCCTTATTAGTTATTTGCTATTTTCTTTCTTATTGAAGTGGCAACCATGGCAGACTAGATTGGATTTACCTTTCTTCTTTATTGTTTCTCCATTAATCGCATATTCATTAAGTTTACTCAAGGGAAGATTTAATAATATTTATTATTATTTAGGAATGTTATCTTTTGTTATAATATCTTTTTGTTTAATATTTATTTTTGACCCCAAAAAACCTATTTTAGGTAAGGAGTCAATTTTTAGAAAAAATAATAGTTCTTATATCTTCGGTTATAATTCATCTAAAAAAGTATCTTCTTTGTTAACTGAAAATAATATAAAGGATGTCGGGTTGGTTATTGGTTCAGATTCATGGGAATGGCAATACTGGCTTTTAAATAAAGATATTAATTTTGAGTGTGTTTATTTCAATAATGAATTAATCAAAACAAAAAATTTTAACCCACAATTTAAATATAAAGCATTAATTATTGAAAATAAATATTTAGAGGATTCTGAAGTAGATAAAATATTTAATAATAAAAATATTCTTAATAGTTATAAGATTGATGAAAGGGAATCTTTAATAATTTATAAAGATTTTCAAAATATTTTTTTCTTGGCTAATAGTTAAAGAATAGGGGAGTGGTAACAAAAAATGGCAAGGATCATCTTTGCCGTTTTTTAGGAATTTAAAAAAGGAAGATTTCATCTTCCTTTTTTTGTCGTCTTTTTAGTTTTGCTGTTCTGTTTTGGTTACAATTTTGTAAATTGTATAAGAAGGGTAATTTAAGGCATTATTGCTGTTTTTATGGAAAAATGTTAATATATGAACTGGAAAGGTGTTTTAAACCCCTTTCCAGTATATAAATATGAAAAAACCAATAAAAGGGGAATATTTGGAGGTTTTATTAAGATCTCTACATTCAGTCTTTACCACTAAAGATGTGGCTTTATTATGGCAAGAAAGCAATAATAGCATTATTGCAAATAGACTTAAATCATATGTTAAAACAGGGAAGCTTGTTAGAATTCGTCGTGGTATATATGCGAAAGATAAAAATTATGATAAGTATGAGTTTGCGACAAAAATTTTCAGACCATCATATATAAGTTTTGAAACTGTTTTAGGTTCTTCGGGGATGATTTTTCAGTACTATGGAAACATCTTTGTTTCTTCTTATTTAAAAAGAGATATCAAATGTGGTGGACAAACTTATTCTTTTGTAAAAATGAAAGATACTGTTTTAAGCAACCCTAAGGGGGTAGATCAGACGGGTGAGTACGCTATAGCCTCGAAAGAAAGAGCATTCCTAGATGTAATATACAGAAGCAAAAAGTACTATATAGACAACCCAGCTCCTCTTGATTGGGATAAGGTTTTTGATATATTGCCAATTTATAATAATAAAAAGATGCTGAAGACTGTACAGAAATATTACGAGAATTATAAATCTAATAAATAAAAATGACATTAAATTATTCTATACATAAAAATATATTAGTTCAGATATTGATTGATATTTATTCTGATACAACCATTAGTCCTTATTTGGGATTTAAGGGTGGAACTGCGGCTTACTTATTCTACGAGCTCCCTCGTTATTCGGTTGATTTAGATATTGATATTTTAGATGAATCTAAGGAAGATTATATATACGAGCAAGTTCTTAAAATAATAAAAAAATACGGAGAAGTAAAAGAATCAGAAAAGAAGAGGTATAACCTTCTGTTTTTGTTATCATATAATAATAAAGAAAAAAATGCTCAAAATGTAAAAATAGAGATAAATCGTAGGTCTTTTGGTTCTAAGTACGAAGTTCGTGCTTTTAACGGTGTGTCTATGCTTGTAATGACAAAAGAAGATATGTTTGCACATAAGCTTGTGGCTATGCATGAAAGATTAGGAGAAACCAATCGTGATATTTTTGATGTGTGGTTTTTTTCAAAGAATAATTGGGGTATAAATAAAGATATTATAGAGAAAAGGGTAGGAGTAACATATAAAAATTTTCTTGAAATATGCATTAAGGAACTGGAAGGAATGGAGAATGTTAATATTCTAAATGGATTAGGTGAACTTGTGACAGAAAAGCAGAAAGCTTGGGTTAAAGAAAAAATGAAAATAGAAACAATAATTCAGCTTAAATTAAGATTAGATACTTTGGGTTAGTTTCATTTAAGAACGATTATTGATAATCGTTAGGATGATAAAAAGTATATATTAAAAAGGAAGATTTCATCTTCCTTTTTTGTCTTTTAGTTTTGCTGTTCTGTTTTGGGTACAATTTTGTAAGAGAAGATGTGTTTACCTTCTAGGCACTCGAAATCCAAAATACTCATTTTGTCTTCTTCGTCTGGGTGGATGTCCACGATTTTGCTGTCCTTATTATCTCCACAGAGGGGACAGAAGATTTTAATTTTCTTGTTTTGGTCTTTCATACTTTTACATTTTAAGTTTTTTCTAAATATAACATTTCTTTATTTTGTGTCAAATATATGTACGCGTCCACCACATATGGCACTCATCGGTTGGTAATGTACTAACAATATACTTCAAAATTAATTAAGACTGCCATATGTATCTGAACTTATGCATACAATTTAATAATTATCCTTATGAAGGGGAGGTGGTATAGATAGGTTGTAGGGTGTTTGCGTTTTCGTATATAATCGTATATAATCGTATATAGTCATTATGACTGTAATTATATGAAAGAAAGGTATGAAAAAAGAATAATATTAAGTCCTGAATTTATCTTAAAAATAAGTAAAATAGATGAATTAAAAGGTCTTTGGAGGGGTGGTCTATCTATTAACTCCAAGATTTTAGGGAAACTTAAAAAGTCTATTATTATTACTAGTACTGGTTCTTCCACTCGTATAGAGGGGTCTAAAATGACAGATGAAGAAATAGAAAGATTTCTAGCTTCATTAAAAATTAATCCACCAGAAAATCGTGATGAAGAAGAAGTTGCTGGTTATGCAGACTTGCTTGGTAGGGTTTTTGATAATTGGGAAAGTTTAAAACTTCGAGAATCTACAATATTACAATTCCATGAAATTCTTCTTCACTTTTCAAAGAAAGATAATTTGCATAAAGGTAAATATAAAACAAAAGAGAATCTTGTTGTGGCTTATAATAAAAATGGTGAACAGGTGACGATATTTGAGCCAACAGAACCTTGGTTAGTTAAAAAAGAAATGGATGATATTTTGTATTGGGTAGGTGAAGCTTTTTCGGAGAAAAAGCTTCACCCTATTTTAATTATTGCAAATTTTATTTTTGAATTTTTAGCAATTCATCCATTTACTGATGGTAATGGTCGTTTATCTAGGGCTCTTACAAATCTTCTTCTTTTGCAGTCTGGATATGAATATGTTCCTTATGTTTCGATGGAAGAGGTTATTGAGGATAGAAAAGATGAGTATTATTCATCACTTCGGCATACACAAAAGAATCACAAAACAGAGAATGAAAATATTGGACCATGGTTAGATTTCTTTTTAGATACATTGCTTATTCAAGCAGAAAAAGCAGAAGAGTTGATGAAGAATGATGACCCTACTAAGTTGCTATCTGAACGACAGTCAGAAGTTTTTTCTTTGTTTGAAGATATTCCACTTTCTGTTCTTGATATAAAAAATCGAACAAATATACCAGAGCAAACTATTAAGCAGTCACTAAGAAGATTAGTTTCTTTAAAATTAGTTGAAGTTTTAGGACTTGGTAGGGGGACAAAGTATTTAAAATCTAAATAAAAAACACTTACAAGTTAGACTTGTAAGTGTTTTTTATTTTAGTGAGTTAATACTATCCTTATTGTCTTTAGTATTATTTCTATATCTAAGAAAAGGTTTCTGTTCTTTATGTAATACAAATCATATTCGAATTTCTCTTTTGAGTCTTCTATTGTGCGGGCGTAGCGATACTTGATCTGTGCCCAGCCAGTGAACCCAGGCTTCACAATGTGGCGGAGTTTGTAATGGGGGATACTAGACTCTAATTGAGGTACGAAGTTTGGACTCTCTGGCCTTGGACCAACTAAGGTAATATCTCCTTTTAGAATATTTATTATTTGTGGTATCTCATCTATATGTATCTTTCGAATTATGTGTCCAACTCTTGTAATACGAGGGTCGTGCTTTGTGGCCCATTTGGGATTATCATTTGTCTCTGCTAATCCATCGGGGTACATGGCGACCATGCTTCGTATTTTGTATAGATCAAATATCTCTCCATCTTTACCAACTCTTTTATGTTTTATAAATATGGGTCTTCCATCTTCTATGTATCTTGCCAGTATGGCTAGTAATAAGAACGGGGAAGATATTAATAATATTATTATGGAAGCTAGTATGTTTATGACTCTTACTGTAGTATCATAGCCTGCGTCTTTCTTTATATTTATGTTATCTAGTATCCACTCTTGATTTGCGATGTCCACGGGGATTTTCTGGAGAAGCTTTTCATAGGCTTGGATAGTGTCTGTTATTTCTAATCCATTATTATAAATTTTTGTTATCTCTTCGTCTGGGAAGTTTGGGATTTTATCAAAAATTATTAACAGATTTTTTAATGATAGATTTTCTTTTGTTATTTTATTCTCACTATCATAGAAACCGATAATATTATACCCAAGCTGAGGATTGCTTTTTATTATTTTGTATAAATTTTCCAAATAAATATTTTCTCCTATAAGGATAACAGGGCGAGAGATAAGTAAAGCGGATCTGCGATAAATTAATATTCTAAGGTAGAAAGAAATAAGACTGAATAATACTATTTGTAATAGTAAATTTATTTTCGGAGAGATACCAAAGATGGGTACGAAATAAAATAGAATTATTCCAATAATAAAACATATTAAAATGGTAGTGAAATATTTTCTTAAGTTCGTGGCGGTTGGCTTGATGGAGAACATATTATAAAGTCCAAAAATATAGAACAATAAAAGCCAAGATATAAGTAGTATTAAGAATGGGTAAGAGTGTAGAGATATTGCCCTAAAGAAGTCACTACTTCCAAAACGGATAAGTATGACAATGACAAAAGCTACCCCAAAGGATATGATGTCGTTCGTTAGTATTAGCCAAGATCTTCTCATATCTAATATGTTACTAGTATCTCTGTTTTTAGTAAAGATTGTTTTGACATTTTTCTATAGTATGGTAAGATAGAATTAAGAACAGATCTTTTTAAAAAAATAATAAATTATGGAAAATCAAATTAATGACGAGCCTGGTAGATCTTCTACCTTCGACAAGAAAGCCATCATGAGTGTGATAAACACTTTTAGATGTAGAAGAAACGAATCTCTATCTGAAGTATCTATCGATATTACAGCTGAGAACACCCAAAAAATCCTAGGGGTTAAAAATCTTCATGTCTGTGGAGTGCCTTCGGATAAGAAGAGTGTTAGTAACATTAACAGCTCCGATTTTAAAAAAGTAGTTAGGAAGATATCCAAAGAAAGAAAAATTTCTTTCAATGAAGCTTACAACCTCACCGCTCCGTTCTATTAGGGAATATAGATTCCCAGCTCTCAGCCCATAAGGCTACATTTTACATTTTAATTTATTTTTTCTCTCTCTCAAAGCCGGCGCGTTTGCCGGCTTTTTTTTATTATCTTTTTGTGATAAGATAAGGGTATGTTTAACAAGGGAGTAATCAAAGTCATATTTGCTTTTTCTGGGATGATTATCCTCGGTTTAATCCTGTTGGTCTTAATAGACTCTCTCAAATAAAATGTAATACTCCTACTTCCGAATTTCCCCTACACCGGGTGTAGGGGAATTTGCATTTTTTATAATTTGTGATATTATTTTCACATAGCCGTAGAAAGTGAGTGGTCTCTGACCTTAATTTACTCACCGAGGTCGAAAAACTTCTTTTAGAAGTTCGAACTACGCACGGCCCTTAAAAGGTCGTTTTTTAAATTTAGGATAAAACAATATGCCAATTACATTACAAAAAAAGAAAGAGGTAATTAGTGAACTTGAAAATTCACTTAAAGATGTGCAGTCTGTTGTTTTTGTTAAATTTGATAAGTTAAAAGTTTCCGATGTAAACACTCTTCGTAGAGGTTTACAAAAAGAAGAGATTGGTTACAAAGTATCTAAGAAGAGTTTGCTCGAGAGAGCTCTCTCTACTAAAGGTATCACAGGTGATATGCCTGAGTTGCCTGGACAGATAGCTATTGCTTATGGATCAGATCTTCTTGCTCCAGCTCGTGAAGTTTTCGCCTTCCAAAAAGGACACAAAGAAAACATCTCAATCGTTGGAGGAGTATTTGAAGGAAGATATATGAATGCGGAAGAGATGCTCTCTGTCGCAACAATTCCTCCTCTTCAAGTATTACGCGGAATGTTTGTCAATCTTATCAATTCACCAATTCAAAGATTTGCAGTTGTGCTTGATCAAATAGCACAGACAAAATAATTATTAGTTTTTAATTTTAAAATATTATGGAAGAAACAAAAGTAGAAGTTCCTGCAAAATTCAAAGACATCGTTGCTTCAGTCGAAGCTATGTCAGTTCTTGATTTACACGAACTCGTAAAAGTATTAGAAGCAAAATTCGGAGTTTCAGCAGCAGCTGTAGCAGTAGCAGGACCAGCATCATCAGGAGAAGAAGCTGAAGCTAAAAGTTCATTTGATGTAGAGCTTACAGGAGCAGGAGAGCAAAAGATTGCTGTTATGAAAGTTGTTAAAGAAGTTCTAGGTCTTGGACTTAAAGAAGCTAAAGATTTAGTAGATGGAGTTCCATCAATTCTTAAAGAAGGTATGAAGAAAGAAGACGCTGAAGATTTCAAAAAGAAAATCGAAGAAGCTGGAGGTAAAGTTACATTAAAGTAATCAAAAAGCAATAAAAAATCGTCCCAAGGGGCGATTTTTTATTGCGGTATTACTTTAATGTAACTTTACGGCCGGAGGCAGACGTGCCGAGGCGGGGGCTGCACAAAATTTCAGTAGAAATTTATGTGTGGTCAAAGTTACTCTTAAATAATCAAAATAAGAGTTGATTTGGGGGCACCCCGCAATCCGTAGGCTTGCGGGGTGTTTTCTATTGGCGTATAATATATGTATGGAGATATTAGCAAAATTATTTGGAGGTCAGGCAAGAGTAAGAATCATGCGTCTTTTTTTGTTAAACAACGAAGCCGTGTTCGAAGTTGAGGACATTGTAAGTCGTAGTCGTGTGACAAAGGTAAATGTCAGAAAGGAGATCAAGGCTTTGCTCGCTATGGGTTTCATTAAAAATAAAATTATTATCAAAGAGGGTGTTCGAGGTTCTAAAAAGAAATTAAATGGATGGTACTTGAATACCGCCTTTCGTTATCTTAATTCTATCAGGGATGTTCTTGTCGATCCGACTCTGCTTGTACAAGAAGATTTGAAAGATCGTTTTCGTCCAGCAGGGAAGATTAAGCTGATGATTGTTTCTGGAGTATTTATAGGAGAAGATAAGAGTAGAGCAGATCTTCTATTAGTCGGAGATAAGCTTAAGAAGAATATTGTCAATCAAGTTGTTAAAGGTTTGGAAGCTGAGATTGGTAAAGAGCTAGACTATGTAGTTTTAGATAGTGAAGAATTCAAGTATCGTCTAGACATGTATGACAAGCTTATCTGTGACATCTTAGATTTGCCACATGAGAAGCTTATCGATAACGGGCAGATATCTACTTACACTTATAAAACTAGCAGAACTTTGGTATAATAGTGAGAGTAACTTAAAGCGTCGAATCTTTAAGAGTGCATTAATAATTTATAATAATTTATATTTATGTCAAATTGGGGATTTATGTTTAGTGAATCATTATTAAGTCTTTGGTACGGTTTTATTAATTTCGTACCTAGTCTTTTAATCGCAATAATTTTGTTCTTGGCTGGCTGGTTAGTCGGTAAAGTTATCGGTAAAGCTATAGCTCAAGTTATCGCTGTTATCAAGCTCGATAAACTTTTCGAAAGTGCAGGGACTAAAAAGTTTATGGACCGTACAGGAATCAAAATGACTATCGGTGGTTTCATCGGTGGAGTAGTGAAGTGGTTCGTAATAGTTGTATTCTTGATGGCCTCACTTGAGATCGTAGGTCTTACACAGGTAAATGATTTTCTTCGTGAAGCTGTATTGTTCTACTTGCCAAGAGTTATTATCGCAGCACTCGTACTCATTATCGCTGCCTTCATAGCTGAAGCAATTCAAAAAGTTGTAAGCGCTTCTGCTAAAGCAGCTGAAGTAAGTCAGGCAAATATGCTCGGTGCCATAGCTCGCTATGCAGTCTGGGGTTTTGCATTTATTATCGCTTTGTCTGAGCTCGGTATCGCTAGTGCATTTATGCAAATTCTTTTCACAGGATTAATCGCTGCTCTTGCTATTGCTCTAGGACTTTCATTTGGTCTTGGTGGTAAAGAAGCAGCATCTAAAATAATTGAGAAAGTTGGGAAAGATATAAACTAAATTTATATTTTAGTTTTCTTGAAAATGCGTCGGCCTTCGGCCGACGCATTTTCTTATGTTTTGAGAAATTAAAAAACCCTTCGTGTAAAATTACACAAAGGGTTTAAGTTCTAAATAAAAATAAAATTACGGCTGTTTAATGATTCTTTCTCTGGGAATTCTTTGAATCACTTGTCTCTGCTTGTGGTGATTTTTTTGATCGAAAGATGATCTAGGGTCATTATTATATAGAAGAGGGGATCTCTCTATAAAAGTAGGCCTTGGTAATAAGTCATGTGGGACTTTAAAAACTGCCCCTTCTGGATTGTAATGAGAACCTATATACATAATTTATTTTTTATAAGGTTTATAAATAACAATATCGTATTTGAGTGTACACAAATTTTACTTTCAAAGCAATACCCAAATACCCTTATTATTAAGGCTTTTGTGGGCTACTAAAACTAGTAAAAATAACCCAGCTAAAAAGCTTGACTTTATTTTTAATTTCGTATATCATCCTAATCACGATGTTAATAAAAGAAATCCAATCAAAATACGCGGCTTAAGTAAGACCTATGGTTTTCCTTGTCCGCTAGAAAAGCGGATTTTTATTTTGAGACATCGGGTATGATATTTGAAAACTGAATGCTGTTCCAACTCACTGTTATCCTATATTTTTAGGGTCTTTTAATCGAGTTGGAAACAGAATACAAAAATTAAGATTAAAATATTTGAAGAAGCGGTTCCGAAAATATTTTATATCGTCTGTCTTTAAGACAGATGGTTTTCATATTTCCTAATAGGAAATATAAGAGTATATGGTGGATGCCTAGACTAAAAAAGGCGATGAAAGACGCGGCATGGCGGCGATATGTTTCGGGGAGGTGCCTAGCAACCTTTGATCCGGAAATCTCTGAATGGGGTAACCCCCTTCGATACACTCGAAGGACTTCTGCACTTGATGCAGTTGTGCACACCCAGGGAAGTAAAACATTTCAGTACCTGGAGGAAAATAGAACAATAGTTATTTCCTAAGTAGCGGCGAGCGAAAAGGAAAGAGCCCAAACCACACATAGCAATATGTATGGGGTTGTAAGATGACAATGTAGATTTATCTAGAGGAGTTACAAAATGTGTTGTTAGATTAAACTTCTGGAAAGGAGTGCCATAGACGGTGATAGCCCGGTAATCGAAAATTTCACATCTCTTTGATTGTTATTCTTGAGTAACTCAAGACACGAATGGCTTGAGCGAATCTGCCAGAACTAACTGGTAAGGCTAAATACTTTTTTAGATCGATAGTGAACTAGTACCGTGAGGGAAAGGTGAAAAGAACCCCGAGAGGGGAGTGAAATAG
>Ga0209373_10000486_pt1 | contig 64185 bp, 38 predicted proteins | sample Higcelweek5metaG_FD_187173 | JGI IMG/M metagenome (GOLD analysis project Ga0209373, IMG submission 187173) | Freshwater pond sediment microbial communities from the University of Edinburgh, under environmental carbon perturbations - High... | ecosystem: Environmental > Aquatic > Freshwater >...
AAGGCATTCCTAAAATTGAAGAACAACAAATGATTTCAAAAGTAAAGCATACAAGGCAAAATACCAACTTTTAATGGAAGTCGAGTTCAGATTAAAAATTATTTTTTTTGAGCGGATTTGTTTAAAATACAAATAGTTTCTTACCATTTAAAAATTCAAAATTCTAGATAAGTATGCTGATAAGCAGTGGAAACATCATTACATCATCTTCCTAAATCATCATTATTGTAGGTTAAAAAATCATCGATCAAATCGTAATAAACATTACCGCTCCCCCCAGAACTGCCGCTAGATCCGTTACTCCCCGATGATCCTCCGCGACCAGTGCTTCCATTGGGATCGCCACTCCCACCTGCACCACCAGAACCTGCACTACCACCCCAGCCCCCACTACCGGAAAAACCACCTACTGATTTGGCAAAAATAACCTCCGAATAAGGATCAGCATCTTCGGTAAAATAGAGGAAGATATTACCGCCATAACCGCCGTTTCCTCCATATCCTCCAAAACCTCCATTTCCTCCGTTTTCTCCATCCTCACCTCTATCCTGCCAACTCACAATTTTTGTAGTACTATCGGTATCTGCAACTTCTTTCGAATGCCATGCGCCATCTCTTCCTTTTTCACCATTACCGCCACTTCCACCATTTCCTCCGCTACCACCACTTCCACCAGCCGTTGTAACCACAAATTTTCCGCCATCGGGATTGATAAGGAAAAAGTGACTTTCTCCATTCGATAATCTTTCAGCATAAACATAAAGCAAGTTGGTTGCAAGAATTGAATCGTAATACATGTCGATCCAAACACCTATATCGGGACCATCGCCACCATTACTTCCATCCTGACCATGACCTCCATCTCCTCCCGAGAAACCCGAAAAACCATTAAAACCACTAAATCCAGGCATCCCTGATAGATGCAAATAGGTTTGTGCCTTATAATCAAGCAGAAACTTATAACTCGTTATACAATTAATGGTTTGATTTGAATTGACTCCTATCTTTACTTCATGACCTTCAATATTTCTGAAATCGGAATCAATAATTATTTTATTCCCTTTTATTCTACACCCGCTAAAATCGTAGGTATAATGCCATTCGGCTTCATCATCCAAGCCATAAATATATTCTCTTATGAGTCCATTGTCATAAACAGATACAATTTTGAATTTAAAACCATATCCAGGGGTTTTTATCACTTCTGTTGTGGGGATGAATCGGATTTCTGTTTCATAATTCAGAGGCAATAAAAGATGTTTAGCCATCATCGGATATTTTTTGGGATATACTTTCACGTTCACATATTTCCCTTTTGACGGTGAGAGCTGCTTATTTACCCTGATTTTCCCTGTGCAATGTTGTCCACCAGCAACTTCAACAATAAAATGATTCCAAAACATGGTGCCTTTATCGAGATTGATGGTTTTTCTTACCTTACCCTCTTTGAAAAAGCCAATTACCCCAATTTCAAAACGCTCCCCAGGCAAACGCAGGTCACTCTTTTTATACATCAACTGTATTGAATCGAGCGATTCAAACCTATCGAAGATTGAAGCTTTCACATGAAAACGAAATGTAAACATCAGAAAAATGGCTATAGACCAGAATCTGAAATGGATGGAAGTTGAGATCTTTATCATAGCGTTTGTTTTTCGTTTTAAAGAAAACAATTACCATACCGAAACAATTCATTTATCCATAAACACTATTTTTCGTTAACAAATAATTATCCACATGTGCTGTAAATAAATTTCAAAAGAGAGTTTTCACAAAAGGATTATCTTTGGAACTTTAAAATCAGCTTCGTTTTTACAAAAAGCAGATAAATTAGCAACCAAATAAAAATCAGCCTTAGATACGGAGATTATTAGTGGTAAGTTTTTAGAAAATTTCAATCAAAATATATACAAATGAAACGTGACGCATTAGTATTCGACATTATTGCAAAAGAACGCCACCGCCAGATGAGTGGTATTGAATTAATTGCCTCTGAAAACTTTGTTAGCGACCAAGTACTCGAAGCAATGGGTTCTGTAATGACCAATAAATATGCCGAGGGTTATCCCGGGCATCGTTATTACGGAGGATGTCAGTTTGTTGATATGACAGAACAATTGGCTATCGATCGTATCAAAGAAGTATATGGCGCTGCCTATGCAAATGTTCAACCACACTCAGGTGCCCAAGCTAATGCCGCAGTTTTAAGTGTTATTTTGAAACCGGGTGATAAATTTCTTGGCCTCGACTTATCTCATGGTGGACACTTATCACACGGCTCACCTGTAAATTCATCAGGCTTACTTTATCAACCTATTGCATATAAAGTTACTGAAGCCGAAGGACTTGTTGATTACGACGAAATGGAAGCCCTTGCCATTAATGAACAACCAAAGTTGATTATTGGTGGTGCATCGGCCTACTCACGCGACTGGGATTATGCTCGTATGAGACTGATTGCCGATAAAGTTGGTGCTTTGTTGATGATTGACATGGCACACCCTGCAGGTTTAGTTGCTGCTGGGTTGCTTAACAATCCTGTAAAATATGCACACATTGTTACTTCTACAACCCATAAAACACTTCGTGGACCACGCGGTGGTATTATTTTATTGGGCAAAGATTTCGAAAATCCATGGGGCTTAGCAACAAAAAAAGGTGAACTCAAAATGATGTCGTCGTTGATTGACTCGGCTGTTTTCCCAGGACAACAAGGTGGACCTCTTGAACATGTTATAGCAGCAAAAGCTGTAGCTTTTGGTGAAGCGCTTGACCCTTCGTTCAAAGTTTACCAACAACAGGTAAAACTAAATGCTGCTGTAATGGCTAAATCGTTTATGGATGCTGGTTACAAAGTAATTTCAGGTGGAACCGACAATCATTCAATGTTGATTGACCTTCGCACCAAATTCCCTGATGTTACAGGAAAACAAGTTGAAAATGCATTGGTGAAAGCCGACCTTACTGTGAACAAAAACATGGTACCGTTTGACAGCCGTTCACCATTCCAAACATCAGGATTGCGCGTTGGAACACCAGCAATTACAACCCGTGGCGTGAAAGAAGACATGATGCCTCAAATTGTTGAGATGATTGATACCGTTATTGCAAATTTCGAAGATGAAAATGTAATCAACTCTGTACGTGGAAAAGTGAATCTGATAATGAAGAACTACCCGTTATTTGCTTGGTAATTAATTTTAAATAAAATACTAGCTAAAATAGGCTGCCCAAATGGGCAGCCTATTTTTTTTATCAAAAAAGTTTAAGAAGTTTATTTTATTCTTTCTGCACACCAAAACAATTGGACATACAATTCCTGTCAAATCACTCATTTCAAGCTAAACAATGCGTTTACAATTTAAAAAAAATGTTTAACCACGATTAAACAGAATCAATTCAACACATTCGTTAATTGCACGTTAAACAGTTTAAGTCAAACAGAACCGTCTTTATTATTCATTCCATAACACATTCATTCTTAATGTTTCTGCAAATCACAAAGAAGTAGAACGAGCAGAACTGAAGTCAAAATTATACAAGTAAAAAATTAAGACAATCGATTGCGCAAATTAAATTAAATTCTATATTCGCATTATAATTAAGCAATCGTTTGCACAAAATCATTAACAGCTTAATTCATTAACTAATAAAATACTAAGAAATGACAAGATTTAAACTTTTATGTATTATTCTTGCAATCGTTTGTATTGGTTCATTGCCAGCTTTTTCTCAGCAACGAGCCATTACTGGCGTGGTTACTTCACAAGAAGGGGAAAAACTCCCCGGAGTAACAATTCAGATCAAAGGTTTCGCAAATGGTACTGTATCCAACATTGATGGTGCATATCAAATATCGGCGGAATCAGGACAAACATTAGTTTACACTTACATTGGGATGACCACCAAAGAAATAAAGGTGGCTGAACAATCGATCATTAATGTGACCTTAATGAGTTCAACTACTGACCTTGAGGAGTTGGTGGTTATCGGGTATGGAAATACCACTAAAAAAGACCTTACCGGTTCGGTAGGTGTAATTACAAACGAACAAATTTCCAATGTACCAATCGTTCGTACCGAAGAAGCACTACGGGGAAGGGTCTCAGGGGTTCAAGTTTACCAGAACTCGGGAAAACCAGGTGATGCACCAACTGTTCTTATCCGTGGTAGAAATACAATTAATGCAGGAACAGGTCCACTTTGGATTGTTGACGGGTTCCCTTTTGCAGGTTCAATTAATCCAAACGACATTGAGTCGATGACCGTTCTTAAAGATGCTTCATCAACTGCAATTTATGGTTCTCGTGGTTCAAACGGGGTAATTATTGTAACCACTAAAAAAGGAAGCAAAAACAAACAAACTCTTTCGTTCAATGCAAATTATGGTATTACAGAGTTACGTCATAAAGTAGAACTGTTAAATGCCGACCAGTGGAACCACATTGGTGTTGATCCAAGTGTTGTTATTGAAACACCTAATACCGACTGGCAGGATCAAATTTATAGAAAAGGATCTCAACAGGATTATAACCTAAATTTCTCATCAGGCTCTGAAAAGTCGAGTACTTTTGCATCTATTAACTATAAGAATATTGATGGAATTATTAGGGGAACATCTTACAGCGCTTTAAAAGCCCGTGTAAATTCCGAGGTAAATCTTTTTAAGAACTTCAAAATTACCAATAACCTATATGGCTCAATGTCACGTTCTGATGAGAAGTCAGATGTTGTTGCACAAGCACTGCTCTTCCCTCCAATTTACGAAATCAAATCAGATACAGGCTGGACCTACATTTCTAGTGTAGGAGAAGATAACCCGGTCGGAAACATTGAAGATCGAATCAGCATTTGGAGGTATTACAAAATGTACGACCAGCTTTCAGCTGAATTAACAATAATGAAAAACATAACATTAAAATCTTCATTATCAGGAGCAATTGATCAAGGACATAATCAAACGTATATTGATAGACGCATTACATGGGAGAACAACGGTTATGGATTAGCACAACAGCAATATCAAATTACGCGTAACTGGGCAAACGAAAACCAGTTGACCTACAAAAACACTTTTGGTGAAAATAAGCTTTCAGCAACTGCTTTTTTCAGTCAGGAATACGAAAGAGACGAAAGTTTCAGCGCCAGCAACCAACTATTACTCACACAAACTTTACTTTATAATAGTTTGGAATTAAACGATACAATGGCTAGGGTAAATTCAGCCGCAGGACAAGAGGCTTTAATGTCGTTTGGAGGACGTTTAGATTACGACTATAAGAGTAAATACTATGCAACAATCTCTTTTCGTCGTGATGCCAGTTCAAAATTTGCTGAAAAACACAAATGGGCCAACTTCCCTGCAATGGCATTAGCATGGAGGGCAAAGGAAGAGCCTTTTATGCAAGATATTGATGCAATTTCAAACTTGAAAGTCAGATTATCGTATGGTGTTACAGGAACTCAGGCAATTCAAAGAGGATATACAAAAGACCTTTATGTATTGTCGTCTAACTATGCCATTTTTAACAATGCACCACAGCAGGCACTTGGAATTACGCGCAGAGTAAACCCAGATCTTACTTGGGAAACAACTCATCAATATGATGGAGGATTTGACCTTTCGTTCTTTAACAACCGCTTGTCGTTAACTGTCGACTATTATTACAAAATTACTCAGGATTTATTGTTCCTTGAAGTTGTTCCTCCAACTGCTGGAGGAGGAACACGATATATAAACAAGGGATCTGTACGTAATAAAGGATTGGAAATTTCTTTAGATGCAATCATCGTTGAGAAACAGGACTTTAACTGGAAAACCAACTTCAACATTAGTTTCAACAGAAACAAAATTCTCGATCTGAAAGATTCTAAGGTCTATACACCTGGACAAATTGCTGGAGGTTGGATAAACGATGACACCCATTTCTTAATGGAAGGCTATCCACTTGGAATCTTCAAAGGTTATATTGTAGAAGGTATCTTTAAAGATGCAGATGAAGTTGCTGCCCACCCTGATCAATCGGGCATGGCATTAAAAGGAGCACCAGGAGTATATAAAATCAAGGATATTAATAACGACGGAATTGTAGACACAAAGGATGCGACTATTATTGGAAACCCAGAACCAGACTTCATTTTTGGATTTTCAAATGATATATCATACAAAAATCTGTCGTTGAGCTTTTTCTTTCAAGGTTCAGTTGGAAACGAAATTTATAACATCCTAAATGTAGCCCTTATCGATGGATTGAAGTATTACAATCGATCAATCGATTATCTCGATTATTGGTCTGTAACAAACACCGATGGAACAATCCCTGCACCTGGTTCAAGTGCATCAAAGTCTGTAAGTGCATATGTTGAAGATGGATCGTACATCAAATTACGTGATCTTTCGTTGAGCTATACCATTCCTCAAAAATATACATCAAAATTGAAAATAGCAGACTTAAAATTTTCGGTAAGTGCCCAAAACTATTTGACCTTGACAAAATACAAAGGATATGATCCTGAAGTAAGCAGCCGAGGTGGCAGTATCTATCAAGGAGTTGATTGGGGTGCCTATCCTAGTTCTAAAAGCATAACATTTGGTGTAAATATGAACTTTTAATTAAACTATCGGAATGTAGTTTTCAGGATATAAAACCTAATCCTGAAATAATTCAGATGAGTTAATTCATGCAAATTAAAAACAAATAAGATGAGAATAAATATCAAAAATATCCTGTTCATTTTGGGAATCAGCAGCATTTCTTTAACGTCTTGCGTTTCCCTTGAAGACAATACAGAAGATAATTTTGGACGGGAAGCCGTACTTAGCGACGATGTACTTGCTTCAAAATTATTAAATAATGCATATTCTCCTTTCTTCAGGGATCATGTCTATTATAACCGAACACTTACCATGCCGCCACTTCTCGCAAGCGACGATCATTACTTTACTCGACCTAGCTGGCCAACACGTGAACAAATTGATAAGTTCATATGGGATCCAACCGAGGTGATGTTTCAAAACCTATGGAATTGTGCCTATGAGTCAGTTTCTTCATGCAATACGTTTATTGGAAACTACGGCGATGCCACAAATGAAGATTTCATCAACAATGTAATTGGTCAAGCCTACTTCTTACGTGCGTTAAACTATTTCAACCTTGTTCGCATGTACGGTAGAGTACCACTTATTCTTAGTGATACGTTAACAATCGAAGAATCTCAATTGGTACCACAATCAGAAATTGGGGAAGTTTATCAGGCTATTGTCAACGACCTGCTGAAAGCTCAAAACTTGAAAATCAAATGGGAATCATCCGATTTAGGTCGCCCGAATAAAGCGGCTGCAATGGCATTACTAGGCAAGGTTTATTTATATATGGCCTCTCCTGGTATCTTAAATAAAACTGAATATTACGCAAAGGCAGATAGCATTTTCAAAGAATTGGATGCCAACCGTACTGCATTAGGAGTAGGTTTGATGGCTAACTATCAAGATGTATTTTACCGTACAGCCGAATATAGTAAAGAAATGGTATTCGAAATTGGTGCTTGCGGACCAGGTTTAATTAAAGTATCGAACTATGTTACTGGCCAAACGCGTCCTTGGATATTTGAAGATTCACCACTTGGTGTTCCCGAAGGTTGGGGATGGTACCCAGCAGAAATGGATTTATACAATGAATATGACAATTCAGATACAAGAAAAGAGATAACCTTTGAAACCAAGTGGATTGTAGACTTGGACAATGGCGGTGCTGGCCCACTTGACGATACGATTCATTATTGGGATCTTCCAAATATTCCGAAACTAACAAAAGCAACCGGCGATGACAACAAAGTTGTGCTTGATTCAACACCCCATTGTGGAAAATGGAGATGGCCAATGAATTATAACGCTCTCGACCCCAATGACGACATAAATTGCCCTGTAATTCGATATTCCGACTGTTTACTCATGTTAGCCGAAGCAGAACTTGAATCGAGAGGTACCACAACTGAGGCTTATGCAGCGCTAAACGAGGTACGAAATCGGGCCAAATTGCCAAGTCTTTCGGGCTTAAGCACAGAACAATTTAGAGATTCGCTCAGACTTGAACGTCGTCGCGAACTTAGTTTTGAAGAAGGTCATCGTTGGTTCGACATTGTAAGGTGGAATATTCACCAAACACTGCCTGCTTTAGTGGCAAAAGGGATTGGCAATAAAACATATTTTCCAATACCGCAAGATGCTATTAACAAATCAGGAGGCTTGTTGGAACAAAACCCAAATATCCCATAATCTTTTATTAACGAATAAAATACTTAAAGAAAATGAGTAAAAAAATAAAAATGATACTGCCGGTGGCATTAATTGCTATAACAGTATTATGCTCCTGCAATAGGGATTTTATCAGAGAACCAGAAGCAAATCTTGAAATTTACACCAAAAATGCGCAAGATTCACTCATCTCGATCGATACAATCTTAGCAAAGAAAACGAACTTATTCTTTATCAATTCTGGGCAAGCATTCTTTTCAGTTGTTTATCCGGGTTCTAAAGAATTAAAGGATTCATTAATTGATTCAAATGGCAATGATTCGATTATCTGGACAAGTAATTACGACTTTACCGATCGTGAAAAAGCAGGTTATTACGATAAAACAGGTAAACGTGCAGTAAAAGGGATTACCCTTGAATACCAAGGAACCATTAATGGATTCATTAACCCCAAAGGGTTTACTTTCCCAAAAGCTGGTGTATATACTATTTATTTAGAAGCCATTAACACCAACGAAGAAGGAATATCTGAAACAGTTCTCGATTCAAAAGAAGTTATAGTGTATTAGGTTCACAATTAAAATATTCTAGTTATTCTGAACCCTGTCGGCAAAATATCTCCGGCAGGGTTTCTTTTTTATTACACCTATGAACATCAAACAAATAACTAAAATAATGAAGAGAAAAAGCACTTTTCTTATGCTTCTAAAACGAAAATCAGCTGTAATCAGATTCTATAAAAAACCTTTTTTATTACCCATTCGCCCTTATTCTTTATTCAATTTTTCATTAATGGCTTTATCCATATTCGCTGTAAGTTTTCTGACAAATTTCAATTCGGAAAGAAATTCTGAAGCAAAAACACGCAATATAGTATAAACCGGAATGGCCAGAATCATACCCAAAACACCAGCAAAGCTACCTGCAGCCATTATTACTAAAAAAACCTCAAGCGGATGAGCCTTTACACTACTGGAGTAAATTAGGGGCTGAAAAAGGTTATTATCGATCAATTGAACCGCACTAAAAACAATAACCATGTAAACAATCGTTGGAAGGGTTTGTGCCATAAAATCGGAATTTATATTTAGTGCCAAACCGATGAGTATTCCAACAAATGCACCAATCCAAGGCCCAAGATAGGGAATGATGTTAAAAAGGCCGCAAAGCATCCCTATTACCACCGAATCGGTAAAATTGAAACCAATAATCAATAAACCTATTGTAACGAGCACCATCACCAAAACAATTTCCAAAATAAGCCCAATAAAGTAACGGCGTAACAAATATGAAACTCTATCTATACTTTTTAAAACCCTTTCTTCAAAACCTGTTGGCGTTAAAAGCATCAATCCATTTTTGAACATGTTTTCATCACGTAAAAAGAAAAACGTGATAAATGAAACAGAAAAGACCCCAATCATGAGGGTTCCAAGGGTGTTTACAATAGCACCAAACACATCGGTGATCTGACTTATTTTGAAAAAAGAAGACAATTTATCGCCCAATAAATTCAACAGTGTTCCATCGGTTAAAGAGATGGATTCTCCATAAATGAAGTTGGTGACTTTGTTTAATGGACCTTCAATTACCAATAAAAATTCATTGACATTGACGTTTCCCAATTCGGCAAATTTGCTTACCAGCAATGGAATCATGAATCGGAAAAAAGTAAAAAAGATCCCCCAAATTGTAACAAGAGCAACAAAAGCACTAAACGAAACACCAAACTTTATCTTCCAAATTTTAACTTTTGAAAGCCAGCGTACAATAGGTCTTCCAATTACACTTAAAACAGCCGAAATAAGGATATAGGTTACTATTGAACGAAAATACCAAGCAAGAAACCCAACAATAAGAGCACTTACAACAATTAAAATATTACGTGTACGAGCATTCATTTTCGAAAAGTTTAGAGTTAGACTGACTTAATGCTGATGTTCAAATGTAATTATTTCGAACTCAAATAGAAAATATCGTTATCTAAATAAAGAACACAGCAATACCTGTGACTGCAATTACAGCACCTATCACTTCGAGCAATGTCACTTTTTCTTTCAGTATAAGATGCGATGGAAGTAAAATGAAAACAGGAACTGTTGCCATTAATGTAGAAGCAACTCCTACTGAAGAAAATTTGAAAGCAACCATACCCAATGAAACACCAAGAAATGGGCCGAAAAACGAGCCAATTACCAATGCTTTCGACGCTTTTTTATCTTTTAGCCCTGTTTTTAGGTTACCCCATTTTTTAAGTATGCTAATAAGAATTGTAAAACCAATTATACCAGTTATAACCCTAATTTGTGACGAAGCAAACGGATCGTAATCTCCCATCCCCTTTTTACTGAATACAGCTCCAACCCCCTGCCCTATTGCGCCACCTAGAGCAAATAAGATTCCTTTCAAAGAATACCTCATTTTCTTCTCGCCACTTTGATTATCGGTTTTCAGCACAACAATTGCAACCCCTGCCAGTACAAGAATCATCCCTAGGGTATTCATTATCGTAAAAGGTTCTTTCATCATAAACCATCCCAGTACGGCCGCAATTGGAGGAGCTAAGGTCATAATCAGCATCGAAATCTTTGAACTGATAAATTCATAGGATTTAAAAAGGAAATAATCACCGAATACGAAGCCAATCAATCCTGATATACTCAAATAAATCCAGGCACTTAGAGGCGCATTTAATGGCAGCCATTGGTCTAACACAATCTTGCAATAGATCATGTAAAAAAACATCGCAAAAATCAATCGAATCAAGTTTACAGAAACGGACCCAATGCGCCGCGACGCTACCTGAAAACTCATTGCTGTAACAGTCCAACAAATAGCTGTTGCCAAACCTGCCAATTCTCCTGTATAATTCATTTTTCAGCGATAAAAAAAGGAGTGCGTTTTGCACCCCTTCAGTTAATTATTTTTTTTTGCTTCGAAGCGACCAGACAACTAATGCAACTCCACCCAAAACGAAGGGGATACTCAACCATTGCCCCATATTTAAAGCCATACCTGACTCAAAAGCTTCTTGATCCTCTTTAATAAATTCAATCAAAAAACGGGCTGTAAACACAATTATAAAGAAGATTCCAGATATCAATCCGGTTTTCGATTTCGCATTGGTTTTCCAGTACATCCAATTCAAAAGAAGGAATGTAAACAAATAGGCAAATGCTTCATATAATTGAGTTGGATGCTTAGCTACAGTTTCCCCATTTTGTTCAAAAATGAACCCCCAGGGAAGTGTTGTTTCAACACCATATATTTCAGAATTGAATAAATTACCAAATCGGATAAACATTGCAGCTAAAGCAGAGGGAATTATAATCCGGTCTATGGTCCAAAAAACATTCCGTTTAGTATAAATTTTTGAATGAATCAAAAGCGCAATAAATATACCTATCACTCCACCATGGCTAGCCAATCCGCCTTTCCAAACCATAAGAATCTCTCCGATATGGTCTTGATAGTAATCCCATCCATAAAAGAAAACATGCCCTAATCTTGCTCCAACAATAGTCGCAATTACAATGTACATCAGCAGGCTTTCCAACCATTTCAGGTTTTCGTTCTCATGTTTGAATTGCCTTTCAACAATTGCATAACCTATAATGAAGCTAAGTGCAAACATTAATCCATACCAACGAATGTGAAATACTCCTAAACTGATTAATTCAGGATCAACATTCCAGTGAATAAAATTAAGCATACTCATTTGGGTGTTTTAAATTATTCAGGTTGACCAATTCCGTGGCAATTTTTATATTTTTTACCGCTACCACAAGGGCATGGATCATTACGTCCAACTTTCTTCTCAATCCTTACCGGTTGCACTTTTTGAGGTGCTTCTGGCTGATTGGGTCTGCTACCCGATTCTATCCCTGCACGTCCAATTTGCATACGGCTCATATCGGTATGTTTATGTTCCTCAGCCTGTTTTACTTCTGATGGATCACTAATTGGAATATGACCTTTTGCCAATATCGAAACAATTTTCTTATTCACACTATTCACCATAACTTTGAATAGATTGAACGATTCTAGCTTATAAATCAACAGCGGATCTTTCTGTTCATAAGCCGCATTTTGTACCGATTGGCGAAGATCGTCCATCTCGCGTAACTGATCTCTCCATGCATCATCAATAACTGACAATACAATTTGTTTTTCGAACGACTTGGCAATCTCTTTCCCTTGGTTATTGTAAGCTTTTTCTAGGTTCGAAACCACTTGATATAACCTTTTCCCATCGGTAAAAGGAACAACAATATTTTTATACTGGTGTGATTTGGTTTCGAATACATTTTTAATAACGGGGTAAGCTTGTTTCGAAATGGCATCAATTTTACGCTGATATGCCAACAACAACGACTTGAATACTTCCTCTACAATATCGGATGATTTTTTTGTCTGAAATTCAGATTCTTTCACCGGTGACTCTATTGAGCCGATACGCATCAGTTCAAAATTGAATTCATCAAAATCAACACCATGATATTCATTTACCAATTCTTCTACCGAATCGTACATGTTATTCATGATATCAACTTCAATACGGTCACCAAACAATGCATGTCGACGGCGTTTGTAGACTACTTCGCGTTGAGAATTCATTACGTCATCGTATTCAAGCAAACGTTTACGAATTCCAAAGTTGTTTTCTTCTACTTTCTTTTGAGCCCTTTCAATCGATTTCGTAATCATTGAGTGTTGAATTACTTCACCTTCTTTGAGTCCAATTCGATCCATTATTCCGGCAACGCGTTCAGTCCCGAATAACCGCATCAAATCATCTTCGAGCGACACAAAGAACTGTGATGAACCTGGGTCTCCCTGACGGCCTGCACGACCTCTTAACTGGCGGTCGACACGTCGAGAATCATGTCTCTCTGAACCAATAATTGCTAACCCTCCAGCTTTTCGAACTTCAGGTGTTAGTTTAATGTCGGTACCACGACCAGCCATATTCGTAGCTATGGTTACAGCACCCCACTTACCAGCTTCCAATACAATTTCGGCCTCACGCTGGTGAAGTTTTGCATTCAATACATTGTGTTTAATTCCTTTCATTTTAAGCATACGGCTCAAGAGTTCAGAAATTTCCACAGAAGTTGTACCCACCAAAACCGGACGGCCTATATTATTCAACAAAACAATCTCTTCAATAATTGCATTATATTTCTCACGTTTTGTCTTATATACTAAGTCTTCACGATCATCGCGAACGATTGGTTGATTTGTTGGAATTACAACAACATCCAACTTGTATATATCCCACAATTCACCCGCTTCAGTCTCTGCAGTACCAGTCATACCGGCCAACTTATGGTACATTCTAAAATAATTCTGAAGTGTTATTGTTGCAAAAGTTTGCGTTGCTGCTTCAACCTGAACACTCTCCTTTGCTTCAATTGCCTGGTGTAATCCATCGGAATAACGTCGTCCTTCCATGATACGCCCAGTCTGTTCATCAACAATCTTAACTTTATTATCTATAACAACATATTCAACGTCTTTTTCAAATAATGCATATGCTTTTAACAACTGATTTAGCGTATGAACACGTTCTGACTTAACACTGTAATTTTGAAGCAATTCGTCTTTTTTCGAAATTCTTTCATCATCAGATAACGACCGGTCATTCTCAAGTATAGCAATTTCAGACCCCATATCGGGTAGAATAAAGAAACCACCATCTTCAACATCACTGGATATTAAATCAATACCATTATCAGTCAGTTCAATTGAGTTGTGCTGTTCTTCAATAATAAAATAAAGCGGGTCGGTAACAATATGCATATTTTTATTGTTCTCGGCCATGTAAAAATTCTCAGTCTTATGCATCAGGGCTCTAATACCTTCTTCGCTTAAGAATTTAATTAAAGCACTGTTTTTGGGCAACCCTTTATGTGCACGCAGCAACAATAAAGCACCATCTTCAATCTCTTTTTTTGAAGCATCAGGTTTAGTCAACAATTTTTTTGCATCAGACAATATTTGAGTTACCATTTTTCGTTGAGCAGCAACCAATCGTTCAACTTTAGGACGATATTCCATAAACAACTCATCACCTGTAAGTTTAGGAACAGGCCCCGAAATAATCAAAGGGGTTCTGGCATCATCAATAAGAACCGAGTCTACTTCATCGACGATTGCAAAATGATGTTTACGCTGAACAAGATCCTCTGGATTAATAGCCATGTTATCACGTAAATAATCAAATCCAAATTCATTATTCGTTCCAAAAGTAATATCCGAATTGTAAGCTTTTCGGCGTTCTTCAGAGTTTGGTCGATGCTTATCAATACAGTCTACAGAAAGACCGTGGAATTGATAAATAGGCCCCATCCATTCCGAGTCACGTTTAGCCAAATAGTCGTTAACAGTAACAATATGAACACCTCTTCCAGTAAGCGCATTCAAGAAAACAGGTAAGGTAGCAACAAGGGTTTTACCTTCACCTGTAGCCATTTCAGCTATATTTCCAAGGTGAAGGGCAACACCACCATTAAGCTGAACATCGTAGTGAACCATGTCCCAAATAATCTCATTTCCACCTGCAATCCAACGGTTTTGCCAAATTGCATTATCTCCATCAATAGAGATATGATTGTGGAATGCGGCAAGATCACGGTCAAAATCAGAAGCAGTTACAATAACTTGTTCATTTTCTTTAAATCGACGAGCCGTATCTTTTACAATTGCAAATGCAACCGGAAGAACCTCTTTAAGAATAATTTCAAGCTTCTCATCAATAAGTTCAACCAACTTATCAATACGATCATAAATTTTTTCACTCTCCTCTATATCAACCTCTTCAGCTTTAATCTTAAGCTCAGCAATTTCATCTTCTTCCGTTTTGACAAAATCACTAATTCTCTTTTTTAACAATAAAGTTTCTTCTCGAAGTTGATCATTTGTAAGTTCTGTAATTCTCAGATATTCGACCTTAACAGCTTCAACATAAGGTGTAATTTCCTTAATATCTCTGTCGGATTTTGTTCCTAAAAGTCCTTTCAAAAAATTGGTAATTCCCATATTGTAAATCTTTTAAAATCAATAAAAGTGTTTTCATTTTTATTAACGTTCAATGAAAACATAAAAATATGAACAACCTATTAGTGTATAATAAGCTATTACATTACAAGTACACAAAAGTAATTTAATTGTAGAAGTATGGAAAAGTTGAAATTGTTATTTTACTGCAAAATATTAACACTTCACATTAGAGTAGTAAATAAACAAGCTATGGAATATCAACCCATTACAAATACACTTCCAAAACAGAATTATCTCCCTGTAAATTTTGAAGTATATTTATTTTCACGAACTGTTCTATCCTTGCTCAATTTGAATAAAATAGAAATCTGATCTCCAGAACGAGCTTCACCTGAACCGATCAATTCATTATTTATCATGAAACTGTGAGCCCAAGTAATTGTATAGTTTTTAAAATCAAACGCGACATAAGGCTGCATTAAAACCTCTTGACTATATTCATTCCGATAATTAATATTTAACCCTAATTGTCCTATAAACAAGATTTCTTTTCGTACACCTGCAATGTGTTTTTTAAATGTACTTTCCAACATCAAATCGACATATACTTCTGAAGATCTTCGTTTTGTAGAATAGAGATATGCTACTGTTGGAATAAAATAAACATCTAGTTTATCGGAAGTATACATATCCAAAAACTTGAGCTTTGCATTAACCAATAAACGGGTTGGATATAAAGAATCTTTAGTTACAATACTAACGCTATCGTTAAGATGAATAGTTTCTGAATCAAGTTTATTCTTTGTTTTAACAAAGTTTAAAGCTCCAATTCCGAAGTCAGCATGAATGGTTTGATATAAAGCAGCAACATCGCTCGAAAAAATCCAAGTTCTGTAACTTCTATAATCACCTAAACCCGGATCAAAATACTTACCATCTGTAGAAGTAACATCTTCACCTTGAAGTCCTATTTTACTTGTATTATACCAAAGTGCCTGAACTCTAGGCGTTAAAGCAAGAACTAATTTTCGAGGATTTTTACGCTTATAGTTCTGGTTCATATCTAAATGGTAACCATAAGTTATTCCTACGTTTGTTTCATTTAAATAATCGAAAGAGTATTGAAAAAATTGAAACCCAAGTGCCATATTTCCAAATTGGGAGAAGAATTCATTTATTTTACCATCTTTTTTGAAAAGATATCCTTCTCCAACCTTGGAATGTAAACTTAAATAATAGGACTGAGGCGTTGCATTACCAATACCATAAAAACGTTGATCACGACCAACTAAAATCGGATAATAATTCTGACTTCCTACATAAGCAGGATTCAATAAATAGTTATCGAAAATATGATATCTAAATTGCTCATTTTGTTGAGCATTCAAATTGAAGGCCAACAAGCACAGTACAAATCCAATTACAAGCTTTCTCATAAAAACCAATTTACCTTCCATTTCCCCTTAAAATAGTGATGTTACCAGGAATTATTGTATCCTTAGGTGTACCTTCATTTTTCCTTAAAAGATAGATATAGGTTCCAGCAGGAACGGGTCGATTTTTATTATCAATCCCATCCCATTTTATTCCTTCTCCATCGGATCTGCTTTTTTTACTATAAACCAAATCACCCCAGCCAGTAAAAACTTGCAAGGTATAATTCTGGAATTGAGAATGATAAATATTCCATTCATTAAAATAATCATCACCATTACCAGGAGAAAACACATCAAAATAACTTATTGGAGGACAATCACCTCCATCTGTTGATAATATTAATGTATCAACAAATGTTTCACATAACGATTGATTATCTTTTATAGTAATACGATAAGTTCCAATGCCAATATTCTCAACAACTCTAACTGAATTCAAATAATATAATTCATGATCTTCAACCTGATTTGAATAATTAGAATCAGCTTTCAGGGAATCAGTCCATTCTGGTTGATCCATTACAAACCGACCTGTTACACTATCCCAAATTTCAACAGTATAAGTCACCCCTTTTTCATAAAAGTCTTCAATATCTATATCTATCCAACCATCATAGATTCTATCACATGTTGGCAACGATATTTCAGAAATACTCAATCGTATTGCAGTATTTTCAGCATCAATTGTTGTCGTATCATAATCATAAGCCGGAGATAAACGTGTTTCACCTATACAACCATTTGCATCGGTCAATCTACACTCGTAAGCCCCAGCAAACAAATCACTTACATAATCAAAACCAGGAGCATTTCTCTTTGTAATATTACGTTCTTTAAAATAAGTAGTAAGTACATATCCGCTTGCAGCAGTTGTTGTTCCACCACTAGCTGTAAACTCAATTACTCCTGTAGTTTCGTTATCACAACGTACTCCAATTGGATTCAAATCTTCAAGAACCAATTTCGGAGGTATTTTAAATATTGTATCAGTAAATACATCCGTAGCATCGTTAATCCCCGAAATATTTTGAATATGGCATCCATTAGCATCTTTCAAATAGAAACTATACATAATTTCAGGAACCAATTCAACATTCTCGTCTAATAGCTTAACCGTTGTTATATCGGTTAATGCTTTATTAATTGACAATATTGAGCTTGTAAAGGAAGGATCATTTATTCCTAAGGTATAAGGCCCTGTTCCTCCCGATATATCCAATCTCATATCACCAAATTTATCGTCAAAACAACGAATTGGAAAGAATTCATATTCAACGCTTAACAAATCGGGTTGACTCATGAAAAAAGATTCAAAAACTGGTGTTTTACAATTGAATTTATCTTTTACAACTGGCATTTTATTTCCAATGGCTTCACCAACAAAAACACTATCATTCAATGTGCTGTATGTTGTTCCATTATCCAAACTATAATAAAAACCAGGTGTTCCACCAGACACATGAATTGTCGTTGCATCATCCATATCACCATTACACAGCTTAATTCCCCAGTCAACCGATTCAATTAAGATTTTTGCCGGGTCAATAATTTCAACTGGTAAACTAAGCGTTTGAGAACAGTTTTTTGAATCGGTAACAACAGGTGTAAACGTACCACCAACAAATTTTGTTAACGTAAATTCATTACTGGTTCCAACTTCAACATCGTTCGTTTTTGGAAAACCTACATTTTTGTAGAAGGAATAACCACCATTACCTCCAGAAACTTTTAATTTTATCCAACCGTCACCATAATTATTACAGGTAACCTGATGGTGGTCAATTTCAGAAATTAATAATTCATCAGGATTCTTTATAATAAAAGAACCTGTTTTTTTGCACAGATTTGAATCTTCAATGCGATAAGTATAAGTTGTATATGTTTTATTCTGTTCACCCAAATTTCTAAAGTATCCTGAATTATTTGGATTATCAGCAATTGTAGGGGGTGCATTTGTAAGGAAATAATTTAAAGTTCCTGTTCCACCTACACCAAAGATTGTTGCTTCACCATTTTCAAGATTATGACAAGTTACATGTACGGTATCTATTTTTGTCACAGATATTTGTTCGGGATTTAGAATTTTAATTTTATCACCAGGGAGTTTAATTTCACAATTACCTTTGCTATTTCGAACAAAAACTTCGTACTCACCAAAAGGCAAATTTGAAAATACATTAACAGGCTGATAACTCCTACCCGTTATTTTGTATTGCAAATTATAAGGCAACCCACCAGTTGCATCAATTGTTATCGAAGCATTTTGATCACCATAACACAATAAATTATCTGAAATAAAAGCTCCATTTAAGGTTATCGCATCGGGCTGACCTATTGCAACAACCTGATTTGCAGCAGTACAACCCTTGCTGTCTGTAATATAAACATCATAACTCCCAGCTGTCAATCCCGATACTGTTGGAAATATTTTTTCTGTAGAATTTACATATGTACGATATCCATTATCGTTTCCTCCCGAAGCATTTTGTATCGTAATTCTACCTGTATTTAAACCAAAACAGGTAACAGAATCAGGTTTAACATCAAAAGTTACAATAGGAGGTTCGGTAATCGTCACCGGAATTATATTTGATTCACAGTTATTTGCATCTTTAACAATCAATTGGTAAACATTTGCATTAATTCCGCCACTAATTGTATAACTAGTTCCAATAAAACTCTGATCAGCAGAACCTGATCCACTTAAACCATACGAATATGGCTGTGTTCCCCCTTTTGCACTGAGGCTAATGGTTGCATCATCAAATCCATTGCAAGTCACATTTGTTGATGGAACAGGTAACCATAAATCCAATTTACCAGGCTGACTAATTGGTAACATTTGAGTGGCAGTACACCCATCACTATTTATAGCGGTAAGCGTATATGTACCACCAGATAACGTGATTTCGTCTCCTGCATTTATTGTTTCGTTTACGCTACCTCCTTTAATATTAATTGTAGAACTTGAATAATCCCAACCACCATTGGTTGCTATTTTCACAACAGTGTTTCCACCATAACATAAGATATCAGGAAATAAAAGAGGAGCTAAAGTATACTCCATTATAGGTTGATCTATTTCAATTGAAGTTTCAGGTATTTCAACAGAACAGCCTTTGTTATCGTTAATTTTAATTAAATAATTTTTTTCAGCATTAACATCAGTAATATTAAAATTCCCTGAAATAGATGTAAAAATCTGTTGAGTAATATTATCTGTTACATTGTAAAAAGTAGCAGTATATGTAGGTGTTCCACCACTTACTTGAAACGAAATTTCGCCATTATTTTTTTCTCTACAAGTTTCATTCCTAGGATCTAAACCACTATAAGTAAGCGCTTCTGGTTCATAAATTGAGATATCAACCGAAGTTTCACAATTGTATTTATCTTTAACAATAATTCTATTTGAAAAACCTGAAATTGAAGCAGTTAAACCCGAGGAAATTGTGGCAATATTTCCTGCAAAATCATTATATATAACTCCTCCATCGATTGAATACTGATACGGTGCTTCTCCTTGTTTAATCTTTAACGTAACAGTTGGAACATCACCAGAACATCTTAACATAATAGAGTCACTGAGATTTTCAACAATAAGTTTTCTCCGATCTACAACCGAAAAATAAGAATCTAATCTATCTGTACAGAGAGTTCCACTTGTAATAATTAAATTGTAATCAGACGATGGAACTAAGTCGGTAAAGCTAGCTACACCAGTAGTTTGAATAAAACCAATTTCATCTCTACCCTTAACCAGTTTATAGTTCATTGTTGGATCAGCACCACCTATTGCTTGAACATTTAATGCAGTTGTTTCACCAAAACATTGGATCGTATCTAAATCAAACATTGAAATTGAAATTGGATCGGGTTCACTAATTTCAATACCAGTTATAGAAGTTGCACTACAATTATTTGCATCTTTAACAGTAACACTATATATATCACCACTCAATGCTCCAATTACTGAAGAAGGTGTTGTAGACATATTTGTACGCAAAGAAGGATTTGAAGAACTGGCCAAATCGTATTTAAAATTTCCAACACCACCGCTAATAGTCAAATGAATTTCACCTGTAGAACCATTTGGACATAAGACATCCACATCATCTACAGGATTATGAGTTACAACAACAGCATCGGGTTGGGTAATTGTTACTGTGCGTTCTTCTGTTATACAACCTTTAGAATCCTGACCATAAACGGCATAAGAACCTGCAGATCGGTTGTTTATAGGCAATGTAACAGAAGCTCCATCAATAAAATACGAATAGGGTTTTGTGCCACCTGAAAAATTTATCTGAATAACACCAGTCGCATCTCCATAACATTTTGTAGCAACACCGACAGGATCATTTACCCAAACAAAAGGGGAAGCAGGATTGCTAATGACATAGGACTGACTTCCAGAACAAGTGGGATTATTTACATCATTCCATCTGATTGTATAATTACCAGCTAATAAACCACTAAAATTAAAAACAGAATTATAAAACCCAGTATACTCATTATCATTACTTACACCATCGTTATTATCCATTACCACTCTAACCTGATTCCCAGTTTTTCCTCCGTTGATCGTTATACCAACATCTGTCAAGTCATTTATTCCACCACAATTTAAAACTACAGGAGAATTGGGCGTTGTAGAAACAGTAATAGGTGCAAAAGGAGCAATAATAAAAGACAAAGATTGTTTATCAGTCGAACAACTTACTCGAGTAACAGTGACATTGTATGTACCTGCTTCTAAATTATTAAAGATATAATCTTCGGTATGACTAGTATAAGTTTTATTTAATGTTGTATTTTTTACTTCAATTTGGAAAGGATCAATAGGTAAATTATAAAACTTCACAGAAGCATATCCATTATCACAATTAATTTCACTAAGGATAGTAAATTTAGAATCAATTAAAACAGGAACTGCAACTTGAATTGTCCCAACATAGTTTTTTATACATCCACCTACATCGGTAACTGTTGCTGAATAATTACCATCACCTTGATTCAAAAAATCACCATTATTATTTTGTCCAGCAGAAGTACCATTATTATAAAGATTATAAATATACCCTGAGCCACTTCCTCCTGATGCTTGCAGCAAGATATTAGCTGTACCCCCAGAACAAAGTGGAGAAACAACAGAATTTTCCAAATTCAAGGATAATGCAGGATTATCAACTATTTTTGTTTCTTGTGTAGCTGTAAAATTATTATTATCTGTCAGGTATATTTTATAAGTACCACTACTTAAGCCACTTATAGTAAAACTGGCCGGTTGATTCAAAACAATCGGCTGAATCGTTCCACCATCTTTCTGAAGTTGATATTTATAAGGTGCAGATCCAGTTCCCGTAATAACCTGTACATCAATTTTTCCATTATTTTCACCTGTACATCTAGGAGCTACAGGTGTAAGAATAAAAGATAAATCTAACGGAGCCAACAGAGCGTTTCCATTATTTGTATTTACGGTATTTGGTTGTGAGTTAAAGGTTGCCCCCAAAACAACTCCACTCAACATCAATGTGCAAAATGCCGTGCTTAATCGCTTTAAAAACATATTTATCGTTTAAATAGTTTTATCATGTTAGGTTCGAATATAATCAATTAATAATCATTTATCAACATATTTTAAAATAATAGAAAATGATTGTTAAACTCAATTGCCTGAAACAACAACAATCTGATTTCTCTTATATTTCTCAAAAAAAAACGAATATAGTCCAAAAATATTGTTGTTCCAATTGTTCATTTTCAATAAATGATCGCTTAAACAGCTAACTCATCTACTTAACAATTCTTTTTAAAAATCTTTTTTACAAAAATTATCTAAACAAGTTCTAAAAACAACATTACCAAAATCTTTAAACTGTATGTGTTTAGAACAAAAATATTCATTTTTACTAGTAAAGCACTACTTTTAACTAAAAATTTTCGAGCAAAAACAAGATTAAAAATATTATATCAACCAAAAAGAACCGTCACATTAAATAAATTTGAGACCAAAACACTTTTTATGTTAAATAAAACAGCATTAAACTATTTATGAATAAAACTTTTTTTTTAAATATTGTGGCTTGAAAATTGTTATTTCGAAAATTTTAATAGAATGATAATTTCTATTGATAAATAAATACTAAGAAATTAAATATCAATATTAAACGTTAAATGAAAACTATGAAAAAAATCTTTTTCAGTATTCAATTATTGCTCATTTCGTTCCTTGTTAATGCCGAGGGTTATAGAATTGCTGTAAAATGGGAAGGTTTATCAAATACAAAAATATTTATAGCCCATTATTTTGATTCTAACATATATCTTAACGATTCAACATTACTTGATCAAAATGGAAACGGAATATTTTCAGGTGATTCATTATTGAATCAAGGCTTATATGTAATGTACTATAATAAAGATACTTATTTTGATTTTTTAGTTGGTGAAGATCAAAATTTTGAGATCTATTCAAATTTGAATGAATTACAAAAATCAATTAAAATTTCAGGATCTACTGAAAGTGAAGACTTTCGGAATTATCAAAATTTCATTATGCAACAAATTGCACTAAGAAATGAATATTCCGAAAAAACTAAAAATTCGGACTCAATAATCTCCAACGAAGCTTACAAATCGTTAGAAAAATTGGAAAAAGAAATGTCTAATTATTTAAAAAAGGAAATAACCAGAACAAAAGGGACGATGTACTCTCTTTTCCTCAAAACATCTAATGCTCCTGAAATTCCAGAACCTCCTTTTGAAAAAAATAATCCAAAGTATGATTCTCTTGCTTGGTTTTACTATTACAATTTTAAAAGAGATCATTTTCTTGACAACATCGATTTTAACGATGAACGAATTTTAAATTCTCCTTTGGTAAAATCAAATCTTGATGTTTATTTCAATAAAATACTCATCCAATACCCTGATTCAATTATCCCTCAGGCAATTAAAACTATTCGCAAAAGCGAAAGCAATAAAAAAATGTATCAATATGTAACTCAATATCTTCTAAACAATAGCATTCAATCTAAAATAATGGGGATGGATGCCGTGTTTGTTGCCGTTTCTGATGAAGTTTATATGAAAGGCAAAGCAACCTGGGCCGATTCAACAACGCTTGCTAAAGTAAAAGAAGAGACTTATTTAATTAGAAATAACATAATTGGGAAAACTGCTCCTGAACTTGTTATGGAAAATATTGATGGGGAAATGGAAAGTCTTCATCAATCAATTGGGAAGTACACTATTTTGGTATTTTATGAATATGACTGTGGCCATTGTAAAAAAGAAGTTCCTGAATTGTATAACGATGTTTATCAAAAATATCTTGGCGATAACATCGAAGTTTATGCTGTTTGCATGAATGACGATAGTGTAAAATGGAAAGAATTTGTTGAAACAAACCAGTTAGCGGGGTGGCATCATTTGTGGGATCCAAAGCACCGAACATTGTTCAGATTTAAGTACAATGTTAAAACAACTCCAATGATATATTTATTAGACAAAGACAAAAAGATCATTGCAAAAAAAATTGATAATATTACACTCACAAAACTTTTAGATGCGTTACTCAAAAAGAAATAGCATTTAATCAAAAAAACCATTAAAAAATTTGAATTATTGTTAAATTAATTTTTCTTCGCATAATTAAAAAGGCGTTTATGGGTCAAGATCTTTTATTTAATTACATTCCTGTTCCTTCAATTATTATAAATTTAAAAAACAACTCATTAACTGCAAATGAAAAATTTGCTGAATGGTTAAGTGTTGATATTAAATCGCTAACTGATTTTGAAAAAATTCTTATTGAAGGAGGAAATTTTGCAAATTATCCAAAAAGTACTTTTGAGACAGAAGGATGTATTAAATTGGCTAATGGAAATAAGATCAATGTTATAATCAATTCAAATCCTATAAATGATGATGAACTCCTTGTCGTTTTTCACGAATTAAACATAAGATTATTAGACGTTTTAAAATACAACGATTTCAACAATATGATTGGTGAAACTCCAATCGGAATTATTATCAAAAATCTTGATACGAATATTACTCTCTTTGTTTCGTCATATTTAACTTCAAAATTAGGATATACCGATCAAGAAATTGCATCAAAATTATTTGAAGAAATTACTTATAGTGAAGATATTCCAAAGGAAAATTCTCTTTTTAGCGAAATGAAAAAAGAGAATATCACTTCAATATATTTCGATAAACGACTTATTTCCAAGTCAGGAAAGATTTATTGGTTTTCAGAATTTGTACGTAATTTTTCATACAAGACCGAAAACCTTCAACTCATTTTGTTACGTGATATCACAAACGAGAAAGAAATTGAAACAGAATTACAGCGCGCTAAAAGAAACGTTGAAGATGCAGAACGTTTAAAATCAGCATTTCTCGACAATATGCCTCACGAAATTAGAACGCCATTACATGCTATAACCGGCTTTACAAGTCTTTTAAGTGATTCTGATTTAACACACGATGAACGATTAGAGTATGTTAAATTTATTCAAGATAGCAGTAACGACATTTTAAACCTGATGGACAATATCATCGAAATTGCTAAGCTGGAAACCAATCAGGTTAAACCTAAAAAAGAGAAATGTTACATCAATAGCATTTTTGACAAACTACAAAATGATATTGAGGCAAAACAAAATATTTTAGAAAAAGATTACTTAAAGATTAAAGTACAAAAAGGGATTGCCGATCCATTATTTATGATCTTTTCTGATCCCGAAAGACTCTATCAAATATTTTCGCACCTACTAAATAACGCATTGAAATTCACCGAACAAGGAGAAATTTCATTTGGTTATTCTGCTCCTAAGAATGGTAAAATTGAATTCTTTGTAAAAGATACTGGAATTGGTATTTCGGAAAACGAACTCGACATCATCTTTAAGAAATTTGGAAAATCTGGGAATATCAATACAAATAAAAATAGAGGTAGTGGGCTTGGCTTAACGTTATCGAAAAAATTAGTAGAGTTACTAAACGGTGAAATTAAGGTCGTTTCGAAGCAAGGAATAGGCAGCGAGTTTACATTTTATATTCCTATTGAAACGGAACAAAAAATATCAATCACAAAGCCTTCTGTTACCGGCGATATAAACTGGTCGGCAAAAACAATTCTAATTGCAGAAGACACAGAATCGAACTACTTTTTTATTGAAGCTTTTCTTGAGCGTACCAAGGTCAATTTATTATGGGCACAAGATGGTAACGAAGCCATTAAATTATTTCAGGAGAATAACGTAAACCTTGTTTTGATGGATATTATGATGCCCGAAAAAGACGGTTACGATGCAACACGCGAAATTAAAGAAATTGATTCAAGTGTACCAGTAATTGCTCAAACTGCATTGGCATTGCCTGATGATGAAGAGAAGTGTTATCAAGCAGGATGTGATTATGTGTTGGTAAAACCAATTAACAGTGAAGATTTAATTGCTACAATAAAACGGTTCATCCTTTAATTTACAATAAACCGTTTACTCTCTTTTTTTCCTTCACTTTCACAAGTCAGGATATAAATACCGGGTTTAAGATTAGCAACATCTATTTGCTCGAATTTGCTATTTGAATAACATTCATTCGATAATAAGCGACCAGACATATCGTAAATTGAAAGTTCAAAACTACTCTTGCGTTCACTCATTTCAACAACAAGATAATTAGATGCCGGATTGGGATAAAAACTCATCATTCGATCATCCTTATCGGTTGAATCGACGTCAACAATAATTGATGCACTACAAATGTTAACCTGCATCAACAATGAGGCCCCAGAACTTTCGGAATCTAATTCACTCAGATTTTTCCAGACGTTATCCTGATTTATAAAAAAACTTTTAAATTCATTTGCATTCCTAAATTTCGACTGATAAAACTGTATCGAATCGTTTCCATTTGGAAGAACAATTCCAATGAAAAAATTCCCTTCTACTTTCAGTGGTTGATTAAAACTAAAATAGTTCATCGCCCTTTCTGTAATATTAAAAAGAGAGAAAACATACTGTTTTTCAGCAAATTGAGGCAAACTATCGCCAGAATAAACTCGAACAATTAATTTAGGATTAATCGAATTGTAATCGAATTTTTTTATACCCAAAGCAATGCCGTTTAATGTACCGTATTCGACATTGGTAAATCGTTCGGCTATTTCGGTAATGCCCATTTTATTATTTCCAGTATAACTTCCATTCTTTAAATCTGTTGGAAGAACAACATTTTTATCTTCAACCTGAAAATTACTGATTACCGTACATTCTTCACTTTCAGATTTGTATGGATCAAAACCATCAATACTATTCACCCCTAAATGCTCAGGATCAAGCCAAATTTTAAGCTGTTTTTTAGGATCTTCATAACTGTTCCACATTTTATTGAACCTTACAAAAGCATCATAAGAATTCTCTGAACAAGTGGCATTACCTCCAGAAAGCGTTCCAACCAGACGTTTGTTGTTATCGAATAAACCCGCGCCAGAAGAACCACCTTCAGTTGTTCCAGTTTCCCAATTATTCACTTTCCAATGACCAAATTCCTTAAACATGCCATAAGTGAGGGAGTCACAAATGCCAGTGTCATGCGAAATTTTTTTAACATCGCCATTGGGATGATGTATGGTGTAGCAATTTAAAGGAAGATCATTTATTGCAGACCATCCAGAAAAATAAGGTCGATACGAAGCCGGTGGCATTTCGCTCAATTCGACCAACATAAAGTCTAAACTATCGGAAGAAGCAACTGCTGTAGAACCGCTTACCGACTGCAGGTCATATCCTTCGAGTTTTGTACAAAATGGGCTCTCATAATTAAAGTCGTACAATGTAATTTCGGCTATCGAATCATGATCAAAAACGTGAAAAGCTGAAATTAAATAAGGGTTACCATTATTGCTTGTATTGTTTATTAGAGTTCCTGTTCCCAATTCTGCGCCTAACAAATCGCCCCTTCTTGCTGGAGCGATAATCCGAACCACTGATCTTTTCTGGTCTTCGAGTTCAGATTCAAATTCACAGTTCACATCAACATTACAAGAACCTGATGGACGGCGGCTCCAACGGTTTTTTAGATTAGTTACGCCAAGAAAGTCATGGTTGATCTGAACTATTTCTAATTCTCCACTAAAATCAACATCCTTAGGTTCCTCATATTGAAGGGTAATTTCATCTCCTGGAATTGGATGAATGGCTAAACGCTTGTATGGTTTGTTGTTTTGGGAAGTGAACGCACCTAAAACCACCTTTTTATCACGGTTATAAACAAATAGTCGGGAGCCATCTGGAATTCTATAGTTTTTGAAAATTACACTTAAAGAAAGAGCGCTATCGGAATGAATTGTCAATGTCCAAACTCGAAAATTATCAATAGTCGTCCATTCTCCAGAATTAGATGGGTTCAAATTAACATCAAACCCATGGGCAAATCGAATGCTTTTTTCATTTGACATTTCAGCTGATCGCAACATCTCTTGTTTGATATCAAAAGCTGGCATTCGAACTGTTTTATCTGATGTTCTGGTAACAGATTTCAATTCATTTAGTGAAATAGGAAAACCACCTTGTGAAATCTGTGCTTTACCATTGAACGAAATCAACAAAACTGCTATCGATAATATGATTTGGAATTCGCGTTTCATGCTTAATCAAAGTGTAACATTGTATTTTTGTTTCAGAATTTCTTTGAGCCTAAACATCTCATCACGATACTGGGCTGCCTGAATAAAATCCAGGTCTTTGGCACTCTTTTCCATTTCCTTCTTAACCTTGGAAATTGATTTTTCCAACCCATCGCGACTCATGTACTGAACTACAGGATCGGCAGCAATATCAGGGTTTTCAGCTTCAACATAAACGTTACGTTTATCCTTGTTCTCAGCCATCTTTCGTTTGCTTTCCATGCCAACAATTTCACGGCTACCCTTCACTATTTGAGTTGGAGTTATATTATTTTCAATGTTGTATTTCATTTGTTTTTCGCGGCGAACATTGGTCGATTCAATGGTTTTCCGCATCGATTCAGTAATCTTGTCGGCATACATTATCACCAATCCTTCAATATTACGGGCAGCACGTCCAGCGGTTTGTACCAAAGCCCTCTCCGACCGCAAAAAACCTTCTTTATCAGCATCGAGAATGGCAACCAACGAAACTTCAGGTAAATCTAATCCTTCGCGTAATAAATTAATTCCAACCAAAACATTAAACTCGCCCTTCCGAAGTCCATCGAGAATTTCAATTCGTTCCAAGGTTTCGACATCGGAATGGATGTAACGAGTTTTTATCCCCATTCGCATCAGGTATTTGGTCAGCTCTTCGGCCATCCGTTTTGTAAGGGTAGTAACCAATGTACGCTCATTTCGTTCAACCCGCAATTGTATTTCGTGCATCAAATTATCGATCTGATTTCCGCTCGGACGTACTTCAATCATTGGATCGAGCAACCCTGTTGGGCGAATAATCTGTTCAACAATAATTCCTTCTGATTTCTGTAATTCATAATCGGCAGGAGTTGCACTCACATACAAAATCTGATTAATCATCCCTTCCCACTCTTCAAACTTCAATGGACGATTGTCTGTAGCCGCAGGAAGACGAAATCCATACTCTACAAGATTCAGTTTTCGGGAACGATCGCCACCATACATGGCCCGAATTTGCGGAATGGTCACATGACTTTCGTCAACCACCATTAAATAATCGTCAGGGAAATAATCAAGAAGGCAGAACGGACGAGTTCCAGGTTTTCGTCCATCTAAATAGCGGGAATAGTTTTCAATACCCGGACAATACCCCAACTCCTTCATCATTTCCATGTCGTATTCCACGCGCTCCTCTATTCGTTTGGCTTCAAGCGGTTTACCTATTTCGCTAAAATATTCTATTTGTTTCACTAAATCGTCCTGAATTTCGTGTATTGCCGAATTCATGCGCGCTTGCGTGGTTACAAAAATATTGGCCGGATAAATATTAACCGTCTCCAACTCTGAAATTGTTCGTCCCGACTCAGGTTCGAAATTTTTGATCTCTTCAATCTCTTCACCAAAGAAAACAACCCGAATAGCGGTATCGGCATATGCAGGATAAATATCAATGGTATCTCCTTTTACACGAAAATTTCCACGTTTAAATTCCACTTCATTTCGTGAATACAACGACGAAACCAAGCTGCGCAGAAAAGCATTCCTTACAACAAGTTGACCAACTTTAACAGTGATCAAATTCGCTTTAAAATCTTCGGGGTTTCCAATACCATAGATACACGAAACTGACGAAACAATAATGATATCGCGCCTTCCGGAAAGCAATGACGAAGTCGCACTAAGCCGAAGTTTTTCTATTTCCTCATTAATCGAAAGATCCTTTTCTATATAGGTGTTCGAAACAGGCAAATAAGCTTCGGGCTGATAATAATCGTAATACGACACAAAATATTCTACCGCATTTTCAGGAAAAAACTGCTTCAACTCGCTATACAATTGAGCAGCAAGTGTTTTATTGTGACTTAAAACCAATGTAGGACGATCGACCCGTTCAATTACATTAGCAACGGTAAATGTTTTACCGGAGCCCGTAACACCCAACAATGTTTGAGCAACAGCTCCATCGTTGAGACCTTGAACCAGCTGAGTTATTGCCTGTGGCTGATCTCCTGTGGGTTGATATTCCGATACTAATTTAAACTTCATAAAACACTCCCCTCTTATCCCCAAAAGGGGAAGATTTAGACCACATTAACTTCGGCGTCTAAGTTCAAACCGAATTTATCGAAAACCGAAATTTTTATCTTTTCAGAAAGATCCAGAATCTCTTTCCCTGTTGCATTTCCGTAGTTGACAAGCACCAAAGCTTGATCGACATGAACACCAGCATCGCCCTTTCGGAAACCTTTCCATCCACACTGATCAATTAACCAACCAGCTGCCAGCTTCACTTTTCCTTCTTCAGAAGAGTCATAAAGTGGAACTTTATCAAATTTAGCCTTTAGCTTATCGGCTACATTCTCATCAACCACTGGGTTTTTGAAAAAGCTACCAACATTTCCAATCTTTTGCGGATCGGGCAGTTTCGATTCGCGTATTTGAATCACTGCTTTTCTGACGTTGTGCAAGTTTACTTCGCCCAGCTTTTCAACTTCGGTTTTCAACGCGCCGTATTCGAGGTTAAACACATGAAATTTATCAAGTTTAAATACCACCGAGGTTACTACAATACGGTTCTTTAGTTCATTCTTAAAGATCGAATCCCTGTATCCAAAGTTACATTCTGCATTTGTAAATTCAACACGAGCAGCTGTTTTAAGATCTATTCCACGAACCAGATGAATACGATCTTGAGCTTCAGCCCCATACGCACCAATATTTTGCACCGGAGAAGCCCCAACTGTTCCCGGGATAAGAGAAAGGTTTTCCAAACCACCCAATTCATACTTCACAGCATAATCTACAAACTCATCCCATAAAACACCTGCTCCAGCTTCAAGATAAACAAAATTGCGATCTTCTTGTTCCTGAACAATGCCAGGGATATTGGGATGCAGCACCAAACCGTCAAAATCTGATTGGAACAAAAGATTACTACCGCCACCCAAAATGAGAAATTTATCAGGAATTGTATCCCTTTCAAGAAAAATCATCAGTTCTTCTGATTCAGTAAACTCAAAATAGCGATCAGCGGTTGTGCGCAAATGGAATGTATTGTAATTTGTTAAGTCAAAATTTTTCAGGAGTCGTATCATAAAAAGTAAATCGTCATTAGTCATAGGAATATTAGGAATGAAGCTCAATTTTGAGCGACTGCAACAGATTTCCCGTTTTCCATTTCTACATTTATAAAGAGTCCAAATATCGAAAAAATCCTTTAGTTTTGTTTACATTAACTGGCTTTTATGAACCATCCGCACAAAATTGGTAATACCCTAAAAAGAAAATTGATTCTTGCTGTAACCAACGATTTAGCAACCGACAATCGTGTGCACAAAGTTGCCACAACTCTTTTAAAAATGGGTTTTGAAGTGACTTTAGTAGGCAGGCTTTTACCCTATTCAACAGAACTTCAACCCCGCACCTACTCCACCCGCCGCTTTTCACTGTGGTTCAACAAAGGTCCGTTGTTCTATGCCAACTATAACATCAGATTATTCTTTTATCTGCTTTTCAAAAATTTCGATGTGGTGGTTTCAAATGATCTTGACACGCTGTTGGGATGCTTTGTAGCTACCGAAATCACTAAAAAAGAGCTCGTTTACGACAGCCATGAATACTATACCGAAGTACCAGAACTAGTAGACCGTCCATGGATAAAAGCACGCTGGGAAGAAATAGAACAAGGCATTGTTCCTAAACTGAAACACTGTTACACCGTATGCCAAAGCATTGCTGACATTTACAATGCAAAATATGGAACTTCGTTTAAAGTGGTTCGCAATGTACCAAATCAGATTCTAGAAAACACATATGACGAAGACTATCAACCTCCCTTTCCTACCGATTTTCCTGTAATCATTTATCAAGGAGCAGTGAATATTGGGCGCGGCATAGAAGAGTCAATTTTGGCCATGCACCAAGTTGAAAATGCCCGATTGGTGGTAATTGGCGATGGAGATATTCTTCGCGATTGCCAATCCCTTGTGAAAAGAGAAAAATTAGAAGAGAAAGTGATTTTAACCGGGCGAAAACCCATTAACGAACTTCAGCAAATAACCCGTTTTGCAACGATTGGTCTTACAGTTGAAAAAGACATAGGCCTTAACTACCGTTTTGCCCTTCCGAATAAGCTCTTTGATTACATTCAGTCCGAAGTACCTGTTCTTGCTTCAGAATTGCCCGAAATTAGGAGGATTGTTGATGGGTATAACATCGGAATAACCATTCCTGAAACCACTCCTGAGTTGATTGCCAAAAACATTAATGCGATGTTAAAATCACCTGAATCAATGGTATCATGGAAAAAGAATTGTAGTATTGCTAAGGAAGAATTGTGTTGGGAAAACGAAGAAAAAATTTTAATAGACATATACAAACAACTCGTTTGAGTTAAACATCAATTTTTTATCTAACTATTTATCTTTTTATGAAACAAACTTACTTAACAGTACTTCTGTTGGCATGTGTATTTTTATGCCATGCTCAGAAATCGCTCGTAATGAACGAGAAGGGCTACTTCGAAATGCCTGGTTTAAACGTAACCATTTTTGCCGACATTTATCCCGAGGGACATCAAACCGGCGTTTCGGTTATTCAGCACGGTGAACGTGTGGCTGCTAATGGCGATGTTCGGCTTGAAGTTTCTCCCGGACAGTGGTCGCCCATTCCAAAGGCTGGGAAACAAACCATTGACCCAGCAACAAAAACAGTAACACAGGAAATGTCTTTCCCCGATTCAAGCCGTTTTAAAGGTTTCAATCCAATTGTTTACCCCAATTTGGTGTTGCGTTACAAAGTAAATGTTACTCCTCTCGAAAACAGTTCGTTTAAAATCACAGTCGATTTAAGCGAACCACTTCCAGCTGCATGGGTAGGTAAAGTTGGCTTCAATTTCGAATTGTTTCCAACCCACCTTTTTGGAAAAACATTCCTGATGGATAACCAAACTGGAATTTTCACACAGCAAGCAAATGGCCCAGTAATGCAAGATCAGGATCAATTTATTACAAAACCTTTAGCATCGGGGAAACTGCTAACCATAGTTCCTGAAAACGATTTGCAACGTATTCAAATTTCGACAAAAGGCAAAATTGATTTGTGGGACGGACGAGCCAATCACAACAATGGTTGGTACATTGTTCGCGAAACACTAGCTGCCAACACAACAAAAAATGCGATGGAGTGGATTATTACTCCAAATGTGGTTTCAAGCTGGAAATATGAACCAGTGATTCATATTTCGCAAGTGGGTTATCATCCGAATCAATCGAAAAAAGCGGTGATCGAAACAGACAAAACCATTACCTCTGTTGAAGAAATTCAACTTGTGAAACTTACTGCCAACGGTAAAAAAATTATCAAAAAAATGGTTGCTGAAAAATGGGGGCAATTCCTACGCTACAACTATTTCATTTCCGATTTTTCCGATGTTAAAGAAGAAGGAATGTATCTGCTTCAATTTAAGGATAAGGAAAGCAACCCGTTTAAAATTGAGGCTACCGTTTATCAAAACCATGTTTGGCAACCCGTTGTCGATTATTTTTTACCAGCACAGATGTGCCACATGCGCATTAATGAGAAATACCGTGTTTGGCACGATGCCTGTCACTTAGATGATGCACTAATGGCTCCTACCGATTTTAATCATTTCGATGGTTACTTGCAAGGAAAATCAACGTTGACAAAATACAAGCCTTATGAACAAGTTCCAGGGTTGAATGAAGGCGGATGGCACGATGCTGGCGACGATGATCTTCGAGTTGAATCGCAAATTGGTGAGGTTTCGCTGCTTTCGATGATGCTTGAAGAGTTTGACCTGAATTACGACGCTACATCAATTGACTGGGACAACCGTGTTGTAGAAATTCATCAGGCCGATGGGAAAAACGACATTGCACAGCAAATAGAACACGGATTAAGATCAATTTTGGCAGGCTACCGTTCTATGGGAAGATTGTACCGGGGAATTATTACACCTACAATACGTCAATATGTACTTCTTGGCGATCCGTCAACAGTTACTGATGAAGTGAAATGGGATGCTACGATGCCTGTTGAAAAACGCGACGACCGCTTGGTTTTTACCGAAGAGAACAGTTGGAGAGAATGTGAAGTAGGTGCAGGTTTGGCAATTGCTGCACGCGTATTAACAAAATACAATCCAGAATTATCGAAAGAGTGCCTTGAAACTGCTCTTGCTCTTTGGGAAACTTCGGGTAAACCAAGTAAAGCGAATGGCTCTAAAGTGGAGTTTGCATCAGAATTGCTGATGACCACCAAAGACCAGAAATTTGCCGAAGAATTGTATTCAATGGAAGAAACAATTGTGAAACAAGCAGGACGCATTGGCTGGTCTGTTGGACGTACTTTACCTCTGTTGAAAAATGAAAAATTTAAAGCAAATCTTTCAGCTGCAATAAAAGCAAATGCTGCAAAAGTAGCCGAAGAGTCGAAAAATTCACCATTCGGGGTACCTTATCGTCCAAGCATTTGGGGCGATGGCTGGACAATTCAACGCTTTGGTGTTGAGCAATATTTTGTAAACAAAGCTTGGCCAGAAATTACTACTCCATATGCGTTTATGGATGCGTTAAACTTTGTTCTCGGTGTTCATCCAGGTCAAAATACATCATCGTTTGCTTCGGGTGTCGGTTCAAAATCGGCCACAGTGGCTTATGGGTTTAATCGGGCCGATTGGAGCTACATTCCGGGCGGTGTGGTATCGGGAACAGCCATGATACGCCCCGACCTGCCCGAATTTAAAGAGTGGCCTTACTTTTGGCAACAAACCGAATATGTGATGGGCGGCGGATCTACCAACTTCATGTTTTTGGTTTTGGCTGTAGATAAGTATCTGAATAAATAATTCAACGTTAAAATAGTAAGAGCAGGAAAAAGTAATTTTTTCCTGCTCTTTTTGTTAATATCAACCCCCTACAAATACAGACGAATCCTACCTTTAAACAAAAATCTAACGAATAAATATCTTAGACTATGAGAAAAGTATTTCTACTTGTATTGCTACTTGGGTTCTCTGTTGTTGCAGTTTATTCTCAGTTTTCGCAACAAGCACGCGACAGCATCAACAAGCTGAACAACGAAGATCATCAATTGATGATGAACTTATTGGGAATCGAAAGCCTTCGTCCTGGCCCTTCGGGCGACCCAAAAGCACTCAATGCAGCCAACAACGATGAAGCAAAAGCATCACCTTACACTTCAGTACCCAACCCGTTGCTTTTCAACAATGGGAAAACGGTTAAAAACGCCAAAGACTGGGAAAAGAGGAAAAAGGAAATCTTTGAGGATTTCGACCGCGAAATGTACGGTCGTTTACCTGCAAATATCCCCACAGTAACTTGGAAAGTAGTCAGCGAAATGGATACCATTGAAGGTGAAACCCCTGTTCATTTACAAAAAATTCAGGGAATTGTCGATAATTCAAGCGATCCTGCAATTTCAGTTATTATTGATCTCACAGTTGGAACTCCACTGAAAGGCGAGAAACAAGTTCCGGTGGTGATGGAGTTTGGCTGGAATTTTCCGGCCAGCTTCCGTATGCCCAAAAGCGACAAACCCAGCTGGAAAGAGTTAATGCTAAAACAAGGTTGGGGATTTGCCGTTTTGGTTCCTACCAGTTATCAGGCCGATAACGGTGCCGGGTTACGTTCGGGGATCATTGGGTTGGTGAACCAAGGAAAACCCCGCGAATTGGACGATTGGGGATCGTTACGCGCATGGGCTTGGGGTGCAAGCAAAGCCCTCGACTATTTTGAAACAGAGAACCGTGTTGACGAAAAACGTGTTGCCATTGAAGGACTTTCACGCTATGGAAAAGCAGCATTGGTTGCTATGGCTTATGAACCCCGCATTGCCATTGGCTTTATTGGTTCGTCAGGTGCCGGTGGTGCTAAATTGCTTCGTCGTGTTTATGGCGAGCAAGTTGAAAACCTTGCCAGTTCGGGCGAATACCATTGGTTTGCCCCCAACTTCATTAAATATGCAGGTTCACTAACTCCCAACGATCTTCCAGTTGATGCCCATGAACTGATAGCCTTGTGCGCTCCTCGTCCAGTTTTCATCAGTTCGGGTTCTCTTCAGGTTGAAGGACATTGGATTGATGCCAACGGAATGTTTGTAGCGGCAGCTTATGCCGCACCAGTTTACAAACTTATGGGGAAAAAAGATATGGGAACAACAGTAATGCCAGTTCAGGAGACTTCGTTAACCGATGGTGAATTAGCATTTCGCCAACACGAAGGTGGCCACACTGTAGAACCAAATTGGCCCTACTTTATTGATTTTGCATCAAGATATTTTATCACGAAGTAGAATTAGTGAAATAATTATCAAAACAATAAAACAGATTTGGGAGAAAGCAGGTTGTTCTAGGCAATCTGCTTTCGCATTTTTGTAACAATGAGAAAGCACAATACAGCCAAGGGTACAAAAGAAATCAATTAAAGAACTAGTTCTATGAAACTAAAAAGGAGTTGAATTGCTCCAACTCCTCTTTAAACTATGAACTAAATATTTACTGTTTTGTAAATTTCCTAACAATTGTGTTGCCACTATTATCTTTCAATTCTACCATATAAATTCCTTGTTTCAGTGAAGTTACATCGATTGTAGCATCAACATCTTTAACTTTGAGAACTTCTTTACCCGAAATATTAAGAATACGAGCCTGAACAATTTCTTTATCCGTTGCAATTCCAAGAGTTTTACCAACAGGATTTGGATAAACAGACAAGTTTTCTTTATTGAACGACTTAACAGATACACCATCCAAATTAGTTAACGATACATTGTCTACAACAATTTCGATGGTAGTTGCAGTAGCCCAGATTCCAGCTTTAAAACCAACATACATAATGGTATCGCCTTCGCCTTCAACAAAAATAAGATCTTGGCTACCACCCATACATCCAAGAGTATTTAAGGTTGCGTCAAACTCATCGAGACCAGCACATCCGGCTTCCCAACCCGACCATTTAAATCCACCAAGTGCAATAGCACCATTCGATGTTCCATAATCGGCACCATCAACAGGTTCGTTGCCTCCAATATAAACTTCGAGCCATGAATTATTCATTGGTTGCATAGCTTTTGCAGCAAAATCCAACTGATAGTTTACGCCACGTTTTAATGTAACTTCCTGATAAAACATGATGTGAGAACCATTAGTACCAGTATTTACAGCAGAAAAATGCAAACATCCATTTTCGCCAGCCGATGGAGCATCTTCGGTATATCCAAAAGAATATTCAGTAACACTTGTTGGATCGTTTGCCAAACTAGAAACTTTCCAGAACTCTTCGGCGCTGGCTTCCATATCACCACCTTTGATAATATTGGATTGCGCAGTTGCATTCATTGCTGATAACGCAAATACAACGCTTGTAATTAAAAGGTAACTTTTTTTCATCACTTAAATTATTAGTTAATTAAATATGACACAAAAGTATACCTAAAAGATCAAAGCGATTTCGGCAAGTAGCATCAATGTAGACACTAAATCATATTAACAATAATATAACCCACTATATCAACAATCTGTAGTCGGGTAAAAAAATAAAAAAGTGGATCAAAAACAGAATTCTCAAGACACAAAAACACTACGATGTAAAAAATTACATCACTCTTCTTTGATCAATTAATGGTATGACAGTTTGAATGAAATAAAGTGTTGAAATTAATTTAAGGAGTAAACGAATAATGTTCAAATTTTATCAGAACCAAAAAGATTTCTACAAAAAATTAAACAGCTGAATTTGCTATTTTTGGCTCATATCTTAAATCGTATTGATCAGAAAAATCATACATATCGATATGGATGCATTTTTTGCATCGGTTGAACAGCGGGACAATCCATTACTTCGCGGGAAACCTGTTGCTGTTGGGGGAACTACAAACAGGAGCGTTATAGCTGCCGCCAGTTATGAAGCCCGAAAATTTGGGGTTCATTCAGCAATGCCAACTGTTACTGCATTGTCAAAATGTCCTGGATTAATTCTGGTAAAACCCAACGGAAAGGCATACCGTGAAGCTTCTGAAATCATTCAGTCAATATTTTTTGAATATACCGATGCCGTTGAACCCCTTTCAATCGACGAGGCATTTCTCGATGTCACCTTTCACAAGCGAGGTCCAAACTCAGCTACTCTAATAGCTAAAGAGATTAAAGAAAAAATTTACAATGCAACACAACTGACTTCGTCTGCCGGAATATCATACAATAAATTTTTAGCAAAAGTTGCATCCGATTATCGAAAGCCCAATGGATTATTTGTTATTAAGCCCGAAGAAGCCATCGCTTTTCTCGAAAAATTAGAAATCAATCAGTTTTATGGTGTAGGCAAAGTTTCAGCTCAAAAATTTCACGAACTTGGCATTCATACCGGTGCCGATTTGAAAAAGTGCGACCTGCAGAGCTTAAAACATTGGTTTGGCAAGGCTGGAGAATATTATTACCACATTGTACGTGGAATTGATAATCGCGAGGTTGCTCCTTTTCGCGAACGAAAATCGATTGGTTCTGAACAAACTTTTGAAATTGACATTGCAGAATGGGATGAGATTTATGATCGATTTCTGCGTATTATAGATCGCATGTGGAATAGTGCGGAACGCAAAAACACTGAAGCAAAAACAATTACTATAAAAATAAAATTTTTCGATTTCGAAGTTATCACACGCAGTCATACTTTAGATATTTTTGTCACTTCGAAGGAGCAGCTTGTGTACGAAGCAACATTACTGTTGAAGAAAGAATTTCCATTAACTAAACCTATTCGTTTGCTGGGAGTTACGCTTTCAAATTTCAGAACCGGATTTGAAAAACCGTCGCAAATGATATTCAAATTTTAATCGAAAGATGGACGAAAAAATAGTTCAACTGGTAGCCGGAAAACTGGCATTACCAATACATTCAGTAAAAAACACCATTTCGTTACTTACAGGTGGTGCAACTATCCCTTTTATTGCAAGATATCGGAAAGAACTAACAGGAAGCCTGGATGAAGTTATTATTGCATCGATTCAACGGGAACTAACCTATTTTCTGGACCTAGATAAGCGCAAGCAAACCATTCTAAAGACCATTCAGGAACAAGGATTACTTACCCCTGAACTTCAGAAAACAATTGAAGACACGTTTGATTCTTCGGTGCTTGAAGATATATACTTACCTTATAAACCCAAAAAACGTACAAAAGGAACCATTGCAAAGGAAAAAGGTCTTGAACCTCTTGCCAAATTGATGATGGGAATGTTTGAATGGGATATCGAAAAAAGAGCAAACGCATTCCTGAACGATAAAGTTGAAAACGTTGAAGAAGCACTTGCCGGTGCCCGCGACATTGTTGCCGAATGGATTAATGAAAACGGCCGGGTTCGCGATAATGTTCGCTACTTGTTTAAACGAAATGCAATTGTTGAGTCGAAAGTGATAAAAAGCAAAGAAGCCGAGGCTCAAAAATACCGCGATTATTTTGAATGGAATGAACCACTAAGCCGCTGTCCGTCACATCGGTTCCTTGCCATTCAGCGGGCTGAAAAAGAGGGATTTCTTAAAGTATGCGTTTCAGTTGAAGAAGAGAAAGCCCAGGAAAAAATTGAACAACTGATTTTAAGGGGAAATACCTCGTGCCGTGAGCATGTAAAACTTGCCATTAAGGATAGTTATAAGCGATTAATCGCTCCTTCGATGGAAACCGAATTCACCCAATTGTACAAGCAAAAAGCCGATGAAGAAGCCATCAGGGTATTTGGTGAAAACCTTCGTCAACTATTACTTGCAGCACCGCTTGGGCAAAAACGGGTTTTGGCAATCGACCCCGGGTTTAGAACAGGTTGTAAAGTGGTCTGTCTCGATGAATATGGAACACTTCTTCACAACGAAACCATCTATCCACATCCTCCACAAAAAGAGGTAAAAGAAGCTCAGAAAAAGATGTCAACCTTGGTAAGTTCCTATAAAATTGAAGCTATTGCCGTTGGCAACGGAACTGCAGGGCGCGAAACAGAACAATTTTTGAAATACATGCATTTCGATCGAGACGTAATCGTGTTTTCAGTAAACGAAGATGGAGCTTCGATTTATTCAGCTTCAAAAATTGCACGCGACGAATTCCCCAGTTACGACATAACTGTTCGCGGAGCAATATCCATTGGGAGGCGCTTATTAGACCCACTTGCCGAATTAGTAAAAATTGAACCGAAATCGATTGGTGTAGGTCAATACCAGCACGATGTTGATCAGAAATTACTTCAGCAAAACCTCGATGGCGTTGTTGAATCGTGTGTAAATAAAGTAGGTGTTAATTTGAATACAGCCAGCAAACACTTGTTAACCTACGTTTCTGGGCTTGGTCCACAACTTGCCCAAAATATAGTCGACTACAGAACAGAAAATGGTGGTTTTAAATCGAGAAAACAGTTGATGAATGTGCCACGAATGGGTGCAAAGTCGTTTGAACAAGCGGCTGGTTTTTTGCGAATACCTACGGCCGAAAATCCGCTCGACAATTCGGCTGTGCATCCCGAATCGTATTACATTGTTGAGAAAATGGCCAAAACCCTCGGAACAACAGTATCTCAACTCGTTCAGTCTGACGAATTACGGAAACAGATCAACCTTAAAGAATATATTTCAACTGAAACAGGGCTTCCAACATTGGAAGATATTATGAAAGAGTTGGCAAAACCGGGACGTGACCCAAGGGAAAGCATCAAGGTTTTTGAATTCGACGATACATTTAAATCCATCGAAGAACTCAAAATTGGAGCAATAGTACCAGGAATAGTTACCAACATTACACGGTTTGGTGCATTTGTCGATATAGGTATAAAAGAAAACGGACTGGTTCACGTTTCTCAGGTAACCGATAAATTTATCGATGACCCGGGAAAAGTGTTGAAATTAAACCAACATGTAAAAGTAAAGATTATCGAAGTTGACTTAGTTCGAAAACGGATTCAACTATCGATAAAACAGGCACATTAATTCATGCCTATTTCATCGTCGTAAAGTTCATCCTGATGGTCGAATTCTGCTTCCAGAAAATCTTCAGCTTCTTCAAGAAGTTGTTCGATAATGATGTTGCTTTCTGGTCTATCATCAACCCAATGAATGAATTGATCTTTGCTGAAATCTTCAATATCGCTTTCAACAATAAAACGTGGAGACTCGGTATGAACTACGAAAATGGTGTTTGGTAATTCCTGAGAATTATCGGCAATTAAGAATTTTGGTAACATGATTATCTATTTTTTTGGACTTCAAAAATATAATTTTCGTTTTACAATTCTAATGTTTTATTTCTTTTGAATAAACTATTTAAAATTAAGGTTTTGAATTAAGGTTATTCTTATATTTAATCAACTATTTTTAAGAAAGATTATTAGCATCCAGTTAAAAATTTAAATTGAGCTGTTATGAGTAAAATTTCGAAGGAATTGGTTGGTGCTTCTGCAATCCCAATTATTTTGTCAATCCTCGATAAGAAGGAAAGCTATGGTTATGAAATCATGATTCAAGTGAGGGATCTTTCGAATAACAGAATTGAATGGAAAGAGGGAAGTTTATATCCTGTATTGCACAAACTTGAAAAAAATGGGTTAATAAAATCGTTGTGGAAAATGGCCGATAATGGCCGCCATCGAAAATATTACGCAATAAATAAGAAAGGCAGAAAGGCATTGCAAGACGATATTGAGAATTGGTCTCTGGTATACAATATGCTGAGTGTGTTATGGAAAGATTTTACGCCTGTTCAATAATGCCACCCCAAATACTGACAATGAGCTTTCAACTACAAACTGAAAGCTCATTGTTTTTTTAACAAGTCGGGAAAACTAGTCGAAAATTTCGACACCTTAGATTGAATAACAAACCTGCAATAAGGTTGATTTTTGTTCCTGCTAAAATAATTGTGATGGTAATTCTCTGCCTCGTAAAACTGTTTTAATGGTACAACTTCAGTAACAATTGGGTTCGAATATTTTTTCTGAGTTTTTAAATCAGAAATCATCTTAACCGCCTTTTGCTGTTGTTCTTCGCCATTGAAAAAAATCACAGAACGATATTGAGTACCCACATCAGCACCCTGTTTGTTAAGAGTTGTGGGATCGTGGGTTAAGAAGAAGACTTCAAGAAGTTTCTCGTAACCGATTTTTTGTGGATCAAATTCAATATAAATTACCTCGGCATGGCCGGTTTCACCCGAACAAACATCTTCGTAAGTTGGATTGGGGTAATTTCCTCCTGAGTAACCGGGTTTCACCAAATCAACACCTTCAAGATTTTCAAAAATGGCTTCGGTACACCAGAAACAACCACCTCCAAAAACAGCAATTTCCTTCGCCTTTGTATTCATCGATATAAATGTTAAAACAAAAAAAATAAGTATGATTTTCATGGGTGTTGTGATTTTCTGCAAACATGTTCGTTTCATTTCGTAACGAACTAGGTTTAAGAAACAAAAAAACACACCTGATGTTTTAACAACAGAATAAAATACGTTAATTAAACTAACGAAAAAGTGAAAGAAAAAAAACGATCTGCTTAATGAATGGCAATAAACGCATGATAAACAAGCAAATAACAACAATTAGATCAAACGTCGAAAGTAAAACAACACTGTATCGCACGAACAAAAACAGGAATCAAACAACTATTTTCAAACTATCTTTTTCAACTTAATAGCTGATACAATTAGTTCAATAATCTCCTCATTAGTAAACTTACTTTGATTGATTACAATATCAAAATCTTCAGTTTCAACAGTTTTTCCTTTGATCGATTTTCTAAAATTGTTCCTGTCACGTTCTGTAGTTTCTATGAAATGAGCAGCAGCCTCTTTGGACAAATTTTTAGTACTCATAATCCGTTTAATTCGCCAATCAAGAGATGCATCAATTCTTATGTGAATTGCATTTTCAATATCGGCACAAATAATATTCCCTGCCCTACCAAGAATAATCTTATGACCCTCAACACCAAACTGATGGATAACTTTAACAACAGTGTCGCGCATCTTTTTTTCAAGGTTATAGTCAGTTGAAACAAATGCCTGAACTATATCCTCAAATATATTCAGTTCTTTCGTTTTGAATATTTCTTTAATTTTTTCGGGAGCCATTTCGAGTTTGTGGGCCGATTCATGCAATACTTCTTTGCTAATCACTTCCCAGTTCGCTTTTTTGTCGATTCCATTTAGCTGAATAGCCAAATCTCTTGCCAACTTCTGAGTAGAACAACCTGCTGCCCTCGAAATAGTTACAACACACCCTGAATTAGGTTTCAGATTGCTCATATTTACCCCACCCAATCTTTTCGACATATAATCTTGGAAAATATCGCTCATGACCTTTGTTTTAATTTTGTATAATTTACAAAAAAAAAGAGAAGAATGAATCTTTGAATAGAGTAAAAAAACAAGATTATTACAGCAATGAAAGATGTCTTATCCGCATAGCCTTATAAAAGCAGATGCTTGAACAACAGTTTTGAAAGAAACGGGATCTTCAGCTAAAAGAAAGGATCAATACCAGACTACAGGAATGGTTTTAAAAATGTTTTTTCAGAACGAAAAGTCGTTAGATCTAAACTTATGAGATGCAAAAGATTGAGTTTTGATCTCCTCAGAGGAACCGAATGTATTATTACAACGGGTTTTCTACAAGCCGAATGCCATCTTCCTCAATGGTAATCTGTTTGTTTTTATACAAGGCTCCAATGGCCTTTTTGAACGTTTTTTTGCTAATTCCCAAAGCAGCTTTAATCATTTCGGGATCGCTTTTATCAGAGAGAGGCAAAAAACCGCTCACTGTTTTCAGTTTCTCCAATATTTCATCCGAAACAGGATCTACCTTATCGTAACCTTGTACTTCCAAGCTAAGGTCAATTTTTCCGTCATCGCGCAATTTTTTAATGTACCCCTTCACCTTGTCGCCAGTTTGAATGGGCTTAAATATTTCGTTGAAATAGAGAATTCCCAAATGCCTTTCTTGAATGATGGCGTTGTAGCCCAGATCTGTTTTGTTCGATATTATTAAATTCACTTCCTCTCCAACAGTATAACTGACTTCTTCACTATTCAGAAATCGGTTGATCTTTGCAGAAGCAGCAATACGACCGGTTTTATCATCAACATAAACCCTAACCAAATAGCTTTTCCCCTCTTCCATTTTCACAGTTTGCTCTCGAAAAGGCACAAACAAATCTTTAGGTAAACCCCAATCGAGAAAAGCACCAAAATCGGAAACTGCCACGCATTTTAAATAACCAAATTCACCAACCATAGTGATTGGGCAATCAGTTGTAGCAACAATGCGGTCTTCTGAATCGAATGAAATAAAAACATCAATCTCATCCTCTTCTTTCAAATCTTTAGCGACATAACGATTTGGCAATAAAATTTCGCCATAGGGACCACCATCAAGATAAGCACCTGATTCGGTAAATTTCACCACTTCGAGTTTGCAAATTTTTCCAATTTTTACCATCGGGTTATTGAATTATGAGCGACAAATGTAATTCAAAAAAAATAGGGAAAAAAGTCATCAGCAATTTGCCCCTTGAAATAAAGAGCAAGCATCTCGAATCGGTTATCAACCAGAAAGATTCATATCTTTTTTTACCAAAATTGAAATATCTGTAAAAATGAGTTACAGCCAAGAACTAAAAAAAAGATTCTTAGGAAGCAATTATTTATTCAATCATAATTGCTCAACCTGCAATCTAATAGTTAAATTTTGTACCTTAACAATGATCAATCCTTATCTATAAATACAGAATTCATGGCAAATTTTGATATGTCATTTATGTCAAACCTCAAGAAAAAGAATAGTTCTATTAAGAACAACTATTTTATTTGGTTAGCATTTTTGAATTTGATAATTGTTGTGGTTATTGTATTCACAATCTTTATTGTACTTCCAGATTATTTACAAAAGAACCTATCTTCTGAATTATTTATTTTTGCCGCAATTATTGGCGTGATTCTGGGAACTCTTTTTGCCAAGATTTTCAACTTAAAAAAGAAGATGATGATTGATAGGCAGAAAGAAGAAAAGCGTTTCAACAATATTCAAATGTACATGGCCAATGTTGTTCACGATTTACGCTCTCCGGTGGCCTCTATCAACATGATTTCGGAATTACTTGAGGAAGACCTCGAAAATATCACCCCCCAACAAAGAGAACTTGTAAATTCAATTTCTAAAAGTTCAGCAACCATGCTGGAACGAATTTGCTGCATTCTTGACAATACAAAATATGAAAAAGGCATTGTTCTGGAAAACGTCAAAACTGGTGATCCAATGCAATTTATCGTCGACGCCATTAAAAAGCATGAAATACTTGCCATTGAAAAAAACATTTCAATTCAGAACAACGTTCAGCAACAGTTGCCATCTGCTATTTTCGATCCCGAAGCCTTGGACTCAGTGATTTCTAACTTAATAAGTAATGCCATAAAATATTCATTGCCCGATACAACCATCACTATCTCTGAGGAAATTTGTAAATGTAAAATCATATTTTTCATTAAAGACCAAGGACTTGGAATGACAAAAGAAGACTTAGAAAAAGTATTTGGTGAATTTGCTAAACTGAGTGCACGCCCTACAGCAAATGAAAATTCATCGGGGCTGGGACTTTCAATTGTGAAAAAATTGGTTGAAAAAATGGGAGGTGAAGTGCACGCCCAATCTGAAGGAAAAGGTAAAGGCTCTACCTTTAGTTTTAGCTTAAAATTAGCCTCAACACTATAACGTTAGAACAAGAAAGAGTCATTAATCGTTAGGCAAAATTTCCTGATGATTAATGACTCTTTCTCATAAACTAGTTTATCTCAGTTTTGCACCTGTTTCTTTTTCAAACAGAGCAACAAAACGGTTCATTGTTGCTTCAATTGCTTTGTCGTTGAGTGTTTTTTCGTCGTCGCGAAGGATGAAACTCAAGGCGTATGATTTCTTTCCAGCCGGAAGCTTATCTCCTTTATAAACATCGAAAATATCTACTTCGCGCAACAATTTTCGCTCGGCTTTTAATGCAATCGCTTTAAGCTGTGAAAAAGTCACTTGTTCATCGACCAACAAAGCAAGATCGCGACGAACGGCAGGGTATTTTGGCAATTCAGCATAAGCAATTTTGTGGTTGCCGATTTGCTGAAGTATGTTGTTCCAATTAAAATCGGCATAAAAAACATCGCTTTCTACATTTGTAATTTTAAGCGATGAAGCTTTAACAAAACCAAATTCAACAAAGGTTTTTCCATCACCTCGCAAGTAGGTCAATCCTTCATCTATCAAATCGTTCGAAACCGATTCCATTTTCAATTTTTCTAAATTGAAACCTAACTTCCGAAGAATATTTTCGACATACGCTTTTAACGTAAAGAATGAGGTTTTTAAAGCAGCTGAAGTCCAGTTTTGTTCATTTTTGTTACCCGTTACAAACAACGCCAAATGCATTTCTTCAGAATATTTATCCAACGCATTTTCGCTTACCACCTCTTTATTTAATGAATAGGTGTTTCCAAATTCGAAAAATTTCAGATTCGGATTTTGGTAGTTCGAATTGCGGTTGATGGCTTCCAAACCACCAAACAACAATGTTTGACGCATGGAATTCAGATCTTGGCTCAGCGGGTTGAAGATGCTCACCGTTTTATCGGTAGTCATTACCTGTAACCCTTCATAATACGATGCTTTGGTGAGTGAATTCGACCAAATTTCGTTGAATCCATTTGCCACCAACAAATCGGAAATTTGGTTTTTAACCTTTTCAGGATTTGTTTGTTGCGAATATTGAATGGTTGAATTTACATGAGTTTCAGGAGCAACATTGTTATATCCGTAAATCCGAAGAATTTCTTCAATTACATCAGCTTCACGCTGCACATCAACACGATATGGAGGCACCTGAACGACAAATTGTTCTGCCGTTTCGCCAACTATTTCAATTTCCAAGGCAGCAAAAATCTTCTTTATCCTTTCAACCGGAATTTCGATACCGATCAAACGCCTAACATTTTTCAAATTTACTGTAACCTCAAAAGGTTTTGCAGGTGTAGAATAAACATCGACAATTTCGGATGAGATCGTTCCACCAGCAGTTTCCTGAATAAGTAAAGCTGCACGTTTCAGTGCGAAGATTACTCCATCAGGATCAGTACCACGTTCGAAACGGAATGAAGCATCGGTGTTCAACCCATGACGACGGGCTGTTTTACGAATGAAAACTGTATCGAACCAAGCACTTTCGAGAAACAGATCGGTAGTTGATTCCTTAACTCCCGATTTTTCACCACCGAAAACACCACCGATACACATGGGTTCACTAGTTCCGTTACAAATCATCAAGTCGTTTTCATTCAAACTACGTTCAACTCCATCGAGGGTAACAAATTTAGTTCCTGCAGGCAATGTGCGCACAATTACTTTATTCCCTTTAATTTCAGAAGCGTCGAAAGCGTGAAGGGGCTGACCGAGTTCATATAACACAAAATTGGTTACATCAACTACATTATTAATGGGGTTCAATCCGATAGAACGCAACCTGTTTTTTAACCATTCAGGTGACTCTTTAATCGTCACACCCGAAATAGTCACACCGGCATATCTCGGACAAGCTTCAGGATTCTTTACTTCAACAGGAATTGATAATGATGTATTGTCAATTTTAAAAGCGTCAACCGAAGGACGAGTATATGAGATCTCTTGTTTTTGTTTCAAATACGCAGCCAAGTCGCGGGCAACACCAACATGCGAAGCACTGTCTATACGGTTAGGTGTTAAATCAACTTCAAGCACAAAATCACTTTCAACTTTAAAGTATTTTGAAGCAGGGGTTCCAACAATGGCATTAGAATCGAGCACCATAATACCATCGTGGCTTGTTCCAAGTCCAATTTCATCTTCGGCACAAATCATACCTTCAGAAACCTCTCCCCGAATTTTCGATTTCTTAATTTTAAATTCCTCGTCGCCATTGTATAATGTTGTTCCAACAACCGCTACAATCACTTTCTGACCAACAGCAACATTTGGTGCACCACAAACAATTGGTAAAATTTCAGCCCCACCAACATTTACTGTAGTTACACTTAAATGGTCAGAGTCGGGGTGCTTTACACAAGTAACCACTTCGCCAACAACCAATCCTTTTAATCCACCTTTTATGGTTTCAACCTCTTCAACACTGCCAACTTCGAGCCCAATTTGGGTTAATGCAGCGGCCACTTCCTGAGCATTAAGCTCCAGAGGTATATATTCTTTTAACCAGGAATACGCAATATTCATATTATTGATTTTATATGATCAAATTTAAGATCCACAAAAGTAGCAAAATCACTTTTTCAGACAAGTAATTCTTATGCTTGAAACAAGGTCAATTAACGAAATGAAAATCAAGCGCAATTCATCCCAGATTAAATAAACATCAAAAATAAAAATACAACACTTGAAGAATGATCCAAAAATACGTTTTCATATCGTCGAATTTATAATTTTTTATATTTTTGGGCGATTTTATGTCATTTTATAATTTTTATTCAAGTTTTAATATCAATTAAGAACCTATGCCAAATAATAAGTCGGCAAATGACTGTAATTCGATTGAGGAGGTAAGAGAGCAAATCGACTTTATTGACAAGCAAATTATCGAGCTATTTGCCAAACGTTACACGTTTGTAACAGAGATTGTAAAGTTTAAGGATAAGACAGAAGACGCTATTGTGGCTCAGGAACGTAAAGAATTTGTAATAAATCAGCGTTCTGAATGGGCCGGCAGTTGTGGCTTAGATAAAGATGCCTACAGGTTTATTTTCAACTATTTAGTAGAGCACAACATTTCGAAAGAAATGGAAATACTAAAAAAATCAAATTAGTGATATCAATAAAAAAGGACGATAAAATGTACAAAAGCAATATCAAAGTTTTAGACTGTACTGTTAGGGACGGTGGCTTAATGAATAAATGGCAATTCTCCGACGAATTTGTCAAAAGTGTATACGATGCCTGTGTTGAAGCGGGTATCGACTATATGGAGATTGGATATAAAAGTAGCGAACATGCATTTTCGAGAGATGAAGTTGGCCCGTGGAAATTTTGCGACGAAAAAGATATCCGCAGAATTATTGGTGAAGGCGAACCTAAAATTAAACTTGCTGCTTTGTGTGACATTGGTCGCATTGATTTCGACGATATTCCTCCAAAATCGGAAAGTGCCATTACCATGATGCGAGTTGCCTGTTATGTGCACCAAATGGACAAAGCCATAGAACTTGCGCACCACTGCATGGACAAAGGCTACGAAACCTCTATCAACCTGATGGCTGTTTCAAAAGTAAATGAAATGGATCTGAACCAAGCTTTGGATGATGCTTCAAAATCGAGAGTGCCAATCATTTATTTGGTCGATAGTTTCGGTAGTATGCATTGCGAATCGATTGAGCACCTGATGAAGAAATACATGGCGGCTTTGCCAGGAAAAGAAATTGGGATACATGCACACAACAACATGCAGCTGGCCATGTCGAATACCATTACAAGTTTAATAAATGGTGCAACAATGCTAGATGCAACCTTGCTAGGAATGGGACGCGGAGCAGGAAACTGCCCTATCGAAATTCTTATTGCATTCCTGAAAAATCCAAAATACAGGTTACTCCCATTGCTGAAATCTATTCAAGAACAAATATTGCCATGGCAACAGAAAATTGACTGGGGATACCACATCCCTTATTTAATAACCGGAGCATTAAACGAACATCCCCGGAGTGCAATGGCAGTAATGGATTCTCCAGAAAAGAACGATTTCGTGAAATTCATGAAGTCGATGCACGATTACGAACTACTTGAATAAAAAAAATAAAAACACATCTTAAAAAAAAGCGCCTGTATGGGCGCTTTTTTTTAGATTATATCCTTCTTCTTTGTAGGTTTCAAATTAAACGGCAGTTCGCCTGCGTAGTTTGTAAAAAGTAAACAACCCAATGAGCAAAAAGCCTCCGGCAACAGCCCAAGGTGAAACAGGTATTGCTGGTGGAGGTGGTGCAGATACTCCTCCAATACAGATACCATATGGCATAGTACCGACTGTAATGGTTGAAGTTACGGTATTGGTTGCGGCATCTATTACAGAAACTGTATTATCCCCAAAGTTTGCTACATATACTTTTGTGCCAGAAGAATTTACAGAGACTCCAATTGTCTCATGCCCAACTGCAATAGTTGCAATTACCGCATCGGTTGCAACATTTATTACAGATAAAGTATTACCAGAATAATTTGAGACATAAACTGTTGTACCTGCTGGATTAAAAACAAGATCCCTCGGTCCATCTCCAACAGATATGGTTGCTGTTACTGTATTCGTTGCAACATCTATAACTGAAACATTATCAGCACTATTATATGCAACATATGCTTTTGTTCCAGTAGTATTAAAAGATATTCCTCCCACCGAACCACCAAACGGTATGGTTGATATTACAGTATTGGTCGTTAGATCGATAACTGAAACAGAATGACCATGATAATTTGCAACATAAGCTATTGTTCCAGCTGGGTTTACAGATATTCCATCAGGACCAACACCAACAGGAATGGTTGCTACCACAGTATTATTTGTAGCATCTATTACCGAAACGGTATTGCTACCGAAGTTTGTAACATAAACTCTTGTGCCTGCAGGATTAAAAGAGACTCTATGAGGATTGGCTCCAACAGTGATGGTTGCGGTCACAATGTTAGTTGTAAAATCTATTACTGAAACAGTATTTTGTCCACTATTTGCAACATATGCCTTTGTCCCTTCAGGATTCAACGAGACTCCTTGTGGACTAGAACCAACCGGTATTGTTCCTGTTACTGCATTGGTTGTAGCATCGATTACTGAAACGGTATTACTCAAATAATTTGTGACATACGCTTTCTGGGCAAAAAGCTTCGGTGTAAATGCAAATACAGCAAGAAATACAATAATAAAAGCTGTTTTTAAAATACGATCGCTGAATTTACTGACAGTATTGAATCGTTCTCTAACTTTTATCGGCGCTTTCATATTGGTGAAGCCGTAATTCATAAAGTTAATTGAAATCATCTTTTTCATAGTGGTGATTTAATTTTGAGGTTATTTTGTTGAGTTCAATATATGCAATTGTTTTGTTGAGTCATTTTTTGCTTCTAACAATATAAAGATCAAAAGATATTCTTAAAAATACGCAGTAAACGTACGGTTAAAAATTAATTTTCAAACCATTAATTGAAAATAATATATTTAAAGGTTGGCATAGTGATCAACCACTTAAAAATTAGCTCAAAAATCACCCCTCACGAATCAGTTAAACCAAAGAACATACTACAAATCGAATCTGTTTTGTAAAAAAATACAACAAACTTTTTATACAATAAATTGTGTTCCTTTTTTTTTCATAATAATCGTTTCCTAAATCGTAAAAAAGTTGTTCTTTGGTATTTCATTTCTCTTAAATAACAACGAACTTAAAAATTAATTACAACAACAAAGTATCCATTAAAAAACGATGGTCATGAAAGTAATATTCCGCATTAATTACATCACCCGCTGGGGTGAAAGTATTTGGATTTGTGGGTCGAGAAAAACGTTGGGAAATTGGGATAAACACCTTGCATTCCCTTTAACACACAATGGAAATGGAGAATGGGAAGCAACCATTAATTTTAAAGATTCTAAAAAATTTGAGTATAAATTTTTCCTGAAAACATCAAGCAACCAAATTATTTGGGAAGGAGGTTCAAACCGGATTTTCAAAATAGATCAATATAATAATGTCGAAACCCGAGAATATTGGCGTCCTCAGTCCAATTTAACTAGTCCTCTCTTCTCAAAAGTGTTTTCCGATGTTTTGATGAAACATAAAAACACTTCGGACCCAGAAGTTACACCTAAAAAAGCGGTATTATTTCAAATTCGCGCGCCAAGGGTTGCATCAAATTTACAGTTGGGAATTGTTGGAAACTGCAAAGAATTGGGCAACTGGGTTAAGCCATTAACCATGTATCAATCAGAATTTCCTTTCTGGAAGAAATACATTGATATAGAAAAAATAAAATTTCCAATTGCTTACAAATATGTTCTAATAAATAGCACTACCAAAAAAATTGAACTTTGGGAAGATGGAGAAGAACGTCAAATCTTTTATGTCGATTGCAAAGAACAATCTGTTCTTCATATACAAAGCGATGAAGACTTCAGATACCCAGCCGAAAAATGGAAAGGCGCTGGTGTTGCTTTACCAATTTTCTCAATGCGGACTGAAGAAAGTTTTGGCGTTGGTGAATTTAATGACCTAAAGAAAATGGTAGATTGGGCTAAGAAGGTAGAGTTGAAAATGATACAGGTATTGCCTATTAACGAAACCATTGCTACCCACTCTTGGCTCGATTCGTACCCTTACAAATCAATCTCGGTTTTTGCCCTACATCCCATGTATTTGAATTTAAATAAGATGGGGGAACTGGACGATGAAAAACTTCGTGATGAATTTGATTTGGCAAAAGGGATGCTTAATGCTAAAACCTTTGTTGATTATGTAGAGGTTACCCAATTCAAATCGAAATACTTTAAATTGATCTTTGATCAAACATGGAAACAAGTAAAACGAACAAAAGCCTTTCAAAACTTCTTTAACGAGAACCAAGAGTGGTTGAAACCTTATGCTGCTTTTTGCTTTTTACGCGATCGCTATAAAACCAGCAATTTCAGGGAATGGGGAGTATGGAGTACCTTCGATGTTGCAAAAATTGAAGAATTGGTTGATCCTAAATCAAAACATTACGAACATATAGCCATCCACTATTTTCTCCAATACCATCTTGACCAGCAACTTACCGAAGCCATAGAATATGCCCATCAAAACGGGATTGCACTTAAAGGCGACATTCCAATTGGTATTAGTCCTAATAGCATTGAAGCATGGACCGATCCTGAGCTATTCAACCTAAACGGACAAGCTGGTGCCCCACCCGACGACTTTGCTGTTCTTGGACAAAACTGGGGATTCCCTACCTACAACTGGGAAGTGATGGCCAAAGACGGCTTTGCCTGGTGGAGAAAAAGATTGTCGATGATGTCCAGATACTTCGACGCCTACCGCATTGATCATATTCTTGGTTTTTTCCGAATTTGGGAAATTCCGCAAAATGCAATTCACGGATTACTCGGGTTTTTCAAACCAGCTCTTCCTCTTTTCCTTGATGAAATTGCCGAAAGAGGAATTTGGTTCGACGAGGAACGGATGGTTAAACCATACATAAGGCATCATTTTCTTCATGAAATATTTGGTGAACACACCGAAGAAGTTTTAAAACTGTATTTAATTGAGAAAAATTTTCATTGTTACACGTTAAAAGACAATTACAACACACAACGTAAAACATACAACCACTTTACACCTGCAGACAATGCCGACGAGTTGCTTTCTGAAAAACAGGTCATCATCCGCGATGGATTAATTTCACTTTTAGATGAAGTTATTTTTATCCGCGATCCATACAGTTCATATCCGGCATATCATCCTAGAATATCGATGCACAACTCTTACTCGTATCGTGAACTCGATCACAATACCAAGGAGAAATTGGATGCACTTTATATTGATTTCTTCTATAATCGCCACGAAGAATTTTGGAAGAATGAAGCCATGAAGAAACTACCTTCAATTATTAATGCAACAAATATGTTGGTTTGTGGCGAAGATTTGGGTATGGTTCCCGATAATGTTCCTGAAGTAATGAAAGCGCTGAATATTTTGAGTCTCGAAATTCAACGGATGCCAAAGAATCCCAAAATCGAATTTGCACATCCAAACGATGCTCCTTATCTAAGTGTATGCACCACATCGACCCACGACATGGCAACAATTCGCGGTTGGTGGGAAGAGAACAGGGACAAGACCCAACGGTTTTATCATTATTATCTCGGCCATAACAATCAGGCTCCTTATTTTGCTGAACCTTGGGTTTGTACCGAAATCATTAATCAACATCTCCATTCCCCTGCAATGTGGACCATATTCCCCATTCAGGATTTATTGGCAATGGACGGAGAGTTACGGTGGAACGAAACCGACAAGGAAAGGATTAATGTACCAAGCGACGAAAAAAACAAATGGTGCTATCGCATGATTCTTTCTCTTGAAAGCTTAAATGATGCCGAACAATTCAACAATAAATTGCGTGAAATGATTTCTAGGTCAAAACGGAATATTGATTAAAACTGATAACACCAATGCAATAAATAACAGAGTTTGTATTGTTCAATCTCTGTTATTTATTTTTGGAAAAGCATTTGTTAAGTTAAATTTTAACTACAATTGGTGCGACATATTCAATTGCGTTGAACAATTATGAGGTGTTTTTTTGATTTATGACAAAAGAAATAACACCAAAAAGCTGTTAGCTTACCAACTAATTACCATCTATTCATTTGTTTCGATTATTTTCGTAACACCCAACAAAAACGTTCATTGGATGGAAATAATTGGGTCAGATTTTATTTCTGATTATTTAAATATTGTAGGTGCAACTCATTAAACAGAAAGAATCAATTAACCAATAAATACAACCAATATGCAAAAATTATTATTTCTAACTTGTATCCTTTCACTGAGTTTATTCTCGTGTAATACAACTCCCTCAAGCAAGGAGAAAAAGCTAACGTTAAAAGAGTTCACACATGCCGACATCGGTGCTGCAACCAGACCAGGCACAACAACCGGCAACCAAAATCAAGTGGTTGTGAATGCGTCAGGTGCCGATATTTGGGGGACCAACGACGAATTCCGCTTCAGCTACATGAAACTGAAGGGTGATTTCGACTTTTGTACTCAAATTGAAAGCCTTACTGCAACCAACCTTTACACCAAAGCAGGAATTATGGCCCGTCAATCGTTAGCAGACGACTGTCAACATGTTTATTTTCAAGTATTCCCTGATAATAGTGCTCGAAATAACAATAACGGTGGATGCGAATTCCAATATCGCACCGAAGAAGGTGGTGAAATGAAAGCCATTTACCCAGGAAGTGCAATCGAAAAAGACGATTACAACGTTGATTTCCCAAATACCTACATCAGATTGGTCAGAAAAGGAACCGATTTTGAATCGTATTTCAGTAACGACAACAAAAACTGGAAACTTTATTCAAGGTTCACCACTACCCTGCCCGATGAGTTATTTGTAGGGTTGGCTGTAACTTCGCACAATTCAGAAGAATTTACTGCCGCCGTATTTTCACAAATTCAGCTCAAAAATTAATCTGTAACACCACTAACAATGAACACAAAGTTATTTATCATTTGTGCAGTTACGATTGTACTTTCGGCAAGTTGCAAAACAAAATCAGGAACACAATTAGAAACAAAACCCGAATTTTCGAAGCTGGTAGCAACCGATTTTATCAGTCGTTTTCCCAACCCAGACTCCATTCATTGGGTTGGACAAACCAACCATTTCAGTTGGCAAGCAGGTTATGTGATGTATGCAATGGAACAGTTGTGGAAAGACACTGGAGATTCAACTTACTTCAAATACATTAAGCGCTATGTCGATCAGCAAGTAGACGAAGCAGGCAATGTCCCTGATTTCAAAAACAATGCTCTTGACAACTTTATTCCGGGATATGCAATTCTGTTTATGTACGAACAAACAGGACTTGAAAAATACAAAACAGCAGCAACCCACATTCGCAACGGATTTGAAGGATATCCGCGAGCAAGTAACGGCCTCTTCTGGCACACTTCTGAAAATTGGGCAAAAGATCAGGTTTGGGTCGACGGCGTGTTTATGGGACAAATATTCCTTGCCCGTTATGGTAAAATTATTGGCGACAGCAATTACGCATATAGCGAGGTGATGAAACAAATGACGCAGATTGTTGAAAAATGTCAAAAGCCTAACGGATTGTTACTTCATGGATGGAATGAAAACAAAACCGCAAGTTGGGCCGACAAACAAACCGGTCTTGCACCCGAAGTTTGGAGCGAAGGGCTTGGCTGGTTTGCTGTTCTCATTGCCGATGTTTTTCAATATATTCCTGAAAACATTGAAGGCAGAAGTGAGTTGATTGTTGCTTTACAAAAAATTTGTGAAGGACTGAAAGAGTCGCAAGACCCAAAAACCGGCATGTGGTGTCAAGTTGTAGACAAGTGCAACGAGCCCGGCAATTGGAACGAAACGTCGGGAACAGCAATGTTTATTTACCTTATCAAAAGGTCTATTGAACAGGGTTTTATTTCGAAAGAGGAGTATGAACCAATAGTACAAAAAGCATACAACGGGTTGATAAAAAAAGCTGTAACCAACAATCAAGGGCACATTGACCTAATCGATTGCAGCAGCATTGGCATTCAGAACAATTATGCCGAGTACATTGCGCAACCACACGAGGTGAGCACATTTGCTGCTTTTGGGTCATTCATTCTGGGTACGGGAATTGTTGAACGTAATTAAAACCAGATTTCGCATTAATTAAATAGAATTTTCTGATAAACGGTTGATTATCATTCCACCTTAAGGACTGGACTATTCGAAACCGATAATTCCGAAATCAACTATCAACAACAATCCAAAACATAAAAATAAAATTGGTTGCCCAATATTAGGGCAACCAATCTATCTACTCATTTACCAAATAACTATTAATATACTGGGGGTTAATAAGTTGTTTTTACTTCTATTGTTTAATCAGACTATTTCCTTTCATTATTTATAGGCTTCATTTTGATCGCACAAATTGTTTTTCAACAACTCTTCCGTTGGAATAGGCATGTCCATCTTTGCAGGAACGTAATCAAACGAACGATAGGTTGGCCATGCGTCTTGTACATTCGAGTCGGTGTTTGGATAACCTTGCCCTTTTGGATAATTGTTCTTAATGTGATCTTCCATAAACCCTGAACGGATCAAATCTTGTGCAAGACACCATTCAGCATTGAATTCCTTACGACGTTCCATGCCTAAAGCTACCAACCATACCGGAGAAGCAAAACCTTTTTCAGCTTTTACCTGAGTATAATAAGATTGCGCATCAGCAACAGTTACTGAAGTTTCATTAAATGGAATAGGATATGTTTCAGGCACTGTAATACTGGTGTCACCTTTTGAAATATAAAACGAAGCTACTTGCTGATAATATGGAAGATAAGTTGATGTTAACGCCTCTTTTTTACCAACTTCTTTATTACCAAACGCCCTATCACGAATATCATTAACAATGCTCCAAGCAGTTGCATCGCCAGCACCATTCAAATTAAACAGACATTCAGCATAATCAAACAATACATTCGAATAGCGTTTGTAATAAATTTGTTGAGGCCCCCACATTGCCTGCCAATTTGCACGGCAAGTACGCCAATACTTCAAGCTCCAGATGGCAGGAGCAGCTTCACCATCTTTGTAAAAATGGTAATGTGAAGTTAACCCCTTAAATTTTTCCTGTAAATATGGATTGTTACCATAGTTTGTGGCTGATTTCCATTCAGGTTTAATATCAGGCACTGGCCCAATAACACCTGAAGCATCGCGACGTTTATCACCTTGTTCATAAGAATCCCACCATTCCCATGAAAGGTATAACGAACCCCATCCACCAGCCTCGGGACAAGCAGTAAAATAGGTTACCCAAGCGTGGGCATCGGTTAAATTGTTCCAACTGTTCCATTGAGAACCTTCGTCAAGAATTTCTTCCCAGATACACTCTTTTGTCCAAACAGCACCCGGATCCCACAACGTGGTAAAAGAAGGATTTAATTCATATTTACCGCTCTCAATTACTTGTTTTAATGAAGCTGCAGCCAAGGTATAGTTCTCTTTAGCTTGTTCGGGAACCCGATATGCTTTCCACATATAAGCTTCGCCCAAATACGAAAGAGCAAAACCTTTTGAACAACGTCCATACTCACCATCTAATGGATCCCATTCAAGTTCATCAACTGCTACCTTCAAATCAGCAATGATAAAATCCCACATTTCTGTGTATGATGCTGCACGGGCTTTATTGGGAGTATTGATATAATTTTCACCGGTTGCCAACATAGGCACACGACCGAACGCTTTTGCAAGCCACATATAGAAAAAAGCACGTACAGACCTTGCCTGACCGTCAAGTGAAGTTTTCAAAGCAGGAGTGATGTTCGTTGCGGCTTCAAGACCTGCAAGAAAATCGTTGCAACGGCAAATTGCCTTATAACAATGTCTCCATCCACTCAATAGCTCAGGGCTACCAGCGTTCCAGTTTTGTGTATTCCAGTCTTTATCCCATCCTGTTGCCTGGGTATCCATTGTTGGGTGGCCACCTATAAATAAGTTCGGTTTAAAACCCCAATCACCGTTGGTTTCACTAACCGGAAGCATCATATCGTAGCAACCAACAAGACCCGCTCTGGCATCTGCGTCGCTCTTAAACATTTGATCGGCAGACAAAATTGAATAATGGTCCACTGTCAAAAATTCTTCATTATTACATGAGCTCATTCCAAACAGGAATAAGACACTGACAACTGTAAATAATATTTTTGATATATTTTTCATAGTATTTATCTAAATTATTTAGTAGAACAATTAGAATTGAATATTCAAGCCAAAAGAATAAACACGTGGCATAGGGTAACGGCCTGTATCCAATCCGGTATAAAGCACACTTCCTTGTCCTGCTTCAGGGTCACCATATTTATTATAACTTGAGAAGCAAGCAACGTTTTGAACAGAAACATAAAGGCGTGCACTTTCGATGTGTAATGGACTCAAGATGCTCCGGTCAAAAGTATACCCAACTTGAACATTACTGATTTTTAAGAAATCACCTTTTTTAACCCAAGCGTCAGATCCACGCATGTTTCTATTGTAATCTAAAATTGACAATTTAGAAAGCGTGTTGCTATGATTTACAGAAGTCCATGCTTCGGCAGTAGAAGAGTTTAAGATATTAGGGATGGTACCGTTATCTGTTCCGTAAATGTTAGACAATGTCATTGCGGAATAAGAATAGATTTGCTGGCCAAGTACTCCATATGTATAAACTGAGAAATCCCAATTTTTATACGAAGCGTTTAAGGTCAAACCGTAGTTTAACTTAGGGAAGCCATTGCCCAAAATAGTCATGTCACTTTCATTAATAATACTATCAGGTACACCATTGGGGCCACTAATGTCCCTATACTTAAAGTCACCGGCAGAAGTTTCCTTCATTTGGTATGGCGCTTTGTGACCAGCAGCTGTAGCTAAAGCGTTGGCCGCTTCAACTTCCTCATTCGATTGGAATACACCCTCTACTTGATAACCATAGAAAGAACCTACAGCATAGCCCTCACGACAAATGGAGTGACCTTCCCAATGTACACCAGAAGAAGCAGCTACTGCACCCACGTTAGAACCATCATTAACAGCTACTGTCCCGTCGTTTACATTAAACAAATCAGCACCCATTGATATCACTTTGTTTTTCAAGCTTGAACCAGTCAACGTTGCACCTAAGTTCCAATCTCTGTTAATATGCTTTTTATAATTTAAACTGAATTCAACACCTTTATTCTGAATTTCGCCGTAGTTAGTATAAACACTGGTATAACCGGCTGAAGGACGTATAGCTTGTTGCAATAACAAATCTTTAGATGTTCGTGTGAAATAATCAACAGTTAAATTCAAACTATTATCGAATAGCCCAAGGTCAACACCGATGTTGCTTTGTTCGTTGGTTTCCCATTTCAAGTTAGTATCTACCAATGATTTAACTAAACCGTTAGCAGTTTGACGTGCAGAACCTAAACCTGCAACTCCATTTTGACCATAATAGTAATAAGCAATTGTATTTGAAGTCAATGCCTCAACATTTTTATCGGTAGCACCTCCTGAGTTACCAGTCTGTCCCCAACCTAAACGAAGTTTCAAATTACTGATAGCCGAAACACTTTCCATGAAATCCTCTTCTGAAATACGCCATGCTGCTGCTGCTGAAGGGAATGTACCCCACCTGTTGCCGGCGCCAAAGTTAGAAGAACCATCACGACGCATAGTTCCGGTTAGGATATAACGATCCTTCAAACTATACATGGCACGACCAAAATATGAAATACCTCGAACTTGCAAGTTATAAGCGCCACTTCCGGTTCTCGAAGTTAAATCGCTGGTCAAACTGATATCGCGGATGTTGTTACCAGGAAAATCGACAGCATTAGCCGAAGTCCAGCTTCCAAAACTTTTACTCACTGAATTACCTGCCATCAACGTCAAATTGTGCACTTCATTTTTCCAATTGTAAGTCAAAAAGCTTTCGAGTGCAAGACTATTGTTTTGGTTATTGTCTATTTGTAAATGATAACGGGTATCGTAGTTCGCCAATACAATTTTCGTTGTACCGTCTGACTCGTAACGCTGTTTATTACCCCAAAAATTTTCAAAGTTGCCTACATGAAGATTATATGATGCTATTGTTTTAAAAGTTAAACCCTTAACCAGTTTAATGTTAGCAAAAGCGCTGGTAAATACTTGGTTATTTTTGGTTATCCCATTATTTTCCATTTGTTCAGCATATAAATTTGATGGAGAACCTCCATCGTAATCTACTGAAGTTTGATAAGAAGCGCCATAGGTTCCGTTATTGTTAATTACATTAGGGCTCATATACTCACCTTTCGCATTTACATAATCCAAGGTTGGACACATGAACGCGAAATCACGAAGAGAAGAAAGGTTTCCGTTATTACCGAAAGCGAGGTTGCTACCACGTGTTTGTGAATGAACAAAATTGATGTCACCACCAATCTCAATAAAATCAGCCACTTTAGTAACAACATTGGCACGAGCAGTTAAACGGTTATAATTAGTATTGATAACAATACCGTCATTATTCAAATAGCTTAAAGAAAAAGTAGACTGGGACTTTTCAGTACCACCAGATGCAGAAAGATTGTAGTGTTGTTTTAGTGACGTTTGTGTCATCAAATCTTGCCAGTCAATATTCTTTCTTTTACCGTCATATGACGTAGAGAAAACTTGATTCATCAACGTTGCACCATCGTTTGCACGACCGGTACGTATGTTATTTGAAAACTGTTCTATGTCACCAACATCCAATTTTGAGGCTAAAGTTTGGACTCCATAGTCAGCTGAAAAAGTAATATGTGTTGTACCTGCCTTACCATGTTTGGTGGTAATCATTATAACACCATTAGCCCCAGCAGCACCATAGATGGCAGTAGCAGAAGCATCTTTCAATACTTCAATGCTCTCAACATCATTTGGGTTAAGAAAATTGGCACTTGTACCAACCTGCACTCCATCTACCACATAAAGAGGATTGGCACTACCATTAATTGTAGCAACACCTCGAATACGAACGGCAGCGTTCGCATCAGGAGCACCATCTTGTGCTGTAACCATTACGCCTGCAGCTGCTCCTTGTAATCCTTGCAAAATGTTTGTAGGAGCCTTTCGCATCATGTCTTGAGTATTAACCGTAGCAACAGATCCAGAAATATCGCTCTTGCGGGCAGTACCATAACCTACAGCAATAACCTCTTCAATTCCTAAATTTTCTTCAGACATTGTCACATTGATGTTCGCTTTTCCATCAACAAAAACTTCCTTAGATTTCATCCCAACAAATGAGAATTGAAGCTTAGCGTTAGCTGGAACATTGTCGAGTTTATATTTACCATCAACATCGGTTATGGTACCATTGGATGATCCCAATACAACTACCGTAACACCGGGCATGGCAATACCAGAGGACTCGGTGACACGACCAGATACTGAATTGTTTTGCTGCTCCATTACACCTAAATTACTTTCTCCAGACCCAGCTGCCATTGTTGGCACCTGACTGAAAAAAATACAAAATGCAATTAAACAAAGCGTACTGAAAACATTTGTTGGAGCAAAGCCTTTCCAAACAGAAAAGACTTTTCGATCTCTACTTTTTCGATTTTCTTTCATCATTAAGTTTAATTAGATTAGATTAGAATTAATTACATCAAAAAAAAAAATATTATTAGTTGTAGATTATGTACTGAAAGAATAATGATCTGTTTACTTTGATACAGATCAAATTGAAACTAAGTATATAAATGCATTTGGAGATACTGTTAAATTTTGTTTTGTCGAAAATAAGGAGCTCCTTTCGCAAGCTTATTTAATAGCAGATATACTTTTTCTAATTTTAGGTACACTGTTTTTTAATTTCAGATATTGTCTTTCTATTTTCAGACACCTGCACTATTGCTCCAGAAAAACACACTACAAATCAATGCATTAGAAAACAACAAGGATAAATTGACTTACAGGACGAGTGTGCAGTTTTACACTGACGATCAAAATCAAACAGAGAATTGGCAGATTTTTACAGAAAATGGAACGGAAAAAAGCCCCTAAAGAATTTGAAGTATATGAGCCAGAACAGGTGTAAAAAAGAGAAAAAGGCAGAAGTCCGCTTCTGATAAGCACAAAACTTCTGCCTCTGTTATATGGTGTAAAGGATAAATTAACTCGATACTATCGGTGCCCGTTTGGGACATATCCTTTTCATTTTAAGCTACTCAAACAGTCCGGTAGGCGACTTTCCAAAATGTTTTTTGAAAACAGTGCTGAAATATCCAACGCTGGTAAACCCACAAAGTTCGCTCACTTCGGTAACCGTATACTTGCGCGATTGCAACAGTTCCAATGCGTGATCGAGCCTAACAATTTTAATAAAGTCGGTAGGCGACTGATTGGTAAGCGACTTAATTTTTTTATAAAGAAGAGAAGGGCTCATGTTCAGCGCCAAAGCAAAAATATCCTTGTTGAATTCAGAGTTTGAGATATTGGCCCGCGCAACGTTCAATATTTCCCTTACAAACTTGTCGTTCAACTCGTTTGCCAGTAAAGGTTCGTCCTTGTTGCCTTTTATTAGCTTCATTGCCTTTTCTCTCACAGCCTCTCGGTTACGGATTATCGTTTTAATTCGTTGCTCCAGAAGGGTTATATCGAAAGGCTTGGTCAAGTAATCATCGGCACCCAATCCTAAGCCATACATCTGTTCGGTTTTATCTGAAAGGCCAGTAAGTAAAATGATAGGGATATGGGATGTTTCGTAGGTCGACTTCACCTTTTCGCAGAGTTCAAAGCCATCTAAATTGGGCATTATTATGTCCGAGACAACCAAATCGGGCATTTGCTTCAAAATAAATTCCCATGCTTTTGCACCATCTTCGCTCACAAACACGTCAAATTCCCTGCTAAGCGCACTACGGATAAAATTCCGCAAATCGTCATTATCTTCAACAACAAGCACTTTCAGATCTTTCGGGTTGCATGTTTCTTCTTCGATGTATTGTGGCAATAATACGTCGGTGTGATCAATTTGATCTGAATGAGAGTTGGGATATGAATTAAGCGACTGCTGGGGCTGAGTCGATATTTCTTTGTGCGGAATCACAATCTTAAATGTTGACCCCGCATTCTCTTGGCTCTGGCAACTGATTTTCCCACTGTGCATTCTCACATAGTTTTTAACCAGCAGAAGCCCAATCCCCGAACCTACTACCTTTAAATTTACTGCATTTTCGCCACGATGAAACTCCCTGAAAAGCATGAGCTGGGCTTTTCTGCTTATTCCAATCCCATGATCCTTCACGAGAAGAGTCCATTTGCTATCCTCGCATTTCAGGTCAATGTGCACCTGACTTTGCTCAAACGAATATTTTACTGCATTTGAGATTAGGTTGTCGATTATTTTTTCAATTTTATTTTCATCAACAGCTGTCAAATAAGATGGGCGGTCGTGGGTAAACACC